>Ga0299915_10004378_pt1 | contig 10301 bp, 6 predicted proteins | sample RVTome_13_FD_200263 | JGI IMG/M metagenome (GOLD analysis project Ga0299915, IMG submission 200263) | Soil microbial communities from uranium-contaminated site in the Upper Colorado River Basin, Wyoming, United States - RVT92D227 (version 2) ... | reverse complement strand
CCTCGCAGTGCCAGCAAGGCGGACAGCACAGTGTAGGCGGACATGCCCAATACCGCGCCGGCACCGGCTACCGGATGGCTGAGGATCGAGAGGATCAGGCCAATGATCATCCCGAATTGCCACAGCCTTCTCCGACCGCGGCTTGCAGACCCCGACTGGACGGAGAGATAGCCCTCGAAGCAGATCAGGATCAGGGGAACAAACACCATCCCCACGCCCTGCCCGAAAAAGCCCCAGTCATAGGTCCAGGTCCAGGTCAGGGGGGCCAGCAGATAGAAGATCGCGGCCAGCAGGCCTACGGATTGTCTCTTCAGCGCCTTCCAGCAGAAGAAGTAGATCCCCATGGCCGCCAGCGGAAAGCTCAGAAAGCTGACCAGCCGGAATGCCTGCAGGATCGACAGATTGGCGACTCGGCTGACGACCACCACCAAAATGTGGCCGAGCAGCGGGTATCCATGCACGATTGACTCGCCGCCACCCTGCAACGGATACCAATGGGGAAGTTTCGGAAAGTACTCATCCACCCAAAGTGCATACGCGACATGCATTGCACTATCGTTGCCTTTGAGAGACCCGCTCAGCATGTTATGGCCCAGATAGTATGCGAGACCGAAGACCAGCGCGATGGTCGCAACAACATGCGCCCACTTCAGGAGTCCCATCACGCCTCGTGCCGCCGTGAGGAGATTCCTCCTGGTCAGCGTCGGGTCCGGCGTTCTGCTAGTCACCAACTGTCACTCTTCCACTAACGTCGGCACGGAAACCAGCCTCGCTTCAATCTCGGCCGCGCTTGGTTGGCCCCGCACTGCGCCGACCAAGGCCAGCTCCAGGAATTGATTGTGACGGTCGTACGAAAACAGGTCCTTGGCCCTCCGATGGGCAGCTCGGCCCAACTTCTCGGCCAGGGAGGGATTCTCGACCAGACTGAGCATCCGGTCGGCAAACCTGTCGACGTCATAGGGCTCGACCAAGTATCCGGTTTCCATGTCCGCGACAATGGAGGTTGGCCCTCCATTGTTCCAAGCAACGACCGGAGTGCCCGAGCCCATGGCCTCGACGAGGCCCATTCCGAAATCCTCTTCAGGCGATGGGTAGACGTATGCGGCTGCCTGCCGGTACAGGATCGCTAGTTCGCTCTCTCTGACCAGGCCGACGAACAGGACATTCCTTTCCAGCCCAAGACCCCGTACCAGGTAACGCAATTGATCCGTGTACTCTGTCTCCTGCCCCGTTATGACCAATCGGAGATCAGGTCTGCTTCTCAATATGGCCTTGAGTGCCCAGAGAGCATATTCGAATCGCTTCATCGGCGAATGTCGATTCGTAAGCAGGATGAAGGGCTTGCGAATCCGGATCTCCCCAACACACAGGGTTCCGGACCAGCGCGAGGTGAAGTTGAGGTTTTCGTCCGGGAGCGGGTGACAGCCGGCCGGGCAGGAGTAGTTGTCCACACCGTAGACATCTTTGATCCAGTTGCTGACGTGTAGCCCATTGGTGAGGACCAGAGATGAACGGCTGACGCTGAGGCGATCAGCCCAGTCTATCAGTCGGCCCCCCGCGGCTTTGAGAGCCATCAGGAACCGGTGGTCCCCTTCCCGAATCCGGATCCCGTTTTCGAGGTCCACTCGACGGGGATGCAATAGCCGGATGGCTTGCGCAAGATAGACCACATACGGCTTCCGCAGCAGGCTCCCCACTACAAAGGCATACCAGGGTCCCGGTTGGTTTGCCCCGAACAGGACGTCGTACCGCCGGAACCTCCGGGCTATGAGCGGGATCAGCAGGCAACTGAGGAGTACCCACAACGGGTCTTTCATTGGCAGCCAGCGGGGTGGCGGCGGCAGCAGGGGCCGGATCTCGGCCATCTCTTTGACGTCCGGATAGCAGCCTTGCCTATCCACATACGGCGCGTAGCAGTCGACTTCGTGCCCCAGTGCACGCAAGCCCCTGATCTCCTCCAGGACGAGCTTCTCCCCGCCGCCCGAGTAGAAGAAGCCCAGGTGAAATACCGCAATCTTCATCTTTGTGCCGCCCCGTGATGCGCAGAGAGGATTTCCGGGCGGGCAGCTCCCTGATCCAACCTGGCCAAGATCCGGAGGAACCCATCCGCATACCTGCCCCAGGTCAGCTCTCTCATCACGTAGTCCCTACCCCGGTTCGCCATGGCTCGATATCGGTCGGGTTGATTGAGCATCTCGGCGATCCACTTGCCCACATCGGCCGCCGAGGGCATGCACACCACACCGATCCCCTGACTCGCGATCACTTCCGATGCACCGGAGTCGTTCGATACGATAGAGATCTTCCCCATGAGCAGGGCCTCGAAGGGCGTGAGGCCCCAGCTTTGGTTGATCGGCGTGAAGAGATTGATGTCACAGCACGAGTACAGACTGGGCATGTCTGAGTGCGGGACGGATCCTAGAAAGACCACGTGGCTTCCCAAGCCGTGGTCCTCGACGTATTGCCCCCACTCCCCGCGCATGGGTCCATCGCCCGCCAGGAGGAGAATCAGATTGGGGATGGTGGGCAACACTTGCTCCACAGCACGTATCGCCGCAATTTGGTTCTTCTGAGGATGGAGTTTCCCTACAGCCAGCAGGACGAACTTCCCGGCCAGGTCCATTCCACCGGGGACTACTGGCTGCCCGTTCTGCGAGTAGAGCTCTCCATCAACGCCCAATCGCACGACTTCGGCATCACGCCCATACAACTGCCGGACCTGGCGCCTCGTCATCTCAGACGGCACGTAGACCGCCTCGACCTTGCTGGCCAGGAATCGGTCAAGCGGACTGCTGGCCAACAGCCAGCCGATGGTATCGCCCAGGCCGATCTTGCTGGCTTCCCGCCAATCGAGCCTTTGCGGGGGTTCATTGCAGGTCCAGATGACGGGAATTCCCCTTATCCTGCCAACGAGGACTGCAATCCAGGATGACGGAAAGTTGTGGGGATTGAGGAAATCGACGTCTCTCGACGACCGTATGACGGTCAGCAGCAAGAGCCAGTATCCGCACAACAGGAAGAAGAGCCGGCTCCTCTTGCACAGATCCGCCAACGGCCGAGGGGGAAGTCTATAGTCAAGAGATAGGGCCGATTCCGGCAACCCGCAAGTATCCAGGTAGGTGCAGGCGATAGCCACCTTATGCCCCCGTTGGCGGAGCGTGTGCGCCAGATGGATGCTCACGAGTTCGGCACCGCCGAGCTGGATCCAGGGCTGAATGATCAGGATCTTCTTCATCTTGGCGGGCTGTCAGTCCTTGGCTCTCACAAGTGCCTTCAGTCCATGCGCCGGATGCGCCAGAAAGCTCTCGAACACATTGCATTCATGGGTGCAGTGGCATTCGCCTCTGACGATCTTCTCCCTGGCGGCCACGGCCTCCGGTGAGGTCCAGATTTCCTGAAAGCCCTTCTCCCTGAGATTCCCGATCGGCGGGAGAAGCTCGCAATGCCTCACGTTCCCGTTGTCTTCCACTACCCCTAGGATGCGCCCGGCCTCGCACGGGACGGCCTGAGACTGAGTGCGAATGCTCTCCAGGCCGATCCTGAAGTTGGCCATGTCCGCCAGCTTCCAAAGCAGTGGCTGGCTGGCTCCGGTCTTGGCCCGCTTGTACGCGTGCAGGGCCTCGAGTTCCTGAGTGGTCGGCAGTTCAAGCTTAGGCTCGTAGGGATCGCCCCGGAGGAGGATCAGCCCCGGCATCTCGATATCCGGAAACAAGCCCGGGAACTCATCAAAGAGGCCAAACAAGTCCCGGTAGTTCGCGTCCATGACGCAGCTGTTAATTCCGATTGTGAGATTGGGATACTCGACCTGCAGTTCCCTGGCCCTCTCGAATGTTTCGACGACCTTCTGGAAATTCCCTGGAACGCCCCGGATGTCGTCATGAACGGCCTGGGTGCCGTCTAGTGAGAGATTCACCCTGATGGACCGGCCGTCCGCAAGTGCCAGCGTCCTTCGCAATTGTCGGGCGATGAGATCAGGCAGCAGCGCATTCGTGGGGATGGAGATGATCTCGACATCGTTTTGCCGAATGAAAATCTCGCAGATCTCCGGGAGCTCACGCCTCAGGAAGGGCTCACCTCCGGCTATCAGCAGTTTGTCGAGCTTCCCGAGTGATCGTGACAGTTCATCGATCTCCTCCATTCGGAGATCGGCCTTCTGGTTCAGGTTCTGCCAATAGAAACAATGCTTGCACTTGGCATTGCAGGCAGAGGTCACATAGAGCGTCAGCACCCGCGGGGTAGCAAACCTCGTCTTGAGGAACACATACTCAAACAACGTCCGAGCCGCCCGCACCTTCCCGCTGCGCACCCAGGAGCCGCGCAACTGCTGATCGATGAGGGCGCGCAGGATCCCGATGTGACAGCTCAGCTTTCCCAGCAGGATGGCCGGCGCGAGCAGAACGATCCGCGGGTCCTGACCGATATTCTCCACAACGGTCAGGAGAGTCCCGAAGAATGCGAGGGGTAATACCACCAGGGGATAGAGCAGCGGATTGGCCAGCCTGGAGAGCATTCGGTTGCGAAGGCCGGCCTCTGGATACTTGCTTTCGACTCCCAACCCGGCACGCCTACCGGTCTGGTATTGGTAGCTCAGGAATGAACGCAGCGAGCTACGGCCGTGGTTGTGGAGGACAACGACCTTTGGCTGGTGAACGGTGTGATATCCACCTCGATTGAGCCTGAAGCACAGGTCGATGTCCTCCTGGACAATGAGGGATTCGTCGAATCTACCGATCGCCTTGAATAGGTCCGATCTCATCCCCAAGCTGGCCGTCCACAGCCGGCTGTTCTTGCGTCGATTTCCTCGGCACGATCCGAAATTGCTGTAGTCGGTGCAGCGTGCGAATGGGGCCGCAGATTTGCCCAGGATCCTGCCGCTGACGGCCCCCACTGCCTCATTCTCCAGCTCTGCAAGGTTCTCCTCAATCCATCCCTGCTGAGCTTCACAGTCATCATCCAGGAAGAGCAGGACATCCCCCGTCGCCTCGGCCGCTCCTAGATTCCTGGCCTTCCCCGGCGGGAACCTATAGGGGGTATCGACTGCGATGATCTTCGGGTAGCTGCCTCGAACTGCCTGGCTCCCCTTCCCTACGACAATGATCTCAACACAATCCTGGGGATATTCTTGCAGCAAGACGCTACCGATGGCGTTTCCGATGGTTGCAGGCCTCGTGAACGGGATGACGACGCTCACGCTCTTCAGCCGCAGCTGTTCGGGAGCTGAGAAGAGGCTTCGGGTGAGCTCAGCGGCGGTCGTGGAGGCGACTGGAGAGGCCTTCGTACCTTCCGCGGCCGGCCCGCCCGATGGGGACTCGAGGCCCGCGAAAACGATGCTTTCAATAGGTATGAAACTTGTGCCGTCTCTCATGACAATCCGACTCAGGGATGCCTCGCCTTCCGCCCTGTGATATGGATTCCCATTCCGGGCAGCCACGGTACAGGGGCCGATTCCAGGTAGCTGACGATCGCCACGGTTGACTTGGCGAAGTCCACAGCCAGCGAACGCGCGCTGCGCCGAGCACTCGCCAGGTACCCCTCGATGGAAGTTGCCACATTCTGGCCACGGATGTCCAAAGCCGTGAAGTAGGCTGCATCCACGATCTGGTTGATGAGATGACCACTCCAACGCCTGCGCAAGACTTCGAGCCCTGCCCGTTCGAACTCGAGGAGCACATCTCGGGCAGTAAGTCGCTGGATGTGCCCGCCATACTTCTCCTTCGCACGCCAACCAAGTCGGGCAAGGATCCCGTGGATGGTGTGCAGCTCGCCTTCACAGGGCACAAACAAATGGAACAAACCTCCGGGCGAGAGCACTCGAGCAACCTCTCTAACCAATCGTCCGGGCTCATCCAGGTGCTCCAGCACATCGAACATGACTACGGCCCCGAAATTGCCGTCCTTGTATGGAAGCCCGTACGCATCCCCGACTTCAAACGAGACGCCCTGAGGATCCTGACGCGCCAGTGCAATCGCCTTCTGGCTGATATCGCAGCCCACCACCTGCAGATCCGGCCGGCCTCGTTTGATCGCCCTTGCCATGGCGCCTGCGCCGCAGCCGACTTCAAGAACGGTGCCGCGGGCATGGGCGAGGTCGGCAAGACAATAGCGCAGCCTGAGCGCTCCCAGGTAGCGAGGCGAAACCCCGACCGCGTGACCTCCCCACGTCTTGGCTTCATAGTCAAACACGGGGCTTTCGCTCGGTTTGGCGCCCGGAGTCACATCAGTCGTTGAGATCAACTAGATGCACCTGGTAGATTTCGAAAGTGTTCCGGTAGACAGTCGCCTCGTAGCTGAACCACTTGGGCTCCCGCCTGATCATTTCCTCATACGGCGCCTTCCCATTGTAGAAAACCAGGAGCGTTATGTTGCGATCCCTTAGCCACCGCCACACCACTTGCCTGTTGCTGTCCCAGTCCTGAAATGGGTCGCCTTCCATATAGGAGAACGGGTCGTACATCTGGCCCTCGAGGTCTTTGCCTTCGATGCCATGGAAGCGGACTAGCCCGTACGTGAGAGCCTGCCGGTCTTCAGGGATGGCGATCGTCCCTCGGTGGTAATAGGACGCAACTTGCTCGGCCAGTTCCATCTCCGCGTCCCAGAGAGGCCTCAAGGGCTCGTAATACGCAAGCAGGGGTGCCCACGCGAGTTGGGTCGCACCAAAGACAAGGAGAGTCGAGGACCATCCGGCAATAAGGCCAGCGGTTCGAGGGATCTTCTTGGGGAGCCCATACAGGGCCCCTATGGCCAAGAAGATGCCGACATAGCCATAGGGGACAGCCAGAAGCCGGTCTACAAGGACTCTGGTGATGTACCCATTGATGTATTTCCCGAGCCCCAAGACAATCCCTATCATGATGATGTTGCCGAGCCCGAGCAGCAGAAAGAGCGTGGACCGTGGCCGCTTCCACAGAACCCAGCCGGCGAGGACCAAGGCGGACAGCAGGACGATCCTGGCGACAAGCTGAACAGTTAGCTGCTCAGGGTTGAGCACGACGTCCTGCATCCATCGACCTGCGGTCCCAGCCAGGAAGTTCCAGTAGATCGGATAGATCGGATTCCCGGTGTGATCCAGCATGTATTTCATGTAGAGCACGCTTGGGACACCCCATCCAATCACGAGCGGCAGGACCTGCTTTCTGTAGTGCCGGATCATGACCGCTGCCAGAAGTAACCCACCCCCGAATACCCAATACTCCGCTCTCACCATCCCTCCGAGGGCCCAGAGAAAACCGCAGAGGAGGGGCCTTCTGGGGAGCAGCAGAAGCCCGCCAAGCAATAGCGCGAGCCCCAGCGGCTCCTGCATCCCGATAGAGTCGCTGAATACGGCGATTGGGTTGAAGCCCGCCAGCAATCCGCCTGCGATGGCAACGCCCAGGTTGAAGTGCCGTTTGAGCAGCAATACGATCAACACAACGCTGAGTGATCCACAGAATGCGCTCAACAGACGAGGAATAACGATGTCGACCGAGCCCGTGATCTTGAAGAGGCCGATCAGAACGAGGGGATGCAGCAGGCCCCAGAAGAACTCCAGTCCCTTGAAATCCCACAGACGTAGGAATCCGTGGGCGAAACCGACCTCCTTGCTCAGGTAAGCGATCTGCCAGTGGTGGTAAACATCCCCGTACCACCCCAAGGCGGCATTCTGGGGATCGGTCAGGAAGAACAACACATACAGGCGGGCGAGCAGGGCGAGCGCGAAGACGCCCACTGGGAGAACCGCATCCCGCAGGCGCAATTTGGTCGCATTAGGAACCTGAACATTAGGAAGCACGAAGAAGTCCTGATCCTCGGGAGCACCGTCGTCAGCCTGGGGGACTGGGCTCGGCCGGTTCAGCTCGACTTGGGGCGATTCGTCCTCCTGTCCAGCGTTGGAGCCCCCGGACAGATCGTCAAGAAGGGCTGCGTTTCGCAATCGCGATTCCTGCGCATCTCCTTCGCTGGACATTAGTTCCCTGAAAGTCAAGCGTCGCATGGGATTATGACCCTCCAGGGAATTCGGTGCTCGCGGCAGCGAGGGATAAGGGTGCTAGTGGTCCACGGAGTTGGGCAACTGCCGGTTCCGACGCCACAGCTTGTTCAGGGAACGGTTCCCGCAGCGCAAGCACAAGGAACCCGTTCGAAAGTCCTCTCTTGAGCCAGGGCCTGTCCATCCAGTTGAGGAAGCGCCAAACCATGGAAGTCGCCAGGTGGGAAGCCATGAGGAAGACCTGCCCCAGCCCGTTCCGGATCGGGGAGTCCTCTGCGAACATCCCCCGGCGTCTCAAGAAATCGACGCCGACCATGATCGCCTCGTCCAGCGCCAGCGTGAAGAACGCATTGAAATAGTGCATAGACTCCACGTTCAGGCCTGCCGCCGCCAACCGATTCGCCACAGCGGCCGGATCGGGAAGCAGAGATGGATCGTGCGCGACCCTCTCGAAGACGTCCATTCCGAGCTTCTCCAGGACCCAGTTCCAGGTGAAGCGCTGTGACCGGTTGATCGACCACAGGAAGACGCGACCACCGGGCTTGAGCACCCGGCTGATCTCCTGCAGGAAGGCCTCCTGGTCGGCGACATGCTCGAGGGTGTCCAGGCTGAGAACCAACCCGAATGCTGCATCAGGAAGCGGAATGCGGCCGGCGTCCGCGCAGACGTACCGGTTCCCGTCGGAGCTCTGCTGTGAGGCGGTTGAGAGCGACGCTCTGGATACGTCCAATCCCACCCCGATGGTGCCGTACTGTCCGGCGAGTCGATCGAGCCAGATACCGGTGCCGCAGCCGAGGTCCAGGACTGTCGTTCCAGGCACCGGCGCCAGCTGCTCCCAGGCATGAGCCCAGAAGGCCTCTCTCGGCTTGTAGAGCCTCTGCAGCCCGTGGCGCCTGAGCAGGTGAGGCCATGGATAGAGCGGAGGTTTGGCATCAAAGAATCGAGCCTGGGTCTCTCGCACGGCCTCACTCACCGGTCTACTCTGCATTCCACTCCACCACTCAAGCGCGCATTCTCTCCGGGCGCACACGCGGCCGCAAGTCAGCCCGTTGGCGCATCGGGCGCCGTGAGCCTGACTCGATAGACGACGAGCTGTCCATTCAGGATCGACCCCTGGTACTCAAACCACGTGGGCATGCGCAGCACCATTTCCTGGTAGTTCTGCTTGTCGGGGTAGAACGCCATCAGCCGGATGTCTTCCCTCACAAGCCATTCCTGGAGCTCGGCTTCGGTGGCCGACCAGGTCTGGAACGGATCGCCCTGCATGCCGGAGAACGGGTCATACATCTGTCCCTGGATCCCCTCGGCAGGAATCCCGTGCTTCGAAGCGAGGACGTAGGTGATGGCCGGGACGTTTTCCGGAATGGAGATCACGCCTCCCTGGTGAAGGGCGGCCAGCGCGTCGGCTGCCTCCACCTGCTGTTCCCAGGCACCTCGGCTCGGCCCGTAGGCGTTCTGGATAGGGATCCACAGGAGCTGAGCACCTGCCAGTATGCCCAGGATGGCTATCCATCCCAGCGGCTGCATCACGGACTTCGGGCTGCGCCCACCAAGCCAGAACACGAACAGGATCGAAAGCAAGACCCCCAGGAAGAGATGGGGCAGGAGGAAGATGCGGTCGAGCAGCAGCACGGTCATGAACCCACGACCGAATGCGGTGAGTCCAAAGACGACAGAAAGGAAGAGCAGCTCCCCGATCCCCAGCAGAAAGAGCAGAGCATGCGGCCGCCTCTTTCGCAGCACCCAGAGAGCCGCCACGCCAATCACAGGCAGGGCTGCCAGCGATACCCACCTGGCGGCTGTCACAGCGGTCGAAGGCGCCCCCTCCCCCATCCAGTGGCCGACGGCATCGCCCAGGAAGTACCAATAGACGGGATAGATCGGGTTGCCGGTGTAATCCAGCATGTACTTCATGTAGAGGACCGTGGGGATCGCCCAGCCGAGCGCCAATGCCCAACTACGGTAGTTCCTGAGCTCCATCACGATGGCGGCCAACGCCAAGCCGGCCCCGAATACCCAGTACTCCGCCCTCACCATCCCGGCTGCGCCGAGCAGGATGCCGGCATAGACGGGATGCTTGGGCCAAAGGAGCAGGCCACCCATCAAGATGGCAATCCCCAAGGGTTCCTGCAGCCCGGAGGTGTCGGCCAGGGCCACCACCGGATTGGCGGCAGAAAGCAGAAAGGCCGCCACCGCCGCCGGCGCCCCGAAGTAGCGTCGCACCAGGAAGAAGAGAAAGCAGGCGGTCAACGATCCGGTGACCACGGTCATGAGCCGAGGGACCAGGATGTCGATCGAGCCGGTGACGGCGAACAGGCCGGCCAGCACCAGCGGATGG
>Ga0299915_10004375_pt1 | contig 10303 bp, 5 predicted proteins | sample RVTome_13_FD_200263 | JGI IMG/M metagenome (GOLD analysis project Ga0299915, IMG submission 200263) | Soil microbial communities from uranium-contaminated site in the Upper Colorado River Basin, Wyoming, United States - RVT92D227 (version 2) ... | reverse complement strand
CAGCAAAGTCCGGAGAACCGTCAAACTGGCCGTTTGAAAACCGGCGGCTTTCCGAGGGTGTCAAAAAGTGGTAGAATATTTTCTTACTGCCAGGATGATAAAATCGAATAAACGATTATCCTGGCATGAATATTGCTCTTATAATATCGGAGGCGAATATGAGACCTAACTTATTTAAATCCATGGGATTACTTGCGATACTATTCTTCTGTTCCGCCGCCGCGGCTCTGCCCCAGGCCGGCCGTGGAATCGGCCGGCTCGGCGGAGCCGTGGTCGATCTTGACGGAAAACCCCTCGAGGGAGTGAAGATTTCGATTATCTTCTCCCTGAACGAGCAGCTGAAATTCGAAGTGACCACCAACGCCAAGGGGGAATGGTCGTTTCTCGGGCTGGGCACGGGGAACTGGAACATGACGGCCAAGGCCGCCGGCTATATGCCCGTCACCCAAGCCCTCTACGTCAGCCAATTGGGCGTGAATCCGAAGGTCACGGTAAAGATGCAGAAGATGGGCCGGACCGGGGGCGGAATGATCGCCGACGACGACTCCTTCGCGGTCTTGGAAAAAGGCAATCAGCTTTTCAAGGAAGGCAAATACGATGAGGCTATCGCTTCCTTCCAGGAATTTTTCGAAAAGAATTCCACGCTTTACCAGGTTCAACTCAACCTCGGCGACTGCTACCGGGAAAAAGGAGAATACGACAAAGCCATCGAAACCTACGCCAAGGTCATCGAGCAGTCGAAGACGGACCTCGCCGGGGGCATGGAGATGAACGCCAAAGCCCTGGCGGGCATCGGCAACTGCTACCTGAAACAGAAGAAGCTCGCGGAAGCCCAGGACTATTTCAAGAAATCGATCGAGTCCTCGCCGAAGGATGAAATCTTGGCCTACAACGTCGGCGAAATCTTTTTCGCCAACCAGGAATACGACGAAGCCCTCCGCTATTTCGAGCTGGCCGTGAAAATCAGGCCGGAATGGCCCGACTCTTATCTCCGGGCGGGGTATGTCTATTTGAACAAAGCCGACAACGCCAAGGCCATCGAAAAATTCGAGAAATTCCTGACGCTCGAGCCCAAAGGAGAGCGCGCCGCTATCGCCCGCGACATCCTGAACGCCATAAAGAAATCATCGGCCGGCGCTCCTCTTCCCCGGCCATAGCCGATAAAATTAGAATAGATTTTCATTAAGGTCTCGAGGTCGTTCCATGTCGAAAAGGAAAAAATCCCGCCGCAATAAAAAGCCGCAAGGGGCGAAAAGCCCGCGAAAAACCATCCCGGCGCCTCCGCCGAAAGTCGTTGCATCGCGCCCCTACCTTAAAATCGGGGTCGCTGCGGCGGCCCTTCTCGTCGTCGCGGCCGCCGCGTTTTTTTTGATCCCCCGCCCGAAAAAGACGGCCGTCGTCCGCGACGCGAACCTGAACGTCGTCCTCATCACTTTGGACACGACCCGGGCCGACCGGCTTGGCTGCTATGGCCATGCCCAGGGCCGGACGCCCAACCTCGACGCCATCGCCCGGAACGGCGCCTTGTTTTCGAACGCCTATGCCCAAGTTCCGCTGACTCTCCCATCCCACGCTTCGATCATGACCGGATTGAATCCCGCCGCTCACGGGGTCCATAACAACGGAACCTATGTCCTCTCTTCCGAAAGGGCGACGCTGGCCAAGATTTTGAAGGCCAACGGCTATAAGACCGCGGCTTTCGTCGCCTCATTCTCGGTCGATTCGAGGTTTGGCCTCGACCAGGGATTCGACCTCTATGACGACAACCTTCAGGAAAATTCTCCGTTCAAAGCTCTCAATTCCGAGCGAAAGGCGGAACAGGTGTTCGCCCCCTTTGCCGCCTGGTTCGATACCCTGAAAGAAGAAAAATTCTTCTGCTGGGTTCACTTTTTCGACCCGCACCTTCCCTACAGCCCGCCGGTTCCCTACAGCGATCAATTCGCCGGACGGCTCTACGACGGCGAGGTCGCCTATGTGGATTTCCTGATCGGCTCGATCATGCGGAAGATCCGGGAGAAAAACATCCTCGGCCGGACCCTCGTTGTCATCGCCGGAGACCACGGCGAAGCGTTCGGCGAAAAAGGAGAAGCAGGCCACGGCGTTTTTCTCTACGACATGACCCTCCGCGTTCCCCTGATCCTCCTCGCCGAAAGCCATCTTCCTTCGATTAAAACGATTCCGGCCCGGGTCCGGCTCATCGATGTCATGCCCACGATTCTCGACATGGTGAACCTGACGCCTCCGCCCGGGATCCAGGGGACGAGCCTCGTCCCCTTCATCCAGGGGAAAAAGAAAACCGACCTGGATACAGTCATCGAAACTGTTTATCCCAAGGAGAACTTCAACTGGGCCCCGCTCGGCGGCTTGATTTCGGGCCGGTGGAAATATATCCGGGCACCCAAAGAAGAGCTCTACGATTTGCGGGCCGACCCGGCCGAAAGCCAAAATCTTTTTTCGACCCGGCCAAAAGAGGCGGCCGAGCTCCGGGCCGGGCTGGAGAAGAGCATCAAGGAGAGTCTCATCCCCGGGTCGTCCGGAAAAAGAACGCTCTCCGCGGAAGAGCAGGACCGGCTCCGCTCGCTCGGCTATGTCGATTATTCCGACAAGACGGCCGGCAACCGCGAGCCAGATCCAAAGGATAAAATCGACGAGCTGCGGATGGTCCAGGACGCGGAAAAATTCGAATTCGACGGGAATAATCGGGCCGCGGCCGAGCTTCACGAAAAAATGCTCGCCCTCCGCCCCGGGGCGGCCTCGAGCTATATCAACCTCGCCCTGGCCAGAGCGCGCCTCGGAGATTTCGACGCGGCGCTCCGGACCCTGAAGCTCGGCATCGAAAAAATCCCCAACTCCACGCTTCTCCTCTCGAGGTTGGGCTATACCTACTTCGTGACGGGCAAGACAGAGGAAGCCCTCGCGGCCATGGCCGAAGTCTTGAAAATCGACCCGCGCTACATCGACGCCCTGACCGCGACGGCGGTTATTTTCGACAGCCGCGGCGAGAAAGACAAAGCCCGCAATTACTACGAGCGCGGCCTGACCATCGAACCGGAGAACAAATTCCTTCGCTTGAGCTATGCCCAGAACCTGGCTGAGGCCGGCAGGATCGCCGAGGCCGTCGACCTCTATACCCGGCTGACGAAAGATTATCCCCAGGACCCTGCTCCCTTCCAGCTACTCGGCGTGACTTACCTCATGGTCCGCGATTTCGACAAGGCCGTCGAAAACCTGAGAGAAGCGATGTTCATCAAGCCCTCGCCTCCGGTGTACTACTACCTCGCCATGGCCAGTAAAGAGAAGGGAGATCTCCCTGAGGCCGTCCGCTATTTGGAGCTCTATCTCGAAGACCCCGAGGGCGAGCCCGAGGCGCGGGTCAGGAACGCCCGGTCCGGGCTGGAATCCCTGAAAAAAGCCATCAATAAATAAAAAAAAAGCCCGCCCCTCTCTCGAGGGGCGGGCTGCGTATCTCTCTGCGATACCTGCTTCTACTCTTGCGTCAGCTTCAGAACGAGAATCTGGCGCCGAGACGCCATGACCACGTGCCGAACCGGCCTGACCACATGCCGTAGCGCGGGTCGGGGGTGTGGGACGCGATTTGCGCTCTCCAGTCGAAATTCCTCGAGAGCAGCTCTTCGTCGCTCGCCCGGATCATGGTCCGCACGGGGTTGTCGTAATAGCCCGTGATCGTCTTGGTGTTGGTGATGTTGGAGAACGTGGCGTTGAGGTTGACCGTGTACCTCTTGGCGATGCGGAGGTTGTATTCGAAGTAGGCGTCCGCATAGAACAGGAACGGGAGACGGCCGAGGTCGCCGTAGCCCTCGGGGCGGCCCGTCACGTCGTTGAAGCTGAAGTTGGTCGTTCTGGGCCAGCCGCTCCGGCCATAGGCCGTGACACCGACCGTGAATCCGAAGGGGAAGGCGTAGGAGCCGTAGGCCTTGAAGAAGTGCGTCCGGTCGGAAGGAAGAGCGCCGTCCAGAACATTGCCGTAGTTGTCGTAGCGTTCGGACCACGAGTCGAAGTAGCGGTCCTGGTTGGCGCCCTGACGGCCGCCTTCATCCGAGGAGTTCAAGCCGCCGTAGTTCCCCCATAACCGGCTGAGAGTGTAGTTGACGCCGCCTTGCCAGTTGTTCGAGAACCGTTTCTCGAGAACCAGGTTCAGGCCGACGTATTCCCGTTTAGCCTTGGGGCAGGGCCAGAAATCATCGCTCATCAAACCGCCCTCGGAGACCGAACGGCTGTAGCCGAAGCCGGGATTGCCCTGGTAGTAGGCTTCGCTGATGTTCCCTTGGGCGTCTGTCTCGAGGAGGCCGATGTCTTCGATGGCCTTGATCAGGTGTTTGTAGACGAGGCGGGCGCTGAACGAGATTTCCTCCGTGACCTTCTTCTCGGCGCCAAAGGACGCTTCGCTCTGGGACATGGGCTTCATATCCGGATCGAACATCTGGAAGGCCGTGTGCCGCCAGTTCCGGGACATGTAGTATGTTCCGCCGGCACCCTGGTCGGCCCGGTTGGTTCTATCGCCGGAAGCGGCGATCTGATCCCAGTTATAGTTGTCGAGCGAGTAGTAGCTCGTCCACCACTTGAACCCGCCGGTCGTACCTTCGGCCACATACAGCTTCATGACGTCATAATACAGGCCGAAGCTGGCGAAGACCTTGAGGCTCGAGTCGCCGAAGACGTCATACACGGCGCCCAGGCGAGGAGCCAGCTTGTCGCCGAATCCGAACTCGATGGGCTTGGCCGTATAGCCGGCTTCGGTCGTGTCGGTGGTGAAGGAGGGGATGTATTCGCTTTCCATCCGGAGGCCGTAGTTGAACGTGAACTTGTCGCCGATCGTCCACGAATCCTGGAGGTAGATCGACCAGTTGTCGCTGTGGATGTTCCAGTTGTTTCCGTAGGGCGATATGAAATCGTGGATCATGGAGTAATAGCCGTACTGGCCCTGGACGCGCTGGCCGTTGGGCAGGTCGTAGTATTGGCCCCAGTTAAGGGTGACCGAGGGGTGTTGATAACCCGCGTCTACGTCCTCATGGAGGCGCATAAACTGAACTCCGCCTTTGATGGCGTGCTCTCCAGCCAGGCTCATGTAATAGGTGAGGTCAAGGTTGCCCGACATGCGCTCGTAGATCGTCTTATTGTTCTGGGTGATGGTTCCCGCCCAGTTCGTCCATCCGGCGTAGTGCTGCAAGTTGGCCGGAATTTCAGGCCAACGGGCATCGATGTTGGAATAGCCGAAAGCCCATCGTGTTCCGGGCATGGAGATCTGCTGGTTCGTGGTGTTTGTCTGGTGATAGCCGCCGCGGAAGCTGGCCAGGAAGTTGTTAGAGATGGTGTAGTCGAGCGTGGCGTTGCCCGAAAGGTTGGGGTAGTCGAGCCCGGGATCTATTCCCGTGACGATGGTGTTATCCCAGGACGCGATCCAGGGGGAGTTCTTGGCTGATGTGCCGGTAATACCGGGGATCGAGCCGCGGTAATTGGACCAGTTGCTCACCGCCGAAATCGAGATCCGCATGCCCTTAAACGGAGCCGCGGTGAGTTTGGCCTGCCAGTTGTAATTCATGTCCTTTCTGTAGAAATTATACAGGTCGCGGCCCTGTCGCGGGTCGTTGCGCGTGTCTCCCGGGATCGTCGCGTTTTCTGGGTGAGTCGGGTCGCTCGTGAACCAGCGGTCGGCAAAGGTCCGGGAGTAGACCGGGTTGAACGAGCCGAAGAACCAGAGGCGATCTTTCAGGATGAACCCGCCCAGGTTGAAAACGCCTTCATAGCGCTGGTAATCGTCGCGGTCCTTCCCGTTGTTGTAGTAGAGGCTGTCGTTGCTGTAGTATTCGGCGATCGTCTGGTCGTAGGGGTTGAGCCGGAGCGAATCCCGGTCCTTGCCCTGCATCCACAGCTTGTTGTTGTTGTAATAGCCGAATGCGTCGCCGTGGAATTCATTGCCGCCGGAACGGGTGATGACGTTCACCACGCCGCCGAGCGAGCCGCCGAATTCAGCGCTGTAGCCGGAAGCCGTGACTTTGACTTCTTCCAGCTGTTCCATCACGATGCCCTGGGCCTGCGTGCCCCGGTGCATGTTGGTGATGTTCGCGCCGTCGATGTAGAACACGTTCTCACCGCCCGACGCGCCGTCAACGGTCATACCGCCTTGGTTGCCTTCGTATTGAACGCCCGGCACCGTGCTGAGCAATCCGTCGAAGTTCCGGCTCCGGGGCAGCGACATAAAGACGTCCTTGGACATCGTGCTGCCTTTGGTCGTGCTTCGAACGTCGATCAAGGGGCTCTTCCCCACGACCGTGATTTCTTCAGCTAGGGCGCTCTGGACCATGATGATGTTCAGCGTGATCGTCTGTTCGACCTGAACGACGATCTCCCGGCGCGTGATTCGCTGGAAGCCGGGGAGTTCGAATCGCACGCTGTACAATCCGGAAGGCAGGGAGAAGATGCGGTAAACACCGTTCTGATCGGTGACCGTATTGGCCAGACCGACCAGCCGCGTGCTATCGCAGGTGACTGAAACACCCGGCAGCGGCGTGCCCTGGTCATCACTGACCTTTCCCTGAATCCGACCGGTAGGAACCTGTGCAGCGGCGACTCCGAACATCAACGCTACAGCAAGCACCACAAAAATGCCTACTTTAAATCTGCTCATGAGTTCGAATGTCTCCTTTTTCCCAAGAATCTCCTGTAAAGGAATGACTCGGGATATAATCGATTTCACCGAGCCGCTCAATCGGCCCCGGCGAAACCGTCCTGTAACCCTGGAAGGGAGCCTGACCGGCTCCGATCCAATCCGGAGAATACCAAAACCCGTTTAGAGTGATTCTCACCTCCTTAAATGTCCATAGATTTAGAGTCATTTCAATACATTATATGGCAAAAATCATGCCAATACGTTTGAAGGTTTATTTGTTTTATTTTCAATAGGATACAAATTGATTGGCCCTATTTATATTCAATTAATTGAATCTAATCCAATATTTTGAATTATGGCCTCCGAACAAGGGCAAAAGTGCCGCTTTCCTTGACATTGTTCATGCCGCTGCTTATATTGACTTCTAAAAGGAGACCCTCGATGGAAATCGAAATGAAGATCAAAGGGCTTGTGGTCGATCCAATCTCCAAAATGCCGATCGTCGTCCTCGAAGATCAAGTGAGCGAGAAAATTCTGCCCATTTGGATAGGCGTCTTCGAGGCCAACGCTATCGCCCTGACCATCGAGAACATTCCCACCCCCCGGCCGATGACCCACGACCTCATGAAGAGCTTCCTGACCGAGTTCGATGTGACCGTGAACCGGGTTGTCGTCACCGACGTCAGGAACAACACGTTCTACGCCGTGATTCATTGCCGCTATCGGGACCGGGACCTGATCATCGATTCCCGGCCTTCGGACGCCATCGCTCTCGCCCTGCGGATGAATTCCCCGATCTACGTCGAAGACGATGTCGTGCGCAAAGCCCACGGCCTCAAGCTTGACGAAAACCTGGAGACTTCCGAAAACCTCAGGAAGTGGCTCGATACCCTCACTCCGGAAGACTTCGGGAAATATAAGATGTAAGGGAGCTCAAGGCAAACCGCTCTCAGCCACGCGGATTTTCCCCGGCGCGGAAAATCCGCTCGCCCTCGTTCTCGACCTCTCGGAAAAACTTCGTTTTTCCGAACCATGCCCGGTCTCGCCCTCGGATGGGCTTAGAGCGGCATGCCTTTCGCTCTAGCTTTAAGAGAAGCGGCTCGGTCATCGGCTCGCTCTTTAAGTGCGTAAGCGGAAAAGAAAATAAAGGCCGACGAGGCCGAAAATGAGGTTCGGACCCCAGGCGGCGAAAAAGGGGTTGAGGATGTGCACATAGCCGAAACTTTTAAAGACTCCGATAGCCACCCAATAGACGATCGACAGGGCGAGGCTGATCCCGATGCCGACGAGGGCGCCCCTCTTTCCCATGGAAAAAGCGAACGGAATTCCGACCAGCGACATGATCAGGGCGACGAAGGGAAAAGAAATTTTCGAACTCAAATCGACGCGGAGGCGGGCGGTATCGGCCCCCATTTCCTTGACTTCTCGGATTAAGCCCCGCAACTCTCCGTAGGTCATCTGGGAGGGCGACTTGCCCTCCCTCAAAAACAGACTTTTCCCTTCGGGGAGGGAAACATCGACGGAGGGCCTTTTTTCGAATTTAGCCTGGAGATTTTCGGAGAACTCGCGGAACCAGCCGTCCTCCAAATGAAGGGTCTGTTCGGACAAAACGGCTTTTTCAGCATACGTCCGGCGGACGATCTTCCACTTCTCCGGGTCCAGATCGATGATGGAAAAGCGATAGAACGTCAATTTCCCCGGGTCGAAATAGCTGTAATGGAAGATTCGGTTTCCCGCTTTATTCGTGACCAGCCGCCTTTTTTCCAAGCCGAAGCTTGTCGGCGGAACATCGTTGATCTTGTTCCAGACGGCCACGGCTTTCTTGTCGGCTCCGGGCAGGATTTTCTCCTGAAGCCGGAACGAGACGCCGCCGACCACGACGGCCAGGAGGATGAGAGGAAGAACGATCCGATAGACGCTGATCCCGCTGGCCTTCATCGCCGTGATCTCGTTGGATTTGGAAAACAGGCCGAGGCTCAGGACGGCGGCCATCAGCGAGGCGACGGGCAGCCCGTAGTGGGCGAATTCGGGGATACGGAACCAGACATAGTCCAAGAGCATGGATAACGGCTTGTGATGCTCGTAGAGATTGCCGATCCGGTCGAAGAACGTGACGATGACCGAGATGGCGATAAAGCTCGCGAAAATCATGGCCCAGAACAGAAGATAGCGGCGGATGATGTAGCGGTCGAGGATGTTGGGAAAGGGCAGCGACCAGCGCCGCATCCTGAACTTCCGGACCGCGCGAGCTTGGGGAGCGATAAGCGGCTCCCCCAAGCGGCGGACGAATGACGGAATCGCCGGCTCTTCCCGTAAAGCCCTGTAAAAAAGCCAGGCTCCGAGGAGGGCGAAGACGATATTGCCCGCCCACATTCCGAGAAAAGGCGTGGTCCGCCCGTCCATGGCCATCTGCTCTCCGGCCGTGATGAAAATGTAATAAACGAGGATGATGGCGATGCTAATGGTGAAACCGCTGGTCCGCCCTCCTTTCCTAGTCGAACTCCCCAAGGGAAGTCCGATAAAGACGAAAATCCAGCAGACAAAAGGCAGGGCGAATTTCTTATAAATTTCGATAAGAATGGACCTGCGGTCCCGGTCGAGATCGGCCAAGGCCGCGGTGCTCTCGGCCAGCTGAGGGTCTCTCTTCGAAAGACGCCTCCGTTCCACGTCCTTCCGGTCGCGCTCCAGAATCGGACGCTTGGTTTCGATGTCCGTCAACCCCTGATCGAGCTCCTCGATATTTTTCTCGCGGGTTTGCTTGACCGCCGCATAAGTGGCAAAAAGGCTAGCGGCGTCGATCTCCTGCTCGATATGGGCCGAGGACATGATGCTGTAATCTTCGGGCTCCTTCAGCGACGAAGTATGCTGGGTGACGTCCCGGAGTTCGAGGACGGCCCTTTTCGCGTCAGCGTAGACGTGGAGGCGGCCTTGCCCGGCCATGAGGATCCGGGTTTCCTCGGGAACGTCATAAAAAAAGATAAAAAGGTTCTTCCAATTCTTGTCCTCGTTGACGTCCTGGAAAAAAAGAGTCATTCCGGACACCGTATCGTTGAACTCGCGGGGATTGAACTGGAGTTCGACTCTGTTCAAGACGGCGCTCGTCAGAAGTTGAACCCACTTGAAGTTGAAGTAAGGAGCCAGATAGAGGGCCAGGACCGACGTCGCGATCCAGCCGACGAAGGCGAACAGGAGGAGCGGGCGCAGAAGGCGGACATAGCTGATCCCGAGAGTCTTGATCGCGATGATCTCCGCATCGGAGGACATCCGGCTCAGGCCGGCGAGGATGCCCATCAAAACCGACATCGGAATGGTGAAGGACAGGGCCGCGGGAATCAGAAAGACGAGGAGCTTCAGGGTAGCGCCCAAGGACACGCCCTTGGCGATAAAAAGCTCGGAGAAAAGCAAGAGCTGGCTCATGAGGAGAACGAAGGTATAGGCTAACAGTCCCATGAGGAAAGGAAGGGTGATTTCCTTGAGGATATAGCGGTCGTAATACGTCAGCATCCGCCCAATTTATAGCACAGAAGAAACCAAAGACAAAACGGGGGCGTCAGAGCTGGGGCCGGGATCGGAATCACTCCCAGCTCCCTTGGGAACCAGTCCCGGCGGTTCCCGAGGGGGACGGGGACGACTCGGGTGCTGGCCCGATAAAAAAAAGGGACGATGTTGTCATCG
>Ga0299915_10004374_pt1 | contig 10306 bp, 6 predicted proteins | sample RVTome_13_FD_200263 | JGI IMG/M metagenome (GOLD analysis project Ga0299915, IMG submission 200263) | Soil microbial communities from uranium-contaminated site in the Upper Colorado River Basin, Wyoming, United States - RVT92D227 (version 2) ... | reverse complement strand
TGCAGCCGGACCCGTGCATCGGCTTGGTCGGTAGACTCTGCCAGCGCATCAAACGCCTCCTGAGTGTGAATCTCGCGCAGGGCTGCCGAGGCCTCCTTGCGCACGGCCCAGAACCCGTCGCTGTTGAGCGTATCTTTCAGTTTGGCTACGGTTTGCTTGTCCTTCTTTTCCTTTAGTGCCGCCACCGCCAGCAGCCGGCCGATGACATCGTCTTGATTCTTGAGCTGCTCGTAAAGCATCGGGGAGGGTTTGTCAAACGTGACCTTGGCCAGCAGGCTAAATTCAGGGTCAAAACGGACGATGTTCGGCTCTTTTGCCAGTGAAAAGTAGAAGTCGTGCTGCTTGCTATCGACGACGATGTCACGGTCAACGGCCTTACCGTCAACGACAAAACGCAGCTTGGTCCGAAAGTGAAAGAGCATCACGTTGTCGTTGACATCGTAGGTCTGTTCGACGGAGACTTTCGCCAGCTTGTCTTTCTGTGACCAGTTATATTTGACAGTCAGTTTCGGATAACCGGCGTGGTAAATCCACTGATCGAAAAAGCGGTCATACGATCGGCCGGAGAGTTCCTCAACCACTGCGCTGAGGTTCTCGGTCACGACACTGCTGAGAGCATGGCGCTCAAGATAAGTCTTTACGCATTTTCGAAATAGCTCCTCACCCAGTTCCGTCCTGAGCATGTGCAGGACCCAGCCGCCCTTAGAGTAGCTCCGATAGTCGAACTGCTCCCAGGCCTCGGTGTAGGACCGATAGACAATCGGCTTGTCGTGGCGTTCGTCAGTCAACATCCAGCGGGCTGTTTGGTGAAGCCCGTAAAGCATCGAGTCGCGGCCGTTCTTGTGGCCGTCATACAGGTCCTCGTAGTAGGTGGCAAAGCCCTCATTAAGCCAGAGGTGGCTCCAGTCCTTGCACGTGACATAATCGCCAAACCATTGGTGAACGAGTTCGTGCGCGACCAGGCCCTGGCTGGAACGAATATTCTCGGTTTCCTTGGTGAACAAGGTGCCGTGGCCGAGGATGGTCAGGCTGGTGTTTTCCATGCCGCCCCCAGCATCTTCACAAACCACCTGGAAATATTTGTCCCAGGGATAGGGCACGTCGATCTCGGCTTCGTAGAAAGCAATCATGTCCGCCGTATCTTTGAATGAGTTCTCTGCCTGCTCGATGTGAGAGGTGGGTGTGTAAAAGGCTAACGGGATGTTTCTGTAGGATGATTCAATTTTTTTGAATTTTCCGGCGGCCAGCGCGATCAGGTAGTTGACGTGAGGCTTGTCTTGCAACCAGCGCACAACTTTCAAGCGGGTATTTGGGTCTACATGGTCCGAAATGAGTCTGCCGTTCGATAAAACGGTCATGTCGGGTGGGACGCGGCAAATCACCTCCGACGTGGAGCGCTCGTTGGGATAATCATAATTTGGATACCAGTATGGCGCCTCGTGGGTCTCGCCCTGCGTATACAGATGCGTGTCCTCAGCTTTGTAACCCATCTCGGGCGTGCGGAAGTAAAGGCCTTGCTTCGGCTCGGCGTTGTATTTGATGGTCACGGTCGTTTCCTTCCCTGGCGGGATGGCCGGGTCAAAGGTGATCACGATGGCGTCCTCTGTCACGGTATGGCCGGCCATTTTGGCGCCGGAGGTGACGGCTGAAACGTTCAGGTCGACCGCATTCAGCCGCAGCTCAGTCAGCGGCTTGGCAATGGGCGCAAACTTGATCGTCGTCTGGCCGGCCACGGTGCGGGCCTTGAAATCGGGCGTGACATCAATAGTGATGTGAAGGATGTCAGCGTTTCTGTCCGGGGCATACTGGCGCTCGCCAGCGTCCTTTTCAGTCTTAGCTGCGGCTCCAACGACCAGCGGACCGCAATTCAAATCGGGCCTCTCAGCAACGGCGTTTTGGGCAACGGTCGCACAGATCACGCAAATCGCAAGTGACCAAATCAATCGTTGTGCTCGCTGGGTCATCGGTAAGCCTCCTTTCTGCTAAGATGTCACAAAGCAGTCATTTCTTGGCCTGCTCCAGTGCTTTTTCCAGAGCGCCGAAGCCTGACTGCCATTCGTTAAGGCGGGTGATATTTTTCTTCTTGGCAACTTGCGTAAACTGGTCAAACGTATCCTGGATAGAATCGGGCATTGGCCAAGCGGCGCTGGCAGCTTTTTCACGCATCTCGGTCCAACGCATCATAAACGTGTACATCACAGGCAACTGGGCAACCTGCACTCGCAAGAGCAGATTTGGGTCGTTTTGCACCGCTGCCTCGGCTGCCGACAGGTGCCCCCAGCCTTTGCTGAGCGTCTCGAAGGACAGGAATTTTGCGGTGTGCTCGGAAAAGCAGCCAAGCCAATCGTCGCTTGCCTCAACCGCATCGTGCGTGACGTTTAGATAAGCCCTTATGTGCGGTGCGGCGGGTCCATAATAGCCATCGATAAATTCGTCAATCAGTTTTTGCCCATCCAGAGAAGGGTTCCACAATAATTTTGCCAGCACCCAGGCTCGAAGTTCAGCCATCTCTGAACCATAGGACTGATAAGCGCCCTGCTCAAAGATTCCCTTGACGTTGTGGTCAACGAAAAATTTGACGTTAGGCCCCAGCACACGCAGGTTCGGGTGCGGCATTACGTAATGTCTGAAGTTGGTTGTGTAGTCCCAAATGTAAAGCCGATCGCAGATTTTCGACCAGCCGACAATATCATCCCGAAAGGCTTTATTGCGTTCGTCTGATAGCGGCTTACAGAATGAACACTCGATGCTGCAAAGCTGGACGATGACATTGTGCCGGGGTTTTGTGAGTTTAGGTGGCTTGCGGGTGTACTGATATGCCAGAGTACTTATCGCCACATTGGGGAAATCCTTCTCGGTATCTGCTGCAATAGCGTTGACAAACCGCAGCATCAGTCCAGCGGGGCTTTCTTCTTCTTTTTCGATTGCGGTGCAGTTGCTGCACTGGCAGTTGCCGCGCCAATCGTTTTGTGAAACCGAGGCGATGGTCGCAGCGGGGTTGTTGCGCAGACGTTCTTTTAGGTTTTTGACCAGCTCTTTGCGCATTTCCTCGTTCGTCAGGCACAATTGAGCATGATCGTAGGTACGTTTGCCCTTGATTTCGCTAAACCATTCTGGGTGGTCCTTAAAATATTTTTCAGGCGATATGAGCGGATAGAATGTATGCACAAAGCCCTCGTAAATGTGCTTACCGCCGCGTTTATCGTCCAGCCGATGAGCCTGGCCGTTGCATTTGCTGCGCACCGCCCAATCGCCGTCAAAGGCATCGAACCAGAAAGGCGAGCGATATTCCAGAGCAGGCACGTAACGGATGTCGAGGTTGGCGACTTGAAGTGTCGGCTTTTTCGGTATCATACTTTCGGTTGAGGACCACCAGCGGCAGCCAAGGTGCTCCTCAAGAAAGGTATAAACAGCATACAGAGTCCCGCGGGGATAACCACCCGCCAATATCAGGTCATCTCCAACCGAACGGATAATTATGCCTTCCGCGCCAAGTCCATCGGCAGAGAAATCAGGGGCGGCCAATTTAGCGGCTTGTGGCCCCACCAGCAGCCTTGTTTTGCCGGTGGCTGGCGGAGGAACTATGTCGAATTTCGCCCCTGTTATTTGCGAAAGAAAATCAGCCAGTTCGCCGGCGGCGTGCCGTTCCGGCTCGGCAGCATCCGGAGCAACAACTATAACCGCTTTGGCTACGCCATTTTCTGCAATCGTGGTCGCACGCACCTGGCTAACCAAGCCCCATACCACGCAGATACAGAGAAGTAACATGATTTTAGTTTTTTGCCGTGTCATGATGTAACCTCCAAAAACTTTTCTACTTTATATTAAGTCGCGTAACTGTGCAGGCCGGAAAATAGGTTAGAAAGGTTCACCCAAAATAGAGTTATCAAAATGAACACCGTTCCTGCGATTGCCCATACGCTGTTTATGCGGGCATATTTTTTGCCAAACATATATCGAAAGTGAAAATATCCTACGTAAACCAGCCAGGACGCAAGCGACCAGAGTTCTTTTGGGTCCCAGCCCCAGTAATCGCCCCAGGCGAGTTTGCCCCAGCAACTGCCCAGTATAAGCCCCAGCGTCAGCAAAGGAAACCCGACACATACCATTCGGTAGGTTGCGTCTTCGGCGGACAGAAATTTTTCGTCGGCTTTTGGCCCCGGCCACTGGCCGGGGTACCCCCGCCGCAAGGCGGGGGCTAAAAGTTGAAAAATCGCCTGGAGTGTGGCTTTTGCCATAAAAATATACGACAGGGCATAGACAGCCACATGCGGCACAAACAGCCAGCTTTGCAGAGCCGGCGGCAGCCGCTGCGGCTCAGCGCTAAATACGAAGCCAGCCGGCAAGAGCACTATCACAGCGATGAGCATGTCGCCGGAATAGCCGCCTGCTCCAAGAGTATACCGGCAGAACCGCGAAACCGGATAAGAAATCACGCCCAGGCACAAGAATACCTCGAAGAGATTTTGCAGAGGCACGTGCCGGACGTCATACCAGCGATAGACAAAAGCGCAAACCGCGAGGCCAAAACCGACCAGATACAGAAAATGGCCCGTTTTTTCGCGGCGTGAAAGCGTGTTCACGAACGCCAACAAGTATCCTGCGATGGCGACATAGATCAATAGGCCTTGAATTGTATATTTAATTTCCATCTATCATCCAAGAGTATTTAGCCCCGCAATTTATTGCGGGGTCATTCTTTTCAACCAAAAATGCCAGAGAGCACCGATACATAGCATCAGGTATCCTGCGTAAACAAGGTTAAGCCCGGTGTCGGAAACCACCATAAGAATAGTATATTTGCCGGCATCGGCATCATAAGAATGCTGGTAAAAATGATACCCGCCGAAGTGAAGCGGATGATTTACCTCGATGTCCTTTTCAGCAGCAATTTTGTTGTTCCGGACAATCTGCAACTGGCTTACGTAGTCGCTAATGATCCTTTGATACCGCAGGTGTAATTTGTCTTCGGGGCGCGTATGGCCCGGAAAACGCTCAAAGACATATCGAGTGGCTGCCTTTCCGTCCGGCGATTTGATCTCGACCTCAAGGGCAGGATTGGGAGCTGAATTGGCGTCATCAAACGGGAGGTTCTTTCCATCTTCAATTTTGATTTTGAAACTTTCGAACTTCCGCACGATCTTTATCGTGCCGACGTCGTCGCCCAAGAGGATCTCCTTGCCGATTTCAACGGGAATCTTCCAGCCTTTCCCCTGTCTGGTTTGAATTTGCAGGAAAGCTGGCTTGTAGTATTCTACCCGGAAGTCCTTCAGTCTTACGTAAAACGGCAATTCTCCGATTTGGTTTGCGTCCTCCAGTACCACGCGGTTTTCGTGCTGGCCTTCGTAGATGAGCATCTGGCCGGTCGGGATTTTCTCGATTCCCAGGAGCCTTTTCTGGAGCTTATGCCCGGCTTGCGAGCCCCATATTGAACCTGTCAGTATCAGGATACAGCCAACGTGAATCAGCAAGAGTGCCGGCACACGCACGAGTCTGCGAAGAACGATAATGCCCACCATTAGCAGAGCCGTCAGGGCTATCCAGTAGACCGCCAACGGCAGGGAGTTGAAAATTTTTTTTGCCCGGACGGCGCCGAGAAAGGCCCCATAGATGGATAGAAAAATCAATAATAGAATCAGCATCAGTGCCGCCCACAAGACGCTGCGTCTAAAGTTGTTCGTAAGCCTTCCTTCAGTCATATCGCCAGGCAATTATGGCAAAAGCACGCCTGTTTGCAAGCGCGTTCGGCGGTATATTGTTCCATTGTTATTAACGAGCCGACTATCTGGCGAAAATGTCCGCCCATCAGGTTTGGCCTTGATAGTCATCATTATTTTCGTTACAGTATGCAGGGCCTGATGCTATTGAGGCTGGAAGCTGATGAAGCTTGTTCTAAACAACATAACCTATCACAACTGTCCTGTTGACCTGCGGGAGAAACTGGCTTTTGCCGCTGAGCATCGCCGTTTTATGCTCAGGCAGATGCACGCTGAGCCGGCCATCAGCGAGGCCGTTATTCTTCAGACCTGTAACAGGCTTGAGTTTTATCTTTATGCCAGGAAGGACTTCGATTGTACCGGATTTCTCGCCGGACTTGTTGATCGGGTTAAGCCCAGCGCAGTCGATGCCTGGACCGGGTGCAGGCAAGAAAGTACCGGCAAAAATGTCGTTCGGCATCTTTTTGAGGTCGCTGCAGGGCTGGACTCGCAGATGATTGGCGAAAATCAGGTTCTATCGCAAGTAAAATCGGCTTACGCAGAGTCCGTCGATGCCCGGATGAGCAAATTGGTTTTTCATCGACTCTTTCACAGTGCCTTTCGCGTGGGCAAAATGGTGCGGACCGACACCGACATCAATTGCGGCGCAGTGTCAATCGCTCTGGCGGCCGTGGAACTGGCCAAGAAGAAGATTGATTTGCCGGCTGCAACAGCAATGGTAATCGGGGCCGGTGAAAATGCGGAACTTGTGGCTAAATACTTGCTAAAATCGGGCTTGTCACGCTTGATTATAGCAAATCGCAGCAGGCAAAAGGCTCGGGCGGTTCGGCAGCGGCTTAAAAAAGGTCGCGTAACTGGCTTAGGCGATGTGGCGGCAAAATTTGCTGACGTTGACTTAGTGATTAGCTCCACCGCAGCCGTCGAACCCGTAGTGACATACGAGGCGGTCAAAAATTGCCTGGCAGGGCGTGACAGGCCGCTGCTGATAATAGATATTGCTGTGCCCAGGGACATTGAGTCGAGCGTCGGGCGATTTGATTGCGTCAGCCTTTACAATATTGACGATTTGAACGAGCAAATAAGCAGCAACCGGAAAAAACGAAGCAGCGAAATTCCCAAGGCTCGTGCAATTGTTGTCGAATCGGCTAACAAGTTCTCTAAGTGGTATGACTCGCTGAATATTGTGCCGGTAGTTTCACGCCTTATGCAAAAAGGCACCGAACTGGCTCATAGCGAGGCCAGGCGATACGCAAAGGATTTTGGCCCGGGCAGCAGCGAGAAGCTGGAAGCCTTTGCCGAATCACTGGTCAAAAAATTGTTGCACGGGCCGGTTAGTTTTATCAAAGAGCCCGACAACGGAGATGTGACTGCTGAGCAGCTTCAGGCTGCCGATCTGATAAACAAAATGTTCGTTTTGCAGGATGCCCCCGATTAGACTGAGTATTTAGCCCCCAAATTTATTTGGGGGGGTACTTTAATTTTGTAATGGAGGTTTGACAAATGGCACGGCAAATATCGACGGGAAAGTGCAACCTTTGCGGCGGCGCCTTCGATAAGGCGGCGATGACCAAGCATCTCAAATCGTGCAGCCAGACAAAACCTGAGTCTGCGGCGTCAGATCGCCGCCCAGGTCGGCAAAAGACAAAAACCTTTCATTTTGTAGTTGAAGGCCGGTACTCGCCAGGCTACTGGATGCACCTTGAGGCGCCTGCTAATGCAACCCTTGAAATACTGGACGGGTTTCTCAGGCAAACCTGGCTGGAGTGCTGCGGGCACATGAGCGCGTTTACAATCGAAGACAAAACATATTCTGTGGCGCCAACGGCGGAATTTGACGATGAAGGTATGGATGCCAAACTGGGTGATGTTCTTCAGCCTGGCATGAAGTTCTACCACGAGTATGACTTCGGCACTACGACACACCTGGCGCTGAAGGTCATCTCGGAGCAGGAAAGTGACATCAAAGTCCGAGACATCCGTGTTCTGGCCAGGAATGAGCCTCCGCCAATTCCCTGTGGGTCCTGCGGCAAAGCTGCTACGCGAGTGTGCACTGAGTGTCTCTGGTCGGACACAGGCAAGGGCTGGCTCTGTGATGCGTGTGCTGCCAAACACAAACGCCACGAAGAGATGTTTTTGCCTGTTGTCAATTCGCCGCGAGTCGGAATGTGCGGGTACACCGGACAATAACTCGCGTGTAAAGCGCAAGTATTTGGCATATCAGGCACTTACATCCGTTCATTTGGCGGGTATGAAGATTCTTACTGTCGCAACACGTGGTGGGCAGCTTGCCATCGTCCAGACTAAGATCGTAACTGCGGCGCTGCAAAGACTCTGCCCGGACATAAAAATTGAAATCAAAACAGTAGCTACCAGAGGCGACAGAGACCGGCGCACAGCATTGTGGGACCTCAAAGACAGTGGTTTTTTTACTTCGCAGGTTGAAGATGCCTTGCTGGCCGGAGAGGCTGACTTCGCTGTGCACAGCTTCAAAGATTTGCCCACACGTCTGCGAGAGGGACTTACCATCGCAGCGGTTTGCGATAGGCAGTCTGCCGAGGATTGTCTGGTAGCCCGCGAGCCTGTTAGTTCAATAGAACAGATCACCGAATCGGCGATAGTAGGCACATCGAGCTTGAGGCGGGCAGTCCAGATCAGGCGCTTAAGGCCAGATTTGCAGGCGGTGCCTATTCGCGGCAATGTCCAGACGCGATTGAGAAAGCTCGATAAAGGCAGGTTTGACGCGGTTATTTTGGCGCGTGCGGGTGTGGAAAGAATCGGTTTGGGTGGTAAAATCTCATTTTGTTTCGACCCGCGCCAATTTATTCCGGCGCCGGCCCAGGGTGCATTGGCTGTTCAAACCCGAAGTGACGACGCAGTGACACGTAAGCTCGTTGCTGCTATAGATAACGCCAAGGCCCGGATTATCACCTTTGCCGAGAGACAGATTCTGGTGACAATGCAATGTGGCTGTCACGCGCCAGTGGGAGCATTCGCTAACATTGTCGGCGATAATATGGAAATTTGCGCCTTTATATCCGATTTGCAAAGCGAAAATCTCGTTAGGCGAGAAATTGTCGGCCCGGCCTCGAAAGGGCAAGGTCTTGCTGAGCAACTTGCGCAAGAGCTTCTGCAAGACGGCGGCAGAGAAATCCTGGCAAAACTCGAAAAGGCAGAGAATGCGGACGGTTCGTGAGAAAAGTGGAGGCATGGTATATCTGGTTGGGGCAGGGCCCGGCTGGGCAGATCTAATTACTGTTCGCGGGGCGGACCTGCTAAAAACCGCTGACTGCATCATCTGCGATAAGCTGGCCAATCCGGCTTTGCTCAAGTTCGCTCGCCGCGATGCTGAGATTATTCACGTGCCCAAGCGTATCGGTGTCAGCTCGTTCACACAACAGCAAATCAATGAGCTGCTCATCGAAAAGGCCTCGAGCGGAAAGAAGGTCGTTCGGCTAAAAGGCGGCGACCCTTGCATTTTCGGTAGATGCGCCGAAGAAGCGGCGGCTTGCGCCGAGGCCGGCATCGATTTTGAGATAGTGCCGGGCGTCACTGCCAGCATAGCGGCGGCTGGCTACGCCGGCATTATGCTGACCGATAGAAAGTCCTGCTCGCAGATCGTTTTTGTTACCGGCAAAGAGGCTGAAGGAAAGCAACAAAGCAATATCGACTGGCAGTGGCTCGCCAAATTCGACGGCAGCATCGTTTTTTATATGGGAGTCGCAAATCTGGATTTTATTGCCCGGCAATTGATAGAAAATGGTATGGCAAAGGCGACGCCCGCTGTTGTAATCGCGGACGCGACGCTGCCGAGTCAGAAGGTTGTACAGGCTTCGCTTGCCCAGCTAAGTGAGCAATGCAAACAGGCTGAGCTTAAGCCACCGGCGGTTGTTGTAATCGGCGCCGCGGCCGACAGTGACGCGAGACTGAACTGGTTTATGAAAAAGCCGCTGTTCGGCAAGAATATCGTTGTGACCCGGGACCCTCGCGGTAATGCTGAATTTGCAAATAAAATCATTAGTCACGGCGGCAATCCAATCGACTTAACAACGATCAAGATTGAGCCTTTAACAAATACAGACCGGTTCATGCGGGCACTTGTCAAACCGTCAGAGTACGACTGGATAGCCTTTACGAGTTCAAACGGCGTAGAAATTGTTTTTGATTTCCTGCGAGGGTTGGGCAAAGACGCCAGAGTTTTTTGCTCTGCAAAGGTTGCTGCTATAGGCAGGGAGACCGCCGCCGCATTGGCTGAGTGCGGGATCAACACGGATTTTGTGCCCACTATCTATACCAGTAAAGAGCTGGGCAAACAATTGGCTGCGTGTTGGAATCTGCACGGCAAGAAAATCTTGCTCTTGCGCTCACAGGCTGCTTCAAACGAACTTGTTGAATGGCTGGAGCGAGCGGGTGCCGAAGTCAATAATGTGCCTGCCTATCGCATCGCCGCAGCGAAAAGTAAATGCGACTGGTTAATAAAGAAAATTACCGATGGGATAATTGACTGGGTGACATTTGCCAGCCCTTCTTCGGTCGAGAGCTTTTTTGAACAGATTCAGTGCGACCTGGTAAATTCAAGCAGCGTCAAAGTG
>Ga0299915_10004373_pt1 | contig 10307 bp, 17 predicted proteins | sample RVTome_13_FD_200263 | JGI IMG/M metagenome (GOLD analysis project Ga0299915, IMG submission 200263) | Soil microbial communities from uranium-contaminated site in the Upper Colorado River Basin, Wyoming, United States - RVT92D227 (version 2) ... | reverse complement strand
ATGCGAACAGCCCTGCGCGACCTGATGCGCGAGAAGGGAATCACCGACGGGGTGCCGTCGGCGCCCGGCGGCAGATCGTCGGTCTCATGGTCGAACGAGTAGTGGTGGCCCCCGGCTGCCTCTCCCCGTCCGAGCGGTGTGCGATCGCCTGGCAGCGGTTGCGGTAATAGCTAGCCCGGCTCGCCGGGGTTGACGTTTCCACAACGCAAAGAAGCCCCCTCCCGGCCGCGGGGGGACAGCCGGGAGAGGGCAGGAGCCAGGCGGGGGCGCCCCCGCCGGCAGCGTGCTACGGCGTGGCGGGTCCCCAGATGAGAGCCTCGAGCTTGAGCATCCAAGCGCTATGCCGGAAGTGCAACTGGTAGAAGGCGGTCGCGCCCGCGAAGGCCACGCCGCCAACCATGAGGATCTCCTGAGCCGTCAATGCGCCCCAGTCTTCGACCAGACCTAGGATGTCGCCAGACACCCAGGCTTGGCCGGTGCCCACCAGTCCGCAGACGATGAGGGTGAATACCATCTTCAGCCAGCCCGCCCAGGCGGCGGCCTTGAGCAGGTTGACCACGACCATGCTCACGAAGCCGCTCAAGACAAAGACGGCCGCGAGATTAAGGATTTCGATAGTGCTCATTCTTCTGTACCTCCAAAGGATGCCGATACGATTGCTTCCAGATCCCTGAGACACGGCAGCAGCGCCCCGAACCGCCGCATGAGCTCGGGACAGGGGATGGGATCGTCGATGATCCCGCAGGAGCTGCATCCGGGCACCTCCCAACCCGGCCGGGCGTGGTAGTGGGAGCAGGCGGCCAACAGCGGCGGCGGCGCCAGCATCAGGGCCTTCAGCGTCTGGCAGTACTCCTGGTAGTCCGGCGAGCCCATGGCACCCTCTTCGCAATGTAAAGATTCTCAACCCACGTCCCCACTCTTGACAACGCCGTGCCCGCAGGGTACAATGTACCCATAAGGCAACGCGGACGAAGGAGAGGACATGAGCGAGCACACCAAAATGCATGTGTGGGCGACCCCGGTACGGCCGTCGAGCGGCGGCTTCGGCGAATGGGATGCCGAAGGCTTCAACACCTACGAGCCAACCGACGAAGACGGCCAGTACTTCGAGTCGATCGAGCAGTACATCGAGTGGCTCGATCTCGATGGCCGCAGCCAACGGTACGAGATCATCGATGCCTCGGATCTCGACGGCCGTATCCACGACCAGAACGGTCGGCGGGTCATCGGCACTCTGTTCGCCGAAGTCCCTGGCGGTCCGGCATCCTACGAGCTGGTAGAACTGAGCCGATGAGGCAAGCCGAGAGAGAGGGAGAGGACATGGCAGCCACCGGAATCACCAATCTCGAGCCGTATGGAGAGCACATGCTCGGCGTCACCGTCCCCGTCATGGACCATCGCAAGCGACCGCCGGTGCAGTACGAGAACTCAACTCACACCTACACCCGTCACGGCTGGCAATGGGATTGGACGGACCCCTACACGGGCCACACCGACCACTACCACACGAGCTACAACGGAGAGGGCCTGTTCTGTGGCGATCGTCAGGGCCTCGGTTACGGGCAGTTCTGGCTCCCCGCCACCCGCAAGGCGGCCTACGACAAGCTCCGCCGCTTCTACGCGGATTCCGAATCATGAACCCTTCCGACCTGGGTCAGGACCTAGCTTCGATTCGCGATATCGCCAAGCGCAGCGGATATCCCGTTGCGCTTGTGGCGAAATGGACCCGCCGTTACCCGGACTTCCCCGCCCCTATCGCGGAACTCGCGTCGGGCCGGGTATGGCTTTGGTCAGAGGTCGCAATCTGGATGGAGAGGCGGAAGTCGTGAGGTACACAGTTGACGACTCGACGGGCTGTTGGCTATGGCACGATGCTGCTGTCGCCCGAGGTCCATATCGCGCTTACTATCGGCTTCACCGCGGTCGGATTCCGCCAGGTTGCGACGTCCATCACATCTGTGAACAAGCTCGCTGCGTCAACCCTGAGCACCTAGTCGCACTCCCCAGCCTAGAGCATAAGCGCATGAACCACGCCCGTCGCCCGCCGCGTCCAGTAATCCAGCGGACTGACGCTCCGGCCATCGAATCTCCACATGAGATATTGACCCTCCGCGAAGTCGCCGAGCGAGCCGGGGTAACCCGGCTCACCCCGCGCAAGTGGGTCGTGCGCTATCCCGATACGCCGGCCGTGTGGCGCGAGGGGCGACTGGGCGAACCACACCTCTATCTCTGGTGCGAGTGGGAGGCATGGCTCCGGGCGACGGGCAGGCTTTGAGCCCATCACAGCGCCCGGGCCACCAGCAGCGCCAGGTGCAGCCGCGTCAGCGGCCCGTCCCGGTTCTCCAGCCACTCGAGCCCCGGGTAAGTATCACGCGTCCACTGGCGCGTGGCCGGCGTGTAGTCCTCAGTGCCGCCCGGCGGGTAGGGTTTGCCCAGTCGGTGCAAGATGAGGCAGACGTGACGGCGCAGGCAGGTATCCCAAGGCCGGAAGGTACCGTCGGGGAAGCCCTGCATGATGCCGCTCTTGAAGAGCACATCCTGCTCGGCCATGAATTGTCCGTCGGGCCAATCCGGCCAATGCTTCAGGACATTGGGGATGTCCACCACCGACCAGGCCCCCATGCCCACCTGCGCCCACACCGACCACTGGTACTTGCAGTAGCCCTTGGCCGCCCAGTTGGCGCCCCACGAGTTCTTGACCCACACGCCGTCGATGTCGTACCCGCAGGAGGCCATCATGTGATAGCCGTCGAGGCGGCCGGCGGGCGCGGGCACGCGGCCCGAGGACGGCGTGTTGTAGAAGTTCGAGAACACCTTCACCGTCACGCCCAGGGGACCCGCCGCGGCCATGGCCTGCTTCATGGCCGCGGGGTCCACCCGCACCGCAGCGTATGCGGCTATGCGGTACAGCAGCGCGTTCTCGGCGGCGCCGGCCGCGGGTCCATGCAGTGGCGGATAGCGCCCCTCGTACGGCTGGAAACGCTCTTCGCACACCCCCTCACGGCGCAGGATGTCCATCACGGTGCGGGCGTAGGTCCCCTCGCCCGGGTAGCCGTCGATGGCCTTCGCCCTACCGTACAGGTATTGTTCTGAGAGGTTGTCGCCGGCGGGCGTCTCCCGGCGGTCGAAGTATTCTTTCTGCGCGCATGGCCCATGGGCCGCGCAGCTGCCCAGTCGGGCCTGGTCGCGCATCCCGCTCATGCCGGGGCGCATGTCGAGCGCCGGGGGCGCCTCCACCGAAGGCAGGTACAGATGGGCCGGGTAGTCGCGCTCATCGGGAATGTCGGGGATGGCCCCGAGGGTGTAGTAGGGCATCTAGCCCTCCTCTTCTTCAAGGTGGGGCCGCCGTTTCAGCATGAGGGCGCGTAGCGCAGGGGTAGGGGCAGGGGTTGCGTCTAGGCGCTCTAGCACGGCCCTGGAGGATTCAGCAGTGAGTGTCACCACTTCCCATGCCTCACCGTCACATGCTGTCCTAACCATCTTAGTGGTGTCAGTAAGATGGTCCATCATCCCCCCCTCTCCCACACGCGCACCAGCTTGGCGGCGTACTCCGGGTCTTCGGCCCACCGCGCTTGCTCGCCGTGCTGGCCGAAGTCCGACACCGTGGTCACCTTGCCGTGCGCCTGCTGCCACACTGCGTGGTCGTCCGGGTGCCGCGGGTCATAGGCCTTGTTGCACTCCACCCGCACGTGCGCCGGGAACACGTAGGCGGCCAGGTGGGCGCAGTGGGCGATGACGCCCGCTTCGAGCGTGGCGAACTTGGCCCAGCCTGAGCCCTCCGCGTTCTTGAGCCCACAGAAGTTGTTCGGGTGTGTGACCGGATCCACGTCGCCGGTATAGCGCAGCCCATCGGTCTCCAGGATCATCTGGCACCACACGACGTCCAGGCGCAGATTGAAGGCTCTGCACCAGATGATGTATGCCCCGGCCACTAGCGCCCGATTGTAGACGGCATCGCTCGGCAACCGGGCCACCAGGCTAGAAACGGTCAAGTCCACTACCCCCGCCACTGGCGTCTGCAACGTCACTCCGGGCGGGGTCGGTGGAGGGGGGGGCGGCTCCGGCGACGCGTGGTACTTCGCGATGAGCCGGGCGAAGAGGGCGTCGGCCTGCTCCCGGGTCAGATCGTCATCCCAGTTGAAGCGCCCCTGTTCGTCGCCGATGAAGAGGCCGCAGAGGCTGGCATGCTCGGGCGGCGGCGGTACCGGCGGCTTTGGCCCGGCTCCGACGTGAGCCGCGATGCCTTTGGCTATGGCCACGCCCATGGCGATCAGTTCTGACTTCGTGTTCAACGACTCCTGCCCGATGCGGCCGCATTCGTAGATGACGGCCGGCATGTTGGTGGCCTTGAGCAGGGTGAGGTCTGTGCGGCGTTTGTGCCAGGAGGGGCGCAGCGCGAAACCGGCCGCGCCGACCGCCTGCTGGATATCGTCGGCCAGCGCCTTACCCGCGTCGGTGTACCAGTGACCGAAGGCTCCGATCGGCGCCTGCGACCAGTCATGGTGAACCTCGACGATGTAGTCGGCTCCCCAGGCGTTGGCCGCCTTGATGGTCCCGGGAAAGTTCGGGTCGGCCCTATACGCCTCGTCCGTCACTACCACTCCCCAAGACTGGAGCAGGCGGGCCACCTCCGCGACGATGATGTCGCCCGCGCTTTGCTCCGTCCAGCCGCCCCCCGTCGCGCCCGGATCGTAGACTCCGTCAGGCCGAATCCCATGTCCAACCGCCACGTACACCTTGCTCATCACGGTCCACGCTCCTCTTCTCTCACCGCTGCCACCACTGGCAGGATAGGGAGAGTTTCAATCCGACCATCGTCAAAGCAGACGCGACCTTCTTCTATTCCGTGCCCGCAACAGGCCCCACCGGCCCCAGGAATGTGACCGAGGCAGGCATCGTACCCTTCAGGTGTGGGCGGTTTGCCGCAACGCGGGCACGGGTGCAACATCGTCGATTCGTCTGTCACCAAGCCTAGGGTGTCAAACCAACGCCATTCATCATTCAGGAAGACGATGGTATGGCCATTGCAGTGTCCGACCGCAGTCACGGCCGGTCCTCCTGATTGATACGGCTCAGCGCCTGCCGGGCCATACGGGCCTCGCCTGGATGGCCGAAGTCGCGGATTCGCTCGAGGTATTCCTTGGCCAGCACTAGCTGGTGCTCCACCGTTTCGCTGCGCTCCTGCCAGGCCCGCAGGAACACCAACTCATCGGGCGTCACCCGGGCGCGCTCGGCTCTCACCCGAAGGCCCCGCCAGCCCACAAGGACATGAGCAGCACGCCCACCACCACGGCGCCGAAGGTAAGGCCCATGATGATGAGTGCCTGCAGAAGCTCCCGGTCCATCATCCCCGCTTTCCTATGTAGGCCCCGTCGCCGGGGGCCAACCTGGAGACGCCGCCGACGTAGGTAGACTCCCGCATCTCCGGCAAACCCGCGCCCCCGCCTATGTACGCCCCGCTGAGACTCCGGCGCAGATGCCCTAAGTCGCCGCTCAGAACCCCGTAGGCGGCCGCTAATTCCGGCGACCAGGCGACGAAGGCGCAGAGGTACGGCTGCCAGAACAGAAGCTCGGACCAATCTCCGCGGGGACGGCACCACCCGAAGCGGAGCCAATCCCACAGGCGATTTTCGATGTGCAGGACCACGTCGGCCCGCCTGCCCTGCGTTTCTTCCTCCGGCAGTAGGGCGGTGTGGCGGGCAGCCTCCTCGCGCACGAGCAGCCCCAGCTGACAGTGATCCCCCTCGTGCCGGGCGGGCAGATTCCAAACCGCCCCCGGCCGAATCAGCCCGACTACCGGCAAAGGCTCGGCTCGGAAACGCCTACGGGCGAGCGCCCACTGTTCGGGCATACACATAGCTCAAATCCCCCGTGTGGCCGGGCACAGGCACCAGGCCCCGCACTCCGGGCAATGGCACCCCGTGCGCTCCTGCAGGCCCTCAGGTATCCGCACGGCCACGTTGTCGCTCAGTGGCACCCAGACCGCCGACTCCAGGGTGTCATCGCTGGAGACGTCGGCCTCGGCGGGCGGCGCGGGTGGGTAGAACTTGGCGAGTCTGTGCGTGCACATGGGTTCACCCCCTGCTGGCTTCTATGTCGCGTTGTCGCCCGTAGGTGAGCCCCAGGTCGCAGTGGCCACACCCCCCGGTGGTGGGGTCCTGCACGAACCGCGGGCACTTGCCCAGGGCCATGCCCTGCAGCACCCGTACGGCTCCGCGCAGTTCCGATACCTCCCGGTGCAGCTGCTTGTTCTCGCGCTCCAGTTCATCCCGGGACTCTTTCAGCTGGCGCACGTACTCGCGTTGCACCCGGCTGATGAGATAGACCACGGCCCCTGCCAGGGCCACCAGAGCTCCGAAGATGATGCCGATGATGGCCAGCATGTCGGCCCAAGGGACAGCGGTCATGGCGGCTCCTAGACTTGTCTGGTGGGCGGCGGTAGCGTGGCTAGGAGCCGGAGACGGGGAAGTCTTCCCTGAGCGCACGACGGGCGGCGGTGAGGCGGCGGCGGAAGCAGGACCGGCCCCGGAGCACGTAGCGTTCAGCCAGCACCATCCGGTCGGAGACCCTGATTGCTCGGACTATCACTCCGGTCGGCACGTGTTCTTCGACAAGAGCGATCGTCATGACAGCACTACATCCTTGACGACTCCGTCGGCATCGCGCCATTTGAGCACACCCCCGACGGCGAACAGGCAATTATTCCCGACTACGTCCCCGACTGCCGCGTGCCCGTAGAGTCTCAGCCCACTGTTCTGATTGATTTGCACGATCTCGCCGTCGCCACCCAAGTAGACGCCGCCGCCGCCACCATCAATCATCACGTCGTCCTCGCCCTCCAGCGTGATAGTGCCGGCCGAACGTAGAGTGATCCCGCCCGAGATGGTGTCAGTGGCCTCGATGTAAATCCCGCCATCCGCCGTGTGGATAACGGCAGAGCTGGGGAAGCTGATACCGGCGGTATCGACAAGCAGCGCGTCCTCACCGTCGAACGAACTCTCTGAATCATCGAGCGTCCCGCACTCGGCGCAGTCCAGCCCCCCAGGTGGCGGCAGATCCGGCGCCAAGGGTCCTACACTCGGTGCCGTCGCTCCACAGGCCGCTACTGCCACCGCCTGGTCTGAGCTGTAGAGCCCGTCGCTACCTATCTCATGGCCGAAGCTCCACCAGCCGCCGTAGGCCCAGAAGTCGGCGAAGCCATCATCGTTACTATCGTAGGGCGCGGGATCCCAGGAGCCGTCCTGGTGCTGTATCGGCCCCGAGAAGTTGCGTTGCCCGGCGCCGTAATGGTTTTCATCCGGCCCGGTCCAGCCGGTGCAGTAGATGTCCTGCACGTCGGCTCGCGCCTTGGAGTGCCACATAGGCAAGATGGGTGGATTGGCCGGTACCCACTGGATCGCCCCGCCGCCAAGGTCGAGGCCAAGTAGTAGTTCCCCGCGCGTGAACGTCAAAGGGCAGGGCATGTCGGCTATGTCGTACCAGCCGTCGGGCACACCGTTGGCGTTCCGGTCCCAGCCATAGAATGAATAGGGCGACACGTCATACCAGAGAGCGTCTGGGATGGTATCCACAGCCTTATAAGGCACGTCGCCGTCGGCGTAGTCCCAGACTTCGGGTACCTCGTCGAAGTTGTAGCAATGCCCGCCGGGGACGCCATAAGAACCGGCCCCACCGAACGGCCAGAAGTCCTCTATGCCGTCGCAGTCCAGGTCGAAACCATGAGGTTCCCAGTCCGCCGTCTCCCAAGTAGCCCCGTCGCCCAGCGGCCCGGTGTCCTGCACGCCGTCCTTGTCGCCGTCATAGCCAGAGTGCCAGAGGCCATCGACGAAATGCGGAAGCCCGAGAACGCCTCCATAATCCCAGTAGGACGTCCAGATGTGCGGGCGGCCCGAAGTCTGCCACTCCGCCGGCACGCCCACGGCGTCGATCCAGGCATACCCCCCCTCGCCCTTGCAGGCCCCCTCACCCGGCTTGGGCTGGGCCTCATTGGTGGGATCCTGCACCTCGGCCAGTTTCTCGGAGAGGTTGGGGAACCATTCGCGGTCGGAGGAAAGCCGCACCCGATCGGGCTCGGCAGGTTCGAAGGGAGCCCACTCGCGCTCGAAGACGCGCAAGGAGGCGTTGATGCCCAGCTCCTCGTCGTAGACCTTCACCCGGTCGCCAAGCTCTGCGGTGAGCCACGAAGCGCCCCCGGCTAAGGGCTCGAAGTTGAAGGCGGAGCAGTCGTAGGTGATGCGTGGTTCCCTGTAGGCTTTCAGGCGCAGCGTGGCTCCGTAGATCAGGGTCTTGAGCGTGGTGATGCTGGAGTCGCCCCAGAAGTAGTCACGGCGCCCGTGGGCGGCGATACTGAGCGCATCCTGCACGTAGCCCGAGAGACTGGTGAGCCCGTCCTTGCCCTCGAACCAAACGCGGTTGTACAGCTTGCTCGCCGACCGCTTGCGCGTGAGCCCCACCACGTTCTTCCGGTAGATGAGGCTGGCGTGCAGGTCCATGCCGCGCTCAGTGAGCAAGTTCACCTTCTTGGTGGCCGTGTTGAACTCTAGTTCACCATTCCAGATGTCGGCGATCTGCATGAGCAAGGCCAGCGGCGATTTCCAGCGGTCTGAGAACGAATAAGTGCCCGGAGGCTGCACCGCCCCCGCCGTCCAACCGGTGCCGGTGAGAACCTCGACCACGGCCTCGCGGGCAGTCGCCTCCTCCAGCGCCACGTCCTTGTTGAGGGTGTCGCCCAACTTGATAAACCATTGCTCCGCAAGGACCGAACCGGACAGCCCGCCGATGTCACGGCCGTCGTCTACGTCGACGATGCGGTAGTCCTGGCCGCGCCAGCGAACGAGGCAGCCCTGCTCCAGGTCTTCGAAGCTCCCGTCCTGGCGCGGGTAGTCGAAGGTGAGGACATCCAGGCTGTTGACCTTCTGGCGAATGCGGACCTTGGCCGCCAGGGGAAGCAGGCGCACGAGTACGCCGGCGCTCGACCGAAGCTCCAACGGCTCCGAGAAGGCCAATGGGGGCGCGGTGGGGTCGTGTTCGCCGGTCCTGATCTCCCTAAGCTGAGCGCCGCCGAACACGATCCCCACGTCCAACGGGGTGGCGACAAGAACAGGGATCTCCTGCAGCGTCGCCGCCCCGAACGTGACCACTATCACGAGCGGCGTTGCAGGCCCTAAGCTCTCGCCAAGTGAGGCAGCTCCGAAGGTAATCACCACATCCAGCGGTGTAGCGGTAAGCCCTACCTCGAGGGATGCCGCACCAAACTCAACCACCACGTCGAGGGGAGTAGCGGTGAGTTCGTCGCCACCGGGGACTGTCGTATAGCCGACGAGGAAAAAGTCAACTCCGGTGTTCTCGATCTTGCCCTCGACGATACCGTTTTCATCGCAAGGGACAAAGACCCAGTTATGGACGTCTGTGTCGCCGTAGATTTCTTCCGCCGAGCCGTTCGCCCGCAGACCGTAATCATAGAAACCGGATGAGACGACCTCTACGATGGCCCCAGTGGCACCACCCGGTAGCGCCGCGAGGTCCGTCCATGCTCCGGTGGCCCCTAGCGAGAGGTCGGTAGCATTCGTGTTGAGCGTTATCGATGCGTCAGCGGTGATATAGCCGAGCAGAAAGAAGTCAACAGCGGAGGTCTCGGCGTAGCCTTCGATCACTTGCCCAGCGTCGCACCCGATGAGAGCGGTCGGGCAGCAATGCCCGGACGCCGCCATATCGTAATGCCTATCGTCGGTCGAACCGTTCGCGCGGAAACCGAATTGCCTCGTAAGTGCGCTAGCCACATCGAACATAAGCCCAACTGCGTTAGGCGCATTTGCCGAGCAGTCGATGTCGGTCCACGCTGCATAACTAGTCAGAGATTTGTCTATCGCGTTGTCGAAGAACACGAAGCCATCCGAGGTGTACCCGATGAGATAAAGATCCACTTGAGTCGTATGCCCGACGTATGCCTCGCAAACGCGATTTGCGTCTACACCGGACATAGCATAGGCGTGGCTGAGTGCCCTTAGGTTGCCGTGCCTATCGTCGGTCGAACCGTTCTTTCTTACACCGAAGGCGTATTGGCTGCTCGCATACGTGTTGACAACGTGGAATACCGCGCCCGTGGCTCCCGCAGGCAGGTAGGCGGACAGATCAACGTCAGTCCATGCGTCAGCTGAGCCAGGCGTTACCTCAACCGGCTCTAGCCATTCGAGGGGCATCTGCTACGCATCCGCCAGCGCGAAGATGTAGGCACCCCAATTCAGCACGACGTTCGCACCGGATGGCATGTAAGGCAGACCGGCTACACCGGCGTCAAGCTTGAACAG
>Ga0299915_10004372_pt1 | contig 10308 bp, 10 predicted proteins | sample RVTome_13_FD_200263 | JGI IMG/M metagenome (GOLD analysis project Ga0299915, IMG submission 200263) | Soil microbial communities from uranium-contaminated site in the Upper Colorado River Basin, Wyoming, United States - RVT92D227 (version 2) ... | reverse complement strand
TTTTTTTAAGTAATAACCGAGTGAATTAGCAGTAAAGAGTCCGGTAAAACAGACCGCTAACCATTCAAAACCAAGTAAATTATGCCAAGATCAGTTAATGTAGTAGCATCGAAACAGAGAAGAAAAAAGATCCTCAAACAAACCAAGGGGAATTTCCTTTCGCGGGCCAATGTGTGGACGGTTGCCAAAAACACCTGGGAAAAGGGACTGGGTTATGCCTATGCCGATCGCAGGGCAAAGAAAAGGAATTTCAGATCGTTGTGGATTGCCCGAATTAATGCCGGTGTACGTCAGCATGGCATGTCATATTCGGAGTTTATCGGGAAGCTAAACGAAAAGGGCATTGCCATTAGCCGCAAAGCTTTGGCCGATTTAGCCATGCATGATCCCGAAGCTTTCGAAGCGGTAGTGAATTCAATAAAGTAACTTCTTGAAATATGTGGAAAAACACCCTTCAGGCGGTCGCTGACCCTTGAGGGGTGTTTTATTTGATATAGTTATAATTCAATAATCTAACCATGAAAATAGCCCTTCTAGGTTATGGAAAAATGGGCAGGGAAATCGAAAAAACCGCCCTGGAAAGAAACCACCAGATCGCACTGGTAATTGATGTTAACAATCTCGGAGACTTTACTTTTCAGAATTTGCAGAGGGCCGACGTGGCTATTGATTTTTCAACACCCGGTTCTGCTTTTCAGAATATCCTCAGGTGTTTTGAGGCAGGAATTCCGGTGGTATGCGGAACAACAGGCTGGCTCGATAAGCTCGGCGAGGTGAAAGCCATTTGTGAACAGCAGCATAAGTCCTTCTTTTTTGCCTCCAATTTCAGCCTGGGCGTCAACATATTTTTTGCAGTGAATCGATATCTGACCAGAATTATGGATTCCGCTACGGGTTATGATGTGAGTATTAAGGAAATCCATCACATTCATAAACTTGATGCACCAAGCGGTACAGCCATCACACTGGCCAATGACCTGATAAGCTGTTATCATCAGAAAGCAAGCTGGGAACTTAACAATGCATCTGATAATTCCGTGATTGACATTACCTCCATAAGGGAGGATGAGGTACCCGGAACCCATATTATTACCTGGGATTCAGCAGTGGATCGCATCGAAATATCTCATGAGGCAAAAAGCAGGAGGGGTTTTGCTCTGGGAGCTGTGCTGGCTGCTGAATTTATCAGGGATAAAAAGGGGATTTACTCGATGAGGGATATGATTAGGTTATGAGGTTATGAGGTGATGAAGTGATTAATAAAAAAAATATTACATTTAACGGCAAAATACATTAACATGAAAGCAGACCGCAAAGACTGGATTTGGTTTATCATCGTTTCAGTGATTTACATCCTTTGGGTGATCTGGCTCCGGAATTACTGGTTCCTGTTCGGAATGGGAGTCATTTTCGATATGTATGTTACCCGAAAGGTCAACTGGACGTTCTGGAAAAAACGTGACGGTCATAACAGCAAATTCATTGAGTGGCTCGATGCCTTAATATTTGCGGTAATTGCGGTGACCATCATCAACATCTTTCTCTTTCAGAATTACAAAATACCAACCGGTTCGATGGAAAAGACCCTGCTGGTTGGTGATCACCTGTACGTTAGCAAAGTGGCCTTTGGACCCCGGATTCCCAACACGCCCATTGCATTTCCGTTTACGCAGCATACATTGCCGCTGACACAAGGCATCAAGTCATATGTCGAATGGATCAGGCTGCCCTATAAACGCCTGACCGGATTCGGACGGATCAAACGGGATGATGCAGTGGTCTTCAATTTTCCAGCTGGAGATACGGTTGTGCTGGCGCATCAGAATGTCAGCTATTATTCCATTGTGCTTGATTCGGCTGAAACCATGAAATTAAAAGATCAGTATTTCGGACGTCCTGCAAAAACTGAAAATGAATATTACAACCTGGCCCGGAAAGCGATATGGAACAACTTTGATATTGTGATACGTCCGGTTGACAAACGTGATAACTATATCAAACGCTGTGTGTCCATACCGGGGGACACCCTGCAAATCATCAACAAACAGGTTTATACGAACGGCAAACCACAAAAGGAATATCCGGGCATACAGCACAGCTATTACATTTACCTGAAAGACGGACAAAACATATCCGATAAGGTATTCGAACGGATGGAGATCTATGATATCCAGCGATCAGCAAACGTTATTCATACCTATCTTACTCAGGAAGAGGCTGAGAAAATAAGGGACTTTAAAGGCGTGCAGCAGGTGGTACCAAACAACTATTTTGATTCCTATTCCAGGAAGGACTTCTTTCCACATGATACAAATTACCGGTGGACCATCAATAATTTCGGGCCCCTTTATATACCAAAGAAGGGTGCTGCCATTAAACTTGACAGCAAAAGCCTATGCCTGTATGAACGCATTATCTCATATTATGAAAAGAACGATCTGCAGGTGAAAGATGGCCAGATCATGATAAACGGTAAGGTTACTGATGAGTATACCTTTAAAATGGATTATTACTGGATGATGGGAGATAACCGGCACAGCAGCCTGGATTCCCGGTTCTGGGGATTCGTTCCCGAGGATCATATTGTGGGAAAACCAAAGTTCATCTGGCTTTCACTCAATAAAAACAAAAGCTTCATCAACCGGATACGGTGGAAAAGGATGTTTAAAGGAGTATAATTACTCTCCAACGATTTCAAACGGAATCTCCACATGCACTTCCTTGTGCAGCCGGATTCGTGCGTGGAAAGTTCCGACTTCCTTGATGAGGTCTTCCTTGAAAGTAATATTCTTGCGGTCGATATTGAATCCTTTTTCCTGTAGCGCCTCTGCTATCTGAATGGCGTTCACCGAACCAAAAATCTTACCTTTTGTGCTTGTTTTGGCACCAATAGAGAGTGAAAGACCCTTCAGCTGTTCAGCCAGCTGTTGAGCTCCCTGTTTGATCTTTTCTTCCTTGTGGGCTCTTTGCTTCAGGATCTCATTATGTGCTTTCAGGTTTGACCCGGTGGCTGTAACAGCAAGACCTTTCGGAATAAGGTAATTAAGGGCATATCCGTTTCTTACGTTTACTATGTCGTCTTTGTATCCGAGGTTCGGAACGTCATGTTTCAAAATAATTTCCATGATCAATCGGTTTTATTATTTCAACAAATCTGTTACATAAGGCAGTAAGGCCAGGTGACGGGCCCTTTTTACTGCGGTGGAAACCTTGCGCTGATACTTTAGTGAAGTTCCGGTAACCCTGCGCGGCAATATCTTACCCTGCTCGTTTAAAAACTTTTTGAGAAACTCAGGATCTTTATAATCCACATACTTGATCTTGTTTTTCTTAAAACGGCAGTATTTTTTCTTTTTTACCTCAACAGCCGGCGGTGTAAGATACCTGATTTCTGATTGACCTGATGGTGCTATGGTTGCCATGACTTATTCCTCCGCTACTTTTACTGCTGATTCTTTTTTGTTCCTTCTCTTTTCGGCATACTCCGAGGCATATTTATCCAGCCTGGTGGTGAGAAAACGGATTACTCTTTCATCACGTTTATACTCGATTTCAAGGGTCCTGACCAATTCACCGGGAGCCCTGAACTCGATAAGATTGAAAAAACCGGTGGATTTTTTTTGTATGGGGTAGGCCAGCTTACGCAATCCCCAGTTCTCCTCATTGATGATCTCACCGCCTTTTCCGGTGATCACACCAGTGAATTTTTCAACCGCTTCCTTCATCTGGGCCTCAGATAAAACGGGAGTTACAATGAAAACGGTTTCGTAATGGTTCAACATAATTGTATGTGTTATTTAGTATATGATTTTTAAATAGGCCGCAAAGATAGAAAAAAAATATAATTAACAACTGCATAACTGCGCAACTTTGTAACTGCACAACTACACAACTGCACGACTATATTTCAATCTCTTCCCCTAATTCAGGAATCATCACGTTTTCAAATCCACTTTCCTTTAACTTCTCACTGAAAAATTGCTGGGAATCAATATCCCCGTGCACCAGAATTAAATGGCTGACTTTCTTGCGATCCTGGCAACCCAGGAACTGGATCATTTCATTATAATCGGCATGACCACTATATGAATCAATACGTTCAATATCGGCATTTACCTGGTAAATGTTTCCAAATATGGATACTTCCCTGTCACCTCTCAGAATCCTTGCTCCCAGCGTGGTTGGAGAACAATATCCTACTGCAAGCAGAGTGTTTCTTGGATTGGAGATGCTGTTGGCGAGGTGGTGCTTTACCCTTCCTGCTTCCATCATACCTGAGGCTGAAATGATGATACAGGGTTCCTGGATATCATTCAGTTTCTTGGAGTCTTCCACCTCCTGTATGAAATACAGGTCATTAAAGCCAAAAGGATCCGGATCTTTTTCCATACTATCGAGTATGCTGTCATTAAAGCACTCACGGTGAAGACGGAATATGTTGGTAGCATTAACCGACAAGGGACTGTCGACGAACACCTTGATTTTTGGTAATTTACCGTTGTTATAAAAACTGTTGAGGGAGTAAATTACCTCCTGGGTTCGTCCCACACTGAAAGAAGGTATGATGAGCTTACCCTTTTTTTCCACGCAAGTTCTCTTTATAACCTCCAGCAGCTTCTCCTCGGCAATGGAAGTGCTCTCATGCAGTCTGTTGCCATAAGTGGACTCGCAAAGTATTATATCTGCCTGCGGGAAAGGCAGGGGAGAACGAAGAATGCGGTTCACAGGCCGGCCGATATCGCCTGTGAAGGCTATCCTTGTTACTTTATTCCCTTCCTTGATCCGCAGATTGACAACGCCGCTACCTAATAAATGTCCGGAGTTGGTAAAAGTAACCCTGACACCTTTTGTTACCCGGAAGGCCTTGTTGTAAGGCACGCTTACAAAATACTGCATCGCCATTTCGGCATCCGACTTTGTATAAATAGGTTCTAGCGGAGGCTGGTTCTTTTTGGCCCTTTTCTTATTGTTCATTTCTGTATCATGCTCCTGGATCTTGCCACAATCGGCCAGCATTATGGCACATAAGTCACGTGTTGCGTGTGTTGTAACAATGCTGCCTTCAAATCCGAGCTTGGCGATGTATGGGATCAGCCCTGAATGATCAATATGGGCATGACTGAGGATCAGGTAATCAATTTCACTCGGACTGAATCCGAGACTCCGGTTCATACCATCAGTTTCCAGTCCTTTCCCCTGGTACATTCCACAATCAAGAAGGATTTTTTTTCCGTTATCAAGGGTTACCATATGTTTACTACCCGTAACTTCCCGGGCAGCACCTAAAACTTGTATCTTCATTTGCTGATTTAATTACTTTCTCACAAACATAATCATTTTATTGTCTCAATTTTAAAAAAACTTAGCGTAACAGATACGCTAAGTTTGGAAATGAATTTGTTTATTTATAATTTGGTACATTAAATTTTCCTGATGGTCAATTTAAATCCACATGTATCTGTCGATTGTGTTATATTTGGCTTTCACGACAGAAGGCTCAAGGTACTGCTGATAGAACGGGAAAAACCACCGGGAAGCCATCTGGGGGGGCATAAACTGAAGTTGCCGGGAAGCCTGATTTCTGAAACAGAAGACCTGGAAAGTTCTGCCACCCGGATCTTACAGGAACTCACCGGACTGAATAATATATTTATGAAGCAGTTTGGTGTATTTAGTTCACCAGACAGGTTATCTCCCGCAGAGGATCTGAAGTGGCTGCGAAAAACCACCGGTCTGATGGTCGACAGGGTAGTAACCATTGCTTATTACTCGCTGATCAAGATTGCTGAAAGCAATATTACCGAAAAAACCATCTGGCATCCGGTTAACGGACTTCCTGAACTGATATTTGATCATAATAATATCATTAACAAAGCATTAGAAGCACTTCGAGGGGAAATCCGTACTGAACCACTTTGCTTTGAATTGCTGCCCAAGAAATTCACTATACGCCAGATGCAGATACTCTATGAGGCAATTCTTGGTGAAAGACTGGACAACCGCAATTTCCGGAAAAAAATCAGACCCATGGAATTTCTGATACCATTGCCTGAAAAGGAAAGGGAAGTAAACCACAAACCTGCCCAACTATACCGATTTGACAGAAAGCTTTATGAAAAACACAGAAAAGTAATAAGCGGATTTGATCTTTAACTTAATAACCTCATAACTTCATTATGCTACTCGGTTACGACATCGGAAGCTCCTCAGTTAAAGCCAGTCTGATTAACATGGAGACAGGCACATGCACAGCTGCTGCCTTTTATCCGAAACAGGAAATGTCTATACGGGCTGTCAGCCCCGGATGGGCTGAGCAGGATCCGGAAATGTGGTGGGAAAATATAAAGCTGGCAACACATGATGTTCTGGCATCGTCCGGGACTACCGGAGATAATATTAAAGCTATTGGCATATCTTACCAGATGCACGGTTTGGTTTGTGTCGGCAAAGATCTTCAGGTTCTGCGACCATCAATAATCTGGTGTGACAGTCGTGCTGTTGATATTGGTTCAAAAGCCTTCAGGGAAACCGGTGAACAGGTGTGCCTCAGCCGCCTGCTGAATTCACCGGGTAATTTCACCGCTTCGAAACTCAGGTGGGTTAAGGAAAACGAACCGGAGGTATATGAAAAGATATATAAGATCTTGCTTCCGGGCGATTATATTGCCCTCAGACTTACCGGTGATATTTGTTCCACCATCTCGGGATTGTCTGAAGGTATGTTATGGGATTTTCAAACACGCAGACCTGCTGAATTTCTGATGGATTATTATGGCTTTTCCCGGGAATTACTACCCGAAATCAGAGCTACTTTTTCCGAACAGGGTAGGGTAACCAGCATGGCTGCAAGGGAACTGGGATTGAAAGAAGGCACCCCGGTGGCTTACAGGGCTGGTGATCAGCCCAATAATGCTTTTTCGCTCAATGTGCTTGAACCCGGCGAGATAGCTGCTACTGCCGGTACATCGGGAGTTGTTTATGGAGTTTCAGATGTAGTTCGCTATGATCCGTTGTCGCGTGTGAACACCTTTGCCCATGTAAATTACACTCCTGAACAAACAAGGCTCGGTGTTTTGCTGTGTATCAATGGCACGGGTATCCTGAATTCCTGGTTAAAACGTAATATCGGATATACATCTTCCGGCTACCTGGCAATGAATGAGGCTGCTGCAGACATTCCTGCAGGCTCTGACGGGCTGGTGATTCTCCCGTTTGGGAACGGAGCAGAAAGAATGCTTGGCAATACAGATCCAGGAAGTTATTTCACCCGTATCGATTTTAACCGGCACACCATCGGTCACCTTCTGCGTGCTGCTCAGGAAGGCATCGTGTTTGCCTTTCATTATGGCATGGAGATCATGAAGCAGACCGGTATCCGGTCATCGGTTATCAGGGCAGGGAAGGCAAATATGTTCCTCAGTCCGGTCTTCAGGGAAACCCTTGCCGGCATTACCGGGGCAACCATTGAACTGTATAATACCGACGGATCACAGGGGGCAGCACTTGGTGCAGGCATTGGTGCAGGATATTTCAAATCTTTTGGAGAGGCATTCACCGGATTGAAAAAGCTTGAGACTATTGAACCGGATGTTTCAAAAGCAGCTGCTTACCAGGAAGCTTACGGGAGGTGGCTTGAGGTTCTTGAACAAACATTAAGCATTAAACATTAATCATAAGACATTAAAAATCAAATACTTAAATATCATGAACGTAACCATTGGAAAAAAGGAGTATTTCTCCGGGATTGGGAAAATAAAGTATGAAGGCTACGAATCGAAGAATCCGCTTGCCTTCAGGTGGTATGATGAGAACAAAAAAGTTGGCAAAAAGACCATGAAGGATCATTTGAAGTTTGCTGTTGCTTACTGGCACGCCTTTAATGATACCACAGCAGATCCGTTTGGTCCCGGCACAAAAAACTGGGCATGGTTCAATGGAAAGACAGCGCTTGACCGTGCAAAGAATAAACTGGATGCTGCTTTTGAATTCATTACCAAGTTAGGGATTCCTTATTATTGCTTTCACGATGTGGATGCAATTGATGAGGAAGGCAGCTTGTTTCAGCTGGAGAAGAACCTGCAGAAATGGATTGAACTGGCCAGGGAAAAGCAGAAAGAGTCAGGAGTTAAATTGCTTTGGGCAACTGCCAATGTGTTTTCGAATCCGCGCTATATGAATGGCGCCAGCACCAACCCTGATTTCACCGTGCTTACACATGCGGCAACACAGGTAAAGAATGCCATTGATGCTGCCATCGCCCTGAATGGCGAAAATTACGTTTTCTGGGGTGGCCGTGAGGGTTACATGAGCCTGCTGAATACCAACATGAAACGTGAAAAGGAACATCTTGCCATGTTTCTTACCAAGGCCCGTGACTATGGCAGGAAAAATGGCTTCAAAGGTACATTTTTTATTGAACCTAAACCCATGGAACCCACCAAACACCAGTATGATTTTGACAGTGAGACGGTTATTGGATTTTTACGGCATTATGGTCTGGACAAGGATTTCAAGCTCAACGTTGAAGTGAACCATGCCAACCTGGCCCTGCATTCTTTCCAGCATGATCTTCAGGTAGCGGCAGATGCAGGCATGTTGGGAAGCATCGATGCAAACCGTGGTGATTATTTCAACGGATGGGATACAGACCAGTTCCCCATCGATCTGTATGAGATTACGGAAGCTATGCTGGTAATCCTTGAAGCCGGAGGATTTGCAGGCGGAGGAATCAATTTTGATGCAAGAATACGCCGTAACAGTACTGATCTGGAAGATTTGTTTATTGCCCATATTGCAGCCATGGATATATTCGCCAGGGCATTGCTGGTGGCGGATACCATACTTGAAAAAAGCAAATACAAGGAATTACGCCGCAAGAGGTATGAAAGCTTTGATTCCGGAAAAGGAAAAGAGTTTGAAGCAGGCAAGTTAAGCCTTGAGGATCTTCGTTCCTATGCGCAAAGTATTGGTGAACCAAAACAAATAAGCGGAAAGCAGGAGTATCTTGAGCAGTTGTTAACCATGTACATGTAAATCATATTCATTATGGCATTTATCAATACATCTGCAACATCTTCGGGAACAGCCTTCAGTAAAGGTAATCCTGTGTACATTATGGCCCTGACGCTGGTTGCTACCCTGGGCGGGCTGCTTTTCGGTTATGATACGGCTGTGGTTAATGGTGCGGAAAAATCGCTTGTTGAATTCTACATCACCAGGATCTTCGATCCTGCCAATCATGAATACACCCTTTCCCTTATCGGCCAGTATAAGGTGCTGATAACTTGCGTTATTTATCTCGTTTTCATCATCATTTCAGCACAAATAATCCGGCTTATCGGTGCCAGGAAAGGATTATCCGTCAGTGCCCTTATGCTGGCCCTGGTAACTTTCTGGGCGGTAAGCTTTCTCAGGAAAACCATACCTACTGAGGGTCCCGATTTACAGGATACGGCAGATGCCATTAAGGGTTTTGTGATTGCCAGTGCCCTCATCGGCTGCATAATCGGAGGCGCCGGAGCAGGTTTTATTTCAAAATCCCTGGGCAGGAAAAACGGACTGATCATTGCAGCAGTCGCCTTTTTCTTGTCGGCCATTGGTGCCTGGAAACCCGAAACTTTCAATGTCTTCGGAACATTGCCTGTGTATTCTTTTGTTGTTTACCGCATCATCGGGGGAATCGGGGTTGGCATTGCCTCTATGATCTCTCCCATGTATATTGCTGAAATTGCTCCGGCAGGCGTGCGCGGAAAGCTGGTTTCATGGAACCAGTTTGCCATCATCTTCGGTATGCTGGTTATTTACTTTGTCAATTATTTTATTGCGCGGCAGGGCAACGAACAATGGCTGATAGAGGAGGGCTGGCGCTGGATGTTTTTCTCAGGAGCTGTACCTGCAGGGATATTCCTGATCCTTCTGTTCTTTGTACCCGAAACCCCGCGTTATCTGGTTATGCGGGGGAAAGACAAGCAGGCACTTGAAGTGCTTAATAAAATAGCGGGTAAGAAAAATGCACCGGGGATATTGCAGGAAATCAGGGAGACCATGCATGAGAAAAGCGCCCCATGGCTTTCTTTCGGATTTTTCGTCATTTTTATCGGCATCATGCTGTCCGTATTTCAGCAGTTTGTCGGCATTAACGTGGTGCTGTATTATGCAGGGAATATTTTCCGGAACATGGGATCTTCAACGAATTCCTCCCTGCTGCAAACCATTATAGTCGGCATAGTAAATCTTACCTTTACCGTAGTGGCCATTATTACGGTTGATAAATTCGGCAGGAAGCCACTCATGATCATCGGGGCACTG
>Ga0299915_10004371_pt1 | contig 10309 bp, 4 predicted proteins | sample RVTome_13_FD_200263 | JGI IMG/M metagenome (GOLD analysis project Ga0299915, IMG submission 200263) | Soil microbial communities from uranium-contaminated site in the Upper Colorado River Basin, Wyoming, United States - RVT92D227 (version 2) ... | reverse complement strand
GAGCAGTTAGTGGCTGGAAGTTGATCTTCACCTCCAGACCACCGGCCACGTCAACAACCAGGCCCGGCACTAACACAAAGGAAATTAGACGGATAAATCCTCTACACATAGGTTCCTCCTTCAAAGTGCTCCGAACAACACTATTTATATCAGAATTTTCGCTGTGCGATCAGCGTTCTCCCCGGTTAACCCCGACTTATTCGGGGGCGGGGCTGATTATGGCACTGCGGAAAGTCCGTCATTTAGCCAGCCGTCGGCCATAGCAGCAAAGTCCGCCAGGTCAATCACACAATCGCCGTTGATGTCGCCGCGTAAATCTACTTGGTCGACATTAAAGCATCTGGCTGGACAAAGCCTGATATGGTCGATGTAAACGATGTCACGGTCTTCTAATGCCTGGCTGGAATTCGTCCCGTCACCGATGCCGATAGTAATCTTTTTGATGGCCGTCAGGTTTACGCCAGCGAACAGTGAAAGGGGGACATCCCATTGTCGCCACACTCCTGACTCGACCGCGTAGTTATAAGGGTGGGCAACCTTGCTTATCTTGGCTGCTGAGTCCTCCAGTTTGATATACATAGGCTGCTCAACGTTTTCATCCTCACCACGGAAAAATAGTGATAACGCCTTGACGCCGTTGGCGGTCCAATCCTGGGGGCTGGCAAATGTCCGGGTAGCCTCGGTCAGGAACGGCTCATACTGGTTCTGGCATTCAAGGCGCATTGACTTAGCGGCCTGGCCTACACTGCCCGTCTCGAGAAAAACATAGTGGTAGCCGCCCGGAATGCTATGGACCCATGTGGATTCTATTGCAGCATCGTTGGCATACGCCTCGAAATCGTCGATGCTCATGCACTGTGCTGTCGTAAAGGTCCAGGTGTGACCTGTGACCGTGCTGGAAGGGCCAACCTCATCGACGCGCCACTGGTAGGTCTGACCGAATTCGAGCGTGCCAGGGTCAAAAGTAGTACCCGTCGGTGTCGGGACAACCTTTTGCAGCGATCCCTCTTTGCCGAACCACAATTCGCGGGAAGTCGCAAAAGCCGCTTCTTTCCAAATAAGGTTAGCTTCGACCGAGACACCTGTTGCTCCATCGGCAGGACTGGGATTGACGGCGGCTGGGCCGTCGGAAATAGAAAAGACATCGTCAAAGGTGGTATGGTAGCCGACCGGTGCGGGATTTTCATTCGAGCTGAAGATGCCGCTCGGACCGCTGGCAAACACGTTATCATGGATACCTTTCCTCTCCCAGGGGTCGTTGCTGCTGGTGTCGATAAAGGTCGGAGTTCTCACGAGCAAAGGGCCGCCCTTGTACTGATAGATACTGCCGGTGATGTATACCGGGTCTGACCCGACCACGTCCAGCTCAACGTAGTGGCTCCTGGCGTGATCCAGGCCGGGCACTGGAACCTCCGGCTGATAGGTCTGCATAATCTGGTCATCCAGGTTGACAATCTTTAGCATTTCAATTCTCAGATTGGCCGGGCTGTTCTCATAATGTATGATCATGATGTAGGCGCTGGCAACTATGCCTGGCGCGCCGGTCAACGAACCATCCGGGTCAATGAAGTAACTTGCCCTTGCCGCCAGACCGTGATAATTACGGGAGGCGTCACCCGTGACATTGAACACCGCGCCGACGCGGACGTCGCGGAACACCTCATCTGAGCCGAAACCCATGCCGAACGCCGAGCCTGGGGGCATCGCGCCAACGGAAGTAGTCTCACTAATAGACAGGTAGTCATTGTTAGCGGCACCATCCTTTATAGTCACCTTGAATGTCTTGGTCACGTCAGGGTAGCAGTAGAATTTCCAGGTTGTCAGATCGAAGGCGTTGCCGCCGAACGTCTCCGACCAGTTGGCATGCGCGGTAATGCTCAGCACAAAAACCAAGTTCATCGCTGCCCGAATTCTTGAACTTGTGCTCATCATAACATCTCCTCCCTTCAAAGTTCTAAAACTCAATTCAACCAGCTATGATTATACTCGCTTTCTAATTGCAGATCAAGCACGAGAGGAGATACTTTTGTGATTCTCAGGACCGCTATTAGCGGGATTTTGAGAGGCCTTCTTCTGGCCAACGATAGGTGCAGCCAGTCAGAAGTCAGAAATCAGAAGTCAGACATCTGTTTTCTGTCCTCTGTCTTCTCAAGCTCGCGGCGACGCCGCAGGGCAAACACGCCAATGCCCAGCAGTGCTATTGTTGCCGGCTCAGGAATGGCTGTTACGGTCGTTTTGCCGGGGTTGGACACATCGTAGTCGTATCGGCACTCTGCGCCGCCGGTGCCGCCATAGGCGGTGATCAGGCCGGCCTGGATAAAGCGGACAACATTTTCCCTTTTATCCCCGTTGAGTATGAGGGTGCCCTCACGAATATCCATGATGCCACCGCTGCCGGGCGCCCCTATCATTAAATCGCCAGCCATGATAGTACCGCCAAGCAAGTCGACCAAACCTGTGGAGCCATCCAGGCCAATCTTCAGAGCGTTCGCGTCGGCTACGGAAATCACGCCGCCGGTCATCGTCAGACGACCTGCGCCGGGATGTGGAATTTCTTGAAATGGGTCTGCAATTACTTCAATAAATGTGCCGCCGACGATCAAGTCTCCGAAAATATTTATATTTGTAGTCCCACCAGAAATATTGGCGGTTCCGGTAGCATCCCTGTAGCCAACTCTGATGTCTCTATTGGCAAGGGCAGTGCCGACATTTATCGTGCCTCCCAGCATATCAAGGATACCTTCGGCACCGGTAACACCATCGGCGCCAACGTTTGTGCCGATGGTCAGGTGTCCACTGACATTTAAGATGCCGCCCGAGATAGTAGCGCTGCCGGTGGCGCCGGCGTTGCCGATCCTCATGGCTCTTGTCGTAGGCGGGTCTGTGGCAGGGTCGGGGCCAACATTTACGGTGCCGCCTGACATAATAAGGCTGCCGAGGCCCCCCAGTTCGTCGCCGATGTCCCAGGTTCCGGTAGTGCTTACGGTGCCGTCCTCCATGTAGAATCTGCCGGCCGCTGCCCTACCCACTGTTGAGGCTTGTAACAGCGTGAGGGAACCACCAGTCATACGCAGGTCGCCGGCAAAGGCGGTAGTTCCGTCGGAATATCCAACGTGCAAGTTCTTGACTTTTGCAGTGACCGCGGCATCGATAAGGCATCTGCCTGCATCTGCCAGCACAATACGAGCCACATCCGCCTCGACTGGAATCTTGTTGGCGCTCCAGTTCACTGCATTGTCCCAGCGATTGTCGCCGCCTTCATTGTCCCACGTTCTTGTTGCGGACAAGGCGAGGGGGTTGACAACGAAAGTTAGTGTGAGCATGAAAGGAATGAGGAAAAAGAACTTTCGGCACATAATACTCCTCCTTCAAGAACTTCGCCCTCGTCCTTTCTCCACAGACGGGTAAAGGAATTTGGACGAGCACGCAGCCGGGCCTGAGCCTATGCATAAACATTTAGGGGGCGCGCCTCCCCTCCTTAAGAAGGCGGACTAAAACCCTTATATCACCCAATTCCTCCATCTTATCTATGCTCTTTATACCAAATTAGCTATTTTCTCGTCAAGAGAATAACTGTAAAAAGTTGCAAAAGGTCATTATCTCAAATTGTCGAAACAGGTAAGTTCTGTTTCGACAAGCTCTTGCAGCTACTTGCAGTGAAAGGGCTTATCAGAGTTTTTGTTGCGGCAGCCATTTTCACATCGCCACCGTGCATAGTCCACAAAACACAGGGCCTACACTGAAGCAATCAGTGTAGGCCCTGATGTATGCAAAGCTATGGGCAAATTACCCAGCCTGCTGTATCCGCCAGCGGCAGACCTGGCCAGCCCTTAATCAACACTCTACGGCTGGGGCCAGAGCATCTCATCCAGCCACATGTCCACCAGAACAGCGTAGTCCTTCAAGTTCACCGCCTTGGAACCTTGCGGCTCCGCATCGTACATATTAGCAGGCAATGTCAAGGGGTGATACTCGCTTACGCTGCCCAAGCTGCCATTCATAATGCTGGCAATCTCGGACACTGATATCGCCTTGTCGTAGATCCGGACATCATCAATGGAACCTGTGAAAGCGCGGTCGCTGTTTGTGCCGCGACGACCTATGTTCACATCTACCGTACCGACAATATTGAACGTGTCGGGGTCGGTCGTTGTCTGGCTGTCATCCTTGCCGTCGAGATAGAGTTTCACGTTTGGATATGAAATTGGAGCGTTCTGCGTGACCGTTAAGGCGACATGGTGCCATTGCCCGTCCGCCAGAGTGGTCTTGCCCTGCAGATTCCCGTTTCCGTGCTCCACGCGCAGCCTACCCTGGTAAAGACGGAAGTCCACTCTCTGACCGGCTGTCTGCGTGCCCCAGCATACTATGGTGGCATCGCCGGTAGTAGTGCTTTTGACCCACGCGGCAATACTGAAGGCGTTTCCGCCCAGGATGCCCTTGTACCCGGTTATCTCTACAAAACTGCTGCCGTCGAGGCTAATTGCTTGGCCAAACTTACCAGCGGCGTAGGTTGCGGCACCGGTCACAGTACCATTTCGGCCGTTGCCGGAATTATCATTGGCGTTGCCATCAAACTTATACCAGGCCATCAGCGGAGGCGAGCTGTAATCGCTCTTGAGCCAGTCGCTGGCCATCATCTGGAGGTCTACATAGTCAACCACGCAATCATTGTTGAAACTTGCTGCAGGCTTTAGAAGCAAAGGAACGCATCTGGGCCGGTACAGCAAAATATCGTCAATGTACAACGTGCCTGTGCCGCCGGCCTTTGGACTAACTCTGTTGCCAACGCCGATATACATCTTCTTGATGCTCTTGAGGTTCAGCCCGGCATTGCTGAACTCCTTCATGTCGATATTCCATTCCTGCCAGGTGTCCAGAAGCGCGGCGTTGGGATCTGCGTGATTGACCACCTTACTCTTGCCGGCGCTGTCTTCTACTGCCACGTACAATTGCTCAGCTATGTTACTGGTTATGCCGATGTCCTGTGCCTGCCACTGACCCGTGACTGCGCCTGTGGTGATTACTTCGGAGAATACGGCCGTGCAGATTGTAGCGGTGTTGTTGCCGGCTAGCGCAAAGCCAATGTAGACATCGTTGGCCATTTGCACTGTCACCTGCGTATCCAGCTCTTCCCAGGTGGAGCCGTCGGATGAATGCCAGGCTCTGACTGAGCCGCCGAGGAAGCGTTCCAATCTTAGCCAGTGGGGCAGGGTGTATGTGACGCCCGGGTCGAAGCCCGATGTGGCGTCACCTGCCGTGAGGCGGCGGTTGAACCTGACTCCGCCGTCCGGTCTGAAGAACACAAATGCGTTCGCCGAAGACGGGTCCAACGTCTCACGAACCATCACTCCGAACTTGGCGTCAGCAGCCGTATTAGTCACGCTTTCCAACTTCACCTCAATTGTACCGACTCCTGAAATCCGCTTGAAGAGATAATTGAAATGGTCGGCAGTGTCATAGATGTTTGCAGAACGGGTGCTCATCGTGTACGTGCCCACAGGGCCTTCGCTGAAGGTGCTGGCTGTTGGTAAGTTACCTCTGAACCAAATCGTCAGCGCCTTGACGCCGTGCCGAGTCCAATCTTGCGGCGAAGGCCACTCGCGTTGGGTCTCCGAGTAGCGGGCTTTGCCGGTCGCTCCCGTGTTGTCATAAATCAACGGCATCGACTGGTCGCCCCCGTGCATGATGCTCTGCTCGGCAAAGGGCGGCTGAGCGTAACCTACAGCGGAGCCGGTGCCGTTGCCGGGATAGCCTGGCGCCGGTTCGCTGAATCCCCATCCGTCTCGCCAGGTCTGGAATATCCTGCTGCCGACGTCGTCTGTGTAAGACTCAAAATCATCCACGATGAGGAAGTTGCCCACCGTAAAACTCCAGACTTTGCCTGTGCTGACAGTCGCGTCGGTATTGTATTGGTCGACCCGCCAGAAGTAGGTCTGGTCATACAAGACCCCTTCCGGTGGATTATAGGTGTTGGCATCCTGCCGGCCTCGGTAGGTGCCCGATGTATCGGATGTTCCGGCGTCGGTCACAGCGAGTTCATCAGTGCCGAAGTACACATCGTGCTTAGCCGCATTGTCTCCTGGTGACCAGCTAAGCGGTAGCACATGCTCGATGTCCACGGTTGTCCCGTTAGCCGGTTGTGGACGCCACGCAGGTCTGGGGTCGGGTCTGAGCATGATATTGCTGATCTCTTCCTGTGTCAGCACCCGATTATAGAGCCTGACATCGTCAAGCGCGCCGGGATACATTCTGGAGTTGTCAATGTTGTAGCGTTGAGCCATTTTGACATCGAAGTTGGCGGTAAGATTGAAGGTGTCGGGGTCGCTTGTTACCTGCGTGTCATCGCGCCCATCCAGCCAGAGTATCACAGCCGGATGTGAAATCGTAGCACCGCGTATTACGGTCAGGGCAACGTGGTGCCATTGATTGTCGTTGACATTGGTGTTACCCTGGATATTGCCGTTGCCATGCTCACAGCGCAAGTTGTTGGTGGCGACGCGGAATTCAACTCTTTGACCGCCGCCGGTGCTGCCCCAGCTCAGAATCACACCGTTGCCCTGACATCTAATCCAGGCCGTTATGGTGAGCGGATTTCCGCCCAGAACGCCCTTGTAGCCGTCTATGTTTACCCAGTCATCTCGGCCATTGAACTCCATCGCGTCGCCGTCATAACCGGGTACCCATATAGGTTCGCCACGGAAGGTGCCGTGATGCCCATAGCCGGAGTAGTCGATGACGGTGCCGGTGCCCTCATTATCCAGCTTCCACCAGCCCACAAGATTCGGATCATAAATGGTGATAGCAGGCTCAGTTCGGAAACGCCAGAGGTCACCTTTGTGGGTAGTCGTGCCATCGAACTCGTCTATCCGCCAATAATACGTGGTGTCTGCGGCCAGGGCGCCCGGAGTATAGGTTGTCCCTGCCTGCTGACCCTTGGATGTGCCGCCGGTCCCGGCGAGCACGTCGGTTTGACTCGTGCCGAAGTACACATGGTGAAAAATCGCCGCGAACCCTGGCCTCCAGCTAAGCTTCACATTGGAAGTCACCCATCTGGCTCCAACCGCGGGGCTCGGGTTAATGGCTTTCGCTGGAGCAACCGTGAAGCTCCAGACCTCGCCCGTGTGTGTCTTGTTGCTGGCCTCGACCTCATCGATCCGCCAATAGTAAGTCGTGCCCGGAACAAGATTGCCGGCGTAATAAAACGTATTGCCTTGCCGGCCCTTAGCTGTACCTGCAGTGCCGGCTGTGACCTCGGCTACACTGGTGCCGAAGTACACATCATGCTGGACCGCGCCGGGTCCAGCCGACCAGCCAAGAGCGGCGAAGTTCTGCTCGACAACGCCACCGTCTCCCGGCGTGGGATTCTTGGCAATCCCGGAGTCCCATGGGGACAGTTCCGAGCCGGGGATAACCGTCTGAGCGCCGGCAGGTCCGTACGCCACCTGCAAGTGGTCGCCGCCGGTGCCTTCCTTATACACGGCCTCGATGTAGTACTTCTTGCCGGCCTCGAGCCTGATAGGAACCGACTCTTGCCCAAGGTATTTGGTCCACTCGTTAAGGCCCGTATAGCCGAGAACTCTGGCAACCTCCACCTTCTGGTGCGAGCTGCCCTGAGGGCTCAGGTACAATCGACCCTCGTCGTCGCTGGCCAACCAGAAGGTATATTCGCCGGTGACGGGCGGATGGAAGTAGCCGCGGATTCGGGCGCCGTAGTCGTCTACCAGAGCTGCCAGTTCCGGCGGCTTCGCACCGGCTGCCGGCACCTCGAAGCTGGTCAGCATGGCGCTGCCTGTCGGGTTGTCCGGATAGCTGGCATTGTCCCACAAATCCCGCAAATCACCGCCGGTAATGCCCGTCCACCACTCGATCAGAATCTCGCCGGTCTGGCCGCTGGCAGTACTAACCAAGCCCAGAGCTACAACCAGACAGATTGAATAAATCGGCCTTCTACTCATAATATTCCTCCTTCAGAAAACCAAGATCCAGAACTCTGGTTCGGGGCGTATAGCGGTGGTGTTTTACTTGGTGTGCGTTGCCCCGCATCGCGAATTAGAAACGCTTGCTCCGGCGGAAAACTGAAAAAGCTCCGCACGTTACAAATCCAAACACATACAAATTTACCTAATTTGATTTATAACACATTAACCACACAACTTCAAGAAAAAACTTTGAGGCAAAATTACGTAACTGTGTTGGCAAGAATAGTCTCTTGGAGGCCTGAAAAACTCTATAGTTTTTTGGGATTTTGCCGGTTGCGGTCATACGGTCTCTCCTGTGATAAGTGCTTGTGGTTACAGGTATTATCAGCCGAGTAGGTCACTTTTGTCCGGTGCTCTTGATAATCAAGAATTCAGAAACCGGTTAGCGCAAAGTCCACCCTGAAGAAAATTTGCCCTTCTATGTGAGATTCTGCTTGACACAAGGGGATGTGTGCCCTTATACTGGGTAAGTTAGGCAAGGAGAGTAAGCCGCAACATCGAGACTTGAGAACTCAGGAGGGGTTTGTCTCGCCATAAGGTAACGTAAGAAGTTGGAGGAAGGGTAAAATGAAACAAGAAAGACTTTTGGCTTTGCTGGTATTGTTGGGGCTGATGACTGCTCCGATCTGGGCTGCCAGTATTCCCATTCTTAAACCGGGCGATTTCATCATCGGCATCGACACCGACGGGATGAAGTCAAACAGTAGTTATCCGGCCGCTGAAAACCCACCAAAACTGCTGGACAGCAACCCCGCGACCAAGTATCTGAACAATGCCGGCCCCGGGTGCGGCTTCATCGTCACGCCGAGCCTCGGCATGACTCTGCTGCAGAGTTTTACGCTAACGACGGCTAACGACTCAGCGACTCGCGACCCAAAGTCGTGGGAGATCTACGGCACGAACGAGGCTATTAAAAGTGTTGACAACAGCACTGGCCTTGCCGAGAGCTGGACGTTGATGGGCTCTGGCGCGGTCGCGTTACCCAGCACTCGGCTGACACTCGGCCCGGTTGTTGCGGTAAGCAACATGGCGCCCTACACGTCGTATAAGATGGTCTGGCCGACTAACGGTGGTTCCAGCCGAATACAGGTCGCCGACGCAGCATTCTACCCGATGCCGGATGGCACCGGCATGAACCTGCTGGCTGTGGGAGATCCCATCCTGGCCATCCACGCGGGTTGGGACAGCCGCTCTCCAGCCGCGGGCCCCACTGGCTTGTCCGAGGGCCCGAAGAGTGCCATTGACGCCACGACTGACTGGAAGTACTTGAACTTCGGCGAAATAAACTCCGGATTCATTGTCACGCCGTCGATTGGCCCATCCACTTTGGACAGCTTCCAGATCACAACAGCCAATGATTCCCCGGAACGTGACCCGACGATTTGGATGCTCTATGGCACGAACGACCCGATCACCAGTGCCGATAACAGCGCTGGGACCAGCGAGACGTGGAAACTGATCGCCGGCGGCTCAGTGGACTTACCATCGGATCGTAACACGCTCGGGCCGATACTTGAGATCTGCAACCAAGCTGAGGCCTACACATCCTACAGGATGCTGTTCACGAGCGTGAAGGATGCGGCTGCGGCCAACTCGATGCAGATCGCCGAGATTCAGTTCTACGGCGTTCCCGAACCAGCAACGGTCTGTCTGCTTGGCTTGGGTTGTTTGGCTCTGCTGCGAAGGCGCGGGCAATAGCAGCCAGAACAATAAAATAATATGCGCGGTATTTTTGGCCTGACCGCAGAGAACGCTGAGATCGCCGAGGCAGGACGGTACGGTTTTTTCGGCATAGGCTTTGCGTCCTCTGCGGGAAGGCTTTTTTTGCGCGAATTTTTCGTCTGCGGGATATAACTCCCAGTACAGAATTCAGAGTACGGGCTTGTGAGGTCTCGGCTCGGACAGCAAGTCTGTTTGCAGCCCGAATTGTGAGCGAAAGAACTTGATCATTTCCAGGTGGGGATCACCCTTAAACTCGCTACTATGGTAGTAGATGTACCTTACGCCAACCTTGTCCAGGGCTTTCTTCAATTGATGGGCAAAGCGTGGGTGATGGATACCCTGACCCGGTTTGGCATCCGGCGGAAGATCCCGGTCAGGCTCGCTGTAGAACATAAAGACAGGCGGGTCATCGGGCGATACGTGCTTGATCGCGGAAACCTTGTCATACACTTTTTGCAGCTCGGGCTTGTCAATCTCATCAACACTTCTGATGTCGTAGCATTTCAAGATGGAGGGATGCTCATAAGCTCGCCCGCCAATCCACTGCTTGATGACTCTGGGGTCGTAGCTGCTCTGCCCGCCGAAGGAGCCGACTGCGATAAGCCGGC
>Ga0299915_10004369_pt1 | contig 10309 bp, 18 predicted proteins | sample RVTome_13_FD_200263 | JGI IMG/M metagenome (GOLD analysis project Ga0299915, IMG submission 200263) | Soil microbial communities from uranium-contaminated site in the Upper Colorado River Basin, Wyoming, United States - RVT92D227 (version 2) ... | reverse complement strand
GCCCGAATGACACCCGCAGGCCTCAAGACCTTCGAGGATCGCAACCCGGCCAAGTCCGGGCAGTACTCCTTCGAGAACCGGCCCCGCCAGCTTCCGCCGCGTTACCTCAAGCTTCTGAAGGCCAATGAGGAGGCGTGGGCCTTCTTCCAAGATCAGCCGCCCTGGTATCGAAGGACCACGGCCTGGTGGATCATGAGTGCGAAGAAAGAGGAAACGAGACTTCGACGCCTGGACCGTCTCATCCAGGATTCCGCTCACGGCAGACCCGTTCCGCCGCTCGCGCGCAATCCCAAGGCCTAGTGGGGAATTGGACTGGGTCCGCTCTGTTTGTGTGATACTAGCCCTGGCCGTCGGCGAAGTCGTCACTCCTGGCTAGGTGAAACGTGGAGCAATCGATCGTCTTCATTCATGGTGCCTGGGTTACACCCCTGTGCTGGGAATTCTTTGCGCCGTACTTTGAGAAAGAGGGATACCGCACCCTTGTCCCACCCTGGCCGGGGAAAGAGGCAGGCGTCGAGGAGCAGCGCCGCTCCCCCTCCGCAACCTTGCGCGGGCTCGGCATTCAGGAGATCGTTGACCACTACGAAGGGCTGATCAGGCGCATGCCGGAGCCGCCGATTCTCGTTGGGCATTCCTTCGGCGGACTATTCGTTCAGTTGCTCCTGGATCGTGGGTACGGCAGCGCCGGCGTGGCCATTGATCCCGCCCCTCCCAAGGGGGTTTTTGCCTACTACCCGACGGCCTTCCGCTCTCTGGGACGGGTGCTCACCACCTGGAGAGGTTGGGATCGCATCCTGCGGATGCCTTTTTCCGATTTTCGCTATGCGTTTCTCAATACGGTTCCCCCGGAACAGCAGCGCGCAATCTACGATCGACACGTCGTCCCGGAGACCGGGCGGATCTTCTTCCAGGCCGCCCTCTCCCCGGTGGTTCCAAGCAGCCCTGCCAGGGTCAACTTCCGAAACCAGGCCAGGCCCCCGCTACTGCTTGTCGCCGGCGGTTCGGATCACGTTGTCCCGCCGCAGATCAACCGGACGAACCATTGGAAGTACGACGGCACTCCCCACCCTGTGGCTTTCAAGCAGTTTCCCGGCCGCGGACACTGGATCATCGCCCAGGATGGTTGGGAAGAAGTCGCCCGCATCATCTCGGACTGGATCGTGTTGCTCCCGCCCAAGGCAGAATCAGGCGCTGCCTGACCGTTTGCTTTCCCTGAGATGACCGCCTCCGGTTTCCTCTCCACTTTTGAAGTCGAGCGGTTCCTGGCTCAAAACCGTCCCGAGGTCAGGGAAATTGCGCTTGAGTTGAGGAACCTCATCGCGCTCACGTGTCCCAAAGCGACCGAGAGGATCCTGTGGGGTGGACTCTCCTATCATGATTCGGCCAAAGGCGGCCCGGTGAAAGGCGCCATCTGCCAGATCGAGCCGGAGAGGGATCGGGTCAGGATTGCCTTCATACACGGCGCTCGACTCCGAGACCCGGACTCTCTGCTGGCTGGGGACCGACTCAGCAAGCGGTACGTATCCATCGACTCCTATGAGCACGCGCCCTGGAACGCGATCTGCGGCCTGATCGCCCAGGCAGCCGCGCTTGACCCCTCGACATTCGGGCCGCTTCCGCCGTCGCGGAAAGGGTGACAGGAAGGACGAATGAACCCCAAGCCCCTCTCTCGAGCTGCATTGGCCAGGATGACCGCTGCACGTTTCCTGGCGGCCATCGTCCTCGTAGGATGCACGCTGTTCTTGCCTGCCGGCACCCTCAACTATTGGCAAGCATGGCTGTATATGGGCCTGCTTTTCATCCCCGTGGCCATCGTCGGCGTGGTGCTGGTCATCAAGGATCCCGAGCTGCTTGAGCGGCGGATGAGGACGCGGGAAAGGGAGGCGCCTCAGCGCAGAGTCATTGCGTCGTCGGGCCTGCTGCTCCTGGCGGTGGTTCTCATCCCGGGGTTTGACCGGAGGTATGCCTGGTCGAACGTCCCGCTCCCCCTTGTGTTCCTGGCAGACATCCTCATTTTGCTGGGATACCTGCTCTTCGTTCTCACGATCCGAGCGAACCGCTTTGCGTCACGGGTAGTCGAGGTCCAGGCCAATCAAGTCGTCATCAGCAGCGGCCCTTATGCCCTTGTTCGCCATCCCATGTACCTGGCGGTCAGCCTGATTTTCACCCTCACCCCCCTTGCCCTGGGGTCGTTCTGGGCGCTCATTCCGGCCCTGCTCTTGCCCGTGGTCCTGGCTGCCAGGATCGGCAATGAGGAGCAACTCCTGCGGCGTGACCTCCCCGGGTACGCGGAGTATTGTCACAAGGTCAAATACCGGCTGGTTCCGTTTATCTGGTAGATGGGACTCACGCCGCCTGGGATGCCATCGAAGCGGGCGGAGGCCTGGGATGGGAAGGAGATGGTCGGTTCGGCTTCTCGGTCGAACTCACGGCCGTTCATCGGATGTGCCTGGTGAAAATCGGCACTGTGTGGGAGCTCCGCCCCAGACGAGAATCGCCACGTCAATATCCTATCTGTAGGGAGTTGCCACATGGCGAGTCGGGTTCTCCGGATTGTTCTGCTCTTCTTGACGACCTTCCTGGCACTAAGCGCTTTTGCAGGCGGTATCGGGCTGCTCGCCGACCTCAACGCCCCGCCAGTCGAGATGCTCGAGGGAAGTCTGTTCCACAACTACATCATCCCGGGTCTGGCGTTGTTCGTGATCGTGGGAGGGGCGGCTTCTGTCGCCGCCTATCTGCTGATCAAGCGGCACCCGCTCTCAGCCCTGGGATCCCTGCTGTCAGGCCTGGTAATCATCGGATTCGAGATCGTCGAGGTCCTGGCCATTGGGTCCCCACCCGGGATCGCCCGCGACCTGCAGATCTTCTACTTCACACTCGGATCGCTCATCGTGGCCATTTCCGTCGTGTTCCGAGCTGCGAAGCCGGCAACACCCCGGTCGACCCAGGCAACTCCGGTCTAGCGGGCCCACTCCCCACCCAGTCCAGGGTTGGGCCGTGAGAAGAAGTCACCGCCGCCGAGGCAATCGGCGGCGCCTAGTTGTCTTCGCATAAAGAAGAGGTGTCGCGATGGTCGATTTCGCAAGCGGATTCCCCAGGCGCGCAAGCTCGCGCCTTCGCAAACAGATCATGGTGTGGCTGACTACCGTCGACGGCGGCGGCACGCCCCAGCCCCGGCCAGTCTGGTTCCACTGGGACGGCTCGACCTTCATCATTTTCAGCCAGCCGGGGGCGGCCAAGGTCCGACATTTGCATCGAAACCCGGCCGTCGCCATCAACCTCAACTCCGATCCGGATGGCGATGAAGTGACCGTGATGTTGGGAGTGGCCAGGATACTACCGAGTTGGCCCGAGGGGCCTCGCACCGATCAGTACCTGAGGAAGTACCGCGCCGGCATGAAGGCGCTGGGCTACACCGGGGACACCTTCAAGGCTGAGTACAGCACGCCGATCGAGGTCACACCCACCGCGGTGCGGGGGTTCTAGAGCCCGGGCGGAGGTCATGTGCGGATCTGGTAGTACCCGAATCTTCCCTGTCTGAAATAGGACTCTGCCATGAGGGCTGCCGTTTCGAATCACCCGCTGGTTGACTTCTTCCTGCTGGCGTTTCCCCTGTGCTGGGTTTCGGTATTGCCCCTGGTCTTGAACCCCGCCCAGGCACCAGAGCCCTTCCTGATTCTGGGGGCGCTTGCGGCCCTCACGGTCGTGGCGGCGTTGGTGGTCGGTCCCATCCGCTCGGCCAGTTCCGGCACCCTGCTATTGGGACTCCTCTGGGCTCTCTGGCATGCCCCGGGGTTCTTCAGAGGTTGGCTTGGGGGCTCCCCCAGGACGGGCTAGTCGATCGGCCACGGGTGAGGCCCGCGCACCGGATCGAGAAGGTAGAATGAAGCCGCCCAAGGGTGTCGACCAACAACCAGGAACGGACCATGAGTAAGCGATCCGCCGGGATACCCCCAGACAGGCTGGAACTGTACGAGAAACTGGTGTCCACCCAGCCGAGCGTGGAGCGCAAAGGCGCCACAATGCCCTACACATCCCTGAACGGCCACATGTTCAGCTTCATGACCGAATCGGGGAAGCTGGCTCTGCGGCTGCCGGCCGAGGAGCGTGAGGCGTTCCTGAAGAAGTACAGAACCCGTCTCTGTGAGCAGCATGGATCGGTCCTCAAGGAGTATGTCGAAGTCCCAGACGCTCTGTTGGAGAGGACAAGCGAACTGCGGCAGTACTTCGACCTCAGCCACGCCTACGTAGCCACCCTCAAGCCGAAGCCGACATCGAGGAAGCAGAAGCGGACGACCTAGCCCAGGCGCCAGTTGGATCTCCGATCGAGGAATCCAGTGTTGGACCGGATTCGTGGTGTTGTGCGAACGGTATGGAGTCACAGCCTCTCCTCCGTCTGCGCCTTGCTCCCCCCTACAGATGCCGCGGAACAGACCAAGGGGTCCTGGGCCGGGCCCATCGACTCCCCCGCCGCTGTACCGGCCGCCTACCAGGAGTTCTTTGATCGCCTGCTTGCTGGAGGGCGGGCATTCCCGTACACCGTGCTCACGCCTTCCTACCAGGGGTTTCTGCACAGAGCAACGGAGAATCTGGTGTGCGATCTCGAGGACGAGATCTGCATCCTGCACAGGCACGCGGGCGCATTCGAGGCGCACCGCTATCCCCTGGAAGGAATCAGCTACGTTGAGACCAGGACCTTCCTACTGGACTCCAGTATCAAGATTGCCGGCGTGACGGAGCAAGGGGTTGCCGCCTCGACCAGCTTCAAGTTCAATGCAGTGACGGATTATCTCTTCACACCGATCCTGCGCAGGATCCGTCTCGCCTCGCATGGACCCGGCGACGCGGGCCTCGGGTCGCAGTCCGATAAGTTCGACGATTGGGCCGGCCTGAACTACAAATTCATGAACTTCGCGAAGCGCAGCCTGTTGGCCGGAGATAGGGTCGTGCACGCCATCCTGCAGCCCGAGATCCGCACGCGGGCACTGATGCTCCTGGGCAAGACCCTCTCCAGGCTGGCCTCGCCTACTCATATGTGCATCTTGACCGACCGAGAGTTGATCACAGTCCGGGAGGAAGACAGGCGAAGCGCCAATGACAAGTACGGAGGGATTTGGGACTACGTCCCACTGGGCAAAATCACGGACCTATCCCTGAGCCAGAAGGACGGCGACCAGTTTGAACTCTCCATTCATCTGCCCGATGTCGCCCCTCTGAAGTCTCTGTATGGAGCCTCTGCGGAGCGAGAGCTCAATGAACTGCTGGACCGGTTCGGGGAACTGGCCTCGAATGCCTTACTGACACCCACGCCTGAGATTCGGTGAATGCGGTCAGGCTTACCGGGTAGACTCCTCGCATGAACAACCTCCCATCGACCACCGAGATGCACCAGGCCCTTCGGGACCGCGATGGTGACTGCGTGTTCCTTTCCTGGCTTCGCAGCCCGCTCGGCCAGCTCGTAGCGGGCGCGACCGCCGAGGGCGTCTGCCTGCTCGAGTTCGCCGACCGGGACATGCTGGAAGCGGAGCTGGCCGCAGTGCGCAGGATGTTCCATGGGCCGCTCGTCGAAGGATCCAACGACCACCTGGCGAGGCTGCAGATTGAGTTGGCGGGCTATTTCGAGGGCTCGGTCCGCCGCTTCACGGTACCGCTGGTGTATCCGGGCAGCCCGTTCCAGCGGCGGGTCTGGGAAGAGCTTCTCGCCATTCCGTATGGGCAGAGGCGCACCTATGAGCAAATCGCCCTCGCCGTCTGCAAGCCTGGGGCAGCGCGGGCGGTTGGCCGGGCCAACGGGCTCAATCGCATGGCCATCTTGATCCCATGCCATCGGCTCGTCAACAAGAACGGGCATCTGGCCGGTTACGGGGGCGGGCTGTGGCGGAAGCAGTTCCTGCTCGACCTGGAAGGCTCAAACGTGTGACTGAGCCGGAACCGTCGGTGGAATTCAGCGTCGGAAGGCCCGAGATGCCCGAAGGCTATGGGATCAAGGGGCCAAACGAAGGCCGCGGCCTGCTGCCCTGGAGCCACGTCCAATCCAGCCTGGAGGCGGCGCGCAACTACTGGGTGGTCACTTCGTCGGCGAAGGGGATTCCACACGCCGCGCCCGTCTGGGGCTTGTGGCACGCCCGGGCATTCTATTTCAGCACGGATCGAGGGTCGCGCAAGGGGCGCAACCTGGCGCAGGACAGACCCGTCGTTGTCCATCTGGAGAGCGGCGACGAGGCCGTCATCCTGGAAGGTCGCCCGGAGCAGGTCTCGGACCGCGCTCTGCTCAAGCAGCTTGACCGTCTATACTTCGAGAAATACGCCTTCCACCTCAGCGTGGGCGTCACCTATGCGGTCCTTCCTTTCAAGGCGTTGGCCTGGTCGGAATCCGACTTTCCCGGCAGCGCCACTCGGTGGGTATTCCGGCGGTGACTGTGCCCACCCACTACGCAGGGGACGATCGACCACGAGGAGTTAACATGAGCAGACCCCTGGCACTTGCCGCGTTTCTTCTGGCTGCAATGCTCCTGGCATGCACCATTTCCATACCGATGACCGGGGGAATAAGCGGCTCCGGCAACATCGTCACCCTCCAAGAGGACATCACGGATTTCGACCGGGTGGTGATTAGCTACGCTTTCGTGGCCACCATTCGGCAGGCCGACGCATTCAGTGTGGTCATTCGGGTCGACGACAACCTCCGCGTGTACGTGCGGGTGAGCAAGGTCGGCCAAACGCTCGAGATCGGGATCGATCCCAATCGAGTAGGCAGCATCCGGCGCGGGACGCTGGAGGCAGAGGTCACGCTGCCGGCGCTGGCCTCCCTGGAGGCCAACGGCGCATCCCATCTCAGCTACGTCGGGAACCCGACCCTGCGCACCGTGGATACCTCGGGCAGCTCAACTGTTGAGGGAGAATAGGTCGGCAGATGAGCAGGCTATGGAGGCAACCGCCGGGATGATGGCGCCGGACGGACTTCGGGCGATGCTGGATTGCTCGGCCGGGTGGGGCGAGGCCTTGACCCTGTGGAAGTACTATGTCGAACACGGGATCCGATACTAGCAGGCATCGTCCGGCGGCTGGCCGCTCACGCCGGCAGATGGGTCCTCCCAGAACGGCCCGGTCTGCATGATCTCCGTCAACCGTTCGATTCAGATCCCTGAGCGAGAGGTTCAGCTGCGCTTCATTCGGGCCGCCGGCCCCGGGGGTCAGAATGTGAACAAGGTGGCTTCAGCGGTCGAGCTGCGCTTCGATGTCAAGCACAGCCTGGCCCTGCCGGAGGAGGTTCGCCAGCGGCTGATGCGGCAATCCGGCAAGAAGTTGAACAGCGCCGGGGTGCTCATCATTCAGGCCCGTCGATATCGCAGCCAGGAACGCAACCGCCAGGACGCCCTGGAGCGGCTCGTGCGGTTGGTGCGGCAGGCTGCCGTGAAGCCGAGGGCACGGCGGCCGACCAGGCCTTCGCGGGCCTCCCGGGAGAGCCGGCTCGAAATCAAGCGACACCGGTCGCGCGCGAAACAGCGCCGCTCGCGGGTCGAACCGGGAGCGGAATAGCCGCCCGACCGAAGTGAGTAGACGGAGGGAGCGATGGGCAAATCCAACACCAAGACTCAGCTTTTCGCCGACATGGAAAGGGACTGGCGCGCACTGCACGCGCACCTGGCGCGTCTCACCGAGCAGCAGATGACGTCCGTCCATGATCCGGAGGGATGGGCCGTCAAGGACCACCTTGCCCACCTGGCCGCCTGGGAGGAATCGATCCTGGTCTTGTTTCAGGACAAGCCCCGCCATCAGGGCCTGGGCGTCGCGGAAGAGCTATACGCCAGCGGATCTTTCGACGCAGTGAATGCGGCCATCTACGAGCAGCGCAAAGACCTCTCGCTCGATCAGGTCCTCTCCCGGCTCCAGAGCACCCACGACCAGCTCCTGGCTCTGGTCCGACCACTTTCCGACGACGAACTGAACCGGCCGGCCAGCAGCTACTTTCGCAATCTGTCTCCGGCGGAGCGGAGGCGACTCGCCGACCTCGTCCGTGAAAATACCGCCGAGCATTACGCCGAACACCTGGAGTGGATCGAAGCCCTGGTGCCCGGCGAAATCAGCTAGCGTGACCATGAACCTGGCGGTCGAGACCACCGGACTATCCAAATCATACGGTCCGGTGCGCGCGGTGGAATCGGTCAGTCTGCGGGTCGGACGAGGCGAAATCTACGGATTCATAGGCCGGAATGGGGCCGGCAAGACCACCACTATCCGCGCCCTGCTGGGGATGATTCGGCCCAGCGCCGGATCGGTCAGGATGCTGGGCGAGGCCGTCGGGCCGCACGGTCGCGGGCCGTGGGGGCAGGTTGGCCACCTGGTCGAGGAACCCTCGGCCTATCCCGAGCTAACGGTCCGTGAGAATCTGGAGATCGCACGACGGCTGCAGGGGCTGAAGGGGTCGGCGGCCACCTCCCGGGCCATTGAGCGCCTCGGCCTCGGACCCTATGCAAACCGAAAGGCCGGTGTGCTCTCCTCGGGCAATCTCAAGCGCCTGGGTCTGGCGCGGGCGCTGCTGCACGCGCCCGAACTGCTGGTCCTGGACGAACCGGCCAACGGACTGGATCCGGCTGGTGTGGTGGAGATCCGGGAACTGCTGGCGGGTCTGGTGCGCGAGCAGGGGGTAACGGTGTTCATGTCGAGCCACATTCTCACCGAGGTGGACCGGCTCGCCACCCGCATCGGGATCATCCACCAGGGATCCCTGATCGAAGAGATCGAGGCCGGGAAGCTGGAAGAACTGCGGTCGCCGCGCCTGGAGGTTGAAGTCCGCGACCTGGAAACGGCGCTGCGGGCGCTGGCCGGGGCCGGCTTCGAGGCGATTGCGCAAGCTGGAGCGCTGATCCTGACCCAGGCGGAGGCGATTGCCGCGCCGGATCGGGTGGCGACTATTCTGGTCAACGCAGGTGCGGCCCCTACCCGGCTGGCAGTCCAGCAAGAGGATCTGGAGGCCCACTTTCTGCGCCTGACGGGAGCAACGGCGTGAGCTCATTCCTGGCCGCCTTCTGGGCCGAGGGCCTCAAGGCGCGCCGGTCCAGAGTGATCGCGGCAAGCGCCGCAGCCTTCCTGCTGTTGCCGGTGGTCGACGGATTCTTCATGATCATCCTGAAGGATCCCGAGCGGGCCCGCGCCCTGGGGCTGATCGGAGTGAAGGCCCAACTGGTTGCCGGGGTGGCTGACTGGCCCACCTTCCTGCAGATCCTGATGCAGGGAACCGCGGTTGCCGGAGCCATGCTGTTTGCCTTTGTCAGCACCTGGGTGTTCGGGCGCGAGTTCTCCGACCATACCGCCAAAGAACTGCTGGCGATCCCCACCCGGCGTGCCGCCATCGTGGCGGCCAAACTGCTCCTGACCGCCTTGTGGGCCATGGGGCTGACCCTGGTGATGTTCCTATTCGGCCTCGGGATCGGCAAGGCTGTAGACATCCCAGGATGGTCGTCTGGGTTGGCCAGGACATCCTTCGCGGGCGTGCTGCTCACCGCCGTGCTAACCTGTCTGTTGATGCCCCTGGTGGCCCTGTTCGCCAGCATGGGGCGCGGCTACCTGCTGCCCCTGGCCTGGGCTCTGGGCACAGTGGTTCTGGCTCAGATAGCCGCCGTGCTGGGTTGGGGCGGCTACTTTCCGTGGTCCGTGCCCGCTCTGGTCAGCGGGGTGCTGGGACCACCCGCTGAGCAGGTAGGTCTGCACAGCTATCTATCGGTGCTGCTGGCCTTTGCGGCTGGGACGCTGGGGACGTTCATCTGGTGGCGCAGCGCTGATCAGTCGCGCTAGTCGCCCCCGGAGAGCACCCTGGAGCGAGAATGAATCCTGGGGACCACAGCCTGGGGAGCAGACCAGACCTCGAAGAGCGAGTTGTGGACGACCTGGCTGGATTTCGTGATCGCGACGACATCATCAAATACGTCTGCGAGGCCACCGGCATGCGGTGGAATGAGGCTAACCTGTATGTCAAGGCGGTAGAGGAACAGCATCGTCCCCGGCTGTCGGTGAGGCGCAAGGGGCTCCTGCTCTTCCTGGGCCTCGCTCTTGCGGCCGGCGGATTGGCCATCGCGGGGCTGGTGATCGCCGCCACCCTGGATGGCCAGATGCTGCTGTTCATGGATCTGCCGATTCCCTACCTGGGGAACGCCGCCTACTTGGGACTGGGCATCTCGATCACCGTCGGCGCCCTGGCAGGATCGTGGCGGCTCTTCACGCAGGATGAGTGAAAGCAAAGGAGGAGTGAGAATGCTCAAGGAATTTCGCAAGTTCGCCATGCGCGGGAATGTGGTCGACATGGCGGTGG
>Ga0299915_10004368_pt1 | contig 10310 bp, 10 predicted proteins | sample RVTome_13_FD_200263 | JGI IMG/M metagenome (GOLD analysis project Ga0299915, IMG submission 200263) | Soil microbial communities from uranium-contaminated site in the Upper Colorado River Basin, Wyoming, United States - RVT92D227 (version 2) ... | reverse complement strand
CACGCATTCTTCGGCTTCCCGACGGCCTACCTGTGCCTGCGGACCGCGCGCAGGCTGCCATACATAATCTCTCTTCGCGGCTCGGACGTGCCCGGCGAGCACGCAAGGTTAAAGATGGATTACAAGATTCTCGGCCCGGTCTTCAGGCGAATCTGGCGGCAAGCTTCTCTTTTAGTTGCGTGCAGTGAGGGGCTGCGACAGCGGGCCTTGAGGTTTCTGCCCGACGTCTCGATTGACGTTATTCCCAACGGCGTTGACCTTGAGCGGTTCTATCCCGCTGAGACAAGCACAAGGCAGGAGATGCTGCGGCTGTTGACGGTAGGGCGATTGTCGGTGACAAAACGTGTCGATATGCTCATTGACGCGGTCGAAATCCTGCACAAGGAGGGGCTCAAGGCGCATCTTACGATAGTCGGCAGCGGGGCGCTGGAACAGCAGCTTAGGCGGAGCATATCGCAGAAGGGGCTTGGCGAGGTAATCGAGATGATGGGCAGGGTCGGTGCGGAAGAGATGCCGCGGCTGTACCGCCAGGGCGACATTTTGGTAAGTGCGACAATGCAGGAGGGAATGAGCAATGCGATGCTTGAGGCGATGGCGTCGGGTCTGCCGATAGTTACGACAAGATGTGAAGGCGTTGAAGAATTGGTTGGGGATAACGGTATTGTGGTTGAAGAGGCCGGCGCCGAGACAATTGCCGAGGCGGTGAAAAGAATCGCGTACGACCGGGAGGGCTACAGGCGAATGTCCGAGGCGGCGAGGAATAGGGCGAATTCGTTCACATGGTCCTCAGTGGCGGACCGATATATCAGGCGTTACCGCCAAATCGTGCAGAACAAGCAGGGCAGGTGACGGATTGAGAATATATGTGCGGGATAGCCGGTTTCAACTGGAACAGTCAGGCCCTCATTGAAAAGATGCTCGGGACCCTGCGCTATCGAGGTCCGGACGATGAGGGATTCCTTGTGGACTCGAACGCGTCCATAGGCAATACAAGGCTGGCTGTTATGGACACCTCGGACAAAGGCCATCAGCCGATGGAGTTCGAGAACTTAGCTATTGTCTATAACGGCGAGATATACGGATTCAAGCAGCTCAGGGGGGAGCTTGAGGCAGAGGGCTATAAATTCGTCTCCGATACCGACACCGAGGTGGTGCTGTGCAGCTACCACCGGTGGGGGCCGGCCTGCGTGGAGAGATTCAACGGGATGTGGGCGTTCTGCATTTATGATAAGAAAAACAACACGCTCTTTCTCTCAAGGGATCGATTCGGCGTAAAGCCTTTATATTACTACTTCCGCAACGGCAAATTCATTTTTGCTTCGGAGCTTAAGGCCATCAGACAGCACGGCCTGGACCTGACCATAAACGTCCCGGCAGTGAATTTCTTTTTCTATCAGAAATACATTGGCGACAACCTGACCATATTCGATGATTGTTGCAAGCTGCGGCCTTCGGAAAACCTCCTGTTCGACCTGAACCGCAAAGAGCTGACACTGACAAAATACTACGACCTCGAGCGGCAGGTAGCCCGGAATCAGGACCTTTCGCTCGCGGAGAGGCTGGACTCGGTCGAAGGCATTATTATCGACGCGGTTGAGAAGAGGCTCGTGGCGGACGTGCCGGTGGGCAGTTTTCTCTCCGGCGGGGTGGACTCGTCGCTCATCTCGGCCATCATTGCCAGGAAGCACAAGGGCTTTGAGACCTTTTCAATCGGCTTCAAGGAAGACGAATCCTACGACGAGGTGAAGTATTCGAATCGCGCTTCAGAGCACATAAATACCAGCCACTATGTCGATTACGTCGGGTTCAACGAAGAGACTATCAGGTTTGTACTGGATAATATGGACGAACCATTCGGCGATGCTTCTATCTTCCCGACCTATCTGCTTTCCAAGATGACACGCGCGCGGGTCACCACCGCTCTGTCCGGCGATGCCGCCGATGAGATTTTTGGCGGCTATGATACATACAAGGCATACAAGCTCGCTCGATATGTGCCTCGCACCGCGATAAGGGCGTCGAAGCGCCTGGTTGACTTGCTGCCGCCGTCCGATAAAAAGATGACATTCGCCTTCAAGCTAAAGAGATTCGTGAGGGATTCAGACCTCAATGCCGTCGGAAGACACCTGCGATGGATGGCTACTTTCAACGATTTACAGAGGCCAAAGCTGCTGAAGGAGAATTTCGTGCCGGCTGAATCCCTTATCCCCTGCGGGCCGGAGAAGAGCCTGCTTGCGCTGCAGCTAAGCGACATTCATAACTACCTTGCCGAAGACATCCTCAAGAAGGTCGATATGGCCTCGATGCTCAATTCGCTCGAGGTCAGGGTGCCGTATCTGGACTATCGGCTGGTGCCTCTGGTTCTATCTCTGCCGGAGAAATACAAGGTCAGGAATCTCAGAACGAAGTGGCTTCTGAAGCGGATCGCGGGAAAGTATCTGCCTAAGGATATAGTGCACAGGCGCAAGAGAGGCTTCACCGCTCCTATTTCCAGATGGATCAAGAGCGAAGATTTTGTTCGGAGTTTTCTGACCGATCGCAGATACTACGAACATAATCTGCTGGACTACGGCTACGTTCAGGATTTGTTTGGTGGTCATATTAACAACAGGGAAGATAACGCCAGAGATTTGTGGCTGGTATTCGTTTTCAACTACTGGTGGAACTGTGCGCTGGGGGGCTTCAGATAAACCGCTCGCAGTGTTAGAACAAGTCCCCTGTTGTGTTTGGTAGTGAGGCTTGGCTATGGAACGCTTGCTATGTGTAACAATTGACACTGAGGCTGATTGCGACGTCAAATGGCGGCGATCGGACCCGCTTTCTTTTGAGTCGGTTCTGTATGGGATACCCAACATTCTTCGGCCCATCTGGAACAGATATGGAATCAAGCCGGTCTATCTTGTTTCTCCGGCCGTGGCGCAGAACGCCGACTGCTCTCGGGTCCTGCGCGGGGAAATCGGGCTCGGGGCCGAAATCGGCGCCCACCTGCACGCGGAAGATATTGAGCCTGAGAGGAAATACGAAAAGCCTGATGGAACCCGCAGCGATGACTACCCGTGCTCTGCCTACTCCGGGGAGGTTGAGCTTGCCAAGATCAGGAACTTGACAGAGCTGATTGAGAAGGACATAGGCGCCAAGCCCGTATCCTATCGGGCGGCGAGGTACGGTGCAGACCTTGACACCATCAAGTCGCTGGAGGCGCTGGACTACAGGGTTGATAGCTCGGTGACGCCGGACATAGACTGGTCTTATCAGGGCGGCCCCGACCACTCAAAAGCGCCGAAGCAGCCGTATTTTGTCTCACGCAGTTGTTGTTACGCGCGGGGGGACTCAAAGATATTAGAGGTCCCGATAACCATATCCGGCAAGAGGGGGCCTTTCCTGCCCGACAGGTGGCTGTGGTACCGCTGGCTGCGCCCGTCACACATGACGTTCACAGAAATGAGAATCCTTGCCGGCGAATTCATAAGAAAGTACGACGCACCGGTATTGAATATGATGTTCCATTTAACGGAGGTCATACCGGGCAAGACGCCTTTTGTTAGAACCGCTCTCGGGCAGAGAATGTATTTAAGAAGGCTTGAGAAGATACTAAGATACCTGAAAGAAAAGGGCTTCAAGGCGGCGACGTTTGCCGAAGTCTACGATGAAAAACTATGCGCGCTATCTCAAAGGCCGCGCTGAGGACTACGACAAAAGGACAATTATGTCCTACTTCTGCCGTGTCCCTTCCGACCGGAAGATTGTGCCGCTGCTGTCGGGCCTGACCGACAAAAAAATTCTGGACGTCGGCGTGGGAACCGGCTATTACAGCAGACTGCTGACCGGCAAAAACACCGTGGTGGGAATCGACCAGAATCCCCACCTGTGTCGGCTCCCGATTACGGTCCACAAGGGCGACGCGACTGAGCTCGCCGTTCTGGTCGGCGATGAGAAATTCGACGTGGTTCTCTCGACCTGGATGACGGAGTACCTGAATCCGCAGCAGGTGGACGCGTTTTTCAGCGAGGCCCGAAGGGTCCTTGTGCCGAACGGCAGGCTGATAACAACAATGATATCGAAATACGGTTTTGGCTGGCTTTACATCGCGGCAGCCAGGAGGCTTAGAGGCATAGACAAGTACAATTATCGCAGGAAAGATGTCATTGAAAGACTCAAACAGGCGCGATTCGCCAGGGTGGAGGTCGTCAGCCTCGACTCCTGGCTGCGAATCCCCTGGGCCTATATGGCAATCGCAGAAGTTGCAGGAATGGGGGACCCGTGAGATGCGGACAAGGCTAAGGGTATTGCACGTTATAGACCACCTCGGATACGGGGGAGCTCCTTTTGTTGTCAAGAATATTGCCGAAGGGATCCGCAGTGATGAGATCGAAACTCACGTTTGCGCGCTTCGAGCCAACCCTGTCCCGATTCCGCTCGAAGTAAACGTCGTAAATCTGAACTGTCATAGATACAGCCCCTGGCCCTTTCTGGGCATCTCAAGGCTGTGCAAGGAACACGGCATAGATATCATCCACGCCCATCTTCAGAAATCGGTTATCAGTAGCCTGCTTGCAAGCTTCTTCTGTGAGGGCAAGATCATCATCCACGAACACGGCCCGATATTCGACAGCGGGACAGGTTCGATCTATAGGTTGCTTCTAAAATCACTGGCCCAAAGGGCGGCGCTGGCGATTGCCAATTCCGAGGCAACAAAACTGGCCCTGAAACGGGCGACGGGCCTCAAAGATGAGTCAATTCCTGTAATCGAGAACTTTGTCAACTTCGCTGTCTTTGACCCGGCCCGGTATGACCGCGATAAGATCAGAGCCAACCTCGGCATCGCGCACGACAAAATCGTTGTAGGATTCACGGGGAGACTGGATTTCTGTAAGGGCGCGGATTTGCTAATACAGGCCGCATCGACCCTGTGTAAGTCTGATGAACGATACTTCTTCGTCATCGTTGGCTACGGACTACAGAGAAACAAACTCGAAAATCTGGTGGGATCCCTGGGGCTTAAAGACAAGGTCCTCTTCACCGGGTTGTGCAAGAATCCGGCGGAAGTCATAGGGGCCTTTGACATGGCAGTCGTGCCAAGCAGGTGTGAGGCATTCGGCATTTCCGCTGTCGAATTTATGCGAATGAAAATACCCTTGGTCGCTACTTCAGTTGGAGGATTAGCCGAGCTGGTCCAACACGAACGAACCGGAATCGTGCCGGAATACCCGACTGGTGACAGTATCGCCCAGGCCGTTGATAGGCTTGCAAAGAATACGTCCTTGAGAGAACGCTTGAAAGAAAACGCCGAGGTATTCTCTCGCAGGTTCAACGGCGAAGAACAGTTGAGACGTATCGAAGAGATATATCGCAGGTTGTGCTCATAAAGACCATGCAACATTCTATGAACAAGGAAAGTCGGATACAATACAATGAGAAAGTCGGCGACCAGGTTAGCCCAGGCTATGAGCGCATCCACGGTGAGATATTCAATCCCATAGAGCAGGAACGGCTGAGCAAAGCCCTGGTGGAGGCTATTAAGCAGATCAGAACGAACTCCAGGCCCCTTGCCGCACTTGACTACGGTTGCGGCTCCGGCAATCTTACAAGGCATCTGATAGGACTCGGCATCCGGACGGTCTCGGCGGACGTTTCGGAGAAGTTTTTGAACATGGTCGAACGCACGTTCCCCGAGACCGGCTTTTCGAAGGTCCTCAAGGTCAACGGAATGGACCTGTCCAATCTGGAATCTGAGAAGTTCGATTTGGTGGCGACTTATTCGGTGCTGCACCACGTGCCCGATTATCTGCGTATTGTTGAGGAAATGTGCAGAGTCTTGAAACCAGGCGGCGTCATCTATATCGACCACGAAGTGAATGAGTCATACTGGCAAAGGCCGCAAGCATATATCGAGTTCCTGCAAAAGGCCCGGCCCACGGTGAACCTCAAACGCTTCTTCAGATTACTGCTGGACATCAAAGGCTACATTCACATACTCAGGCGAATAGTCAATCCCCGGTACAAGAGAGAAGGCGACATCCATGTGTGGCCGGACGATCACATCGAGTGGGACAGAATCGAGCGGATATTGGGTGCCAAGGGCCTCGAAACTGTCTTGAGGCAGGATTACCTGCTGTACAAAAACCGCTATAATCTTGATGTATACAGAGAGTATAAGGATCGATGTGCCGACGAAAGGATATTGGTTGCCAGAAAAAAGAGTTAATCGTGTTTTCGAGCGAACGGGCGTCTTGTATTCCCGCAAATAGAGGTGTTGCGATATGGCAGATGAACGCAAAACGACGGTCGAATTCTTCAGTCATTTCAGCCGAGAAGACAAGCCAACGAAGGCAGGGGCCTGGTTGAGCAGAGCTTCGGCCCGTGCTATTTTCAAATACATTAATGTTGTTCCGGGCAGCAGTATCCTCGAGATTGGCCCGGGCAGAGGCGACTTCGCCGATATTTGTCTGGCGAGAGGCTTGGAATACTTGGCAGTAGAGGCCAGTGAGGAGATGGCCGGGGCTCTCGAGAAAAGAGGTGCCCGCACAATTCGAGCTATGGCGCCTCCCCTGCCCCGCATAGAATCACAATTTGACTTTGTCTTGATGATTAACGTAATGGAGCATATGAACAGTATGCAAGATGCTTTGCAGATAACGCGCGAGATAAAGGAGGTTCTCAAGCCCGGCGGAAGGTTCGTAATATGCTCGCCGGACTATTTGAACTGGCGGGCTCATTTCTTCAACTGCGACTTTTCGCACAACTATGTAACTACCGCTCGCAGGCTAAGACAGCTTATGATTAATGGTGGGCTCAAAAACGTGAGAAGTCGCCATTTTAGTGTTTTGCTAACCGGGTTTGTGTGTTTCCCTTTTACGGGCCTAGTATCTTATCTGCCCTTTGGGTTCCTACATACAATATTCCCGAACAGCAGAGCATTTTACAAACTCTACAAAATACAATTGACATTTCTCAGAAAGGTCCTGGCCATCGGAGAGAATCACGGTTGATGACAAGAAGGCTTGCATGAGTATTCGGGGAAAACAAACGGCCAAACTTCTAACACGGATTCTAATTGCGGCGATATTGCTGATATGGGTTTTCAGCCAGGTTGATCTCGCGCAGTTTTTTCAGACGGTCAAAACAGCAAAGTGGCAGTATCTGGCGGCTGTGTGGCTGTTTACACTGCTGTTTTTCTGGATTCGCTCGATTACGCTGCAACTCCTGCTGAGGAAACTGGATTGCAGTGTGGATATGGTGACTCTGTTCGGTGCGAGCGCCATCACTTCGCTCTACAGCATGGTGATGCCCGGATTACTGAGCACGGGGGTAAAATGGTATATTCTCAAGAAGGACACGGGGAAGGGGACAAATGTCCTGAGCAGTATGTTATACAACGAGGTCTCGATAGTGGTGGCTATGATAGTGTTCGGGCTTGCCGCGTTGATAGCCGCCAATCCTGTTTCCATTCTGTGGCCTGAGACAAGCCAATCGTGGTTGTTGCCCGGCCTCTGCGGGGCATCTTTGGCGCTGGTTGTGCTTGTATCGGTCCTGTTGTTGAACGCGCGCACCGGCAAGCCCCTGATCACGGTTTTGAGGCTTCTGTCAAAACCGCTTCCTTCGAGTTTGCAACAGCACAGCGCAAAGATACTGAGCCAAATCGCCCAGTTTCAGACGGTAGGAGCCTGGTTCCATCTGGCTATAGCGGCAACTAACGTAATAGCCTGTATAGTCGGCGGCGTGTTGATATACGTCGCGGCGGCGAAATCCGCGGGCATAACCGTGCCTGTTGGGACTCTAATCTGGCTTTGCGCCGCGGTGTTTGTTTTAGGCAGGCTGCCGATATCCGTTGCCAATCTCGGAGTAAGAGAGATGACACTGACAGGTCTTCTGTCAATATACGGTGTGGAAAAGGCGTCCGCCCTGCTAATGTCAATGGTTCTGTTTTCATCTCTGATCTTCATGGCTGTCATTGGTGCAGCATTCCAGGTTCTGTGGGGGGTGGATTCGAAGAATTCAGAAGTGCCTATGAACAAACGAATCCCGCGGGCATGAAACCATCGGGGGATCCGTTGTGAGCGCGCTTTTTGGGCCTCCCGCACGCTTGCTTTTTTTCGACTTGCCGGGTAACGCCCTTGCGTATCCGACCCCAAGCAGTGATGAGAGCGCTCTGTATTTTACCCGTTCGGTAAATGGCGGGCAGTTTGATGTCTATGTCTCATACATACCTGAGCCGGGGACGTTGCTGCTGCTTGGTCTCGGCGCGGTGATGCTCTGGAATAAGCGCTCGCAAGGCACGGCCTAAAAAAGAAGGGCTTCTACGCCGAGGAGAAGCGACATGGCGGCAAAAAGAAACAGACTCAAAATCAGGAACGTCAATTGAACCGAGAAAGTCTTGTTTATCCTGCCCCGGGCAAGCTTTTCCTGGTTTGCGAATATGATGAACGGCACCTGGGAGGATGAGATCAGCAACGCCGAGAAGAAGAACACCACCATTCTCGCCAGAGAATAACTGGCGAATAGCCCGGGCGAGAAGAACTTGGCGACTATCAGCGGCGCAACCATCCCGAGGGTCTCGCCCAATGCCCGTATGGAGGTGAACGTGATCAGGGCTTTGCCCTGCCTGAGCTCGCGCCCAATTCTTGTCAATATGATATTCACGTCACGCAGCAATTCAGCGCCACCGGACTCTCTTAAACAAACTCACTTCCGTCGGGTGAGTAATCAATTTGACCAGACACGTGCGCAGCTTTCCGGGAACTCTGCGCCAGCGTTTCTTCCAGTCGCCGAACTTTCTTGTGAAATCCCGCGTTTGCTCAGGGGAGGTCTATGGCGTGAAGGTTCAGAACCAGGTCCACGCCGGGCCCTTCCCGCATATCGCAGCCGATATATCGTTTGCCTTCAAAAATGGGCCGGAGGTCTGCAAAACCCTCCTGGCCCGGCACCTGCAGCGAACCGAACTCGTAAATTGGCTCCAATACCGGGAGTGTCTCTGCGACAATCCACACGAACTCTTTTATCGACCCACGCATGCGATCTCAGATACCTTTTTTTCTATTTCTTGGGCACCGCCCGAAGAGGCACCACCTACTTCGGAATTATCTGTTCGGGCGCGTTATCCTGTCAAGTACCCTTTTCTGCCTCACTGGCGGGGCAATTGGGCCGGCAGCGCGCAACACAAGGTGCCTTTTGGTTGTACTCCTTCAGAGAACCACACGCATTTCTCAAAAATACCACAAAAACAAGCGGAAATTCTCTTGACAGGCTGGCCCGGATTATAGTAGCATAAGTTTTCGTGGGACACCGTGAATAGGAGACTTGCTGCTTTTGCCTTGTGTCCCACGACAATTGAACGACTGGCAAGCTCAAAAGCTGCCCTCAGACTCTTGTATAGCTATTTTTGCTCTGTGAGTAGAAAATATTGAGGTCTGGAGTGCCGTGTTCGGGCATATATATGCTAGTGTGGTGCGTCTAACGCTTCTTTACATTTGGCTATCTTCGCCAAGATGCTTTCAACCGATGCACTCCAGATAAAAACGCGGGGATTCTGGTTGTGAGCGTCGATATATTGTTGTATGGCCGTAACGAGCATCTGTACACTCTTAAATGATCCCCTGCGAATACGCTTGTCGGTTATCTCGCGAAACCATCGCTCCACAAGGTTGAGCCACGAGCTTGATGTCGGCGTAAAGTGCAGCCGAAAACGAGGATGGCGTTTGAGCCATGACTGTACTCGCGGATGTTTGTGCGTGCCGTAGTTGTCAACAATAAGATGCAGTTCCATGTCGGCAGGAGTTTTTACGTTGATCAACTGCAGAAACCGGATGAATTCCTGATGCCGGTGACGCGACATACAATCCCCTATGACGCTGCCATCAAGCATGCTCAGTGCCGCAAATAAAGTCGTTGTGCCGTTACGCTTATAATCATGTGTCTGGCGGGCGGGAATACCAGGCCGCAGAGGCAGCAGCGGTTGTGTACGGTCGAGTGCCTGTATCTGGCTTTTTTCATCAACACAAAAAACGATCGCCTTGTCGGGAGGATTTACATAAAGACCGACAACATCGCAGAGTTTCTCGATAAAGTGTCTGTCACGACTGAGTTTGAATGTCTCGACCAGATGCGGTTTGAGGTTGTGTTGTTTCCATATACGACGTACAGTGGCTTCACTGATACCTTGAGCTTTGGCCATACTCCGTGTACTCTAATGGGTCGCGTTGGCCGGCGTTGTGTGAAGCGTTGCTTCAACGATAGCATTTACCTTTTTTTGAGGTATCCTTGGCAGACGGCCCGGACTGGGAGCGTCTTTCTCCAATCCCGCCAGCCGCAGC
>Ga0299915_10004367_pt1 | contig 10312 bp, 7 predicted proteins | sample RVTome_13_FD_200263 | JGI IMG/M metagenome (GOLD analysis project Ga0299915, IMG submission 200263) | Soil microbial communities from uranium-contaminated site in the Upper Colorado River Basin, Wyoming, United States - RVT92D227 (version 2) ... | reverse complement strand
CTGTTCCAAAAAACGGATCATATTTATAGTACATTCTCCAATAATAATTAGCCTGTGCTATATTTCTTGGATACCACTGTCTATCAGGACTATCAAATTCAGGCAAATAAGGACGCTGTGTATGATAAAAAGCACTATCCCCCGACCAACCTCCTAGATTTGACATAGCCGTGCCAATAGCGCCTGACATATCAGCAATTTTTCTATAAGGAGGATCAGATAGTGTACAGCCCTTGGGCAAACAAGATCCTATCAATTCTCTTCTATTATAATCAGGATCTGTAGAAATAATTCTAGCACTAAACTCAGGCTTTTGTCTAAGTGACTTTTTCAACTTCTTTGTTAAACTGTTTTCTGCCATTATGTTTTAAATACTTTCAAAAAATCCTTTGTTTTTTCTACAGATTCTTTCTTAATTTTTTTCTTCTTTAACAGGTTCTTCTTCCACAGGTTCTGAAATATCAATCATTTGCAAAAGTGCTTCAAAAATACTTTTTTTAATTTTCATGTTCGAAGGAATAAAAAATTCATTTTGAGAAATTTTTGCAAGCTTTACAGCAGATTCTTTAGTAAAGAAAAACTCATTCCATTCATTACTTTTTTTGTTATGCTCTAAAATAGGGCCTTCATATTTTTTATTAAGATTTAAAAGAACGTGTTTAATTGCTTCCTCATTCTTTTTATCATACTTAAACTCATTCTTTGAAAGCATAATGTGCTTTCCCAAAGAATCTTTCTCTAAATAAGGATCTAAAGATTTTATCTTCTCCGCTTCATACTCTTCTATTTCTTTGGATTTCTTATACCTTTTCTCAACCTCTTTTAGATCTTCTACACAAGCTTTCAATAATTTAATATTACTCTGTAAAATAATATTTCCTTTCAAAGATAATTCAAGATCATTTGATAAAGGAGATTCCAAAAAATTTAGTAGCTCTACTGCTTTTCCATTTGTTAACATTTTACACTTCCTTTCTTGATATTCTAGGATTGCACCTTGAATTAATTTCCCAAGTTCACCCTATTAATATACTAAATTAGAAAAATATTATACTTTTTATCCCTATTGATACTCCCAGAGCATCGCTCTGGGATTCTGATTGATTGACGATTGACTCATGCCAACCTCCAGTTTAGGGCATTACCAATAATGCCCGCGTTAAGTTTCTGATTACTTGACGCTAGATCTTTAAACCCTCGATATGCAATGTTAAACGCTACATTTGAGTCCCTGTGATCTTTGTTACAAAATTCAGAAACTTGAACTTAAAGTTCATTTCTTTCAAATTAAAATTGCTAAACCCAAGTTGCTATTCCTGCACGTTTCCAAGTGTTTGTAGCCGTACACACATAAATATAGCTAGCATCCCAACAAACCATGCCAGTTGTTCCTGTATCAGAAGCATTTGTAGGAGTCTTAGCCCCTGAAATAATAATTGTAGAACCATTAAATATTGCATTACCATTTAAATATAAATCCGTACCAGCAGCAACTGTCATTGTCGTTGTTGCGTTTAAAATACCTGCTGTAGCCGAATCAAATTGATAGATATATACATCTGCAGTAAGAAATAAACTATTAGCAGCTACATGCATTAATTGAAATTGATCTGTACCATCATTAATAAAAAACCCGTCTGACGAACCAGTACAACCGGCAAGATCAATTACGTGTGAATAAGCGTTTGTTAAAACAATATTTAAATCCCTAGCGGCGTTAGTGATCGAAGCGACTTCAGTCAACGCGCCGGCGAGAATAGTAGATGTTCCGTCCGTCCATCCACCGTTAAACGTCGCTTTGCCTGCACTATTTATTCTTAGTTTTTCTCCTACAACACCGTCTAAAGCTATTTCAAATGACATATAACCATCTTGGGAACTTGCTGTACTAGTCCAATCAGTTTCAGTTCCAACTACTATTCTAGCAATATCAGCAACTGCAGGAGTAGACGCATCATAATACCATTGATTAAATAAAATAGCAGAACCTGTTCCATCCATATCAACAGCATTCTGAGTATTCGTTAATTCAAGAAAATTTGTGATCGCTTTCACTGTCCCCGAATATTCAAGATCAATTAATGACGAAGGAGAAACTGTACCAAACCCAGAATTCCCGCTTCCAAGAATAGTTAATAGCGGAGACGAAAATGTCTTAAATTGTACAACAGTTTCCAAAAGACCTAAAGCCTGTCTGGTCGTTCCGCTCTTTTTTGATCCTTCAAATGAGACCGCTGGTATAGTATCTGTTGGGTCTGTAACACCAATAAAACCTTGAAAATTCAATGCCGTAGTAGACGCATTACCAGAGGCTGCTGTAATCAGTACTCCTCCTGCAACTCCATTAGCGTCTCGTAATTGAAAATAAGAGTTGGTTGGCAACTCACCAGTCATACCGTGTGCTAAACCATCACAAGTAATTAGTATACCCTCTGCAGTAGCAGCATGTAGATGCAATAAATTGGTCGGAACAACCCCTAAACCAAGTCTTAATCCCTTCATATAACCATTAGAATCGATCCTTAACTTCTCAGATACAATTCCGTCTAACGAGGTTTCAAATACCATATAAGAATCTTGGGTTGAAGACGTACTAGTCCATTCAGTTTCAGTTCCAACTACTATTCTAGCAATATTAGCAACAGCAGGGGTTGATACATCGTAATACCATTGATTAAACAGAATTGCACTTCCTGTTCCGTCCATATCAGCAGCATTATATTTATTTGTTATTTCTAATATATTTGTTATTGCTTTTGCTGTTCCTACTGTTTCAATATCTAATAATGCTGATGGATCAGCCGTATTTATCCCAAGATTCCCAACATTTAAGTATAAAATAGAAGTTGCACCAAGTGTCATATTATTTGAAGCATATATCGAACAATCATATAAATATGAAGATATATCAATAGCATCCGTAGCTTTTTTTATAAATTTGAAAGAATCATTTCCATTTAATATAAAAAACCCATAAGAAGATTCGCCAGCATCAGATATACTAGATAAATCAAAAGTAAGATTAGTATCACCAGATGGGTAAATTGTAGAAGTGTTATCAAAATAAGTATTAATAGATTTTAAATACGCTACTATATTCAATTTGTCTAGCCCATCCGTAGCTACATCTATATGATCGTCACCCCCATCTACATATAAGCCAACAGAAGTAGCAACTCCATTTATATACGTATCACCATTAGTATCAATTATTATTCCGTTATTTGACATTTAATTTCCTACTATTAAATTTCATCAAGACCACTTATTGAAGTAACATCTGTTGCTGGTTTCTTTTTTACTCCGGTTTCTGCAATCTTTTAATCAAGAACTTCTAAAGTATCTGCTTCTAAACACTCGCAATCTTTTCTAGTGCAATAAGTTTTTGACCTCGGATTGTCATCTACAATTGTTGTCAATTCAGTCTTCTCACCTGTCTTTTCATCTATAGAATAAATAATTCGACATTTTTTATTCAATCCTTCAACGGGAATTTTTGCAATTAGGTTGTCTGACATTTTCATTTCCCTTTCTTTAGTCTATTGATTCACTGACCAATTTTCAGGATATATAAGTTCCAATTCAGAGATCTTATCGTATATATCCTGCTCATTATTACTGTCATATCCAGCCGCCGTGTCCTTGTCACAATACGTAGTTGATTTCGGATTTTCGTCGTGTACAATTGTTATGATCTGCAAGGTATCATCTCGATACATCAGTCCCCAGAGCTTCTTTAGTTTTTTTTGTCCGACGGTCATTATTCGTTTACCGTGAGCACGCAACCCGTTGCCAAAATAACCGCTTTTGCGGCATCACTTGCAGCGGTCCGCGCCGCATTGGTCCCGGCGATATTGAGTGCTATCGGCGTGCCGATCCCATCGGCGAAATCAATTAAGAAATCGTCTACCATTGTTGATGTTAATCCTGTCGACCTGATATCGAGATCGGCGCCAGCGAATGCCTGTAATGCGCCGGTTGTGTAGGTCATATCATATGCGGCGCCTCCTGGATTTGGTTTCAGCGCCAAGAGCGTCAATAATGGCGACCCGGATAAAAACAATCTAATATCTCCGGTTAGTGCGCCGCAATAATAGATCAGTCCAGTCGCCAACTGAGACAATGATGTTAAACCCGAAATGGTTCCAATCAGCAAATTGTTAAAAGCTACGTCAAGATATGTCAATGATTTAAGCGCATTTAACGTCTGAATTAACCCAGACAGGTTTGCTTGATAAACGGCCAATCGTGTCAGGCTTGTTAATTTACTTATCTCGGTAGTGGTTATTGCTACATTTGCTTGATTGTTGAGGTTGAATGTGGTTATGCTTTCCAAATCCCCATAAATCTTTACAGTATAAGACCCGGCTCCAGCGTAATTATGAAGAACTGTTTGCTCAGATCCATCACAAACCCATGTTGTTGAAGTTAAATCCCCCCAATCAACAAGTACATAGGCTCCTGCAGTAGCAGTCATTTTCAGGGTAAAGTCATCTGTCGCCGAAAATGTAACATAATTAATGTTATAATCATAATCAAAAAAACATCTTTTTGAAGACCCTAAACGGTTTTTTATCCTAACAGTTCCTGAATCATTATATAGACAAAATTTACCGTCAGTATCTGCAGTGTCAACGTTTGCACTACTAGTTTTTATATAAACATCCCCTAAACCGTTCCATCGTATCTCCGCATATTCTGAATTTTCACTTAATGTAAAAGTTCCCCAACCAGAGCTTGAAGTTGGTAAAGTAAATGAAGCATCGTCTGCTAGCTCTATTGGGGCTTGATGATAAGTTGTTTTTCCGCCTGAATAGACAGTTCTTTTGTAATTTGCCCCATCATGCTCAATTTTATAGCCAGAAGATTGAAGAATTAATGTTGTTGAAGCATTAACAACACCTGACAAAAGCTCTGCTGTTAAAGCAATTTGATCAGCAGCTGCATGATCGAACCTTATATAGTCAGTGCCGTTTTCAACATGAACACCATCTGCTGTCCCTGTTGCAGCAGTTAAATCAAATACAGAACTGTATGCCCCTGTCGAATTCCAATTAATATCACCTGCATTAATAGTGATCGTAGCAACACCAGCAGAAGCCTTGTAAGCCACGTCTAAAGTAACTGCCCCAACACCTGTCTTAAGCTCGTCTAAAGCCCCAATAATACTAGTAGCAGTAAACCCTACTAAAGAAGTGTGTCCCAACTCATTAAGAGTAACTGTTCCAGATCTAGCTCCAAAAATAAGATCAGCATTGGCACCTGCATAAATACTTGTTAAAACATTATTAGGAGTTGCGTGCCCAATATTAATAATTCTGGAAGCAACTGAATTAACAGCATTAGCCCCGATATTAATAAGATCAACAAAAGGGTTATTACCAATAGAAATATAGGGAGTATAAACTCCACCAACATAAATGCCTGCATCGGCTTCTATCTGAACAAAACCCTCACCAGTACCTGCACCAGATTGACAAGCCTCTATATAAATCCTTACATCTTCATTAGCAATAGTATGCCCAATAATATTAAAAAGCCTCTCACCTAATGGGGCAGCGTTATTAGCCAAATATAAAAGATTAATACCAGTATTAACTCCATCATCTTTAGCAGCTAAACTTCTATTAGAACCTGCCAACTCTATTGAATATGACCCAGAAACAAATGTAGCATTATTTGTTATTAAAAGAGCATCTAGATCATTAGTTGTATCATTTTGAATAATAGATAAACCAACATTATTACTAGTATTTGGAACTGTTATAACTACAGATCCATCAGAGGCAGTAATAAATCTTCCTACTCCAGGACCACCAAAATCATAAGCACTATCTAAAGTTCCCCCACCAGGAACAAAACCCGGACCACCAATTAAATAATCTGTTCCAGTTTCATCTGTATAATAAAGATTATAATTCCCTGGTCCTAAAATAGTATCAACCCAAACAGTTATATTACCAGGACTTGCCAAAGAACCTTCAAATTCTACCCCACCAACACTTGATATTAAACCACCATCAACACCTAGCTTAGACTCTAAAGCAATAACTCCAGCAGCTAACGTATTTGGATGGTTATCAATAACCTCATCAACACCATCCAAAAGCGCTGGTAAAAAAGTATCCAAACCTGTTGGATAAGCAATTGGGGGCCACACGGTTGTCATTAGATAGTATTCTCCAAAAAAATTAAAAAACTACTTAAAAAAGAGTTTAACATAGAGATTGATGGAAAATTTTAATCCAGAAAAATAATACTTTTATGATCCTATAAAAAAAGAAAACCAACGATTTTAACCATTGGATGAATTTTTTATTGACAGAAAAAATTAAACAGAGTAAAATATTTAAGATAAATGAAACAAGATTTTAAACAGATTAGGAAAACAAAACGTCTTGAAACAAAGAAAAGACGAGAGTCTCAAGTTTGTAAGGCTTATGAACTGAAATTTGATAAGTCACACCTGTCTAAAGAAAAACTTAATTATTTAAACAGGTTATTTCTTGAATCTAAATGGTTTTATAACAACGTTGTTGCAAGCGAAGATATTTTTAAGTTCAACGATAAAATAAAAGATGTTGTTGTACTGAACAAAGACAGAGAATTTGAAACAAGAGAAAAGCAGATTCCTGTGAAGCAGGAAGCCCACGATTAAAATCGTGGGTAGCTCACTCGATATAAATTACACCAGATCTAGTAACTGTTGCTGGATTTGTAACCCAAGCAGGTTGCACTTCTTTAATCTCAACATAATCTCCTGCCACAACCGAAATATTCAAAGAAGTATTTGACCATATCCGATCATTTGTACTAGCTGCAAGAGTTTGTATTAACGTATCCGTTATATTATTTTTTCTAACATTCATCGACCAGTTCTCTGCTGAACCGGCTGTTCCAGCATATGAATAAATATATACAGCCTTTATTGTTCCTGTTTTAGGAATATAAACGCGCCATCGATTAGCCGTTGTAGAGCAATCCAAATTAGCAGCATTACTTAGACCAATATCGTTTTTTGAAATACTTATATTTGAATTCAAAGCGTAGCCATTAACTGTTCTTATATTTGGAACTAAGTTTTCATGACCAGATGAATCTCCTGTATTCGTTCCGCTTGTATTTCCTAAAACAGTAAGGTAAGAATCAGTTACAAATCTTTTATTTGTACTATCCGAAATATTAGTAGTCGTAGAACAATCTAAATTTGGAACATTGCTCAAACTAATATCTGACTTTGTAACTGTTACGTCTGAACTCAAAACGTGCCCATTAACTGTTCTACTTGTTGGAACTAAAGAAGAATGCCCTGCAGAATCTCCTGTATTTGTACCACTTGTATTTCCAAGAACAGTTAATTGAGCATCAGTCACAAACCTTTTATCTGTACTGTCTGAAATACTAGAAGTTGTTGAACAATCGATATTTGAAACATTACCCAAACTAATATCACTTTTTGTAACATTATGTGGATTACCTGTTGTTTGAGAATGATCATAAGCAATCTTTCCACGATCACCTCTATAAGCTGTAATACTAGTTTCTCCTAAAGATAAACCAGAACCTCCACCTCCAATAAAATCTGGACCTCCAATTAAATAGTCAATTCCTAAATTATCTGTATAAAATAAATTGTAACCACCTGTTCCGCTATTATTTACCCAAACAGAAATATTAACAAGAGAATGATCTGATCCAATAAATTCAATACCCCCTACTTTAGAAATAAGACCGCCATCAATTCCTAATTTAGTCTCCAAAGCAACTATAGTCTGTGCTAAAAGATAAGAAGGAGTAGCCAAAGAAGAATCAACTATATCTTCACCTTCTTTATGGTATTTAACTATTCCATCAATCTCACTAGGATACTTTGTATTAATCTTAAAACCATTCATGACCTTTTCCTTTGTGGTGAGAGGTTTACTCTGTTATTCTTATTTTTACTCCACCACGAGCTTCTGCATAAATATTATCAGCATAAACATATTCAGAACTAGAAGTTGTTTCTCCACATAAACCAAAAGAACCTGGAAAAGAATAAGTACTATCAGAAACGTTAACAGAATCTACTAAAACACCTCCAGATCTAATATACAAAGTTAATTGAGCATCTATTACTTCGAACTCCAATTCAATTATACTATTTAAAACATAAGTAATTAACTTTTGTACAAGAACTGATCTATTTTGTGTACTACCTAAATAATCAAATAACTCTATTTGCAAATAAGCATCACCAGAACCATTCACATATAACGATCCTAAATATCCCCATATTTTATAATCACTTGCTGAATACCAATTAAATCTACTAAACAACCCCACTCTACTAGAAACTTGTGGAATTCTAAAATCACCGAAAATAGAAACATCTCTAATATAAGGATATGCCGACCATCTTTCCCAACCTAATTCAGAACACCTCGCCTCCTGAGAATAAATATTCCATCCATTTCCTGTTTGACTTATTACATACCAATTATCCCCAAGATTTGTACTATCTACTCTGTCAAACTTCTCCATATACCTAAAAGTACCTCTTTCTGTTGATTGCCCAGAAGTAGGATCGCGATCACCCAATAATAAAGCTCCATTAATATTTTCAGCAATACAATACTGTTTTATCCAGTCTTTTGTAAAAATAGAAATTTCAGGTTCTGCCCACCAACCCCCAGCAAAAATAGTAAGATCAATTGTATTTCCCCAAACAGAAGAATCAACAGCACCTTTAATAATTCCACACCCAATACTCCCAAAATTATTTACAGCTATTCCTCTTCCATATTTTATATGTTGCCAAATTGTTATAACAACAGAAGAGTCAAACCTGGAAATAGCCGTATCCTTAAACAATCCCCCCCAATAAACTGAAATATTTTTTATTTCGTAAGCCCCAGGAGCTCCTTCACCATGATAAACTTTTAGTTGTAAATAGGGTTCTGCTTGATTAACAACTGAACCTTTAAAAAATTCCCTTTGGCCAACCTCATCAACAATTGCCCACAACTCTATTCTAGGTTCTAATGCAGGATTTCCCAAAACTAATAATTTAGTGCTACTAGTCAGTGCTGTAAAACAGCAATAAGGAAGCCAAATAAACTCAATTTTCAAAAATCTAGGATCACCTGCATAACTCCAATATGCATTTTCTACTGCTCTAATAAACCCATAAGGACTCCAACTAGAAACCCATAAAGTATCTGTTTGAACCATAGGAGAATCTAAATATAAGCCTTGTCCGTGTCTATAACCCCTTAAATACAACCTCCATTCATCTTGATTATATTCAGGTTGACCAACATCAAGATTTAAAGATCCTTGCTCACGAATCCAAAAAGTTTTTGGTGGATGCATATAATAGGTTCTAGATCTACGAGTAGTAATAGTTCCTGTACCAGAAGAACCCGGAGCATTATTTAATCTGCAATAAGCAGCATCTGCACTATTATCAGCCTTAACACTCCAAGAAGTACTGGCATACCTATAAGTTAAAGCATCTAAATGTAAATTATATCTCAAATAACCAAAAGTATAATCCTGCGGTCTTGCAATTAAATTATCTGAAGGAACGTGCATATACAAACCAACATAAGGTCCTGGGTCTAAAGATTCATCCTCATAATGATGTTTACCCCCTAACAAATATATTTCTGCCACACCATCTTCTGGATTAACAATTCTTATCCCTCTCCAATGTGACCATTTTTCCTTCCAAATAGACTCTCCACTATAATCTTCAGGATCTGCATCATCATCAAAACCTTGAACAACTTCCTTTTCTTCTATTGCCCAATTAGCTCCATCATAAGTCAATGTCCAAATTTTTTCATATAAAACATTTAATAAATCAGATTCTCCACCATAAATCCATATTGTATCAATTCCATCATAAACAATAGAAGCTTTAGATAAATCATCAGATAAAGTACTACCAACAACACTCAACAAAATTTCCGATTGAGAAGGAACTACAGGATCTATCAAAACTATTCTTATATTATTTGTAGAAATGGTTTTCCCACCAGTACACACAATAAGACCGTCCAAAGTTCCACCACTACAAAAAACAGCAGAAGCTCCTGAATTAGCAGTAGTTAAAAGATTTGTTCCTAATTCTGTTATTGTTCCAGCGGAACTATCAACTTCTAAAACAGTTCTTGATTTTACAAATAAAGAATCTTCTCCTCCAATAACATATAATTTCTGGGGTCCATCATAAGCAGTTGCTGCATCTATTTTTTCAGTTGTATGAGAAACAATACTAGATCTTGTCCAAACACCTGCCAAAAGTTCCCATTTAATTAACTCTAGA
>Ga0299915_10004366_pt1 | contig 10312 bp, 11 predicted proteins | sample RVTome_13_FD_200263 | JGI IMG/M metagenome (GOLD analysis project Ga0299915, IMG submission 200263) | Soil microbial communities from uranium-contaminated site in the Upper Colorado River Basin, Wyoming, United States - RVT92D227 (version 2) ... | reverse complement strand
CCTGCGTTACCGGAAGGGCCGTCTCGGGCTGGCGCGGGGTTCTCGGGAATTGGCCTGATAGCCTCAGGCTCCGCCTGCCTGCTTGCGCCCATGCCCCAGGCACTTGCGGAGAAGCTGCATGTTCTTAAGCTTCTCAAAAGCGAGCAATCAGGCGCCCGGATGGAATGGAGTGCGCTCCCCCACCGGATGTCTCCGCGGTGCATCGGACCCCCGCCCTCTCGACCCTTACCACCCGTCGCGGGCTCATACGGGAGGGCTGTGGCGAACGCGGATCCTATTTGCTGGCCACGTCCTGCAACCACGCGTCCCAGCGCGGGTCGATCACATTTTGGCGCACCCGGCCGAACCGTAGATCCGCGTAGCCCTGGAAGTCCTCCTCCAGGGTGGAGATACCGGTTTGGGTGGTGCCCCACATCGCCTCGTGAATTTCCGAGATCGGCCACATCACCTTGAGGTGAGCGAAGTTCTTGGCCGTCACCTCGCCGAAATACTCCTGCAGGAGCAGCCGAACCTGGTCGTCGTTCAGTCGATGGTGGTGGCAGAAGTTGCCCAGGTCGAAGAAGATGTCCCCCATACCGGCGTATTCCCAGTCCAACAAGCGGATCTCACCGAGGCCGCCCGGAACATCCTCATCCAGCCAGTTCAGATTGAGCAAGTCATCGGACCGGCCGCGGTAGATGAGGATAGCGACCGCGAAGTAGACCAGCGCGCGCCAGCGTGGTGGCCACCGAGTAGTCGGCCAGGAAGCTCGCGCTCAGGCCCAGGCTGGTGAGGCTGGCGAAAATCTTGGCCCGCACCTGGGGATCCGGGATGATGCTGAGCGTTCGCAATTGCTCGCGGTAGAGGGCAAGAGCGGCGACGAGCAGAGCGAGGCTGGCGGCCAGGGCCAGCCACCACACTGCTCTCGCAAGGAGCAGCCACCTTCCCCTCAGACGGGTCGTTCTTGGGACACGCTCGGGGACGGCCTGACCGACCTTATCGAGAGGACTCGAACCTGGGGATCGGGAAATGGGGGTTGTCAAAGCCCGCTCCTGTAGGGCGTCTCGGAGCTGCGACAGTGCTCCATAGTTTATCCGGAATCGGAGCACGAGAAGCCCAGGGTTCCCCGTTGATTTCCCGGAGGTCGGACCGCTCGTTCCGACCTGTCATCTGGATGAAGCCGCCCGGCCGCCTCCCTCCTTCCCAAAAACCTCAACCCCCTTCCCCGGCAGAGAATCCAGGCTAGAGAAGCGGCGGATCAGGTAGGGGGAGGGGAGTAAGGGGCCGTTCGCCCCGGATCTACATACCGGGGGTGGGGGACCTTGCCGGCTCATGCATTTGCCGGTTAGGGAATGGGATGTGGATCGTGGGTCGCTGGGATTCATTCACAGGCTCGTAGCGGATGGGGTCGCGAAAGTATCCCCGAAGTGCAGCGGATGGGGTCGCGAAGCACCCCCGAAGCGCAGCGGAGGGGGTCCCGTCGCCCCTCTGCTGTGCTCATGGAGCCCGTTTGGTTCCCTCTGAGGTCCGGCAGGCATCCAGTGGACAAGGGCTCCGGTCACCAGCCAGGGGGCTTGTGGAACTCTCCTTTGTCGTCCCGAAGCGTGTGAGGGAATTGGCTTGCTCGAAGCGTACCTTCCCTTATCTGCTTGATGAAGGAGGCATGCCTGGTAAGAACCCGGCTGGGTGTATGGCGGTGAGGATTGAGGATACCGACCTCCAGCCCCAGCTCAAGCCTGACGATTCGTATGGGCTCGAGAAGGTCAGAATCATTCGTAATCAATACCGCTGATTCGAAGTTGTGTTGGTAGGCGTCGTGCATAAGGTGAGTGGCGATGTTGACGTCAGAACCTTTCTCCTCGGTGCGGGTTACCTTCGCAAACCTCGGGCCGGCACGAGGTGGATCGGCGAGGGGAATCATCACATCGTGAGAGAGAAACGATCCATAGATGATCTCCAGGTCAGGGAGTGTACGGAGGGCGCGCAGATACATCTGCTGGCGAGTGGGTTTCTCGGGATCGTCTTTCCGGGCGCTTACACGGGCCGTGAAGTATTTGATCCCGGCTATTGAGTACCCCTGAAGGAGTAACTCGCACATCCGGCGAATGTCGAGCCACCTGTAGGGTGTATCCTTGACCGCGCCATAGTACAGGTTGAAGCCGTCGACGTAGACATAGGTCTTGTGTGGCATAAGCCCCCCAGGAGCAGAAACCGTACTCTCACGAGTACGGTTTCGCGGCCAGCCCTCGAAAGGGCTGGCGGGATGCCTTCATTCTAGCATTGTCAGCGAACACGTCAAGACGTGGGTCGCCTGAGGGTGGATTCGGATTTCGTTGGCAGTTGAGCATCCTGCCTGCTCTAGTCACCCTTGAGGATCACAAGGACACGCAGGCATGAAGCGTCGGGTGCCCCTGTGTTTTCCAAGGGAGCCTAGGGCAGGCTGGCGGACAGGCAGACATGGGTAGACAGGCACCGAACCGCTAGGCCGTTCGGCACTCTTCGTCAAAAAATGATTTCCACATATGACCGGCGAGCAAGTGGACTTCGGGATGGGCCGTGGCCCATGCCTGCAAACGCTGGACGTGTGGTCCAAGGACCAGACGATTGAGCCATTGAGGTGTGACATCGAACTGGGCGTTGGTTGGCAAGGCGTCGGCGCAGTGAAATAGCCAGCCATTGTCCTCCCGGATGGCGACCCCACAGTGGCCGCGGGTATGCCCGAAGAGAGGCACGAGGTACATCTCGGGTGAGAAGGGGAGACGGATCGCTTCAAGCCCAAGCCACTCTGCATTGGGTTGGTCGTACAGAACCCACAATGGCTCGTGAGCGAAGTCAGATCGGTCATAGGCCAGTTCGATCCAAGTGCGGGGGTGTCGCATGGCCTCGTACTCACGGCGGTGGACGTGCACTTGGGCGTGAGGGAAGTCCGGCAGGCCACCGGCATGATCAAAGTGCAGGTGTGTCATGACAATGTGCCGGACGGATTCCGGTGCGAGGCCCAGACGGGCAATCTGGCGGACGGCGGCGCGCTCAGGGTCATCGTGAATGCCGAAGTCGAGCCAGAAGAAGCGAACCATGCGCGTCGGGTTGGAGTAGTCATGCAGGCCGAGGCCGGTATCGACAAGCACGAGGCCTTTATCGGTCTCGACGAGTAAACACGTGCCGCCAATGTGCCAGCGTGGGAACCAAGGTGACATCGTCGCGCAGTCGAGAATGCGGATTGCCATAAGCGCTTTCTGGTTGGCGATTGGAGGCGGGCCCGTACCTTCGTGCACCCGGCGGTTGCGGGCGACGCCCAATGGACTCTACGGCAAGCTTGTCGGCAAGACAAGCGTCCATAGGTGGGCCGGGCGCCGGCCCACCGGCGATCAGACATAGCCTCGCGATGTGGCAGCTCCGCTACGGGATCAGTTCAAGCCGGTTCTGTATGAAGCGGATCCCGTCGCGGACGGTGCGAATGTTGAAGATCTCCCCTTCCTCTTCGATCAGCTTGGTCAGATCGGCGACTCGGCGCAAGACCGGCCGATCGTGTTTGATGCGAGTGAGGCCTTCGTATCCGGCTACCAGCATCAACACCCCCCGCTGGTAATCATTCAAGGGTTCATCTTCCTTTGCCCCGGAGGGGATGTATTGCCGCGGCTTGAGTTCCGGGCGATCATGACGCGGCGTACTTCGGGTCAACACGTGGCTGAGATCGGTCGCCGCCCGATCGCGTTCGGTCAGGCTCTCGAGCCCCCAGCGATTGGTCACAGTCTTGATAATGGACGTGTGATCGAAGAGGGTGTGGACGACTGTACCCTCCTCGACATAGGGGGAGATCAGAATGGTGGGCACCCGCACGCCCAGCCGATCGAAGTGGAACCCCATCTGCCCTGCCGGCCGGCGCCGGTGGGGGGACACACCTGCTGGAGGCGGGACGTGGTCGTAACAGCCGCCGTGCTCATCGAAGGTCACGATCAATAGCGTTCGCTCCCAGCCGTCGCCTTCGCGAACCGCTCGATAGACCCGTTCGATGAGCAACTCGCCGGCCAGCACACTCGAGGTGACAAGCGGATCGACGGAGATATGCGGGTGCATGTCGTTATGATCGAGCAGCAAGCGCGGTTCGATGAAGGCGTAGCTCGGCAGCTCGCCGGCGGCAGCGTCTTTGTCGAACTGGTCCATGAAGGCAAAGTGCGAACTACGGTACGGCCGCAGTGAAGGCGTCAGCAGATAGGTCGCCGAGATCAGGTCTTCCTCGTCGTAGTACACCTTCCAAGTCAGGTCCGCGCGTGGATCGTCTTCGATGCGATTGAAGATCGTCGGCGCTTCGGCGAACAACCAGTTCATGTATGGAGAGTTGTTCACTAAGCCGTGCGAGGTGGCCGCATGGACGAAGGAGCGGTTGGGGTAGGTCTGGCTGGGAACCGAGCAGTGCCAGCGGTCGCAGATGGCATAGCTATGGGCCAGCGCGCTGAGCACCGGGACCTGGTCGGGCGTGAAACCCTCCAGGATCACCTTGTAGTCAGCGTACTTGGCTTCCCATCCCCGCAGGTCTCGGAAGTTGTTGATGTAGTCGGTCACGAAACCGTTCATGGGCGCAGGATCGGGAAGGCTGACCGCAAGCGGCCGTCCCAGCAGTCCGGCCATCCAGGATTCGAGCTTGCCAAACAGCCCGGCCCTCGCGCCGGGCAGGTTGTACGGGAACCGGTCGAACGGCTTCTCGCGGTTCTCGGGGGGATTCAGCGTGCCGAACACCTGGGTGTTGACGTGCGGAAAGTCCTCCCCCGGATCGGGATTCGGGTGCGTCGTATCTCCTCCACGGCCGACCGGCACGACCTTGTTTTCGGCGCCGTGCGCATACGCGGGGATCGGGTTCGACAACTCCTTCCCGGATAGCCCATTGAAAGATTGGCCGGCCGGTACCCTGTCGAACGGCGGCTCGTTGGCTGGGTCGTACAGCCATCCGACCATCGAGTCGAAGGATCGGTTTTCCAGCATCAACACTACGATGTGTTGGATCTGGTCGAGTTTGGACACCATGAGCCTGCCTTTCGGTCACCCGGGCGCATGCCGTCTATCGCGTTTTTCCCGTGGACGTATTCAGGGCGAGGGCGGCGCGAACGAGGTCCTTCAAGGCGGCCGCGTCCATGGGCTCGCCCTGCCCGAAGTCGATGGCTCGGGTGGCCTTGGCATCAAGACCGGCATTGAAGAGACCCTTAGGGTCTTTCAATGAGGCGCCTTTGAAGAAGTTGAGCTTAACATGATCCTTAAAGACGCCGGCGCTGCACACGAGCCCCTTGTGAGTCCAGACCGCAGACCCCCATTTCCATTCTTCGGTGATTTCGGGAGCGGCTTCGAGGACTAGTTTGCGCAGCCTGGCAAGAGCCTTACCGCGCCAGTCGGGGAGTTCCTCGATTTGTTGGGTGATTCGCTCCGATGGAGTTGGTTCTCTGGCTGAATGTGAGTCTTTCATGCCTTCTCCTTGCACCTATGTGTTCTTGCAGGCGGCAGGCGAACGGCCTGCCGCCTGCATTCATCGTCGTGCAGCTAGTATCGAGCTTGAGCACCAGTTGGTCGATTGGTGATGACGGATGCGTATGCGGTCCCTAGGCTGCGTCGTAGGCTCGTTTCAACCACTTGAGCACTTCAGCGTCGATCTGTTTCGGCTCGCTGATGCGCACGCGATAGGTAACCATGGCGTTCCACGATCCGGCGACTTCGGACCGGCTGGCCGGGGCGACGTCCTTGAGCTTGATGCCGATGTCGAAGCGCTCCGCCGTGGACGGCTGAAGGATGGCGAACTTCCTGCTGCCGCGCTTCAGATTGACGTAGGTCCTGTTCGGGGATAGCTTGACGTCGGCACCGAACTTGGCGACCTTGGCCGCGAGCGTATCGTAGGCTTTGCGCCATTTAGCCTTGTCCCCCGAGAAGAGCGAAGGCAGCAGTTTGTCCGCGCCGGCGAGGAACTTGTCCGGGTTCACGACCAACTGCGCAATGGCATTGGCATGGCCGTGCCCCAGATCGAAATCCGCCTTGAGCCAGGCGACGACCTCACCGAATTTCGTCAGTCCCTTCCTGGCAGCCAGCACGCGGAAGTCGTCGGGGGTCTTTCCGGTCTTGGCCTTGATGTTGTCGAGATAGGCTTGAAAAGACATGGATCTCTCCTCCTGTACTCTCGTCGCTCCTGGAAACGGCGATCCCGCCGAGGCCTCATTGGCTCGGCGGGATCGTCAGCGTGGCTACTCGCTCGGGCCGACCTGCATTTGTGTCAGGCCGGAGGAAAGTCGCCGGGCCCCAAGACCCGCACGATCTCAGTCTCGCCGTCCCCGATGAGGTCGCGAAACTGCTTGGCCCAGTCAATGGCCTCGTCCAGTGACTCGACCTCAAGGATTGCCCAGCCGCCCATCAGCTCCTTCAACTCGATGGACGGGCCATCGGTGACGGTGAACTTGCCGCCCGAGCGCCGGAGTCGCTTGCTTGTGGATTCCAGAGACCCGGTGGCGACCAGGACGCCGGCCTGCACCGCCTCTCCGATGAACTTCCCCATTTCTTCCATGAGCTCCGGGGTCGGGGGCGGACCCGGGTTCGCCGGGTCGAAGTTGGGGTCGTACGACAGGAACTGCATGATCGTGCCTCCTTAGTTGGGCTGGTAGGTGAGGATCAGGACACCCGTAGTGGTCGGCTTGGAGTACGCCAGCTTGTATCGCTTCAGGTCGCCCCAACCGTCGAAGAGCCGCTTTCCGCTGCCCACGACCACCGGATGGATCATGAGCGTCAGTTCGTCCAGGGAGTCGTCTTTGAGCAGGGATCGGACCAGTGTGGGGCTGCCGGCCACACCAATGTTCTTGCCGGGCTGCTGCTTCAGCCTGGCCAGTTCTTTCCCCAGGTTGCCCTTGATCAGGGTCGGCTTGTCCCATTTCCCCCAATCTACCGCCTCCAGGGTGTTCGACACGACGTACTTGGGCGTGTTGTTGATGTGGCTTCCATACAGCTGATCGTCGGAGTTCGGCCAGCAACCCGCCCACTCCTGATAGGTCACCCTCCCTAGCAGCACAGTGTCCTCAGCCTCGGTGACTGATGACATTCCGGCCATCATGTCGGCGTCGAAGTGATCGAATTGCCATTTCTCGGGCGATTCCACGACGCCGTCAAGTGAGATGAACAGCCCGGCGGTCACCTTCCTCATGCCAATCCTCCTTTAGCTTCGATCGTCGTCGAAAACGTAGGCCAGACTATCTATCTCCGCGGAAATGGCCTGCATTTCCGACGGGTCTTCGGCCCGCGCGCCGACCGGCCGAACCTGCCGGAGCAGCACCACGGCCAGGACAGCCGCCGCGATCGCGACCGCGGCGCTGATACCGGCCGCCACGTGCAGGCCCTGGACGAACGCCTCGCGGGCGAGGTCAAGCAACGCCGCGCCGAGCGGACCGGGCAGCTGTCCGGCGACGCGCACCGCACCGCCCAGCGTGTCGAGGGCGGCCTTGGCCGCCTCCGTCGGGATTCCGGCCGGGAGGGCGCTGGCCACCCGGCTTCTGTACAGGGCGATGCCGATGCTGCCCAGGATGGCGATCCCCATCGCACCGCCGAGCTCGGCGCCGGTCTCGGAGATCCCCGAGGCCGCCCCTGCCTTTTCGGGCGGGGCGCTCCCTACAATCAGTTCGGTCGTCAGATTAAACACGGGGGACATTGCCAGGGAGATCACAACAGAGGCGCATACCACGATCGCCAGGCCGCTCGAACCGCCCACCTGGGTGAGCATCCCGAGCGCCAGAGCAGACAGGAGCAGCGAAACGCTGAGCACGGTGGCCGGGCGAACCCGGTGTACGAAACGCGGGGCGAGGTTGGACCCGACGATGAAACCGATCGAAGAGGGCAGCGACCACAGACCCGCCTGCAACGGCGACAATCCAACCACCAGCTGCAGATATTGCGCCACGAACAGGAAGTACCCGACGGCTATGAACACCGCCAGTACGTTGGTCGCCAGGGATACGTTGAAGCTGGGGATCCGGAAGAGGCGCACGTCGATCAAAGGGTCGGACAGCCTCGCCTGACGCCGCACGAAGAGCAAGCCGATGACCAGCCCGGCAAGCATGACCGCTGCCGATTGCAGACCGAAGCCATCCTGCACCGAGTGCTTGAGGCCGAAGATCACGGACAATACGGCTGCAAGCGACATCCCGGCGCTGAGCAGATCCAATCGACCCGCCTGCGGATCGCGAAATTCCGGGAGCACCCGCGGCCCGAGCACGAGCAGTAGCGCCATCACCGGCAGCGCCAGCAGGAAGACCGAGCCCCACCAGAAGTACTCGAGCAGCACGCCGCCGAGCAGCGGTCCGATTGCCCCGCCGACCGAAAAACTGGTGATCCAGACGCCAATGGCGGCCGATCGCTGCCCCGGGTCGCGGAACATGTTGAAGATCAGCGACAGGGTCGAGGGAGCCAATGTCGCTCCAGCCACCCCCAGCAGGGCGCGGCAGGCGATGAGCATCGAGGCGCTGGTCGAGAACGCCGCCAGAATCGATATCACTCCAAAGGCAGCGGCGCCGATCATCAGCAGCCTCCGGCGGCCGATGCGGTCGCCCAGGGTGCCCATGGTGATCAGCGACCCGGCCACCAGGAATCCATAGATGTCGATGATCCACAGCAATTGAGCGCTGCTGGGCTGCAGTGCGGCGCTCAGGCTCGGCACCGCCAGATGCAGCACCGTAAGGTCCATCGCGTACAGAACGCAAGCCAGTGCCAGCACGCTCAGCCCGATCCACTCCTTGCGACCGGCACGTTGCGGGGCTACTTCGTCCATGAGGTCTACCTCTCCTACTTCGAATGGTACCAATCGGATAAATGTTGTCAAGCATTTGGGCCTGCTGCAATTATCGGTCGGCGAGATGGGCGAGCCTGTGGCTTCCGCCTTCCAATGACCTGGGCGGCCTACCCCTGGGCTGATTTGAGTGGCGCGATCATGGACTGGCCGGCGGGATGTTGTGGTTGACCCGAAACAGATTGGCCGGGTCGTAGCGGCGCTTGACCTCAGTCAGCCGATCCCAGGTCGACCCCGGATAGGCCGTGCGCACCTGCGCCTCGGACGCGTCGCCCAAGAAGTTCACGTACACACCGCTATCGCCTTGATGCAGCGACGCGGCGAAATCGGACACCCAGGCTTCCCGTGCCACCCGCTCCTCGGGGCTCTCGTAGAACGCGGCCAGGTTGACCATGATCCGGCTGCCCCGATGGGCGAAGGCGGTGGCCTGCGCCGGCACTCGGGTCATGGCACCGCCCAGCACTCGGAGCTGCGCCACCCGCACCGGCGCGTCGGAGGCTTCAAGGCGAGACACGATCACCTCCGCCGCACTGCGATCGATCGTGTCGACGAACATCGTGCGCGCCACCGCCGTCGGGTGGTATTCGCCCTCTTCCGGCACGAAGATCTCCGGGTAGGTCATCGGGCGCAGCATGTCGACGATCGGCCTTGCCAGCTTGCGGAATGGGGCCAAGGCCCGCTCACCGGCGTCCGCCTCGCCGGCATAGACCAGCTGTGCGAAGACGACAAGCTGGCCATGCTGCTCGGGAGGCACTTGCGGCATGGGCGGCGCGGGCATGACGTTGGCGATGGTCGAGAGCTCGTCCGGGGCGGCCTCCGCCGCTGCCATGAATCCGGCGATGACCGGAGGTGTGGCCGGCAGGATCAGCATCCCACCCACGACCGAGGGGACCTCGTGCAGCCGGAACTGGAACCGGGTCACCACGCCGAAGTTCCCGCCGCCGCCGCGAATGGCCCAGAACAGATCCGGGTTCGTGTCGGCGTCGGCCCGCAAGAGCTGGCCGTCCGCGGTCACAATTTCGGCCGCCAGCAGCTGGTCGATCGTCAGGCCGGACTTGCGCACCAGGAAGCCAACCCCTCCGCCCAGCGTCAGGCCACCGATGCCCACCGAACCCGTGTCGCCGAAACCGGTCGCCAGCCCAATCTCGCCAGCCGCCTTGGTGTACGCGCCGGTCGTCAGCCCGCCTTCGGCCCAGGCAGTGCGTCGCTCGGGATCGAGTTGCAGGGCCCGCAGCTCTCGCAAATCAAGCACGATCCCTCCGTCGGATAGGCTGTGACCGGCGAAGCTATGGCCACCGCTACGCACGGCCAGGTCGAGTCCGGTCTGGCGCGCGAGCGAGATCACCTGCGAGACGTCGTTCGAGTCCTTGGCCTGAACTATCACTTGCGGCCGGCGGTCGATGCCGCCGTAGAAGACTTTGCGGGCCTCATCGTAGTCCTTGTCGTCCGGGACGATCACCCGACCGTTGAGACCTGCGCTGAGCTGCAAGACGGCATCCCGTTCGATGGCCATGTCGGCTCTCCTTCGGT
>Ga0299915_10004365_pt1 | contig 10314 bp, 9 predicted proteins | sample RVTome_13_FD_200263 | JGI IMG/M metagenome (GOLD analysis project Ga0299915, IMG submission 200263) | Soil microbial communities from uranium-contaminated site in the Upper Colorado River Basin, Wyoming, United States - RVT92D227 (version 2) ... | reverse complement strand
AAGATCGGCCGGCGGCTCCAGGCCCTCGGAGCCGTGGCCATCAAGAACTCCGTCTACGTCCTGCCGCGCAGCGAGCAGGCCCTCGAGGACTTCCAGTGGGTGAGACGCGAGGTCGTGGCCGGCCGCGGCGAGGCCACGGTGTGCGAGGCGCGTTTCCTGGAAGGGCACTCGGACGCCGAGATCGAGTCTCTCTTCTCCGCGGCGCGTGAGGCCGACTACTCGTCCCTCGCCCGGCACGCGCGCGGCCTGGAGCGCACCCTCGCCGGCCCCGGCAAGCGCCGGGCTGCCGGCGCCGAGCCCGCACGGCAGGCCCTCCTCCGCCTCCGCAAGCGGCTGTCCGAGGTCCAGGCGATCGACTTCTTCGGGGCGCCCGGACGGGACAGGGCGGAAGGGCTGCTCGCGGGGATAGAGACCCGCCTCCGACCCGCGGTGCGCGACGCGGCCACGCCGTCGGCGCCGGCGCCCGCCGACTTCCGGGGCCGCACCTGGGTGACCCGGCGCGGCATCCACGTCGACCGCATGGCCAGCGCGTGGCTCATCCACCGCTTCATCGACCCCGAGGCGCGGTTCGAGTTCGTGCCGGGGAACGAGTACGCACCACAGCACGGTGAACTCCGCTTCGACATGTTTCAGGCGGAGTTCACCCACGACGGGGACCTCTGCACGTTCGAGGTCCTGCGGCGCCACTTCCGCCTGACGGAGCCCGCCCTGCGACACCTCGCCGAGATCGTCCACGACATCGACCTGAAGGACGGCAAGTTCGCGCGGCCGGAAGCGCTCGGCCTCGATCGCCTGATCGCCGGCATTGCGATGCGCCACGAGGGCGACACCGCCCGCTTGTCGGAAGCCGGCGTCGCGTTCGACTCGCTCTACGAGTACTTCCGGAGAAAGGGGTAGCGCCATGCGCCTGCGCCCGTCGGCCCGCGCCGGGGCCATCCTTGCCCTCGGGGCGTCGATCCTCGGCGCCTGCTCGCACGGGGCTGCCACGCGCGAGGTCGTGGTCATGAGCAACGTCCGCTGGGTCGAGGTCGGCCGGCGCGTGGATTGGGCGCTCAGGGCCGTGCGGGTGTGAGCATCTCGCTCTCCGAGGCGGGACGCCTGATCTTCGTCGGGCGCGCCCTCCGGTCGTTCGGCTTCGGCTGGCTGTCCGTGATCCTCGCCCTGTACCTCGACCAGCGAGGCTTCGGCGCGGCGGCGATCGGCGCCGTCTTCACCGCCACGATGGTCGAAGACGCCGTTCTCACGATGCTCCTCTCGACGATCGCGGCCCGCGTGGGTCCCGCCCGCGTGATGACGGCGACCGCTCCTCTCATCGCCCTCGGGGGACTGCTGCTCGCGCTGCCGGAGAGCCGCTGGCTCGTTCTGCTCGGCGCCGTGGTGGGCACGCTCAGCCCCAATGGCCAGGAAGCCGGACCCTTCGCCCCGATGGAGCAGGCGCTCCTGCCCCGCACCGTGCGCTCCGGCTCGACCGTGCGCGTGTTCGGCTGGTACAACGTCTGCGCCTTCCTGCCCGCGGCCGCGGGAGCAGGCGCCGCCGGGGGCACGCTGGGGTGGGCGCTCCGCCGGGGCGTGGAGGAGGCGGTGGCCCAACGCGGGATGCTCGTCGCCTACGCGGGCGTCGGCGTCGTGCTCACCGTTCTCTACACGCGTCTCGCGCGCCTCGAGCCGGCGGCAGGCCCGCAGGCCCGACCGACGTCACCCGGCCGCCTGGGCCTCAGCCGATCCCGCGGTCCCGTGCTCCAGCTCGCCGGCTTGCAGGCCGTGGACGCCCTCGCCGGAGGCTTCATCATGCAGAGCCTCCTCGCCTACTGGTTCCACGTCCGCTTCGGCGCCGGACCGGAGGCGCTCGGCGCGCTCTTCTTCGGCACCAGCCTGCTGTCGGCCCTGTCCTTTCTCGTGGCCACCCGCGTCGCGGAGCGGGTGGGCCTCCTGAACACGATGGTCTTCACGCACCTCCCGTCCAACGTCCTGCTCCTGGTCGTCCCCTTCATGCCTTCGTTCGGCACCGCGGCGGCGGTCCTGCTCGCACGGCATGTCCTGTCGCAGATGGACGTGCCCACACGCCAGGCCTACACCATGGCCCTCGTCGCCCCCGAGGAGAGGCCGGCCGCGGCCGGCCTGACCGCGAGTGCCCGCGCCCTCGCGCAGGCCTGCGCCCCCGTCGTTTCCGGGCTGACGATGGCCGCCGCCGCAACCCCGGCACCCTTCCTCCTGGCCGGCGGGCTCAAGATCGTCTACGACCTGAGCCTGTTCTTCCGGTTCCGCTCGGTGCCCCTCGCCGATCCCCCTTCTCACCCGGTCCGGAGCCTTCGGACGTTTTGACCGTATCCGGCGGATCGGCCATACTCGTTCGATGCGACGCCGCCGCGGACGAGCCTTGGTCGTGACAGCGCTTCTGGCGCTGGCCGCGTCCTGGGCGACGGGATGGGCGGTCGCCTTCCACCTTGCATCCGACGACCATAGCGGCCGCGCTTCGTCGGATGGTGGTGGCGCGCGCGGTCTGCAGATGGCGGCGCACGGTCACCTGCACGCCGAAGGGACGCCGGCCCACGGCCACCCGGTCGTCGTCAGTGTCGCCGCACCGATCCCCGGTCGGCTGTCGCTGCTGACCCCTGCGATGACGGGGAACGCCCCCGAAACCGCCTTCGCGGCCGTCTCGGGCCGGGGCTTGGCACAACAGGCCGGCCCGAACCACGACCCGCCCCCTCGCGGCGCGTCCGTTTCCATCCTCAGGATCTGATCCACCCCCTCGCCTGACCGGGAGCGCTCCGCTCGCCGCGGTGCGTTCGTTGCCATTCGTGTCTTGCTACGGGGGAGATCATGCGACTGTCGTGGCTGTTGGGCCTGTCGGCCCTGACCTTGGCGCCCGCGGCCGGAGCCCAGAGCATCACCGAGGCAGAGTTTCTGTCCGGCATCACGGCCGAAAGCGCTGCCGTGCGGGCGCTCACCGAGGGGGTGGGTCGGGCCGAGGCGGCACGCAAGCGAGCCGGGGTGCTGTCGAACCCCCGCATCGACTTCTGGCGCGAGCAGCCGGACGCGAATCCGCGGGTGACCAACTGGACGGTGGGGTGGACGCCGCCGCTCGACGGGCGATACGGGCTCGGCAAGGAGGCCGCCGACGCGGGTCTCGCGGCCGCGCGGGAGCGTTTCTCCGCGGACAAGGCAGGCCTGCGGCGCGACGTTCGCGCGGCCTTCGCGGCCTGGAGCCTGGCTTTCGAGCGGCGCGAGGTGCTGGAGCGACAGCTGGAGCGGGTGCGAGGGCTCGCGGAGGTCGAACGGCAGCGAGCCCGCGTGGGCGAGGAGTCGGGCCTGTCGGCGCGCCGCTTTACGCTGGCGGAGGCCGAGGTCCGCTCGGCGCTCGGCGCGGCGGAGGCGGAGAACGCGAGAGCCGTGGCTCTGGCCCGGGCCTGGCGGCCCGACCTCGCCTCCGATGCCGTCCCCGCGCCCGTGGTGCCACCCGATCCGCCCGCGAATACGGAGGCCGCGGCATCGCCGGAGGTGCAGGCCGTCACCCACGAGGCAGAGCAGGCGGCGCTCGACAGGAAGCGCGTGGGGCGATTCCTCGGGTTCCCGACACTGCAGCTCGGCTGGCAGCAGATCTCCGACGGGGGAGCAGTCCGCAGCGGCCCGATCTTCGCGGCAGGCTGGACCATCCCTCTCTTCGACCGCGACCAGGCCGCGCGGGTCGAGGCCGAGCGGCGCCAGCTGGCCGCGGCGGCGCGCGTAGAGGTCACGCGCGCGCGCGTCACCGCGGAGGTCGAGGGGAGCGCGGCGGCCTACCGGGCGCTCGCCGCGGCGTCGCGCGAGGCGGCGCGCACATCGGAGGACAGCGATCGCGTGATCTCCGCCGCTACCGCCGCCTTCCGCGCCGGCGAGACCTCGCTGACCGACCTGCTCGACAGCCTGCGTGCGGCGAACGGGGCGCGGCTCGGGGAGATCGATCTGCGGGAACGAGCTCTCGCGGCGCACCGCGAACTGGAGGCGGCCCTCGGGCGGCCCCTCATTGGAGGAGGTTTCTGATGGACCGTCGGGTCTACACCCTGGTTGGGCTGCTGTCGATGGTCGCGTTCAGCTGCCGAACGGGCGATCCGAAGAGCGAGGCATCGTCGCCCGGCGCGCAGGAGGGCTGGGCCGTCACCGCGTGGGGCGAGCGATACGAGGTCTTCGCGGAGACGGACCCGCTCGTCGTCGGCGCTGGCGCCACGAGCAACGCACACGTCACCATCCTCTCCGGCTTCGCGCCGCTCAAGGAAGGGGCCGTGACGCTCGTGCTCCGCGGGGCTGGGGGAGCGGAGGAGGTCTTCCGGCAGGAGAAGCCGAAGCGCGAGGGGATCTACGCGGTCGAAGTGAAGCCTCGCGCCGAAGGCACGTTCGACCTCGTCTTCCGGATCGAGTCGGCCGCGGGGCCGGAGGACGTCCCGGCGGGACGGGTGCGGGTGGGGTCCGCGGCCGCGCCCGGCGGCCTCGTCGGCGAGGACGGCGTGGCCCCGGCCGGGGGAGTGTCTTTCCTGAAGGAGCAACAGTGGCGGACCGAGTTCGCGACCGCGCCCGCCCGCGAGGGCGCGCTCGCCGAGGGTGTCGAGGGCCCGGCGCTGGTGAAGCCGGCCGGCGGCGGAGAGGTAGTCCTGACCGCGGGGGTGGACGCGACGGTCGCACCCTCTCCCTGGCCCTACAGTGGGATGGACGTCGCCGCGGGTGGAACCGTGTTCCGGCTCGTTCCCCGCGTGGGCGACCGGAGCCTCCCCGAGCTGGCCGCGGACGTGTCGTCCCTGGAGGGCGACGCCGACGTGGCGCGCCGGCGGGTCGAGCGCCTGACGGAGCTGTTGCGCGTCGAGGCGACGAGCCCGGCGGAGCTGGACAGGGCCCGCGCGACGCTCTCGAGCCTGGAAGCGAGGCTCGCCTCGGCACGGGGCGGCGTGGCCCTGGCGACGAACCCGGCGGAGAGCAAGGATGCGGCCACGGCCATCTCCGTCCGGGCCCCGTGGGCGGGCCGCGTGGCCGAGGTCTCGGTGTCACCCGGCCAGACCGTCGGGGTGGGCGCTCCGCTCGGGCGACTCGTCCGAGTCCGACCGCTCTGGATTGTCGTGGCGCTCCGTCCCGAGGCGGCCGCACGCGTCCAGGCTTCGCCCAAGGGCCTCTTCCTCAGACGACCGGGCCAGCAGGTGCCCCTCGAGATCGCGGCCGGGAGCGTGAGACTGGTGTCGCGCTCACCCGAGGTCGATCCCCGAACGGCCTCCGTCGAGGTGATCCTCGAGGTCGACCGCAACGCTTCCGAGCTGCCGCTCGGCAGCGCCGTCGAGGCCGAGGTCCTCCTCCCCGGTGAGAGGCGCGGCATCGTCGTGCCTCTCTCGGCCGTCCTCGACGACTCCGGAGCGAGCGTCGCTTACGTCCAACTCGAAGGCGAGAGTTTCGCGCGTCGCGAGGTGCGCGTCCTGGGCCGGTTCGGCAACGAGGCGCTCGTCGACGGGCTGCGACCCGGTGAGCGGCTCGTCACGCAGGGAGCGGGTGCCGTGCGGCGCAGCTCTCTCCTCTCCGCGGGCGCGCCCGAAGGCCACGTCCACTGAGAGGCCACGATGCTTGACCGAATGATCCGCGGCTCGCTCCGCCACCGATGGGCCGTGCTCGTGGCGGCCTCCTTTCTGCTGATCGCCGGTGGGGCCCTGACCTCGGGGCTTCCCGTCGACATCTTCCCGGACCTCACGGCGCCCACCGTCACCGTCATCACCGAGGCGAAGGGGTTGGCGCCCGAGGAGCTCGAGCTGCTCGTCACCTTTCCGGTCGAGTCGGCCCTGAACGGAGCGTCCGGCGTCCGGCGCATCCGCTCGGTTTCGGGACCGGGGATCGCGGTGGTCTGGGTCGAGTTCGAGTGGGGCGAGGACGTCTACCTCGCCCGCCAGATCGTGGCCGAGCGACTGCAGACGGTCAGCCTCCCGAGCGGCGTCGAGAGGCCGACCCTCGGCCCCATCAGCTCGATCATGGGAGAGATCACGTTCATCGCCCTCACGTCCGACCGTGTCCCGGCGATGGAGCTCCGGCGGCTCGGCGAGACCGTGGTGCGCCGCAGCCTCCTGGCCGTGCCCGGGATCTCCCAGGTGGTGCCCATCGGGGGCGAGGTGCGCGAGTACCTCGTCGAGCTCGACCCCGCCGCGGTCGTGCAGGCCGGGATCTCGGTCGAGGAAGTCGTGAAGGCCCTCGATGCGGCGAGCGCGGTCCCGGCCGCGGGCTTCCACGTCGACGAAGGCCAGGAGTACCTCGTCCGCGGCCTCGGTCGCGCGCGGTCGACGGCGGACCTGGCGAGCACCGTGCTGAGGGTCCGGGACCGGATTCCCCTGCGCCTCGGCCAGATCGCTTCCGTCGAGCTGGCGCCCGAGCCCGCCCGAGGCACGGCGTCCTATCGTGCCCAGCCGGCGGTGATCCTGAGCGTCCAGAAGCAACCCGGAGCGAACACCCTCGACCTCACGCGGGAGACCGACCGCGTCCTGGACGACCTGCAGCGGACTCTCCCCCCGGGGGTCGTGATCCAGAAGGAGAACTTCCGCCAGGCCGACTTCATCGACGTGGCGATCCACAACGTCTCCGTCGCGCTCCGGGACGGCGGGATACTCGTGGTCGTCATCCTCTTCCTGTTTCTGGGCAATCTGCGAACGACGTTCATCTCGGCCCTGGCCATCCCCCTCTCCCTGGTGGCGGGGGTCGTCGTGATCTCCCTCTTCGGGGGGACGCTCAACACGATGACCCTCGGTGGCTTCACGATCGCCATCGGCGCGCTCGTCGACGACGCCATAATCGGCGTCGAGAACGTGTTTCGCCGGCTGCGGGAGAACCACCGAAGGCCCGCGGGCGAGCAGCGTCCCGTTTTCGAGGTCGTCTTCCGGGCGTCGTCCGAGGTCCGTGGCGCGATGCTGTTCGCGACGCTCGTCATCGCGCTCGTCTTCGTGCCGCTTCTGGTCCTGGGCGGGCTGGAGGGCAGGCTCCTGCGACCTCTCGGTGTCGCCTACCTCGCGTCCCTCGCGGGCTCCCTCCTCGTGGCCCTCACCGTCACGCCCGTGCTCTGCCTGATGCTCCTCCCGCACGGCTCGCTCCTGGATTCCGAGGAGCCCTGGCTGCTGCGACACTTGAAGCGCGCCTACGACCGGACGCTCGCGTTCTGCCTGGACCGCCGGGCGCTCGTCCTCGGCGGAGCCCTGTTCGCGCTGGCGGGAGCCTGCGCGATCCTGCCGTTCCTCGGGCAGTCGTTCCTGCCGCCGTTCAACGAGGGCAGCTTGACCGTCGCCCTGGTGAGTCCCCTCGGCACGCCGCTCCGCGACGGGGACGCGCTGGGCCGCGAGGTCGAGAAGGCGCTCCTCGCCTTCCCGGAGGTCGTCTCGACGAGCCGGCGCACGGGCCGCGCCGAGAAGGACGAGCACGTCCAGGGGGTGAACGCGTCCGAGATGGAGGTGGTCCTCCGGCCCGGCCGCCCCAAGCCCGCTCTGCTCACCGAGATGCGCAGGGCGGTGGCGACGATACCAGGCGTGAGCGTCAGCTTCGGTCAGCCGATCAGCCACCGCATCGACCACATGATCTCGGGCAGCAAGACCAACCTGGCCGTCAAGATCTTCGGCCCGGACCTCTCCGTCCTGCGCGGGCTGTCGGCGGGCGCGGAGAGCCTGCTCCGCGGAGTCCCGGGGATCGTCGACCTCTCGAACCAGGAGCAGGCGACGGTGCCTCAGCTCCTCGTGGACTTCGACCGGGGCGCCATGGCCCGATACGGGCTCGCGCCGGCCGAGATGGCGCACTCCGTGGAAGCGCTCTTCCAGGGTACCGTGGCGGGTGAGGTGGTCGACGGCGGCCTGACGTCGCGGGTGGTGGTCCGCTTCCCCGAGAGGCTGCGCCTCCACCGCGACGACCTCGGAGCGCTTCCCGTGACGACACCGGCCGGCCAGGTCATACGGCTCGGCGAGGTGGCGCGCCTCCGCTTCGACCTCGGTCCGGGCCTCGTCCGGCGGGAGAACGTCCAGCGCCTCGCGATGGTCACGGCCAACGTCGCCGGAAGCGACCTCACGGGTGTCGTCGAGAAGGCGCGCCAGGCGCTCTGGGCGGGGCTGGCGTTGCCGGAGGGGTACCGGGTCGTCTTCGGCGGCCAGTTCGAGGAGGCCGCGCGGAGCCTCCGGAACCTCGGGCTGCTGGCCGTCGCCATTCTCTGCGGGATGTACGCGCTGCTGTTCGTGGCGTTCCGCAGCCATCGGCACACGCTCATCGTCCTGATCAACCTGCCGCTCGCGCTGATCGGCGGCCTCGTGGCGGTGGCCCTTAGCGGCGACGCGCTCAGCGTGGCCTCGCTCGTCGGCTTCATCACGCTTTTCGGGATCGCCACGCGCAACGGCGTCCTGCTCGTGAGCCACTACGAGCACCTGATGCGGGACGAAGGCCTGCGCCTGCGCGAGGCGGTCGTGCGCGGCTCGCACGAGCGCCTGGCCCCCGTGCTGATGACCGCGCTCACCGCCGGCCTCGCGCTGATACCCCTCGTGCTGGCGGGCGACAAGCCGGGCAACGAGATCCAGAGCCCCATGGCGGAGGTCATCCTCGGCGGACTCCTGAGCTCGACGTTCCTCAACCTCGTGGTCGTCCCGGTGCTGTTCGCACGGTGGGGTGCCGACCTGCCGGCGGCCCCGATCGAAGGCGACGTCACTGGATGAGTGCGTCCGTGGGGCGGGTTCCTGCCGGGATCGGCATCGCGGTCGCATCTGCGCTGCTCTTCGGCTTGAGCACGCCCTGCGCGAAGCTCCTCGTCGGCGAGACGGCGCCGCTCCTGCTGGCCGGGCTGCTGTATGCCGGCTCGGGGCTGGGACTGGCCGTGATTCGTCTCCTCCTGCCCGTCTCGGCCGACGAAGCCCCGATCACTCGTGCCGACGTGCCGTGGCTGGCTACGGCCTGAGCCTGACGCTCTTCGTTCTTGCCCTCCGCCACCTGGGTACGGCCCGTACCGGCGCCTGTTTCTCGCTCGCGCCCTTCTTTGGTGCCGTGGTGTCCCTCGTCGTCCTGCGCGAGGCCGCCGGGGCGGGCTTCATTGCCGCGGGGATCCTGATGGCGATTGGCGCCTGGCTGCACCTGACGGAGCGCCACGAGCATGAGCATCATCACCATCGGCTCGAGCACTCTCACCGGCACGCCCACGACCAGCACCACCAACACGCTCACGGCGGGGACATCGCGGGGGGGGAGCCCCACAACCACCCCCACGTCCACGAGCCGATGACACACCGGCATTCGCACTACCCGGACATCCACCACCGGCACGGCTGATCGACGGGTGGGCCCGTTCCGCTCGGTGCCACTCGCCGACCCCACCGGGGACGGCACCGACCGGCGTTGAAGAGTGATGGGCGATGCGTGATGATTCGAGCGTGAGGACGCCGCTGGACATCGACGACGACGTGCTGCAGGCCGCCAGGGAACTGGCAAGGAAACGTCGGAAGACGACCGGCAAGGTGCTCTCCGACCTGGCGCGCCAGGCGCTGGAGCCCAGGGGCCGCCAGCCCGTGCGGAACGGCGTGCGCCTTCTCGCCCGACGGCAGCGCGGCAGCCCCAAGCCGACGATGGACCTGGTCAACCGGCTCCGCGACGAGACGTGAGCCGTCCAGCCCTCGTGGACGTCAACCTTCTCCTCGACGCGCGGCCTCCGTTGCCGCGCCCTTCGTGAGGCTGAGCGCGGCTTCTGGTCGCCACCCGACTCCGCGTGCTCCTTGGCGCCGCGGTGGCAGCTCGTGCCGCTCGCGCGACTGAAGTCGCCCTGAACTTTCGTTCAGGCGGAAGGTCGTGGTGTCGGCGGCGTCAAGGCCCGACGCGCCACTCCACGATGCCGGCGGACTGGCGCGGCCGGAGCTGCGCCTCGATGCGGAGCGCGGTGGTGACGACCGGGCGGAAGCTCACGCGGTTGAACTGGTCGCGGGCGATCGCGTACTCGGCCGTCTCCGAGGCCGGCTGCCAGCCGGCGCCGTCCCAGTAGAGAAGCCGCCACGCCGCAGGGAGGCGCACGCGCCCGTCGGTCGGGGCAGAGAGACGCACGTCGTGCGGCACGCGGCCTGAACTGCGGGCCGTCTCCTCGTCAGCCCAGTAGACCTCGACCGACGACACCTCGCGCGGGCGCGGGAACGCGTAGTGCGCCCATTCGACGCTGCCGTAGCGGTCCCACCAGAGGAAGCGCGGCACGTCGAGGTCGCCCGACGACTGACCCACGCGGCCGTCGTTCATCGCGGTGGGGGGCGCGAAGTGCCACGCGCTCGACGCAGTGGCGAGCGGCGGGGCGTCCGGCCAGGGCGTCGCCCCCTCCGCCTT
>Ga0299915_10004363_pt1 | contig 10319 bp, 4 predicted proteins | sample RVTome_13_FD_200263 | JGI IMG/M metagenome (GOLD analysis project Ga0299915, IMG submission 200263) | Soil microbial communities from uranium-contaminated site in the Upper Colorado River Basin, Wyoming, United States - RVT92D227 (version 2) ... | reverse complement strand
CCCTCCGTCCCCTAAGGCAGGATTGTATCCAGTTCGATCAGCAACTATCGCTGAAGTCTCGTCCACAAAGATAGATTCTGCTTCGAGGTATACAACCCCTGTACCAAAGAGAGAAGGGTTATAAGGGGTAACCTTCAAGATTCCGCCATTAATGACCTTCACCTCTGTAAAACTGTGCCGACCACATAGTTCCAGTTGAGTCCCATCTATAATTAAGGCAGGCTCGGTGACTTGTACATTACCAATCGCTGGGCCGAAGGAGCAAATTTCTCCTCCGATTATGAATCCGCCGTCAGAGGTCTGCTGGACCGAAAGGCCATAATCATCCAATCTTCCGCCTAAGGTTTTTTCCCACTGGACGGGTGGGCCATCAGCCTCAACTGTCCCATACCCGAGGAAGCCGGCGGCAACAATAGTGCTGGCCATGGCACGCCAATACCAAGCACGGATAGCTCGTCGTTTCATTCTCACACCTCGCAAATATAATCCACAGCCCGCATTATACAAAATCCCCGCCCTTCATGTCAAGCAATATCGGACCCCTTTTTCGCGCGTTTTTGGCACATTACGCCTATTTCTACGGCCCTGAACCCTAATTCTGGAGGATTCCATTATGATCGCACCGCTAAAACAGCCAACTCAAAAGAAGCCCATTAAGCTCCGGCTGCCATAACCACCGTCGAAATAAGACGTTATGGTTTGTTTTGAATTTTGAGTTTTGGTGATTCGGATTTGTTTCGGATCCATTCGACTTCGCTCAGGACAAGTTTCGGATTTAGTGCTTCGGATTTGGCTGCGGCCACAGGCCGCGCCAGGCCGGGCCATCGTCCAACGCCGGTTGGGCCGGAATCATCTCTGCTGGTCGAGTGTAACGGGGCCTCCGCCGGGGGCCGAGATGCCCCTTCGCTGCAGAAGGGAGCCTTCGAGCCTGTAAAGGGCCACCAGCGCCTTTAGATAATTGGCCAGGGCCTCTATTTCGGCAATCTGACTGGCGACAAAGTCCCGCTGCGCCTGACCAACGAGCAGCGAAGTGGATTTACCCACGCGGAATTTCTCCGTCTCGGCGCGGAGCTTCTCCTCCTGGAAATTCCGCGTCGCCCCGGTTGCCGCAATTTGCTCGCGGGCGCGAGCGACCTCAATATAAGCGGAGCGGACATCGACTTGTACGAGCTGGATAAGATTTTCCAGGGCCCTGCGCAACTGCTGCCTGCTCATAACGGCACGGGTGTACTGGGCACGGGCGCTTGAATTCACCGGGGACTCTTCAAACATCAGGCCAAAGGTGACATCGTAACTGTCGCCTCCAATGTTATCCGTAGCCCTGTTAAAGGCGTTGGCATAGCCGGTCTTGCCGAAGGCAATAAAGGCGTCCATCTTGGGAAGCAGCCCATCCTTGGTTCTTACCACCTCAAGATCCCCCTGCCGTATCTGCAAGCGGGCCTGATTCAAATCCGGGCGCATTCGCAGGGCAACCTCGACGTGCTCCTCGACGTTCTCAAGTTCGACGCTCGGCGGCGAAGTGTCGTACTCAAGCGCCACGTCCCTGTTCCAATCGATGCTCCCCGACGGGTTCAGCAGGCGCAGCAGGTCCAGCCGTTCTTTGGCAAGGGTGCTTCGAGCATTTATCAGGTTTTCCCGCCTTAGCGCGACCTCGGCCTGCGCGGCGGCAAGCTCCGTCTCGGCAAGGTCTCCTATCTTGATCCGCTCCTCGGCCTCCGTCATCTGCTTCTCGGCGAGGGTAAGCGAGTCGGCGTATATCTCGATCTGTCTTTGGGCAAGGGCGTAATCCCAGAACTTCGATTCCACCTGCTCCAAGAGAACCTCTGTAAAGCCCCGCAGCTCATACTGCGATATGAGGGTCTCAAGTCTTGCCTGATTCACGCGGGCAAGATTAGCGCGGAGGTCCAATCCTCGCAGAAGGGCCTGGGTAACGGTAACTCCAAGACGATTGGCGGCGAATGTGTCACTGTATAAGGATGAATCGGTATAGGTGGCGCCGCCCTCAAGACCAAGAGTCGTACCCGTGGGAAACAATTTGGCCAGAGAAAGCAGCCCGGTAACTGAATCGACCGTGGAGCTTTCGGTGCTGGCGCCGGCGCGGGAGAGCCTGTCGGCAAGGGCCCTTCTGCTCGATGCTTCGCCGCCAAGAATCGGATCAAAAACCGCAAGCTCCTCCTGCTCAAACGTGCGGCTTATCCCCGGATTCATTCTTTCGACAATAAGCGACTGGTTGTTCTCCATTGCCAAAAGAATCGCCTCCTGGACACCTATTTTCAGAGGACCTTCGGGCACGGCGGCGTTATTTGCATCAACAGATACCTCCAACGCCGCCTTTCTATCATTACTATCGGGCAAATCGGCTCTGTTCTCGGGCTCGATGTAATCGGAGTAAGTCTCGGGTTCGAGCGACAAACACGAGGACAGCAGTAACGCCGAGACAACCAATACCATTGCGAAAGGTATAACGACCGTTCTCTTATCAGACATATCCAATCTCTTGGCTGTCATAAAGCCGCCGCATTTTCAGCATCGCTCTTGCCGGCGGAAGTCGTCCCCGGCCTGAGACGTTCAAAAATCGAATACACCACAGGAACAAACACCAGCGTAATCAATGTCGAGCTGAGCAGACCGCCGATCACGGCCCTGGCCATCGGGGCCTGAGCCTCGCCGCCCTCGCCGAGGCCGAGGGCCAGAGGCACCAGCCCAATGATCGTTGTCAAGGCGGTCATCAGAATCGGACGCAGCCGTCTTCGGCCCGCCTCTTCTATAGCCTCTCGAACGGGCATTCCGTCTCGCCGACGCAGCAGGTTCGTGTGATCGACCAACAGTATCGCGTTGTTGACGACGATCCCCTCTAACATAATGCATCCGATAAAGGACTGGATGTTGAAAGTCGTCCGCGTCAAAAAGAGCATCAGAATGACTCCTATCGCGGCCAGAGGCACCGAGAACATCACGACGAACGGGTCACGCAGAGACTCATACTGGCAGGCCATCACCATATAGACCAGCACCAATGCCAGGATGCAACTGAGCAGGAGCTCGCGGAACGACTTCTGCTGCTCCTCGTAGTCGCCGCCGAACGTGATAGCAAAATCAGCAGGCACCGGGATAACCTGGAGCATTTCCCGTATGTCGGAGAGAACCGAACCCATATCTCTTCCGCTTATCTCGGCTGTTACGCTGACAAGACGTTCCTGGTCTTTACGTTCAATGAGCACCGGGCCGCTTCGGGGGCCGACACTCACGACGTTTCTCAGGACAACGGGCTGCCCGTCTGAATTGGCGATCGTCAGGTCGAGAATATCTCTGAGGTCCATTTTCTCGGCGTCCCTGAGCTTTACAAGAATCGCATATTCGTCCCCGGCCTGGCGATAGTAGCCCGCCGTTGTCCCCGACAGAATTGTCTGAAGGGCATTTGCTATCTTTGAAACGCTCAGGTTCATGTCGGCGGCCTTCTGCCGATCTATCAGGACAAGCTCTTCCGGATTGCCCAACTCACGGCTGACTCGGGCATCGGCGACCCCTTCGACCGATTCGACAATCTCTTTGACCTGGGCGGCCAGAACATCCGCCGTCTGCAAATCGTGGCCCCGAATTTCAACCTGAATCTTGTCGCCTCCCGATGTTCCAAGTCGAAGTATGAACAGCCCCTGCCCGGCGCGGGTTCGGACAACCATCCCCGGTATCTTGCTCAACCTGCCTCGCAGGTCGGCCGCAATCTGCTCGCTTGACCGCGTTCGCTGCGACTGGGGCTTCAGCGAGATGCTGACGTCGCCCGTATGCCCGCCCGTCCCATACCATCGCGAGCCACCGACGTTTGTCACCGTACTCTTTATTTCAGGAACGGATTCGCTGACGATCTGCTCGATTACCCTGAATTTCTCGTCCAGCAGATTCAGCCTCGTGCCGACCTGCATCTCAGCCTCTACCCGGACCTCCCCCTCATCCGTGGTGGGCATCAGCTCGACCCCTATATACGGAATAAAGAGCAGGCTTGCAGCCAAAAACAAGACCCCCATAATCACAACGAAAGCACGATGTTCCAGGGCGAGGTGCAGCAGCTTTTTGTAGCTGTTCTCTATCCCTTTGAGAAATCGCCCGCTGATGAGGTAAACCCTGCCGCCAAGAGTCTGCCCGAAGCGTGCATCGCTCGCCTGAGAAGGAAGCACACGGGCCGAGAGCATCGGAACCAGCGTAAGGGCCACGGCAAGGGAGCACAAAAGCGAGAAGCCGACAACAATCGAGAGCTGCTTGAACATCACCCCGGACATCCCCCTGACAAAAACCAGCGGCAGAAAGACCACTACTGTAGTCAGCGTGCTTGCAACGACAGCAGAGGTAACCTCCTCGGCGCCGTTGACGGCGGCATGTTCGAGCACATCGCCCGACTCCCGCATCCGGAAGATGTTTTCGAGCACGACGATTGCATTATCAACGAGCATCCCGGTTCCGAGCGCCAGGCCGCCCAGCGTCATGATGTTGAGTGTAAGATTGCTGAAATACAACAGGGCAAAAGTCGCAATGATCGAAACCGGGATAGCGGTGGCGATAACAACGGTGCTCCTGACGTTGCGGAGAAATAGAAGCAGCACAATTATAGCGAGAATTCCTCCATAAATTGCGGAAGAGCCGACATTTGTTATGGAACGCCGGATGTAATCGGACGTGTCAATAATGGGTACTATCTTTATTTGTGGTATATCCCGGTTGATGCGCTCAAGCTCGGCAAGCGCGCCGCGCGCGACCTCAACGGTGTTTTTGCCGGACTGTTTGTTCACTGAAAGCCGCATTCCCGACACGCCATTGACCCGGACAATGCGCGTAACTTTCCGCCAGGAATCTTCCACCGCGGCGATTTCCTTCAGCCGGATCGGCGCGCCCTGTCGAACGGCTACCACAGTATCCTGGATCTGCTTGAGGTCGGTGTATTCGCCCGGCGTTCTGACGGTAATCTCGAAATTCCCCTTTTCTACGGTGCCGGCCGGGATATTTACGTTGCCCTCCCGTATCCGCGAGATAATCGAATCGAGCGGTATGCCCAGGGCGTTTATCTTGGCAGGGTCGAGACTAACGTGTATCTCACGCTCCAGGCCTCCACGAATATCAACGGAGGCAACGCCGGGAACACGCTCAAGCCGGTATTGCACCTCGTCTTCCATAATCTGCCTCGTCTGGACGGGGTCCAGGTTGCTCGAAGCGCCAAGAATCAATATTGGAAAACTCGCAAGGTCGAATTTTCTAAGCGTGGGCCGATCGGAATCCTCGGGCAAATGGTCGATGATCCGGTCCAGGCGGTCGCGGATGTCGTTCGCCGCGGCGTCGAGGTCCGTCCCCCACGCAAATGTCACCCGAACCGTGCCCTGCCCCTCCGCCGAAACCGAGGTTACCTCTTCAACTCCGGGCACGGCGCTGACCGCCTGTTCGATTGGCCGCGTTATCAGCTCCTCGATTTCCTCCGGACCCGCGTTCTCGTAATTGCACGAGATGCTCAGAGTCGGGTAGGAGATATCGGGCATCAGGTCTATGGGAAGCCGCAACAGTGAGATAATGCCAAGCAGCACGATCATCAGCACCACCATGATCGTGAATATGGGGCGGTGCACGGCAAAGCGCGAGATTCTCATCGGGACTCTCCTGGCCCGGCATTGACAGGGGCCGTGTTGGAATCAACGCCCATACCCGGAGAGATCGGTGACTGAGCATCCTTTTTAGGCAGAACAATATCCGAGCCGTCCTCAAGGAGATGATTGCCCATTGTGACCACCAGGCCCGAAATCGGCGGCTCTGTGATTTCAGCCAGCCCGCCGCTTATTATGCCGGTCGTCACTGGAACAAAACGCGCGTTGCGATTTCCTGTATCGACAATAAATACCCCCTCTTTGCCGTTTCTTCTGACAAGGGCGGGGAGCGGAACCAGCATCGCATTTTCACGTCTGGCGAACTCAACCTGGACCCTCACGAACATCCCGGGCTTGAGCAGATACTCGGGATTCGGCACATCCACTTCGACCCTTGCCTGCCGGCTGCTTTCCCTCAGAAGCGGCGCTATGCGGACAATCGTGCCGACAAAAGACCTCGCCGGATAGGCATCGGTCGTCACAACGGCCTCTTGGCCCAGCTTCACCTTAGGGTAATCCCTTTCAATCACGTGCACCACCGCCACAAGTGGATTGTTCTCGAGAACCGAGACAATAGGCTCGTTCACCTGCAGCAGCGCTCCCTCATCCACAAATCTTTCACCCACCACTCTTGTTTGATCGCCTTCCTCCCAGAAGGCCTGAACCTTTGTGTACGAAAGTCGCACGTCGGCGGTCTTCAGGGCCGCATCCCTTTGAGCCACCTGGGCAACTGAGACCTTGTATCTTGTCTGACAGGCGTTGAATGCCGCCTCCGATGCATCAAGCTCCGAAACCGAAGCAATTTGCTTTTCGCGAAGCGCCTGTGCCCTTTCGTATTCACGCTTGGCAATGTCCAGGTCGCTGGCGCAGTTCGCCGCGTTTGCCTTCGCCACCTCCAGCTCAGCCCGCGACTGTTCAACCTGCTGCGCAAATTCTTCATCATCGACGATTGCGATGACCTGATTCCGGCTGACCTCGTCGCCGATGTTGACGACAAGCTTCTTTAGCCAGCCAGCCACCTTTGATGCAACCACGAACTGCGACTTCGCCTCCAGAGAACCCGTAAAAACCCCGATATCGCGGATAACGCCTCTTTCAATCGGTTTGACCTCGACGGCCACAGAGACGGCCGGATGCCCCGTGCTTTTCTCAACAGCCGAGCCGCTCACCAGCTTATATACCTGCCAGCCCGCCATCGCGACGATTGCCAGGACAGCCAGTAATAATGAAAACTTTTTCATTTATCTTCCCCGAATAACCTGGTGCTGCAATGCGATTAGACTTCAGCCGAACATTATACCGCAGCACCGCATGCACCTCAAATCCATTCTCACCGCCCAAAATGCGGAGATATTCCATTGAGAACCGATGCTTCTGACCGGTCTTTTCGCGCCCCGCCCTTCGCCTGTCGAATCCTCTAAATTTCACTTGCCTTTTTCCTCTAAATACGCAAAATGGTTAGTGTGCTGCACAACGCAGCATAAGCAGCACCGCAGTGAAAGGATGCTATGGACATCAAGAAAGGAATCGCCGTTTCGCCCGGCATCTCCATTGCCAAGTCTCTGATCATCGACTCCGAGGACTATCGCATTCCTCGCCGGCCCATTGAGCCTTCCCAGCGATTGACCGAGACTCAGCGCGTAAAGAACGCCTTCACTGCCGCCATTGCCGAGCTGACTCGTCTTGCAGCCGTCCAGGGCAAGAGCGCCGGCAAAATAATGGATATCTTCGCAGTGCACCTGCGATTCCTCAAAGATCGAACGCTCCGCAGAAAAATCACCGACCTGGTTCGCTCCGACCTTGTCACCGCCGAATACGCCGTCTCATCAGTCCTGCGCGATGTCGCAGCCCACTTCACCAAGGTAAAGGACCAATACATCAGTGAGCGGGCCGACGACATCTACGACATCGAAAGACGTCTGCTAAAGCAGCTCCTCGGCAGAAAACGCGAGGACGTCGCCAACCTCACCGAGGAGGTCATCGTTGTCGCCCGCGAATTGAGCCCCACGCAGACCGCGGGCTTTGACAGAGAATACGTCAAGGGCATCGCCAGCGACGCCGGCGGACGAACCTCGCACGCTGCAATCGTCGCTCGCTCGCTCGGAATCCCAGCCGTCGTCGCACTCGAAGACTTCTCCGAATACGTCCGGGGAGGCGACACCGTAATCGTAGATGGAAATCGCGGAATCGTCATCGTCAACCCCGACGAGCAGACAATCGGCCGGTACCGGGAATACTCCCAGGAATTCACCGCACTCGAGCACAGACTCGACGCCCTGCGGGATCTGCCCGCAATGACTCGCGACGGCGTCGAAATCAAGCTCCTCGGCAACATTGAGTTCCCCGACGAAGCCGCGCTGGTCCTTGAAAGAGGAGGCCAGGGCATCGGACTCTACCGCACCGAGTTCCTCTACCTCAACAGCAAGACCGAGCCGACCGAGCAGCAGCACTACGACGCCTACGCACGCACACTCAAAGTCTTCAAAGACAGGCCCGTCATAATAAGAACTATGGACCTTGGAGCCGACAAATATACCCAGTCAAAGAGATTTGCCCCGGAGCCCAATCCAATGCTCGGGCTGCGATCCATCAGGTTCTGCCTCCGGAACCTCACGCTCTTCAAAACCCAGCTCCGCGCCATCCTCCGCGCATCCACCCTCGGACAGGTCAAAATAATGTTCCCCCTCATCACGAATCTCCAGGAGCTAAAGCAAGCCCGCCTGATTCTGCGAGACGTTATGGAGGACCTGGCCGAGCAGAACATACCCTATAACAGGGATATGGAGATGGGCATTATGATCGAAACGCCCTCCGCCGCACTTACTGCGTATTCCCTCGCCAGAAACGTCGATTTCTTCAGCATAGGCACGAACGACCTGACACAATACACCCTCGCCGTCGATAGAGGCAACGAGCTTGTCTCAACTCTCTATTCCGCCGCCGACCCCGCAGTCCTCCGCCTTATCAGGACCGTTCTACAGGATGCCCATAAGGCCCGAATCGATTGCAGCGTCTGCGGCGAAATGGCCTCCGAACCCGAGCACATTATGCTGCTGCTTGGTATGGGGGTCCGAACGATTTCGATTGCCCCGCCGATGATACCCGAAATAAAGCAGATCATCCGCTCGGCCACTATCGAAGAGTCAAATCAGATAGCCAGAAAAGTCCTCGGTATGAACTCCGAAAGCCATATCTCCAGCTACCTCCGCACCGTCGCAAGAGGAGTTCTCCCGGAAGCATTCTGACGCGAGCCGTCGCCCCAAACACGCAATACGCGATACGCTTCACGCCCGCCCCGAGGGGCAGATACGCAATACCCAATCCGTAAGACTTTTTTTGTGAACAAACCGGCCCCCGTGCGTTCTTTCCTGTAGAAGAATCCGACAAACCCGTGATCGACATAGAACCGAAAGGGCTTATTATGCTTGCTGCAATCGTAGATTATCCAGGCGCGCCGCAATACGCAGTCGGCTGGGGCGCACTCGCTTTGATAAATGCCGGTCTCGCCCAAGGGAAAAACCGCTCCGGCCTCGCGTGGTTCCTTCTCTCCCTGCTCCTCGGCCCACTTGGAACCTTCTTACTCGTTATTCTCGAACCGGTGCGCAAGAAGTAGCTCCCCTGGCTCACTCCCGCCAAAGACTGCCCCGCTCTCTCAGCTTGAAGGGGTGCAATGCCGCGGGCATCACGGAGGATCGGGCGACGCTGCGAAGCGACCCGAGCACGCTGACGGTGGCGTGCGGCCTGTGCCGGCATCTCCAACGGTGCCGCCCACTTCTGAGCTTATGCTGGCACCCAAAAAGCGGTAAATCCCATTACAGTCTTGTCTTAATCAACCAACCGTCTTGCAGTGAAACCATGTTTACGCACGATGCTGTTACACTTTCTCAATACCTCACCTTCCACCCCTTTGGTTGCGCCCTTCAGGCCGGGCTAAGTATTCGCGGGTGTCGTTGCTAATCCTTCCATATTGTCCCCTCATTGAGAGCCAATGTCGTGCGCTAACAGGCCGGTATCGGCGTCCAACCGCTCAAATCCAGCCCGCCGGACAATTGGGGAAGGCGCCGCCACAGAGATTCCGCGGTGGCCTCCTGCTTAATGAAAACTGTAAGTCCTTGTTAATAAAGAAGATATCGACCACATTGACAAAGCCAGAGAAAAATTCCGTCCTATAAAAGGTTTTTCTCTTGACATCTTAGGAGAGTCAGTGTAAATTACTGCTGTGAAATTAGGATAGTTTTGGCTCGTACACAAGCAAGCGCAGGTTTGGTGAAGATTACTCGCTGCTTGTTTATAGTGTTGTGCTCGAGGCAGGTGTGGTCGGCTGCGTGAGCCGGGCGGACTTGTCGAGGGCGGCACGGTTTTGGCTCGTTGCCAAAATTCATATATTAAGCTCAGATTAGTGTTATTGGGAGGAGCTTACGATGAAGAAACCTATTAGTTTCTTGTGTTTCCTTGTGATTCTGACGGCGGGGTCGGCCGCGCTGGCGAATACCACGACTCAGATCTGGTATTTCGGCACGAATGATGTGATGCCGCCGCCTGACGTGGTTGACAACGACTACGGCACGCCGTTGCTCAAAGTGGCCCCGGGTTCCGGCGGCTGGCAACCTACAGCCGACGGTCGAACCGGAGTTTGGTCTTTGTCCGGCGAAATCGACGTGATTATCGACAACCGTCCTGAACGCGATGAGTTCAAGG
>Ga0299915_10004362_pt1 | contig 10319 bp, 10 predicted proteins | sample RVTome_13_FD_200263 | JGI IMG/M metagenome (GOLD analysis project Ga0299915, IMG submission 200263) | Soil microbial communities from uranium-contaminated site in the Upper Colorado River Basin, Wyoming, United States - RVT92D227 (version 2) ... | reverse complement strand
TTTCCTCTGCCTCTCTTCCTCAGACCGGTGGCCGAAAACAGCGCCCGGCTCGAACTTGGCGACGATGATCAGGTCGGAGCCGACCGACTCGAGTTCCTGCAGGAAGGAGCGGTTGAGTCCCTGGATGATCGAGACCATGCCGATCACCGTCATGACGCCGATAACGATGCCCAGGATCGTCAGAAAGGAGCGGAGCTTGTGGCTTTTCAGGGAATCGATCGCCATATGGACGATCTCGCCCAGGATGCCCGCCCTCACTGCTCCGACCTCAGCGCTTCGACAGGATTCAGTTTGGCGGCTTTGTTGGCCGGGTAGATGCCGAAGAATAGGCCGATGGATGTGGACATGGCAAGAGCCACCATGATGGAGACCGGGTCGACGCTCGAAGGCAGGGAGGTGGCCGCCGATACGATCTTGGCCAGAGAAAGGCCGAGGAGGATGCCGACGAGCCCGCCCGTTCCCGAGAGGACCGCCGACTCGATCAGGAACTGGAAGAGGATGTCCTGCCTCCGCGCGCCCACCGCCATGCGGATGCCGATTTCCTTGGTCCGCTCGGTGACCGAGACGAGCATGATGTTCATGACTACGATCCCGCCGACAAGGAGGGCGATGGAGGAAATGGCAATCATAGCGAAATAGATGCCCGAGGTGGCGTTCTTGTAGAACTGGATGAAGGTCTCCGAGGTGCGAAAGGTAAAGTCGTCTTTGTCATGGAAGGAGCGATGGCGGGCGGAGCGGAGAAGCGTCCTCACCTCTTCTTGAGCCGCTTTCATTTGCTCCTGAGAAGTCGTATGGACGTTGATATCAATGCTCCGGCGCGAGCCATAGAGTTTCCCGAAGGTCGTGATCGGGATGTGGACATAGTCATCCTGGCTCATCCCCAGGAGCTTTCCTTTTTTCTTGCCCAGGCCGACGACCAGGAAATTGTCGGCGCCGATCTTGATCCACTTGCCCACCGGGTCGGTGTAGGGGAAGAGCTTCTCTTTTGTGTCGAACCCGACGACGCAGACAAGCCGGGAATGGGACTCATCCTCTTTCTGGAGATGGCGGCCGGCCTCGAGCTCCAGTACCGAGCCGATATTGCGGTCGAGGTGGGTGACACCGCGGATCTCGACGTTCCTCAGCGATTGGTAGCCGGCCTTGACCGTCCGACGCGTGTCCACGCTGGCCCCAACGAGTTCGCAGCTGCGGCACTCCCGGCGCAGGAGATCCATCTCGTTCAGGGTGAGGTCTTTCCGCTTCATCTGTTCCTTGAAATCCTTGAGCGACACCCCGAACAGCGAAAATTTGGTCACCGAGAAATCGTTGGCGCCGTAAAAGGACATCTTGGTGTAGACATATTTATTGAGACCCTGGATCACCGAGACGACGGCGATGATGGTCAGCACCCCGATGATGATGCCCAGCAGGGTCAGGAAGGTCCGCAGCTTGCTGGCCCAGAGGGATCCCATCGACATGGAGAACGACTCACCTAGGTTGACGCGCGCCATCGTGTTTAAAACCTATGCTCATTATACTATACGAAGGAGAAAACCCGCAGTTCAATTCGGCGTAAAATGGGGTTAGTCGCGATTCAGCGGTAAGAATATTCTATGCCGACACTGGGGCTAAACCAAAATGGGGCAAACGGAAAAGCGTGTACCGATGTCACACCCACGTTTAATAACAACGTCCCTTCTCGAGCTGTAAGAATGCGCAGCCGCATCCCTACTCTGATCCTGGAATAAATATCAAAACATTCTCCCATCTCTCCATGGCCTCCGATGCCGATCGAAACATAGGGAGAAAACTTGCCCTCTTCGGATGGCCGGAGATTGTAAACAAGATCCACAAACGGCATAAAAAACGTCCACTTAGGGACATAATCGATTTCCACCTGAAGTGCCCAGTGCCCTTCCTGAAGCTGAATATAAGCCCCGACCAAGGGTCCCCAGTCTTCGCTGTCTCTGTCATAAGCGAGTATGTATCCCGTGTTGAGGCCAAGGGAGAAGCGAGTCTTTTGTTGAGCATAGATGGGGGATGTAAGGAGTGAAGCTGCGCTAAGCATGAAGAGAGAGAAAGCGAATGAAAGACGCCCCCTGCGGACTGCGATCAACTCTTGCCTCTTCTCCTGTATTTTAAGACTGGCAAATACCGTTGTCAACCCATTCTCGGCTTGACAATTTGGAAGATGCCAGGGACAATGATGAAAGGAATCACTTAACGGAAGCCGACATGCCTAAGATAAAGTCCCGAAGCGGCGACCTGATTGTCCCTTGCCTCTACTTTGAAAAGCCGGGCCCGCAGAACACCCGCCGGACGCTCGAGATCGCCGCGGCCCGGGCGGAGGAGCTGGGTGTCCACAGTATCGTTGTGGCCTCGAGCTCCGGCAAGACCGGCGCCCTGGCGACTCAGCTTTTCCCGGGGAAAAACCTGGTTGTTGTCACCCATTCGACCGGTTTTTTGAAGCCCGATTTCCAGGAACTCAAGCCGGTCTTCCGCCGGAAAATCGAAGCTCTCGGGGGGAAGATCCTCACCTGCCAGCATGCCTTCGGCGGAGTGAACCGGGCCGTCCGTAAGAAACTCGCCACCTACGAGCTCGATGAGATCATCGCCTACACGCTCCGCACCTTCGGCGAAGGGGCCAAGGTGGCCATCGAGATCAGCCTCATGGCGGCCGACGCCGGCTTCATCTCCACCCTTGAGCCCTGCCTGTCCATCGGCGGGTCTGGCTCCGGCGTCGATACCGCACTTCTTCTGCGGCCGGCCAATGCCCAGACCTTTTTTGATTTAAGAGTCCTCGAGGTCCTGGCAAAGCCTCGCTCCTTCGACTAAATCAATGGTGAGATACAGGAGGATAGCATGAAAAAGACCCTAATTCGTCTGATGATCTGCGGCGTCTTTCTCGTGGCCGCCGCTTCTGTCCCGGCCAATGCGCAGTTTTATCTGGGCGTCCGGGGCGGCCTGTCCAACCAGAACGCGAAAGCCGACGAGCTCAAGTTCGATCGAAACTCGACCTTCCTCTACGGAGCTCAGGCCGGGATCAAGTTCCTCGGCCTGGCCGTGGAAGGGCAGTTCTATCGCGCCGATCACAACCTCCTTGCTGAAACCTTCCCGGCGGACGTCGAGCAGGAGATGGACTATTATTATCTCGGAGTCAGCGGCAAACTGGGGATCTCTCTGGCCATCATCTACCCCTATATCACAGTGGGCTACGGAACCTATTCCGTCGACCTGAAGGGCCTCGGCAAGAAATCGGACGGCGCCTTCAACGTCGGCGCCGGCGCCGAGCTGACCCTGGGCAAGGTCGGGATTTTCGGTGAGCTCCGGTACACGGATTTTTCTGTCGAAATCGAAAGCCTAAAGTGGGATTTCGGCGGGCTGGACCTCCATTTCGGCCTCAATATCCACTTCTGATTTTCCCGGGAATTGAAGGTCAGACTCAATAAGTTCCTCTCGCTGGCGGGGGTGACCTCGCGGCGCGAGGCCGACCGCTGGATCCTTGAAGGCCGCATCTCGGTCAATAACAGGCCCGTCGAAGAGCTCGGTTTCAAGGTCGACGAGCAACAAGACGTCGTCCGGGTCGACGGCCGCAAGGTCCAGGTCAAGCCTAAACCTATCTATATCCTTCTGAACAAGCCGGCGGGGTACTTAGTGACCCTCAAAGATCCTTTCCGGCGTCCGACCATCAGGAGCTTGCTCCCGGCCTCGCTCGGCCGGATCTTCCCGGTCGGCAGGCTCGACCTGGAGAGCGAGGGGCTGCTCGTCCTGACTAACGACGGCGACCTGGCGTACCGGCTTTCTCATCCCCGTTTCGGAGTCAAGAAAGCCTATCTAGCCAAAGTCCGGGGGGAACCGAACAGGGACGCCCTCCGCCGGCTGGAGCGAGGCATATATCTGGAGGGGGAGAAGACGGCCCCGGCCACGGCAACGCTTTTCACTCCCGGCCAGAAATCGAGCTGGCTGCGGCTCGAACTCCACGAAGGCCGGAAAAGAGAAGTCCGGGAGATGTGCCGGGCGGTCGGCCATCCTGTCCTGGAATTGCGGCGGGTTGAGTTCGCCGGGCTGGTTCTCGAGGACTTGAAGCCCGGCCAATGGCGGCACCTCGACCCCCGGGAGGTCCGCCGGCTCAAGGTCCTGGTCGATCTCGTTTGATCTATGTTTCTTTGTCGGCCGGGCCGGCGAAGCCCTTCCAGGAAGCGGCCAGCCGGTCGAGCTCCTGGTCGACGAGGAAGTTCACCGTGCCCTCTTCAAACGCCCCTTCTTTTCCCGGCGCGCCGGCCTCGATTCCGGTGAGGATATTCATTCCCTCATCGAGGCTTTTGATCGGATAGATGTGGAATTTTCCATCGGCCACGGCCTGGACCACGTCCTGGCGCAGCATCAGGTTTTGAATATTCTGGTAAGGGATGACGACGCCCTGAGTTCCCGTCAGGCCCTTGGCCCGGCAGACATCAAAGAAGCCTTCGATCTTCTCATTGACTCCGCCGATGGGCTGGATCTCCCCCTTCTGGTTGATCGATCCGGTGACGGCGATGTCCTGGCGGAGGGGCAACCGGGAAAGGCTCGAGAGGATGGCGTAGACTTCGGTCGAGGAGGCGCTGTCGCCGTCGACACCGGAATAGGACTGCTCAAAGGCGATGCTGGCGGAGAGAGAAAAAGGCTTTCTCTGGGCGTATTTACCTCTCAAGTAGCCGCCGAGTATGAGCACGCCTTTATTATGGGTGGGGCCGCTCATGTCCGCTTCCCGTTCGATGTTGATGACGCCGGCCCGGCCGACTGCGGTCTTGGCCGTTATTCGGGTCGGCTTGCCGAATGAAAACTGGCCCATGTCGTAGACCGACAGCCCGTTCACCTGGCCGACCTCCCGGCCCTCGGTGTCGATCAGGATCGTGCCTTCCTCGATCATCTCCTGGACCTTGTCCTCGAGCAGGCTGACCCGCTCGAAGCGCTCGAGGACAGCCTTCTCCACGTTCTCCCGGCCGATGACCTTTTTGTCGTCCATCTTAGCCCAATAGCTGGACTCGCGGATCACGTCGGCCAGGACGTGAAACCGGGTGGAAACTTTTTTCTGCCGCCCGGCGATCCGGGTGCCATATTCGATCAGGGCCGCCATCCCGCCCTTGTCCATGGGCAGGAGGCTGTCCTCGTCGCAGATCTTCTTGACGAAGCGCGCGTAGTCGCGGATCGTGCGCTCGTCCTTGTCCATCTCGGAGTCGAACTCGGCCTTGATCTTGAAGATCTTTTTGAAGTCCTCGTCCATAAAGTAGAGGAGGTTATAGACATACGCGTCCCCGATCATGACCACCTTGACGTTGCACTTGATGGATTGAGGCTTGAGCCGGGTCGTGGAGATCAGGTAGAGGGAGAGATAGTTCTGGATCTCGAAGATCTGGTTGCGCAGGGTCCTTTTGAGGGTGGGCCAGACTCCGGGCTCGATCAGGGCGTCCAGGGCGTTGATGACCAGGTAGCCACCGTTGGCCTTCAGGAACGAGCCCGGCTTAATCTTGGTGAAATCGGTCTGCCAGACGCCGAGCCGGGTGACGCTGGACTCGATCGTCCCGAACAGGTTGACGTAGCTGGGATTGGTTTCCATGACAACCGGCGCGCCTTTAACATCGGAGTTGTCAACCAGCAGGTTCACCCGGTATTCCAGGAAGGCATCGCCGAGCTCCTTGTTCTTGTCCTCTCTTTCGTCCTTTTTCTGGGTCTTGAAGAGGTCGATGTTTCCGACCAGGTTTTCTTCGACGTGGGTGAGGTAGTCGGCGATCGGGCTTTGGGAGAACCTCTCCCGGATCCCGGTGACTCCGCCCTTGATAATGGGAGTGATGGCCTCGGCGTCCCAGCTCTTGAGGAGCGTCCGCGTCTCCTCATCGATCTCCCGCAGCTTCTCGAATATCCCCTCCAGCTCGGCCGTCAGCTCCTCGTATTTTTTCTTCAGTCCGTCCAGGTCCTTTTGGGCCAACTTCTTCTCCTTGACCATCGGCTCGAGCTCGCGGAAGGAAACGGCCCGGTCTTCGACGACGGGGACGAGGTCCGGCTTGACGAACAGGCCCATCTGGACCTGGATCATCGAGAACCCCTGCCGGGCGGCCTCTTCCTCGAACCCCTGCAGAATCTCTTTCTGCTTGGCCTGCTGGGCCTCGATGATGCCCTCCCTCTTGTCCGTGAAATACTTGCTCTTGAGGAGCTCGGGGATGTTGACCCGGAGCATCTCGATGAGGTTGTCCAGGGCGTCCTTGAAGAGGCGGCCCTGGCCGCTGGACAGCATGATCAGGGTCGGCTCATCGGGATTCTTGAAGTTGTTGACGTAGAGGATGTCGTCAGGCGTCTTCTCTTCCTTTTCCAGCTTCTCCAGGAGCTGCTTGATTGTCGTCGTCCGGCCGGTGCCGACCATGCCGGTGATAAAAATGTTATAGCCCAGGCTCTTGATATCGAGACCGGTCTGGATAGCTTTAAGGGCGCGCTCCTGGCCGATGATTTCCGCGCAGGGATCGCAGTCATCTGTCGTCATGAAGGGAATGGCTTCCGGCTCCAGCCTCCAGCGCAATTTCTCGGGGGGGAGTTCTTCGAATTTCGTCCTATTATTCATCTTCAGACTCCTTGGTACAAAGAACAAGGTGCGTTTTTTCTTCATATCATAAAACCAGCCCTGAGACAAGAAGCTCCCGGCCGACGGACTCAGGACGGCTAAAAAGCTGATGAAAAAAAACCCCCGATCTGTTAGAATAGGAAAAAATCCCGGAGAGGGAAGGCTATGACTTTTAAGAACCTGCTTACAAAAAAGGGCGACGGAATCGGCTGGATCATCATCAACCGTCCGGACAAGCTCAACGCCATGAACGTCGAGACCATCGAGGAGCTCAAGACCGCCTTTCGAGACTTCGAGCATGATGCCGAGGTCAAGGCGGTCATCCTCACGGGGGCCGGAGAAAAGGCCTTTGTAGCAGGGGCGGATATCAGCGAGTTTGTCCGCCTCGACGCCGAGCTGGGCACTCACTTTTCCCGCCAGGGTCAAGCCTTGACCCGGTCGATCGAAAACTACCCCAAGCCCGTCATCGCAGCCGTCAACGGCTATGCCCTCGGTGGCGGCACCGAGATCGCCCTGGCCTGCCATATCCGGCTGGCCTCCGAGAACGCCAAGCTGGGGCAGCCCGAGGTCAAGCTGGGGATTATCCCCGGATACGGCGGAACCCAGCGGCTGGCCCGGCTGGTTGGCAAGGGCAAGGCGATGGAGATGATCCTTTCCGGCCGGACGATCGAGGCCAAGGAAGCCGGAGAGGTCGGGCTTGTCAACAGGGTCGTGCCGGCGGCGGAGCTCCTGTCCGCCGCCGAGGCCATGGCCAAGGAGATCATCAAGAACGCCCCTCTCGCCCTGGCTTACTCCATCGAGGCGATCAACCACGGCCTGGACAGGACTCTGGATGACGGCCTGGAGCTCGAAGCGCAGATTTTTGGCCGCACCTGCGCGACCGAGGACTTCCGGGAGGGGGCGCAGGCCTTCTTGGAAAAAAGAAAGCCGGACTTTCGCGGCCGATAAAAGAGGTGACAAATGGAGACATACGAGGGTAAACTTCAAGCCAAAGGACTTAGGATCGGCATCGTAGTCAGCCGGTTCAACAGTTTCATCTCCGAACGGCTGCTCGAAGGGGCGCTGGACGCCCTGAGCAGGCTGGGTGCTGCCGAGACGGACATCTCCGTCTATAAGGTCCCGGGATCGTTCGAAATCCCCTTCCTGGTCAAGAAGCTGGCCCGGTCGAAAAAGGTGGACGGCATCATCTGCCTCGGAGCTCTGATCCGGGGCGATACGCCCCATTTCGATTTTCTGAGTGCCGAAGTAACCAAGGGCATCGCCCAGATCACCATGGACGATGGGATCCCTTGCGCCTTCGGCATCCTGACCGTCGACACGATCGAGCAGGGCATCGAACGGGCCGGCACGAAGTCCGGGAACAAGGGCTGGGATGCCGCCTTCTCCGTCGTCGAGATGCTGAACTTGGTCAAGACCGCTAAGCTTGGCTGAGGGTTCGCGGTCCATGGGCCAGAGACGGAAAGCCCGGGAAAGCGCCCTGCAGATTCTCTATCAGCTGGAGTTCGATGCCGCCGGCGCCGGCGGGGCCGTCGATTCCTTCTGGAAAAATAAAAGGGGGCCGGCCGAGACTAAAGACTACAGCCGCTGGCTGGTCGAAGGGATCTCGGCCCACCGGGAAGAAGTCGATGCGGCCATCCAGTCCATCTCCGAGCACTGGCGCATCTCCCGCATGGCCCTTGTCGACCGGAATATCCTGCGTCTGGCGGCCTTCGAGCTCCTCCATGCCGAGCCCATCGCCCCGGCGATCGTCATCAACGAGGCCATCGAAATCGCCAAGAAATACAGCAGTCCGGAGGCCGCGAACTTCGTCAACGGGATCCTGGACGCCCTGAGGAAGAAGATCCACGCCAAAGCCGAGCCCGAGCGAGAGGTGAAAAATGCCCGACAAGACAAACGAGAAGGAAAAGCCAAGCCCCGCCGAAGACCTAAAAAAGTCTGACCAGGACATCTCCCGGGAAGATAAGATTGCCAAGTTGACCGAGGCGGGAGTCGATCTTTTTCCCCACCGGGCAGATAAGACGCACTCCGTTTTCGAGATTGTCCGAGATTTCGCCGCCCTGACGAGGGAAGGGCTGGAGGAAATGAAAACCGAAGTCGCCGTCCCCGGGCGGATCCTGTCGATTCGCAAGATGGGCCGGGCGACGTTTACTACGATCTCAGATAGCCGGGCCAAGCTTCAAATCTATCTGCGGGAGGACCGAGTCGGCGAGAAGGCTTACCGGCTCTTTCCGCTCCTCGATATCGGCGACATCATCGCCGTCCGGGGGACTCTCTTCAAGACCAAGACGGGAGAATTGACCGTTCTGGTTCAGGCCTATACATTTCTGGCCAAATGCCTGCACCCTCTTCCTGAGAAGTGGCATGGGCTCCAGGATGTCGAACTGCGCTACCGCCGCCGCTATCTCGACTTGATCATAAATCCCGACGTGGGCGAGGTGTTCCGCCTGCGCAGCCGGATGATCGCCGAGATGCGCCGGTTCTTCGACGCCCGCGGCTACGTGGAGGTCGAAACACCGATGATGCAGCCGATCCCGGGCGGTGCCCTGGCCCGGCCGTTCAAAACGTTTCACAACGCCCTGGGGATCGACCTTTATCTGCGCATCGCGCCCGAGCTCTATCTGAAACGTCTGGTGGTCGGGGGGATGGAGAAGGTCTACGAGATCAACCGCAACTTCCGGAACGAAGGCATCTCTTCCGAGCACAACCCGGAATTCACCATGCTCGAGTTCTATGAGGCCTACAGCGATTACCACGACATGATAGAGCTGACCGAGGAGCTGCTCCATTCGCTTTGCCTAACACTTCACGGCAAAGAGGAATTCCCATATGGGGAAGACATCATTTCCTTCAAGAGGCCGTTCGCGCGGCTGAAATACAGGGATGCGGTCCTGACCCACAGCGGCCTGCCGCCCAGCCGCTTCGAAAGCCGCCAGGAAGTCATGGCCCTCGCCGCCACACTAGCCGATGAGAGCCAGCCTCTATCCGATGTGAAAGCCCTGGGTGTCATTTTTGATAAGCTGGTCAAACCCAGGATCATCCAGCCGACGTTCGTCATCAACATCCCGAAGGAAATCTCTCCCCTGGCCAAGGCTTCCCGCGAAAACCCCGAGGAGACGGACCGCTTTGAGCTCATCGTGGCCGGGATGGAGATCGCCAACGCCTACAGCGAGCTCACCGACCCCAAGGAGCAGCAACGACGCTTCGAGCAGCAGGCCGAAGAAAAAAAGAAAGGGGACGAGGAATCCCACTGGATCGACCTGGACTACGTCCAGGCTCTCGAATACGGCCTCCCGCCCACCGGGGGGGAGGGGATCGGGATCGACCGCCTGACCATGCTTCTGGCCAACCGGAAATCGATCCGCGAGGTCATCCTTTTTCCCCTGTTGAGGCCAAGATGAGAAACGCCGATGAGTTATGAGCTCTTCATCGCCTCGCGCTACCTCAGGGCGAAGAGGAAGCAGGCCTTCATCTCGGTGATCACCTTTATCTCAATCCTGGGGATCGCCATCGGGGTGATGGCCCTGGTCATCGCTCTGGCCTTGATCACCGGTTTCCAGGAGGATGTGCAGGGCAAGATTCTGGGGGCGACCTCGCACATCATGGTCTCCGACCTGAGCGGAGAAGGGCTGGCCGGATATCAGGACCTGATCGCCCAGGTGCACGGGGTCAAGGGCGTTCAGACGGTCTCCCCGGTCATCTATGACATGGTCCTCATCACCGGCCCATACAAGAGCAAGGGAGGGATGCT
>Ga0299915_10004361_pt1 | contig 10323 bp, 6 predicted proteins | sample RVTome_13_FD_200263 | JGI IMG/M metagenome (GOLD analysis project Ga0299915, IMG submission 200263) | Soil microbial communities from uranium-contaminated site in the Upper Colorado River Basin, Wyoming, United States - RVT92D227 (version 2) ... | reverse complement strand
GGAGATACTCGAGCTCGGTCCGAAGGCGGTGCTGGTCAAGGGCGGCCATCTGAAGGGCAGCGACGCCGCGGACTACCTGTTCCATGATGGGCAGGTGCGTAAGATATCCTCCCCGAGGGTGATGGCGGAAGTCCACGGCACAGGGTGCGCGCTGGCTTCGCTAATCGCGGCGAACTTGGGATTGGGAATGGAGCTCGATCCCGCGGTGCGGAAATCCAAGGGCATGATATTCAAGGCGATTCTGGCCAGGGAGACCGTTGGACACGGTGTGCCCTGCGCGAACCCTTTGGCGATTCTCAGGATCGAAGCGGGTAAGTCCGATATGCTCGAGGAACTGGAGGAAGCCGGGAAGAAGCTCGAGCAGCTGATGGACTCGGGGCTGGTCCCTGAGGTTGGGACTAATCTCGGGTACTCCGTCCTCGGGGCGCTTGAGCAGGACGAGGTCGCCGCCTTCGACGGACGAATAGTGAGAATGGGCACAACGGCCAGGAAGGTGGGATGCGCCAGGTTCGGAGCCTCGAAGCACGTCGCAAGGATAGTCTTGGCAGCCTCGTCGCACGATCCGTCAAAGAGGGCGGCGCTCAACATCAAGTTCTCAGACGAGAACCTCTCCGCCTGCAAGAAGGCGAGGCTCTCGATATCGACATTCGACCGTTCGGAGGAGCCAAAGGGAGTGTCCTCCATGACCTGGGGGGTCCACAAAGCGATTGAGGACTTCGGCCGAGTGCCAGATGTGATCTACGACAGAGGCGGCATCGGCAAAGAACCGATGATAAGACTGTTGGGCGATTCCCCGGATGACGTCCTGTCAAAGGTGAAGAGGATCAGGGCGAAGTTGGACCAGGGGTGAATTCCTGAAGATCGCGATGTTCGCGGACTCGTTCCACCCAACCGTGGACGGCGCAGTGGTCGCCATGGAGACGGCCACTCGTGGGCTGGAGAACAGAGGGCATGAAGTCGTCATGCTGGCTCCGGACACGAAGAACAGGCCCGAATACCCCAGAAAGGTCCACTACCTACCTTCCATGGAGTTCAAGTACTATCCAGGGTACAGGGTGGTCGTCTCGCCTTCCGACATGCTCGAGTTCCTGAGGCGGGAAAAGGTCGATGTGATCCACTCGCACGGGCTGGCATCAATGGCCATATTGAGCCTGACGGCGGCGAGGGCGTTGAAGGTTCCTCACGTATTGACATTCCACACGATGGCAAATGAGGCCATCAAGTACTACTCGCCGATCCCTGTCCGCGAAGAAGTCCTGGTGGAGCTGGTATGGACCTACCTCAGAAACTTGTTGAAGCGGCCCGAGGTGGTGATCGCACCGTCGGCTCCTGTCAAACAGGAGCTCGAGGAGCATGGAGTTCTCATGAAGGCGTGTGAAGTAGTCCCCACAGGCGTGGACTGCAAGCGCTTCACGCCGGAGAAGTACGACAAGAAGTTCCTCGAGAAATATGGTCTGGGCGGCAAGAGAGTCATGCTACACGTGGGCAGGCTCTCCATGGAGAAACGTCTGGATATCGTGTTCGATGCGATCGCTAAGCTGTCCGCCAAGAAACCTGATCTGAGACTCCTGGTCATTGGGGCGGGACCTGCGATGGAGCACTACAAACGAATCGTGTCCCGGCTCGGTCTAACAGACAGGGTCGTGTTCGCAGGATTCCTCCCCGACGGCGAGCTCCCGGTCGCCTACGCCAGCTGCGAGCTGCTCGTCATATCGTCGACCTTCGAGACGCAGGGGCTCGTGGTGCTCGAGGCGTTGGCCTCCGGGACGCCTGTCGTCGGTATCAGGTACAGGGCAATCCCGGAGTTCGTGCACGAGGGCAAGAACGGGTGTCTGTTCGATCCAGACGATTGCGCTGAGGCCATCCTGAGATGCTTGGAAAGGGAGGATTCCATGATGATGAGCGCAGTCTCGTCAGCGATGGAGTATTCCATAGACGCCTGCACTGCAAGACTCGAGAAGGCCTATGGGCTGGCGGCGGACATACTCGCCAAGCAAGGTTGACGGGTCCAAGCGCTTTCTCATCCGCGAATTCAGGAAAGTATTTCTATCGTTGGAGTCGATGGCTTCGGCCGATAGTGGATGGCTCTGTCCTACTCCGTATTCTTTGCTGCCTACGCGATCACAATGCTGGTGGGCGTCTTCCTAGGTGTCTTGCTGTCCATCGGATGGAAGGACATCAGCTGGCGGAAGGCGCTTCTGTCGGCCAAGTACAACGCTGTCTATCTAATCATAATCGCCGCGTTGCCTCTGTTCATTCAGGCCCAGGACCTGATCGAGGCTCGGTTCGCCAGCCCGGGCGATGCCACAAGAGAGGTGATCTACACTCACTGGATCTTCAGCCTCAGCGGGGGCGCGGTCAAGATCTTGCAGGACAGGCTGGACTACGCAATTCTCCACGACTTCTTCTGCATAGTGTACGCGTGGCTATTCACGTTCATCATCTACTTCGCGCCCGTCCTCCTCATAAGCGCGGACGACAGGATCAATCTCAGAAAGTACGCGATAGCCATGATGTTCAACTACCTGATCCTCGTTCCGTTCTACGCCCTCTTCCCGGTCTCAGTAAGCGGCTCGGATCCAGAATCCGGGATCACACCTACCCTGTACATAGACACCTACTGGGGCAAGATGGTCACGAGCGTCGACCCGCTCAACAACGATTTCCCGAGCGGACACGTCAGCCTGGCGGTCACCACTCTTCTGATATTCGCCTTTGCCCGCAAGGTGTACAGGCATGTGTACTACTTCCTGATATTCACGACCTGTGCAGTCATCTTCGCTGTGCTGTACCTGGGCGTTCACTGGCCCGCGGACGTTGTGGCTGGTTTCCTCGTCGCCGTATTCGCAGTCACGGCAGCGAACAACGAGAAGATTCAGATGACAATCGACAGGTATGTCAGGGCCGCCAACAACAGGCTGTTCAAGGACGAGCCCTCAGCCGTTCAGCCTAGCTCTCCTCAGGCTCGACCGAGATAATGGTGATCTCGAAGAACAGAGTCCTTCCCGCGATCTCTCCGTTGTACCCAGACGAGGAATTGCTCACGTGTATCTGGAACGTGCCATTGGCCTCGTCGTAGCCGGTCACGATGAACGTCCCGCCGCCCGAATCCGTGCCCTTCACGTTGTAGACGTCCTCCGCGGAGATCACGTTCTCGACAGTGATTATCCCGTTGCCGCTGTCGGCCAGAGGATCGTATGAGGTCACGTACACCCCCCAGCCGTATGGGTCGCTCGCGGTCGGGTCTCCGAACGGATAGACGGTTGACCCCGCCGTCGGCTGGTTGAGGACCGTCACGATGTCGCCCTCCACGCTCGCGACGAGGACTTTCCATTTCCAGAAGAAATGGGACAAGGTCGAAAGAGGAATCGGATCCGTGTTGAAGGAGCTCTTGAACGTGGAGTAAGTATACACTTCCTTCACTGGGACTGTCTGCGTGAGATTCACTGTCCTCAACATGTTGGCGTCAACAGGGTACGCGTCCTCAGGAAGGATCTCGACAATCTTGTAATCGCCAACGTGAAGACCAAGGACTCCCAGCGCGAAACCTTTGATCGTGCCGCCGGACCCGTACAGTCCAGCGGTCATCGTGAACGGCTCGTAGGAGTCGTTTGACCTGAGCGAGAATGTCAGGGACTTCGGATAGTTCGCATCGTCCTGGGCCACGGACAGCAGGCTGGTGTCGAAGACGCGTCCGTCCGGGAACATCCCTATGTAGTTCATCGTCACGCTGTCGCCCGATACAATGGCATATGGTTCAGCGCCGCCCTTCTTCGAACTGGAGTAAGCGAGATAGACCACGGCTCCCGCGAGCACGACGATGCCGGCAACAATGAGAGCAAGCAGCATGCTCCCGATGTCCCTGGGCCCTTTGTTCTCTTGCTCTCCGCCCATCTTAGATTCCTGGAGCGCGGTTATATGGTGAGTCGATATAAACCTTATCCGCGGACCTTCAGCCGCCAGAGACAGGAGGGAAGATGGCTACCTCGTCGCCATCGGTCAATTTGACCGGATTGGGGCGCGAGCGAGCGATATTCCTCCCATTGAGAAGCATCACGAGTCGCTCAGGATCTGAATCGGACTCGTCAAGCAATCTGGAGAGCTTGTGCCCGAAGCACTTGCCGAGCTTCTCCAGGAGGTCCTCGATGTCTTGGGCCTCCAACCGTGCGGAGGGCGTGCCAGCGGCTTCCCTCACTGTGGCGAACATCTTCACCGATACTCTGGCCATGTCGGATGAATAACCGCCTAGCATGAATTAAAACATGATGGCTGAGAATCGGCGCACGAGGCGCGTGGTGGTCCCCAAGTGTGGCAGACCGTTCGGCGGTTGACGGGCCTAACGCCTACCGTACTAGAACCAGACCGCTCGGTGGCGTTTCAGGTCTCTGTGTGCCATGGTTTCTGGGGCTGGCGCAGCGACATTCAATGTTGTTTTTATGATTCATTTGCTCAATATCTCAAAAGGAAAAATCACTTTTTTGTCAACAAATGAGGACTAAGGCCCGCGAGAGACTGGGATGCGGAGGCGATTCACAGTCTCCCGCCCACCAAAGGACGGGAAAACGGATATCATATTGCTCTGCAATTGATTCGGGACTAAACACGGAGGACATTACTTGGTGGAATCCGAAGACGCGAAATCCCAGGCGACCCTGAGGATCAAGGGGATGCATTGTGCGACTTGCACAGATACTGTTAAGGAAACCCTTCTGTCCCTCAGAGGAGTCCAGGATGCGCGAGTTAACCTGGCAACGGAGAAGGCGACCTTCACTTACGATCCAAAACTTGTTTCAATGGATGACATCGAGAAAGCCGTCAAGGAATCGGGATATGAGGTCGTCAAGGACGAGATCTCCCTGACGATCGGTGGGATGCACTGCGCGACCTGTGCCCTGACTGTCCAGGATTCTCTCGAAGAGGTCCCTGGAGTGCTGAGCGCCAAGGTCAACTTCGCTCTCGGGAAGGCTGTCGTCGACTACGACGCGAGCTTAGCGACCCAGGCTGACCTGAAGAAGGCGGTAGAAGGGGCGGGGTACAAGGTCCTCGAGGTCCAAGGCGTGATGGCGGAGAAGATCGCGCGGGAGAAGGAACTCAAGGGGAACTTCAGGGCCCTTCTCATTGCGGCCGCATTTGCCGTTCCAATAGCAGTGATGTCGATGAGCTACGAGCTCTGGCCCGCGGGCCTGCTCGGTGAATCGGCCCGCAACTACATCCTGTTGATACTCTCCACACCGGTCCAGTTCTACTCGGGCCTGAGGTACTACAAAGGCACTTACTGGGCCCTCAGGAACAGGAGAGCCAACATGGACACGCTCGTCGTGATCGGAACGACCTCGGCCTGGGTGTACAGCCTCGTTGTGACACTGTTCCCCGGCGCCGTATCCACACACGACGTCTACTTTGACACCTCCGCCGTGATCATAACGCTTGTCCTTGCCGGCAAGTACCTCGAGCTCAGGTCCAGAGGAGCCACCTCCGAAGCCATAGTGAAGTTGATGAGCCTGCAGCCTCCGACGGCAATTGCGCTGAGGGACGGCGCAGAGGTAGAGATCGGCATAGAGGACCTCACGGTCGGCGATGTAGTCTTGGTGAAGCCAGGTGAAAGGATTCCGGTGGATGGGGATGTCGTCTCCGGGAGGTCATCCGTTGACGAATCGCTCGTGACGGGCGAATCCATACCAAGCGAGAAGGGCCCGGGGGATTCCGTCACAGGCGGGACTGTCAATGTGGGGGGAGTCCTCAGGGTAAAGGCGACCAGGGTCGGCAGAAACACGACTCTCGCGCAGATTGTGAAGCTCGTGGAGGACGCGCAGAGTACGAAAGCGCCGATCGAGCGCTTGGCGGACAGCGTGGCAGGCGTGTTCGTCCCGATCGTGCTGGTCATCGCACTGGGCACCTTGCTCTTCTGGTACTTCATTGGCTCGAGCATCTGGGATGTCGGGGACGTGTTATCCTTCTCTCTCACGGCGTTCGTCGCTGTGCTGGTGATTGCCTGCCCGTGCGCCCTCGGCCTCGCGACACCAACAGCGATTGTTGTCGGAACGGGGCGCGGCGCACAGATGGGCGTCCTCATCAAGGATGCTGCGGCCCTGGAGACCGCGCACAAGCTCACGACAATCATCTTCGACAAGACTGGTACACTCACGATGGGCGAACCGAGAGTTGTACGAACAGTGACCGCGGAGGGCGTGGCTGAGAAAGACTTGCTCTTCTTGGCCGGAAGCGCTGAGAAGGGCTCTGAACATGTGCTGTCTCGCGCGGTGATCCTTGCGGCGGAGGACAAGGGAATCCAGCTGATTTCACCGGAGACCTCGACGGTCGTCCCCGGAGAGGGAGTGAGTTCCGTTGTCGGAGGAAGGACCGTTGCCGTTGGGAACAGACGTCTCGCGCAGAGGCTCGGGGCTGACCTCGGGGCCCTTGAAACGGACATGAAGCGCTTGGAGGAAGAGGGGATCACGACGATGGCGGTGATCGAGGGAGCCCGTCCGTTGGGCTTGATGGGTATCGCAGACACGTTGAAACCGCAGGCCAGGGAGGTCGTCGCGGCCCTGAAATCGCTGGGCCTCAAAGTCGTGATGATGACCGGGGACAACGAGAGAACGGCGAAGGCCATAGCCGCTCAGGCCGGAATAGAAGAGTTCAGGGCGCAGGTCCTTCCGGCCGAGAAAGCGAACACGGTGAAAGCGTTCCAAGAGAACGGCGAGGTGGTTGCGATGGTCGGCGACGGCATTAACGACGCGCCAGCCCTGGCCCAGGCGGACATCGGGATCGCCCTGGGATCCGGAACAGATATCGCTCTCGAGTCGGGGAACATCGTCCTCGTAGGGGAGGACCTCAAAGGAGTCGTGTCCGCGGTCAAGCTCAGCAGAAGGACTTTCAGGAAGATCCGGGAAAACCTCTTCTGGGCCCTTGCATACAACACCGCCTCAATTCCAATCGCAGCCGGAGTGCTATTCCCATTCACTGACACCCTCTTGAGCCCGATGATTGCGGCGGGGGCAATGGCGTTCAGCTCAGTGTCTGTTGTGACGAACGCCTCTTTGCTCAAGAGATATAAACCTTGACCATCCCAAGGGTGATGAAGCGGCCAGACGCGAAAATCCTGCGTGCCAGTCACCGGACACCCTTGTAGAAAAGGTTATCTGGTGGCTGTCGAATAACCAGATAGGAGTTTGCAGGACTGCGGAGAGCGAAGAGCAGATGTGCCGCGCTCTTGAACCGCGTTCAACAGACCTCGAGTTCGACGACCCCCAGTCGGATGTGGTCTCATGATTGGCAAGAAACTCTCCAAAGGATTTCTGGTAGACGCCAGTGGCACACTTCTCAGGGAATTCATCTTCAGTGCGAAATCCGATGTTGATTACCCAGCGGTCTCTGCGAACGTGGCGTCCATGGGGGGCCTCTCCAACGTCGACACTTTTCAGATCGGCAAGACCGTGGTCAAGGTCATCAAGGGATCGAAACTCCATTTCATCACCGTTGGGCGCGACGTCCCCGATGCCGAGGACTCGGCGCTGTTGGCGGAGCTCCTGGGCTCGACGGAGAAGCTGTTCGACACCTCTCTAGACGGAAAGATCAAGGCGGTGGCCGAGGCCTATGCGAGATCGAGACAAGAACAGGAATCGGCCAAGAAGTCGAACGAAGACCTGAACATGAACAGGAACGACCTCGCCCTGGAGGGCGTGGCCCTTGAAGAGCTGAGAATGGAGCTCGACCACCTCAGGCAGGAGACGGAGAAGTGGCAGGACGAGCTCAAGGAGTTCGAGGCCCAGGTGAATGGAAGGCACGCTCAGATATCCGAGCGAGTCAACCTGCTCCTGGACAGAGAGCAGCAGCTCGTAAAGAACCAGCAGGCCTTCGAGGCTGCCTCGGGCGCGAGGCGCGAGATGATCAGGAAGACGCAGGTCGCGGTGTCGGAGTCGATAGAGGAATCCGAAACGGCGCTCATCAGGATCACACAAGAGAAGAAGGAACTCGAAGAGAAGAAGGCCGCTCTCGATTCTGAGACCACCAAGTTCGCTGAGGACAGGGCCAATTGGGAGAAAGAGGCAGAGGAGATCAGGCTCAAGCATTCCGAACTAGAGAAGGGAAATGAGGACCTCGCAAACAAGAAGGCGGAGATGCACACCTGGGAGAAGGAGCTCGGTGACGAGGAAATCCGCCTGAACGCCAGGCAAAGCGAGCTCCAGGTGGACGTCTCAAGGCTGGACTCCGACAGACAGGCCTTCGCAAAGGAGAGCCAGGAGGCCAGAACCAATCTGGAGAGGATGCTGAAGTCGCTAGACGAGCGCGAACAGAAGGTCAAACCAGCAGAGGCGGAGGTCGAGGCAAACAGGAAGGAGAACGAGAGGGTCTCCGGCGAACATGCCAAGAAACAGGACGAACTTTCCGCGCTGCAGTCGGACATCGCGCAGCGCTTGGCCCGGCTCGAAGAGAAGGAGCGGGCAATCGATGACGAGAAGCTCGAGACCGACAAGATGCGCGCGGAGGTCGAGAGGACCTCGGAGACGCGGCAGGCGGAGATATCCGCCCTCTTGGCGAAGATAGGCAAGGACAACGAGGATCTCGCGGCCAGGACGAAGGACATTGATGCCAAGGATCTCGCTGTGAGGGGGCGGGAGGAGAAGGTCACAGATTCCGAACAGCGCCTGGAGGACCTCTTCAGGAGTCTCGACAAGAAGCAGAAGGATCTTGAGAGGAGGTCAGCGGCTGTCCAGGAGGCGATGGTCTCTCATCAGAAGACGCTGCAGAGCATGGCTGAGCGTCAGGTTGCTCTCGCGGAGAAAGAGAGGGAGATCATGGGCAGGCTCGGAACCATAGAGGAGCACAAGGTGCAGACCGAGGCTAGCATGGAAGGAGTCGAGTCAGCCAAACAGGATCTCGAAGTCATCAAATCCGACCTCGTACGAAAGGAGAAGTCGCTTGAAGAGCAGGCGAAGATTCTCTCCGAGCGAGAGGCGAAACTGACAGAGGAGACGGAGAACCTCAAGAGAAAGCAGGAAGGCCTTGTGGAGTCCGAGGACGGCATTGACACTCGGGTCAAATCGCTCTCCGAGAGAGAAAGAGGTCTTGAGGCCGAAGTGACCAGAGCGCATCAGAAGATCGAGGAGGAGATGGCGCGCTTGGACACCGAGCGAAAGAACGTCGCCGGCAGATTCGCCGAGCTCGAGGCGAAGGAGAAGTCCATTGCTGAAAGGGAGGACAAGATCGCCAGAGCGGGAATGGACCTTGAGAAGCGCGAGTCGGGATTCAAGGATAGGGTAGAAGACATGGACAAGCGCCGCGCCGACCTCGCAGACGAGATGGACAAGCTCGCCCGGGAGAAGCAGAAAGTCGAGAAGATGAAGGACACCCTGGACAAGCGCAAGCAAGTCATCGGGGAGCAGGTGGATAGCATCTCCGAGATCACGAGGAAGCTCGAGGAACTCAGGGCCAGGTCGAAGAGGCGAATCGAGGAGTCAGCCAAGCAACAGACTTCTCAGGGAAGTCCTCCAGACGTGCCTCCAGCGCAGTAGCAGCTCGTGCACGACTTGAGCACGGACCAACTATCATATAAGGTCAGGCCATTTTCTTTCTAGGCTTCTGGCGGCGTTCACAAGAGTCCGTCTGAAGAGAGGTTTCCTATGGGCGTCAATAAGAAGATGTCTTGCGATGTACTTGCGAGATGACTCGGACACATCCAGGCCGGCGACCTGTCCGTACGCCCGCAGCATCCGAGTGCAGAGATCGAACTTGATTGGAGTGAAGAAAGGCTCGTTCCCAAGAATTGACGCGCCGAGCTCCCCGACATCGTCCAAAGGATTGCCATTGCCCGAATCCTCGAGATCAACGCCGTAGACGACCCCGTCTCTCATGATGAAATTCGAGAGCACAGAATCCATCCGAACCCGCCGCCCGAATTCAGTCGAGAGTCTGCTATGGAACATCGCCAGCCACCTGCCGATGCCTTCGGCGGCCTCGACACTGAACATCTTGTTGATCAGCACGTCACAGACCTCGCCTTGCAGGTACTCCATGACCAAGTAGTCGCCGTGGGCGGCGAGGGGATAGGGAACGCACAAGTCCTTGCCTCTTGCCAGCACGAGCGATTCAAACTCGTTCCCGCTCTTCCCCGAGAGAAATCGCTTCACGACCACAGGGCGCACATCGGTTTCCACGATCCACACCCTATTGACTCTGCTCGGGACGAAACGCGTGTCCGTCACCACGACCCGCTGGTTGAGAGCCTTCTTGACGGCCTCCCATCCGATGGCGTCGAGTTGCGTCAAATCGTCAAGCATCGTTCCATGGTTGAAACTCACTTGGCGATAAAAAGTCTCTGAT
>Ga0299915_10004359_pt1 | contig 10324 bp, 11 predicted proteins | sample RVTome_13_FD_200263 | JGI IMG/M metagenome (GOLD analysis project Ga0299915, IMG submission 200263) | Soil microbial communities from uranium-contaminated site in the Upper Colorado River Basin, Wyoming, United States - RVT92D227 (version 2) ... | reverse complement strand
CCTCGATCAACCGGCCCTGTTCAACTCCTGTGATGATTGGTTTTCGAAGGGCCTGATTTCCTTCGACCACAAAGACAGACCGTTTCCCTCCCTCTTCGAGCACAGCCTCCATCGGGATGGCCAAAGCCTCGGGTTTCTCTGCCAGGGCCAGCTCAACTTTAGCAAACATCCCCGGCTTCAGCAGACGACCCGGATTGGGGATGTTGATCTCCGCCTGAAGAGTACGTGTCGCCAGGTCGAGGGCCTTGTTGATTCGGACGACCGTACCTTCAAATGGTTTCTCAGGATAGGCCTCGGTCAGAATCTTCGCCTTCATCCCGGGCTTTACGAAAGCGATATCTTTCTCGAGCACATTGGCCACTACTTTCAGCGTTTCCAGGTGGACGAGCGTCACTAAAGGTGTTGATGAAGAGACAAGAGCTCCGTTATCCACATTTTTTCGAATGATCTCTCCTGAGAAAGGGGCAACGATCTGTGTATTCTTAAGGCGTATCTGTTCTTGCGCCAGAATGGCCTCCATCTCTTTCAACTTCGCCTGACTGGACGCTTTCACTTCGGGTCGGGCCCCATCTTTGAGCATCTTCAGATGTTGCTCAGCCGCGACCAATTGGGCTTCCGTAACGTTGTAATCCATCTCAGAGACGTCAAACTCTTTCTTCGAGATTACTCCTCTTTTGTAGAGGGCCTCCACCCGCTCACGCTGCTGCATAGCATTCCTGAAACGGTATTGGGACTGTTTGACCGCCTCTTCTGCTTGGCGGACATCCTCTGCTCTAGTTCCCGCTTCAAGCTCCGAATACTGGGCCCTTGCCTGGGCTACCTTAGCCTCCACTTCTTTGACCTTCTGGAGAAATTCGGCCTGATCGATCTGAGCGATCACCTGTCCCTGCCGCACGGAGTCTCCAATCTGCACCGAGATCTTCTCGAGATATCCTGACACCTTTGGGTAGAGATCGACCTGCATCAGGGGAGCAATATCTCCGGTGGCATAGAGCGAATACGTCAGGTGTTTACGGACGGTAGGAGAGATCTGGACAGGGATCTCCAGCCGACCGGTGCGCTGAGAAGCGGACCGTTTCTGATTGGAAGCCCATCCCCGATAGAGGATCAAGGCGCCCACCAAAATCAGAGTGGATAGAACAATCCACCACAAGTTTTTCCTAGTCCTTTTTTCCGGAACTATTGTATGACTTTCGTCCATCATGTACCTTTCTCCCAGGAGTTTAAATAACGTTGCTGATCCTCAGTGAGTTGATCGATCCGGATGCCCATCGACAGGAGCTTTGTCCTTGCAATCTCCTGATCGATCTCAGGAGGAACGGGGTAAACCCTTTTTGTTAAGGTTTGGTGGTATTTTACTAAATACTCAGTCGCAAGGGCCTGATTGGCAAAACTCATATCCATGACACTGGAGGGATGACCCTCTGCGGAAGCCAGGTTGATTAGTCTCCCTTCTCCCAACAGATAAATCTTTCTATCATCTTTGAAGCGAAACTCCTCTACAAAGTCGCGGATCGCTCTCCGAGAAACCGTAATCTCACGGAGGCCTTCAAGGTCGAGCTCCACATTAAAGTGTCCCGAATTGGCAACGATTGATCCATTTTTCATTTTTAAGAAATGCTCTTTCCTAATCACGTTAACATTGCCTGAGACCGTACAAAATATATCGCCCTCTTGAGCGGCCTGAGCCATGGTCGCCACACGGTATCCATCCATTACAGCCTCCAGCGCCCTCAGGGGGCTAACCTCCGTGACGATCACATGGGCCCCCATTCCTTTGGCCCTCATAGCCAGTCCCTTTCCACACCATCCATATCCTGAAACCACAAAAACCGACCCCGCCATCAATCGGTTGGTCGCCCGGAGGATGCCATCGATGGTTGACTGTCCTGTACCGTAACGATTGTCAAAAAAGTGTTTGGTCTCAGCATCGTTGACAGCGAGAATAGGGAATTTCAAAACCCCACTCTTCTCCATCGATCGAAGTCGGATCACACCGGTCGTTGTCTCCTCCGTCCCCCCTATTAACCCCTTGATCATCTCCTCCCGCTTCTCATGCGGGAGGCTCCCAACCCAATTTCGAACAGCGGGGGCTAGCTCACCCCACTTTTCTAAAGCAATGAAGTGAAGTGAAGAAACAAGATCTGCCCCATCGTCCATGGTCAAGTTCGGAAAGAAGGCTAAAGCCTTCTGAATATGGGCATAGTAAGTTTCGCTATTCTCACCTTTGATGGCGAAGACAGGAAGATTTAACTCCTTGACCAGATAGGCTGCCACATCATCCTGCGTGCTCAATGGATTGGAGGCACAAAGAGTTATTTGAGCTCCTCCAGCCAAAAGGGTTTCCATCAAAACGGCCGTTTCGGTCGTCACATGGAGACAAGCAGAAAGACGTTTCCCTTCAAGGGGTTTCTCTTTTTCGAAACGGCTCCGGATCAACCTCAAAACAGGCATTGCCATCTCTGCCCATTCCATCCGAAGACGCCCCTTTTCCGCCAATGAAATATCTTTAATGTCGTAGTCCATTTTTCCCCCATAACGATATAGTTTGGAGTTCGGAGACAAGAAAGAATATTCCAAACCCTTGCCTCCAGACTCATAACTGTTTTATAAACCTGCTGCCTTTTTCAAATCTTCTGCACGATGGGTGCTTTCCCACATGAACCCAGGCTCATTGCGGCCAAAATGCCCACAGCAAGCTGTCCTTTTGTAGATGGGCTTGAGTAGATCGAGGTATTGGACGATAGCCCTCGGCCTCAAGTCGAATTGATCTCGAATAATCTTGGCAATTTGGTCCGGAGGAATCTTTGAGGTCCTCGATGTATCGATCATCACAGAGACGGGTTGTGCCACCCCGATCGTATAGGCAATTTGAACCTCACATTTCTCTGCCAGCCCAGCAGCGACAATGTTTTTGGCAACATGCCTGGCCATGTAAGATGCGCTCCGGTCCATCTTCGAAGGATCCTTTCCTGAAAAGCAGCCTCCTCCGTGGCTTCCGACACCTCCATAGGTATCAACAATAATCTTCCTCCCTGTCAGCCCACAGTCGGCCTTTGGCCCCCCGACCACAAATCGTCCAGTCGTGTTGACATAATATTTTGTATTCTTATCCCGTAGTCTCTCAGGAATAACTTTTAAGATTACCTCTTCAATGATCCCTTCCCTTAACGTCTGATAAGAGACGTCCGGGGAATGTTGAGCGGCAATGACAACGGAATCCACACGAACCGGCTTTCCATTGATATACTGGATCGTCACCTGAGATTTTCCATCCGGCCTCAGGAAGTTTAAAATCCCTTCTTTCCTTACCTGGGCAAGACGCCCTGTCAGTCGATGGGCATAGATGATGGGCATAGGCATCAATTCAGGTGTCTCATCGCAAGCATAACCAAACATCAATCCTTGGTCACCAGCCCCCTGCTCATGTCCTTTTGACTCGTCCACTCCCTGCTTGATGTCGGGCGATTGTTCATCGATCGAGGTAAGGACAGCGCAGGTTTCCCAATCAAACCCCATGGCAGAGTCATTGTATCCGATCTCCTTGATGGTCTCACGGACGATGGACGGTATGTGAACATAGCAGGTCGTGGTGATCTCGCCTGCGATGATAGCCATCCCTGTCGTCACCATGGTCTCACAGGCTACTCGGCCATTGGGGTCCTGAGCGATGATCGCATCCAAGATGGCATCCGAAATCTGGTCCGCCACCTTATCAGGATGTCCTTCGGTGACCGACTCAGAGGTAAATAAAAAGTCTGTCATTGCCATGAAACATTTCCTCCTTTTTTGGTGAATTTACCCTGAAGTTGCATAAATATACAGTCGAATCACTAGTTAAAAGCCCCTCTCTATTGGCAAAGGCTTTATAATTACAAACATATAAATCAATGCAACAGCAGGGTTTATACCCTTAAGTTTTCTGCTGTATGGCCTTCGATGAAATCTTCTGGGAATCGCTCAGCCATCCAGTTTCGGACATAAGATTCAATCTCTGAGGCCGTTTTGAATTGAAATATCTTTTCCACGAGGGATCGGGTCTCTTCAAATCTCGACATCCGGAGCACCTTCTTTACTTTTGGGATAGAGACTGGGTTCATGCTCAATTCATCCAGGCCCAAGCCTAAAAGGACGACTGCATAGGCCGGTTCTGCTGCCATCTCTCCGCAAATGGCCACTGGAATCCCAGCTTGATGGGCCGCTTGGACGACCCATCGGATGATTCTCAAAACGGCCGGATGAAGAGGTTCATACAGATAAGAAACATGCTCATTGATCCGATCTACGGCCAAGGCATACTGAATGAGGTCGTTCGTTCCTATGCTGAAGAAATCAACCTCTGTTGCTAAAATGTCAGCAATATCCGAAGCAGAGGGGATCTCGATCATGGCCCCAACCTCGATTTCCTTATCAAAGGGGATTTTGGCCTTGGCTATCCCTTTCTTCACCTCTTCCAAGATGGCCTTAGCCTGTCGGATCTCTTCAATCCCCGAAATCATGGGAAAAAGAATCTTCAGCTTTCCATGAACGCTGGCACGTAAGATTCCTCTCAACTGGGTCTTAAAAATATCGGTCTCCTTGAGGCTGAAGCGAATGGCTCTCAAGCCCATCGCCGGATTCATTTCATTGTTCTTCGAATAATCGGGAAGAAACTTGTCGCCACCGATGTCTAACGTACGGATGATTGCAGAGGTGGGATGAATGCTTTCCGCCAGTTGCCGGTAGACTTGGTAATGCTCCTCCTCGGTGGGGAGATCCTTCCGATTGAGGTATAGAATTTCCGTTCGATAAAGCCCAATCCCTTCGGCTCCGTGAGCCTTGGCAGAGGAGATCTCTTCGACCATTTCAATATTGGCCTGTAGGCGGATACGAATTCCATCACGGGTTTCTGCGGGCAGAGAAGCATATCTCAAAATCTCTCGCCCCATCGATCTAATCCGTCGCTTCCTCTTAAGAAAGGAATGAGAGACTTCTTCCGTAGGATTGATGACCACCTCCCCCGTCTCCCCATCGATAATCAAGAGGTCCCCTCCATTGATTAGGGAGGTAGCCCTTTGCAATCCCAACACCGCTGGGATGCCTAAGGAGCGGGAGAGGATGGCGGTATGGGATACCTTCCCACCGATGTCAGTAATGAAGCCCGCTACATGCTTCAGGTTCATCTGGAGGGTATCCGCTGGAGAGAGATCGTGAGCCACCAAAATCACTTTCCCTTTGATCTTAGTGATATCGTCATGCTTTTTTCCCAAGAGGCTCCTGAAAATCCTTGCCGAGACATAGTGGAGATCGCTCCGTCGTTCCTTGAGATATTCGTCTTCAATGGCATTGAAGGCCGTGTCCAGCTTTTCCACGGTAAGGTCCAAAGCCCATTCGGCATTCACTTTCTTTTTCCGGATCATATCCACGGTATCCTGAAACAACATCTGGTCATCCAAAATCATCAAGTGGACATCCAGAATGAAAGAATGTCGACGGACTTGTGGATCCAATATCGTCTCTTTGATCTCTATCAACTGGTCCCGTGACTCATGGATCGCTTTGAGGAACCGCCTTACCTCTTCCTCCACCTGATCTGGGTTGATCCGTTTCTGTGGAAGCCGAACCGTAAGTCGTTCGATCAAATAGGCTTTTCCCAAGATGATCCCTGAAGAAGCCCCGATCCCTTGGATGAACTTATTGATTTGCTGTTGAACGGCCACTGCTATTCCTCGCCGAATTTGTTTTCAATCAATTCGCCCAGGGCCCGGATCGCCTGGGCTGAATCCTTTCCGTTTGCCTTTAATGTAATTCTTGTACCTTTAGAAGCCGCTAACATCAGAATACCCATGATCGATTTCCCGTTGACCTCCAGACCGTCCTTCTCGATAACTATCTCCGCTTCAAAGCGATTGGCAGTCTTGACCACCAGAGCGGCCGCACGGGCATGAAGGCCCAATCGATTCCGAATCGTGAAGATCTGAATTTCCATTTCAATTCTTCCTGCCCCTCTATCCGTTTGAAATGTTCGTGAAATACAAACTAATGTCTCATGGCCGCAGGGTAACCCGCAAACCATAAAAATGACTTCCCCCCTCACCCCATCCCTCTCCCGCCAAGGGAGAGGGAAGTCTATATGAGGAACCAGCTTGAATCCCCTCCCCCTTGAGAGGGGAGGGCTAGGGTGGGGTTGACATTATCTATGTTCTATGTAATTTTTTTTAGGCCTAAACCCCGAACTCTTAAGGGAACCTCTAATAATTATCAATTTGTCACTCCCGCCCCGTATCAAGTACGGGGTAAACTCCGGCGGGAGTCCAGTGATTTCAAGAGTTTCTGGATTCCTGCTGGAGTTTATCCCGATGAAAATCGGGGCAGGAATGACATTATTAGAGGCAGCCTTAACCTTTCTTTTTATCCACTCTCTTCTTAAGAACCTCACTGGCCAAGTTGATATTTCTTTGACCATAATCGGTGATAAACACGGCCAACTTTTCCAGATCCATTTCGTTCGAGTAGGTCGCCAGTTTGAGTAACATAGGAAGGTTGACACCGGTGATCACTTCGATTTTCTTCTCTTCCAGGAAGGAGAGGCTGATATTGGAAGGGGTCCCGCCATACATATCTGTCAGGATGAGCACCCCATTCCCCCCATCCACTTTTCGGATGGCTGCAATGATCTTCTCTCGGATTTCCTCCGACCCCTCTTTTGGATCGATCGAAACAGGCTGAAACTGCTTCAATTGCTCTCCCACAACCAATTCAGCAGATGAGATCAACTCCTCCGCTAAGTGACAATGTGTCACGATGACGACCCCAACCATCTCTCACCTTATCCCTTCCCAGCATCTCGGTGCCGAACAAACAGAAGCGTACCTCTCGCCACCAATTCGCCTCGGAGCATTTCTGCCAATTGATTGACGATTACGATGGATCGGTGCCTTCCGCCCGTGCATCCCACGGCAATGGTCAAATGGGTTTTCCCCTCCCTTTCATAGAGGGGGAGGAGAAACCGAATGAATTCTTGAATTCGCCGTAAAAATTCTCTCGTCTCTTCCCACTGCAGAACATATTCTGCCACCCTCGGATCCTCCCCCTTCAATCGTTTCAGTTCCTCGACGAAGTAAGGATTGGGTAGGAAGCGAACATCCATCAAAAGATCCACTTCGTAAGGAATCCCAAAACTGTATCCAAAGGAGAGGAGGGTCACCGTCATTTGTCCTGGATTCGATCCTTCCTGGGCATACTGTTGAATCTGATCTTTTAGTTGGTGAACATTTAAATGGGAGGTGTCGATCACTATATTTGCCATATCCCTTATCCCTTGGAGCCGCTCCCGTTCCGAAAGGATCCCTTCTCCAATGGACCCACCAATGGCTAAGGGGTGTTGACGACGTGTTTCACTGAAACGTCTCATCAGGATGGGATCGGAAGACTCCAAAAAGAGGATCTCGATCGGAAAACCTTCTCTTCGGAGATCTTGGATGATTCTTCTCGAATCCTCAAAATAATCCTTTCCTTCCTGGTCGTTTTTCGATAAGCCTGTCGGAGGGACAGATTGGGAAGGATAGGATGCAGATCCCCGAATATCCTCCACTACTGCCACTTTAGAGATCTTCCCCCCTGATTGATCACACAGTTCAATGAATTTGGGTAAAAGAAGGATGGGAAGGTTGTCAACGCAGTAGAAACCGATATCCTCTAAGGCTTTGATAGCCGTCGTTTTCCCAGATCCAGAAAGACCACTGATGAGAATTACCCGGAGGTTCTTCACTCCACCTCGCCCTCGACCTCAAGTCTGGCCTCTTCTTTCTCTTCCATCTTTTGAAGAAGTTTCTTCTCAAATTCCAATGCCGAATCGTACCCCATTACCTTGAGAAGGTGATTTCGGGCGGCCACTTCGATGATGGTTGTTAAATTCCTTGCAGGCGTGACGGGAATTCTCAACATTGGAAGTTCAACTTCTAGGATGGCATACTTTTCATCCTCAAATCCCAAACGGTCATACTCTTGTTGGGTATCCCATTCCATCAATTCAATGACCAATTCGATCTTCTTTTGCTCACGAATTGCCTCCACGCCGAAAAGGCTCCGAATATTGATGATCCCTAATCCACGAATCTCCATATGATGCTGAATCACATCGAACCCCCTTCCAATCAAAGAAGAGGGGGATTGTTTTTGGATGTGGACCATATCATCTGCCACGAGTCGGTGTCCACGAAGAATAAGATCCAGTGCACACTCACTCTTCCCGATCCCACTTTTGCCCAAGATGAGGACCCCTACCCCAAAAACATCGATGAGCACACCGTGGATGCTGCTGGCAGGGGCAAGTTTCTCTTCCAAGAATTTAGTGATCCGCTCTATGAAATCAAAAGATCGAAGGTGGGTTCGAAACAAAGGAATGCCCCTATTGTCGGCTTCATGAAGAAGGAGTTCAGGAATTTCAAGGTTTCGAGTGACAACCAGGCAAGACAAATCCAGGCTACAGATCTGATGGATCACCTCTTCCTGCTGTTCCAGTGAAAGGCTTCTAAAGTAAGTCATTTCCGTATTGCCGACGATTTGAAGACGGTCGGGATTGATAAAACGAGTAAAACCGGTCAGGGCCAGTCCCATCTTTTGAACCTGTGAATGGGTAATTTCCTTTTTGAGTCCTTTGTGTCCAGCCATTAGACTCAGGCCCAAATAAGATTCTCTATTTTGCTCTAATTCTTGAACCACAAGGCCGCTCATAACTCCACCCTAAAATCAGTAATTACAAGATTCAGGGATTGAGGGATTTAGGAATTTAATTCACCATTCCCCAATTTCAAAATGCAATCAATATTTTTCATCTTCTTCAGAGATGATCTGGAAAAGCTCTTTCTGGGATTGAGCCTCTATCAGACGTTTCTTGAAAGAAGGATCTTTCAATAGCGTGACAATTCGGCCCAGGAGTTTCAGGTTGTCCACTGCTGAATTTTCCGGAGCCATCACCATGAAGAAGAGCTGACTGGGTTTGCGATCGATTGAATCGAAATCCACACCCTTCATGGAACGGCCAAATGAGATGAGGAAGCTCTTCAACTTTTTTAACCGGCCATGTGGGATGGCAATCCCTTCTCCAATTCCTGTCGATCCCAATTTTTCCCTATCAAGAAGCACCTGAAGCAACTCTTCTTCAGAAGCCATTTGGCAAGGCTTCACCAAAACACTGGACAACGCCTTCAAAACGGAGCGTTTATCCGTACCCTGGAGATTCGGGATTACCCACTCTTCTTTCAAATAATTCATGATCTTCACTATTCCCTCTCCCACTCTTCCTTATTTTGAGAACTTTTAAAAAATCAGCAGATCTCTCAGAGATTTCTTGATTTTTCAGAAATCTCATTTTGGGTGTGGCTCCACCCATTCGTAACCTCCATCTTTAGCTCGACAGAGGGCATTCATCAGTCCTGAATCTGAATTGAAAAAAATTAAAAAATCCTGGTTTGAGAGTTGGAGTTGGGCGATCGCCTCATCAAGAGACATGGGCTTGGCGATAGTTCGCCTCCTCTGGATCATGGCAGGAATCTCTCCCGTCTCCTTGTCTCCGAAAGCATCTCCATCACCTTCCGGAGGCGTCTTGGAAGGGGAAAGGGCTGATCTTTTCCTCCTCACCTTCCCCCGCCGCTCTCTGATTTGACGCTCCATCTTCTCAACCATTTGATCGATGGCCGCGTAGAGATCGTTGTTCCTTCCCTGACTATTTAGGGTTAACCCCTCTCCAATGATCGTAATTTCAGCAATGTGCCGAAATTTTTCTCCGGAAAGAACGACATGGACCTCTTGCGAATTCTCAATATATTTTTCCAACCTCTGGACCTTTCCCTTTACATAGTCCTTTATCCCTTCATCGGTTTCCATATGCCGGAACGTCACTGCGATCTGCATTTGTCCCCCTTGACTTGCTCAAGTTGAGATAGTCCGATTAAATACTACATTCGAATATCAAATCCCGCCTTGGCGGGATTCATCCGTAAGGGGTAAGGCGTTAGGGGTAAGTCGCAAAACCCCTTATGACTTGCGTCTCACGCGCTTACGCGTCTTCAGATTTCGTGCTTCGAATTTTGGTTTTCTCACCCCCATATTCTCTAAAACATCTTTCTTCGCTCGCTCGAAGAAAGGATCTTCATCATTTCCCGATATTTCGAAACGGTCCTCCGTGCAATATGGATGTTCATCCCCTTCAGAATTTGAACCAATTTCTCATCACTGTAAGGCTTCTTTAAGTCCTCTCTCGAAATGATCTCACGGACGAGATTCTTGACGCTTTCCGAAGCTAAGCTTTCCCCTTGGGTAGAAGTAATCCCTGCATTGAAGA
>Ga0299915_10004358_pt1 | contig 10326 bp, 9 predicted proteins | sample RVTome_13_FD_200263 | JGI IMG/M metagenome (GOLD analysis project Ga0299915, IMG submission 200263) | Soil microbial communities from uranium-contaminated site in the Upper Colorado River Basin, Wyoming, United States - RVT92D227 (version 2) ... | reverse complement strand
CGCGACAGCCGGTTGGGGTCCACCTCGATCTGGAACTGCCGCACCATGCCGCCGATGCTGGCCACTTCGGCCACCCCCGGCACACTTTGAAGCTCGTACTTCAGGAAAAAATCCTGCACCGCGCGCAGGCGGTCGAGGTCGTAACGGTTCTCACGGTCGACCAGCGCATATTCGAACACCCAGCCGACGCCGGACGCATCGGGCCCCAGCGTCGGCCTGACGCCGTCGGGCAGCTGCGACTGCGCCTGGGCGAGATATTCCAGCACCCGGCTGCGCGCCCAGTAGGGGTCGGTTCCATCCTCGAAAATGACGTAGATGAAGGATTCCCCGAACATGGAGAAACCGCGCACCGCGGTGGATTTCGGCACCGCGAGCAAGGCGCTGGTCAGCGGATAGCCGACCTGGTCTTCCACCGTCTGCGGCGACTGGCCTGGATAGGATGTTTTGACGATGACCTGGACGTCGGACAGGTCCGGAATGGCGTCCAGCGCCATGTGGCGCGCGCTGTAAATCCCCGAAACGGCAAGCAGGACGCTGGCCAGCAGGACCAGGAAGCGGTTCTTCAGCGACCATTCGATCAGACGGGCGACCATCCCGCTTGTGGCCGTCATTGCGCCGGTTCGGTGCCTGCACGCATGCGCTGCGCGGTATCGGCAATGGACGCGGCGGCGTCCAGCAGGAACTGGCCGTTGACCGCAACCTGATCGCCGGCTTCGAGCCCGTTACGGATCGCGATGCGCTCGGCGGTTTCGATGCCGGTGACGACCTCGACCGGCATGAAATGCCCCTTGCCCAGCGCACGCATTACGAAATCGCCGCGGCCGCTGCGCATCACCGCACTTTTCGGCACCGACAGCACCTCGCGCGGCGTGGCATGGATCGTCACCTGCGCGAATTCACCCAGCCGGGGGGCGCGCGAGAGTGCCACCGGCATGCGCACCCGCAGCGTGCGGGTCGCCTCGTCCACCAGGGGATGCAGCCCCCGCAGCTGCGTCTTGACGGTCTCGCCATCGGCAAACGCCAGGGTGACGGCATCGCCCTCCTCCACCCAGTCGAGCTGGTCCGGATACAGCACCATCTCGATCTGGGCGTGCGCCGGGTCGACGCAATGCAGGATTTCGGTCGAGTGGTCCACCGTCATGCCTGGCCGCGCCATCACCGCCTGCACCACGCAGGCGCGCTGGGCGCGAGCCTGGAACACGCCAAGCGCTTTCTCGCTTTTCCCCAGCCGGTCCAGCATGGCGCCGGTCAAGCCGATTTGCTGCAGCCGCAATTCCACCCGCTCGCGATCGCGCTCCAGCGGCCGCAGGATCGACTGGAGTTGTTCTTCACTCTGGCGCACTCCACGCTCGGCCTGCGCGCGCTCGGCGGGATCGAGATCGCGCGCTTTTTCCAGCGTGATCCGATGCTGTGCACGCCGCTCCTCGGCCATGTTCAGCGTGGGCAGGCCGCGCCGCAGGATGTCGATGTATTCGTACTGCAGGTTCAGTGCTTCCTGCGAGGACAGTTCGTACAGCAGCTGGCCCCGCTCGATGCGCTGACCGACCCGGCTCACATGCAGCCGCGTCAGAAGGCCATCCACATTGGGGGTGATGCGCAACACCGCGCTTTCATCGGCCACCAGCGTGCCGTAGACCGGAATGTCGTGCGTCAGGGTGGCGAGTTCCGCCTTCGCCAACTGCACGCCGAGTTTTTGCTGCGTCGCGGTATCGACGTGAATCTGCTTTGCCGCCGAACCCGCTGCGTCTTTCATCACCACCAGATCCATGCCGCAAATCGGACATTCGCCGGGATGATCCTGAACGATATGCGCGTGCATCGGGCAAACATAGGTTTGCCCGCCGGCCTTGGAGGCGGGTTGCGATAAAACGTCGAGGGCTGCAGGCGGGGATGAGGCCTGCCGGGTTCCCAGCCAGAAGCCGCCTGCGCCGACGGCCACGACGACCAGCAAAACCAGAACTGCTCTTTTCATTCAGGTCACACAGCAATCAATCGGTGGACAGGATGACCGTGCCGAAAAAAAGGGGGCAAGACCCCCCTTTTTTTCCTGGCATGCCTGTGAGGGTCAGGTCACGTTGATGCGCGTGCGTGCCGTCCCCATCACCGCACCGGTACGCCAGTGCCGGAACTGGACGGTCACGGTCCAGGTGCCACGGCTGGTCGGCTGGATGATGCAGTCATAGCGCTCGGCCGAATGAGCCTCGATCGCCTGGGTCTCCCAGGGCACAGGCAGGGGCCGGCCGTCGGAGGCCACGACGCTGACAGTGAGGCCGCCAAAATCGATCTTCTGCGGGTGGAAGCCGGCGCAGATGTAGCGCGCCAGTAGCCTTTGGCCGAGCGTCATGTTGACCGCCACACCCGGATGGGTCAGTGCAGAGTTCGCGCCGTCCACGCCAGTGATGATGAAGTATTGCGGGTTGAGGTTGTTCAGCCCCACATCACCGCCGCAGGTACCGGCCGACCATTGCAGGTTGTGCCAGGCCGGGTCGATTTCATCCGCCGCCCAGATCGCCTCGACGTCGTAGATCGGCCCGTTGGCGAACGCGCGCTTGGTGCCCGGCGGATCGTTGGGGTTGGGCGCCGGGTCGACGATCAGGCCGCCGTACATGCCCATCTCCGCATGCAGCGGGGTGTTGGTGTGGCAATGATAGAAATAGGTGCCGGCATGTGCGGGCCGCCACTGGTAGGTGTAGGTGCCGCCGGTCACGTCCCAGGACAGGTGGCCGACGCCATCGTTTGCCTGGCTCGGCTCGATGCCGTGATGGTGGACGGTATGCATCCACATCATGTTGACCGTCAGTTCCGTATGCACGATCTGCCCTTCGGTCACGCGCATCGCCGGCGACGGGAAGGAGCCGCCGCCGGTCATCCCGCCGCCCCCGCCTGCCGCCAGGTCGGTAAAGCCCCAGATCGGCACCGAGTTGCCGTCGTCAAAGGTCATCGAGCCGTTCATGTAGATGCCGCGCCGGAACACCACGTCGGGCGTCACCCGTCCTGGCGTTGCCGGCGTACCCGGATACACATAGCAGGCATCGCCCATTCCACCACCACCACCGCCACTATTCATTCCCATGTCAGTCTCCTCGTTTTTATTTGAATACGATTTCGGTCATCGCGCCGAACTGGTACATGCCGCCGCCAGCGGTCTGCGACATCTCGTCGTGCAGGTGCATGGGGAAATGCCCCGTGGTGACCGGAGGATGGGCGTCGGGTGGCGCGTCGAAGGGGAAGATCGCGTCGATCTTGCCGAGCTGGTTGCGCAGGTAAAGCGTGTCCTTCTTCCACACCTGCGGCCGCACCGTGCCGCGATCGGTCAGCCACTCCATATGGTTGGCGTGGGTATGCACTGCGTGCGAGCACATGCCGGCATTGAGTATGCGCATCAGGGTGCGGTCGACGCCGGCATAGCCTTCCAATTGCGTGCGCGGGTCGTACAGGGCATCGCGCGTGGTATCGCCGTGGCCGGTTGCGCCCGGCGGCAGCGAAGTCAGGCCGTTGATGGTGAAGTAGCGCGGCGTGAAACTGGTGGGAATAGCCGTGCCCTGCTGCACCGCCCTGTTGAGTGCCGGATCGATGTCGTTGAAGACCCAGAACAGTTGCTTCGTGAATTTGGGGCTGCCCGAGTAAAGCTCATCGGTTTTGCCCGCCGGCATGATCGCCAATCCGCCATGCAGACCAAGGAAGGTGTTGTAGCTGGTCTTGTTGTCATAGAACAGATAGGAACCCGCCTTCCCGGTGGGGATGGTGTAGGTGAGGCTCCCGCTGCCGCCGGCGGGGATATCGCCGGTGCTGGCCAGCGGCGGATCGCCTGCCGCGAGGCCGCCGATCACGAAGTTGTGCGTCATCGCGAGGCGGTTGATCACCGTGATCGAAAGGGTGTCGCCTTCCTGGCAAATGATCGGGGTGGCCGGCACGTTGAGGTCGGCTGACGAATCGCTGAACCCCTTGACGTAAACCGACACGCCGTCCGGCATGGTTTGCGTGCCGGCGGTGATGTAAAACGTCTTGCTGATGGTGGCCGCCTGCGAACGCGGCGACCACGACAGCAAGCCGGTCCCCGTCATCAGGCTGGCGAACCCGGCCGTTCCGGCCTTCAAGAACCCTCTGCGCTCCATCTGTCTTCTCCTCTTTATATTTGTGTGTTTACCGATTTCCGAACTGCAGGCAGTTCGTCCCATACCGATTGCCGATCAGCTGCGCTGGCCGGAAGTCGCGTGGAGTTCAGTCCCGGATGGACGTGACAAGAGGGTGAAGACGTGCCGGTGAAATACTGGGAACGGCAGCGCACAGGAGGCCTTGCATTGAAAAAGATCGTCTCCACCCGGTAATTATTATTTTTATTATTTTTTTGTTTGTATGATTAACCACATTTATGGGAGGGATTATTTCCCTAGGGAATCCGACTGACCATGGTCCATTCGAACCTTTATGGTTGAACGTTTCATACCCTGATCGATGCGGGTCTGACTGGATCGGTCAAGCTCTATTTGCCGTCCAGGCTTGAATCCGCCTGCCCTGACGGCGGATAATGGGGCATTCGTCAGATTGCCTGCTTTGGAAACCTACATCCTCATCCTCATTTCCACGGTGTTCGTGAACAACATCGTGATGGCCAAGATTCTCGGCCTGTGTCCCTTCATGGGCGTGTCGAAGAAGCTGGAAACGGCAGTCGGCATGGGGCTGGCGACGACCTTTGTGCTGACGCTGGCGTCCGGCGCCAGCTACCTCATCAACGAGTACCTGCTCGGCACCGAACTGTTCTACCTGCGCACGCTCTCATTCATAGTCGTGATCGCCGGAATCGTGCAGTTCACCGAAATGTTCATCCACAAGACCAGCCCGGTGCTGTATCAGGTGCTGGGGATTTATCTGCCGCTCATCACCACCAACTGCGCCGTGCTGGGGATTCCGCTGCTCAACGTGCAAGCGCAGCACAATTTCGTCGAGTCGCTGTTTTTCGGCGCGGGCGGGGCACTCGGCTTCACCCTGGTGCTGATCCTGTTTGCCGGCATACGCGAACGTCTGGATACCTGTGATGTGCCCGCGCCGTTCAAGGGCACCAGCATTGCAATGATCACTGCCGGGCTGATGTCGCTCGCCTTCATGGGCTTTTCCGGGTTGGTGAAATAATGCTGACCGCCATTCTGGTGATGGTCGCCATCGCGGTCGTGATCGGTCTGGTGCTCGGCTGGTCGGCAATCCGCTTCAAGGTGGAGGGCAACCCGCTGGCGGAAAAGATCGACGCCATCCTGCCGCAGACGCAATGCGGCCAGTGCGGCTTTCCCGGCTGCCGGCCCTATGCCGAGGCGATCGCCAAGGGCGAAGCCGATATCAACCAGTGCCCGCCGGGAGGCGAGGAAGGCGTGAAAAAGCTGGCTGATCTGCTGGGGATCGAGCCCAAATCGCTCGACGAAGCCCACGGCACACCCAAACCCAAGTCTGTCGCTTTCATCGACGAACAGACCTGCATCGGCTGCACCCTGTGCATCCAGGCCTGCCCGGTCGACGCCATCTCCGGCGCGGCCAAGCAGATGCACACCATCATTGCATCAGAGTGCACCGGCTGCGAGCTGTGCCTGCCGCCATGCCCGGTCGACTGCATCTCGATGGTGCCGATCGCCGAGGACCTGCCGCACTGGAAGTGGAAGCATCCTGTCGTCATGTTGAAGCGCGTCGCATGAGCAGCGAGCCTCGGAACGTGCGAGCGACCGCGAATGCGCGCAGCCCCCGACATGGATCGACAGCCTTCCGCAAACCAGCCGGAGGGGGCGTGGCATGAGCCGCGAACTGTTCAAATTCAAGGGCGGGGTACACCCGCCCGGGCACAAGTCCGAATCGAACACGCGTCCGATTCACGCCGCGCCACTGCCCAAAAAACTGGTCATCCCGCTGCGCCAGCACATCGGCAACCCGGCCAAACCGGTAGTGGACGTGGGCGACCGTGTGCTGAAAGGCCAGATGATCGCAGCCGCCGATGGCACTATCTCGACTGCGGTCCATGCATCCAGCTCCGGCACCGTCACCGCCATCGACCTGCAGCCGGTTCCGCATACCTCCGGCCTGCCCGACCTCTGCATCACGATCGAAACCGACGGCCGCGACGAATGGATCGCCCACACACCGCTCGATTATCGGGCGATGGCGCCCACCGCGTTGCGCATGCAGTTGCGCGACATGGGCCTGGCCGGCCTCGGCGGCGCGGCCTTTCCCAGCGCGGTCAAACTCGACCCCGGCGCGACACGCCCCTGCCCTACCCTGATCATCAACGGCGGCGAATGCGAGCCGTGGATCACCTGCGACGATCTTCTGATGCGCACCCATGCCGACGAGATCCTGCAGGGCGTAGCGATCATGCGGCATCTCCTGGGCAGCACGGAAATTCTCATCGGCATCGAGGACAACAAACCCGAAGCCCTAGCCGCGATGCAAGCCGCAGCCACCAAAATGGATTTTGCAGTGGAGGTGGTCGCGGTGCCGGCGCATTACCCCGGCGGCGGCGCCAAGCAGTTGATCGAGACGCTCACCGGCAAGCAAGTCCCCTCCGGCAAGCTGTCGACCGACATCGGTATCCAGGTGTTCAACGTCGGCACCGCCCATGCGCTGGCACGCGCGGTGCATCACGGCGAACCGCTGATTTCGCGGCTGGTCACCGTCACCGGCCACGTGCTGCGGCCGCAGAATTTCGAGGTGCTGATCGGCACGCCGATGCACACGCTGATCACCTTGGCTGGCGACCGCGACGGCACCACCGGCGTGCTAATGGGCGGGCCGATGATGGGCGTACCGATGCCCAATCTCGACGTGCCGGTGGTCAAGGCCACCAACTGCATCCTGGTGAAGTCAAACGAACTGTTCCCCCCGCTGCCCAAGGCCCTGCCGTGCATTCGCTGCACCCGCTGCGCTGACGCCTGCCCCGCGGTGCTGCAGCCGCAGGAACTGTTCCGCTTTGCCAAGGCGGGCGACTTCGGACGCGCGCAGGAATACAAGCTGTTCGACTGCATCGAATGCGGCTGCTGCAGCTATGTCTGCCCCAGCCATATCCCGCTGGTCGATTATTACCGCTACGCCAAGAGCGAAATCTGGGCGCACGAAAAAGGCAAGCGTGCTTCCGATCTGGCACGCGAACGCCACGAATTCCGCCTGTTCCGGCTGGAACGTGAGAAAAAGGAAAAAGCCGAGAAACTCGCCGCCAAGGCGCAGGCCACGCGCGCGCAAGCCGCGCAGGATCAAACCCGGCGCGCCGAACTCGCTGCGGAACCCGCGGCCGAGGGCACCGCCCCCAGCGACGCCGACGCCAAGAAGGCGCTGATCGCCGCGGCACTCGCCCGCGCCCAGGCGAAAAAAGCCGAGATCGCGCCGAAAAACACCGACAACCTGTCGCCCGGCACCCAGCACGAGATCGAGGAAATCGAGGCGCGCCGGGCTAAAATCCGCGCACTGGCGCGCCAGCCGCTGGAAACCGAAGAGAAGCCCTAAGGCGTCAAGAAAGAAAACGACTCATGCCCGCCCCTTTCATTCTCGACCGCACCAGCGTCACCCAGGTCATGGCCTGGGTGCTGGTGGCGCTGCTGCCCGCCATTGCAACTTACGTCTGGCTGTTCGGGCCGGGCATCCTGGTCACGCTGTCGCTCGCCACCGTCACCGCGCTGACGGCCGAGGCGGCGATGCTGAAGGCGCGCGGCTACCCGGCCAAGCCCTTTCTCATGGATCTATCCGCCGTCGTCACCGCCTGGCTGCTGGCGCTGTCGCTGCCGTCGCTGGCGCCGTGGTGGCTGATCGTCACCGGCACGCTGTTCGCCATTGTGGTGGCCAAGCATCTGTATGGCGGACTCGGGCAGAACATCTTCAACCCGGCGATGGTCGGCTACGCAGTGCTGATCGTGTCGTTCCCGGTGCAGATGACGCACTGGGCGGCTCCCCTCGAACTGACCTCGACCCACCTCACCCTGGCACAAAGTGCGACGGTGATTTTCGGCGGCGACGTGTCCAAGAGCACGCTCGACGCCGTCACCATGGCCACCCCGCTGGACGCGCTGCGCACCGGCCTGCTGCGGCAACTGACGGTGGATGAGGTCTTGACCGAGCCGATTTTCGGCCATTACGGCGGCACCGGTTTCGAGTGGCTGGCGGCGGCGTTTTTGCTCGGCGGCCTGCTGCTGTGGGCCTTGCGCATCATCAGCTGGCACGTGCCGCTGACGTTTCTCGCAGGGGTGTGGCTCACCGCCGGTTTCCTGCATTTCTACGACGCCGGCCGCTTCGGCGCGCCGTGGTTCCACCTGTTTGCGCCGTCGGTGATGCTGGGGGCCTTCTTCATCGCCACCGATCCGGTGACGGGTGCAACCACCCCGCGCGGCAAACTGATTTTCGGTCTGGGCGCGGGTTTTCTCACCATGGCCATCCGCACCTGGGGCGGCTTCCCTGACGGCGTGGCGTTTGCCATCCTGCTGATGAACCTGTGCGCGCCGCTGATCGACCAGTACACCCAGCCGCGCGTGTATGGCGAGGCAAAATAAGGCACAGCCGGCATGACTTCTCCGATTCCAGCCGCCCTGCGTAACGCGCTGCGCACCGGCGTCATCCTGTTCGTGTTCGCCCTCGTCGGCACCGCCATGCTGGCATTCACCCACAACCGCACTGAGCCCGTCATCACCCGCGGCCAACTGGCCGAAAAGCGCGCGCTCCTGAGCCAGGTGCTACCTGCCGCGCTGTACGACAACGACCTGCTGTCCACCCAGCAAAGCGTGCCGCCGGACGACCTGCTGGGCACGCGGCAGGCGTCGGCGCTGTGGCTGGCGCGCCGCGACGGCGAGTTCAGCGGCGTGGTGCTGGAAGCCGTCGCGCCGGATGGCTACAGCGGCAACATTGCCTTGTTGATCGGGATCGACGCGAATGGCGCCGTGACCGGCGTACGCGTCACCGCCCACCGCGAAACGCCGGGGCTGGGCGATTACATCGATCGTGCCAAGAGCGCGTGGATCGACCAGTTTGTCGGCAAGTCGCTATTGGCCCCAGAACCCAAACACTGGAAGGTCGCCAAGGACGGCGGCGTGTTCGACGCCCGCGCCGGTGCCACCATCACCCCGCGCGCGGTGGTCAAGGCGGTCAAGAGCGCGCTCGATTATTTTGCGCGGCACCGCGCGGCATTTGCCGCGCCTCTCGCAGTGAAGGAGAAGGACGCATGATGACGATGAACGAATTCCGCAGCCTGTTCCACAACGGCCTGATCAAGCAGAACACCGGGCTGGTGCAACTGCTCGGCCTGTGCCCGCTGCTGGCGATCAGCAACAACGTGGTCAACGCGCTGTCGCTGGGGCTGGCGACGACGATGGTGATGGCGGCATCGAGCGGTGCGGTGTCGGGCGTGCGCCATTTCGTGCCGAACGAAATCCGCATTCCCGTGTTCGTGCTCATCATCGCCGCGCTAGTCACGGTGATCGACCTGGTGATGCACGCCTTCGTGCATCCGCTCTATCTGGTGCTGGGGATTTTCATCCCGCTCATCACCACCAATTGCATCGTGCTGGCGCGCGCCGACGCGTTTGCCGCCAAGAACCGTCCGCTGAACAGCGTAGTCGATGCCGTTGCAATGGGACTTGGGCTGACGCTGGTGCTGCTGGTGCTGGGCGCGATCCGCGAACTCGCCGGCCAGGGTACGCTGTTCTCCGGCATCGATCTGGTATTCGGAGAAGATGCAAAACAATTCGTGCTGCATGTTCTGCCCAACTATCAGGGCTTCTTGCTGGCGATTCTGCCGCCCGGCGCCTTCATTGCGCTGGGACTATTAATCGCCACGAACAACTGGTACAAGGCGCGCGCCGAACAGCGCACCCGCGCGGCCGTAGCGGTTGCGGCATGAATCCAGCCAAACGCCACGAAATCTTCAGCCGCCTGCGCGCGGCCAATCCCCATCCCACCACTGAGCTTGAATACAGCACGCCGTTCGAGTTGCTGGTGGCGGTGGTGCTGTCGGCACAGGCCACCGACAAGGGGGTGAACCTCGCCACCCGCAAGCTGTTTCCGGTGGCCAACACGCCCGAGGCCATTTATGCGCTGGGCGAAGCGGGACTGTCCGAAACCATCAAAACCATCGGCCTCTACAAGAGCAAGGCGAAGCACCTCATCGCCGCCTGCCGGATGCTGATCGATCTGCACGGCAGCCAGGTGCCGGCCGACCGGGCCGCACTCGAAGCGCTGCCCGGCGTGGGGCGCAAAACCGCGAACGTGATCCTCAACACCGCGTTCGGCCAGCCAACCATGGCAGTCGATACCCACATCTTCCGCGTCGCCAACCGCACCGGCCTGGCCTCCGGCAAGACCGTACTGGAG
>Ga0299915_10004357_pt1 | contig 10327 bp, 5 predicted proteins | sample RVTome_13_FD_200263 | JGI IMG/M metagenome (GOLD analysis project Ga0299915, IMG submission 200263) | Soil microbial communities from uranium-contaminated site in the Upper Colorado River Basin, Wyoming, United States - RVT92D227 (version 2) ... | reverse complement strand
CTTCCATTTTTCATCGGTTCGGCAGCCGCCATGGTTGCACTGCTGCTTGTTTTGTCCATCCTGCCCGAGTCGCATGCCCGCCAGTCCGCCTCTTCTCCAGGTACCCGTTGGAACTGGCATTCCGCCCGCAGCATCGTGCTCAGCCCGGCTGGTGTGCTGCTCCTGCTCATTTTTATCATTGCCTTTGGACTGGCAGGTTTCCAGGGCATCATCGGCCTGTACGTAATCGAGCGGCTGGATTTTCTCACCTCGCAGGTGGGCGCGCTGTGGATGGTGATGGGGGCGGTGATGATCCTGGTCCAGGGTGCCTTGATGGGACCGCTGACCAAGCGCCTGGGCGAGGTGACGCTCATCCGCCTGGGGATGCTGGGCAGCGCCATAGGCTACGGATTGATCCTGCTCGCCGGTGGGTTCGTCAGCCTGCTGCTGGCGGTTGGCTTTCTGACCCTGGCATTGGCACTGGTCGGTCCGGCGCTGAACGCGCGGATTTCTCACTTTGCCGGAGAACATATGGGTAGGCTGATGGGTCTAAACAGTACTGCCACCAGCCTGGGCAGGGTGACGGGTCCACTCTGGGCAGGCCCGCTGTTCGACATCGAGCTGAGCTATCCTTTCCTGGGCGGCCTTGGAGTGCTCCTGCTCGGGTTTATCGTCAGCCTGGTGGGTTTTCGCCCAGCACATTCCACGGATTGAGGTATTCGTTTGGGAACTTTTTCACGATTTCGTGGTCTATGGTGTGTGAAGATGAAAGCCTACCCTAACACAACTTTCAGCAGAGGTTTTGTATGCACATCACCACTTTCCACTCACGATTGAGTCACAGCCTCCTGCTGCTGGTCGCCGCATTGCTGGCAGCCTGCAGCGGGCAAAGCCCGATCACCACCGCCCCCGTCGACGCCCCACCGACCTCGCCTCCCGTTGCAACGGCTGAACCGCTGCCCAGCGAGACACCCCTCCCCCCGCCTACCGATACCCCTGAGCCGCGCTGGACGCTGTTCACCGACGGCAACGAAGTGCGTGACCTGGCTTTCGGAGCGGATGGCACGCTATGGGCTGCTACTGTGGGCGGCGTGGTTGCCTGGAATGTGACAGATCAGAGTTACACCAGGTACACCACGCTGGAAGGGCTGCCCAGCAACCAGGTTGGGCAGGTTACTGCTGCGCCGGATGGCAGCCTGTGGTTTGCTACCGGCAGCGGTGTGCTGTGCTATGACGGGCAATCCTGGAATACCTACACGGTCAGTGACGGCCTGCTCAGCAACCGCGTCACCGCGGTTGCGTTTGCCCCCGATGGCTCGCTCTGGGCTGGCAGCGGCTATGACGGCGAGGGCACCATCGGTGGCCTGTCGCACTTCGATGGGCAGACCTGGGCCTCCACCACCGACGATAACGGCCTGGACGACGGCCTCAACGCCATCGCCTTCGCCCCTGACGGCACGCTCTGGCTGGGGAGCGGCATTGGCCTGCTGCATTTGGATACCAGTGGGATGGATCTCAAGCTTTACTCCAGCGCCGACGGGCTGCCCTCCTCATCCATCTTCGACCTGCTGTTCACTTCCGACGGCGCACTGTGGATCGGCACGGATGCTGGCGCTGTGCGCTATGACGGGCAGACCTGGCAGTTGTACGATACCAGCACAGGATTGGTGCACAACCAGGTGTTTGACATTGCAGTGGCGCCGGATGGTCGTCTCTGGTTTGCCACCCCCGGCGGCGTGACGGTCTACGACGGTGAAACCTGGGAATCCTATGCTACGGGCGAGTTCCCTGAAGAGAACGTTGTCTTTGCCCTCGTCTTTGCCGCTGACGGCAGCCTCTACGCCGGCACGGGGCGCGGTATCGTGCGCATGGACGAGGTCAATCGCCAGAACTTGCGCACCGCTGATCCCCCGGTCAGCGACGCATTGACTGTGGCATTTGCACCAGATGGTTCGCTTTGGGTAGGTACAGACAATCACGGCATCCTGCGCTTCGACGGCGAAACCTGGCAGCGCTACACCACGCTGGACGGGCTGGCGGATGACAGCATCCACGCCATCGTCTTTGCCTCCGATGGCACGCCCTGGGCCGCTTCGTGGCGCGGCGCCTCGCGCTTCGATGGGCAGAGCTGGCAGGCTTTTCCCATCCAAAGCGACCAGGTCGGTAACTCGTTTCACCCCCTGGCCATCACCCCCGACGGCAATGTCTGGATGGGTACCGGTCGCGGGCTGCTGAAATTGGAGAAGGATACCTGGCAGGTGGTCTCAGAAGCCGACCTGACCGGCATCTCGTTGCTTGCCATGCCGGATAACACCCTCTGGGTGGGCACAGATTCCGGCTTGATGCGCTGGGAAGAGGGGGAACTGACCCAGGTGGATACGGCGGGAAAGCTAGAGGACAAACGCGTCTGGGCACTGTTACCGGCCTCTGATGGTAGCCTGTGGGCAGGTACCTCTCATGGGCTGTTCAGTTTTGACGGGCAGGTTTGGACGCAGGCAGGGGTCTTCGAGGACAACACGGTCACCTGCTTGGCGCTTGGCATAGACGGATCGCTGTGGGCGGGGAGCTGGGGTGGGGGCGCGGCGCGTTTCGATAGAAATATCTGGCAAACTTTCACCACGCAAGATGGCTTAGTCAGCAATATCATCCATGCGATCAGCGTTGCTCCGGATGGCTCCGTATGGATTGCCGCTCAGGGCGGGTTAAGTCATTACCAGCCGTAAGTGGAAGATTTTTGTATTGACGGCATCAATCATCTATAAGCCTCAATCGAAAATTCATTTGTATTGACGACGTAAGTCGTTCTATCTTCATATTAGAGCGTAGAGACCGCAGAGATATTTAAGAATTTCTCTGCGGCCTCTCGGCAGTACTCTGCCGCGTTTGCTATGCGGTGTAATATTTACTTACTTATCGTTGAGGGTGTCAATACAGCGATACCGTAAGGAGCAAGGGTCAACGTATTGCCAATTTCTACGCCCTGCAGGTGCTCATGTGCGGCATGCCATGGGAGCTGCGTTGTCTGCTCTGTGCGCGTGTGGTTGATCAGGATGAATATCTCACGATGATCAGCACCCACCCGCCGGCAAGCCTCCACACCGACTTTTGTCTTCAGCAGTGGTTCTACGCCCGCCTGCCCGGTGATCTGCTGCAGTAGCAATTTCTGACTGGCATCGTCCAGGTAAGCGCCGACGAAGGTCACCGTTCCCTTGCCGTAAGGATGCTGGGTGATCGCCGCCTGGTCATCCAACCAACCATTGCTCGTCCCGTATCTTGCCAGGATCTGCGTGCCTGCTTCGTCTAGCAGTTTCAAACGTTCTGCCCAGAAATAAGAATTGCCATTCCAGTCTGGGCCGAAAACCGGCACAGGCTCATTCAGTGCATAATACTCTTCGACTTCGACTCCCGCCAGCTTGGTCAGCTCGCCGGGCTGCCGCATTGGCAGCAGGGCGTTGTACTCGTCCTTCATCCCGCTGCGGATCGTTAATACCAGATGCCCGCCATTTCTCACGAAGGCTTTCAGGTTGGCAACACGTTTGTCGTTCAGGATCAGCAGGGCCGGGGCAATTACCAGCTTATAGCCCTTGAGTGCCGCGTCTGCTGAAATAATGTCCACCGGGATGTTCTGCACTGCCAGCGGGCGGTAATAGTGCCGCAGGTGTTCCACGTAGTCGAAATCTTTGTGATGCGCCTGCCAGCGGATAGACCAGCGGCTGTCGTAATCATTCAATATCGCCGTTTCGGCTTTTATCGTTGAACCTGCAATCAGGGACGAAACCGCTGAAAAATCCCTGGCAACCTGTTGTGCCTCTGCATAGAAAAGCCGCGGTTGACCAGCGGTATCCAACAGCGTGCCGTGATACTGCTCCTGCCCGTTCAATGGCGAACGCCACTGCCAGTACAGCACCGCGTCCGCGCCATGACCCAGCGCATGCCAGGCCATCGTACGCGCTTCACCCTTGTTCAGCATATTATTCACCGGCTTCCAGTTGACGTTACCTGGTTGGGTTTCCATCAACCAGAAATTCTTGCGCTTGTAGCCGCGCACCAGGTCATGCGCCGCGCCGTCGGTCTGGTAATCGAGGTGCCCCATGCCCACATACCAGTCCCAGGAAGCCATATCCAGGTCTTCCGACATCTCATAATGGTCGTAGCCGTCATGCCAATACATGAAATTGTGCGTGATCCAGACGTTCTTTTTTAGATGGGGTCGCAGCTCGTCAATTTGCAGACGTTGAAAGCGCCGGTAACTCAAGGTCATGAAGTGCTTGAACTCCAGCATCAGACCGGGATTATGCGGGCCAATCGGCATCGGGATCTGCTCCCAGGCATCGTAGGTCTGGCTCCAATAGGCGGTGGTCCAGCGGCGATTGAGCTCATCGAGCGTCCCATAGCGCTGGGCAAGGTATTCATGAAATAGTTGCTGGCAGTGTGGACAGTAACAGTAGCGGTTGTATTCATTGTCGATCTGCCAGCCGATCACATGCGGGTTTGTACCGAAAGTTTCTGCGATCTTCTTCACCAACCTGCGAGTCGCCTCGTGGAACTCTGGCGAATTGACGCAGTAGTGGCAGCGGTTCCCAAACTGGACGCGGCGCCCATTTTCATCCAGCGCCAGAATATCCGGGTATTGCTCAACCAGCCAGGCTGGAGGCGCCGCGGTAGGCGTGGAAAGCACCGTCTCGATCCCCGCTTTAGTCAGCTGGGCAATCGCTCGCTCCAGCCAGCCGAAATTGAACCTGCCCGCCGACGGTTCGAGCGCCGACCAGGCGAATTCGCCCAGCCGTGCGACATTGAACCCGGCCTCGCTCATCAATCGGATATCTTTCTTCCATCTTTCTTCAGGCCACTGCTCGGGATAGTAAGCAGATCCTGTGTATAGTTTCGAGGCTTTCTTGCGTGCAGTTTTGGTAACCATGCCCGATTCTCCCTGTAAGCTTTTTAACCTTTGACCTTTTAGCAACCCTGGCTTATTTATCCGCCATGAGATTTGATCCTAAATAAAAATTGCCTATGGATTCAGGAACTCCTCCAATGCCGGTAACGCACGGTCATTGAAGTCAAACAGAGCCTGATTTTCCCAGGCATTACCTGACTGTGGATCCGTCGAGTCCCATCCATTGCCTGTCACTGCCGTCCAGGTAGCATCCCACCAAAAGATGCCCAGGCCGCGTCCATTGGGCACAGCTCGCACGATGGACACGATGTCTCTCAACATGGCGCGCTGACCTTCGGGTGTAAACGGGTAGCCCGGGACCATTAGATCACGATTGGCAATATTAGACAGAAAATCATCTTCCTGGTCGGTAAATGCATAGGCGGTTTCTACCACGATCACGTCTTTTTCATACCGAGAGGAAACATCAAACAGGTTGGACTGCAATTCTGCTAAACTTCCATGCCAGAAGGGATAGTAGGAGATGCCTATCACATCGAAGGGGACTTCTCTGCGCGTTATATTATCGAACCACCAGCGCGCCAGGTCATTGTCACCTCCCTCGGCGATGTGCAGCATGACCAGCGTTGAGCTGGAGCAGTCTTTTACAGCCTGGTAACCTTCTTTAAGGAGAGCCGCCAGGTTATCAAAGTGGTTATAGTCTCCGTCCGGCCACAACATGCCAGCGTTTATCTCGTTCCCCACCTGAACCATATCTGGGGGCGTCCCCTGGGCGACGAGACTGCTGCATACATCAAAAGTGTGATCGTATAAAGCTTTTTTGAGCTGCTCGAAATCCAAATCTTTCCACGCTGCCGGTTTGAATTGCTTGCCAGGGTCAGCCCAATTGTCCGAATAGTGAAAGTCCACGAGCAACTTAATACCTTGGCTCTTCAGCCTTAGGGCCATCTCTAATATTTCAGATTTACCATGGTACCCATCGATGGGATCCACCCAAACCCGTAAGCGTGCGTAATTCATACCTTGATCTTTGAGTATTTGTAAGGCGTCAGCCTGCGTGCCATCACTATATCTGTAAATCCCTCCCATATCTTCGGATTTCTTCAAACTCGATATGTCTGATCCAAGAATGGAAAGCGCAGCCTGACCGGGAACCAGTTCGATGTCATCAAAGCTAACCCAATTACCGGCGTTGGCATCCGAGTACAGGCTGATGGTGCACTGGCCGTCGGTCACCTGATTCGAGAGCACGAGCTGAAGCCAACGATAGCCAGGCGTAGTTGAAGGCACATACACTCGCTTTTCCTCCCTCCCGCACTTGAGAGCAATATAGGCTGCATTTTGCCCGCCACTTGAACGGACCCAGGCGCGCAAGGTGTACCACTCATTTGCCAGTCCGGAGATGGTTTGCCACGTTTCTACCTGGTAAGCTTCTTCTCCCTTATGTGTCAGGCGGAAATCACCTGAATGACCTCGATCTTCGATAAGAATGGCTTCTGCCGCGCCGGTGTGATTCCAACCTGTCAGTGTCCCGCTCTGATCTTGTTCCTCGAATCCGGGGTTGACCAGGCTGATCGCTTGCGGGGCTGGGCTGGGCGTGGCGCTGGGCGGGACTCCGGTAGCGGTAGGTTCAATTTCTGGGCTGGTATCCATAGGGCCTGGCTCTAAAGTTGGATTGGGTAGGGTTGGTTCAAGCAAGGTTTCAGCCTGGGTTGGCTCAGTTTCAGAGGCTGTTTCCTGAGGACGCGCAGAAGTGCACCCGACAAGGATGCTTGCTACCTCCAGAATAACGATAAGTGTGATCCACAAGCGTGTTTTTTTTGGAAACATTGTCTAAAAAACCTTTACTTCCTTTATTTATATTTATCCTTTTACCGCACCCTGTGTCAGGCCGCCTACAATCTGATCCTGGAGGGCCAGGTAAATGATCATGATCGGCAGTGCTCCCAGCAGCGCGCCGGCTGCAAATACTCCCCATCTTTGTTGAAATTGTGCGCCGGCAAAGGTTTGCAGCCCGAGCATCAATGTGTATAGTTCGCTGTCCCTGAGTAGCACGCGCGCCAGTACGAACTCGCCATACGTGCCGATGTAGTTCAAGATGGCAACCACGATCAAGATCGGTTGCAGTAACGGCATGATTAACTTGGTGAAGATTTGCCAGTCGCTGGCACCCTCCACCATAGCCGACTCGTCGATATCGCGCGGGATGGTGTCTAGAAAGCCTTTCATCAGCCAGATGTTGACGCCCATCGAGCCGCCTAAGTACACCAGGATCAGGCTGGTGTGGTTGCCCAGGCCCAGGGCGGGAATAACGTCGCCAGCCTGTGAGATCATCAGGAACGTGGCAACCAGCGCCAGCAGGCTGGGGAACACCTGGATCAGGAAGATGGCTTTGAGCATGGTCTGGCGGCCGCGGAAGCGAAAGCGCGAGAAGGCGTAAGCTGCGCATGTGGTAATGGCGAGCGAACCAACCGAAGAGATCGAGGCGATTTTAAGCGAGTTTCCGAACCATCGCCAGAAAGGAAATGTATCCGAAGTCAGCAGCGTGCGGTAGTTTCCCAACCCCGGTTCCTTGGGGATCAACGTCTGGGTTGCCAGACTCCCGGTGGGGTTCAGAGACGCAGAAACGACCCACAAGACAGGGAAGATCGAGAAGATGATCAGGAATACCGCAATGATCAGGCGGATCCCGATGCCGAACTTGCGCTGTGCACTGGCAGACGTGCGAAGTCGTTGAACTGAAGTCACGCTAGACATTTTCACCTACCTCCTCCCACATGCGGGTATAGCGGAACTGGAAGAGTGTGATGGCGCCGACGATAAAGAAGATGATGATCGTGATGGCTGCGGCAAACCCATAGTTAATGCCGGTACTGCCGGAAAAAGCCAGGTTATACACGTAGCTGATCAGGATGTCCGTGTACCCGGCAGGGGTCGGTGAACCGGGGATGGGTGGACCGCCCGCATTGAACAGATAGATCAAATTGAAGTTGTTGAAGTTGAAGGTAAACGAGGCAATCAGCAGGGGTCCAACCGCCACCAGCAGCAAGGGCAAAGTAATGCTCTTGAATTTTTGCCAGGGGCCGGCGCCATCCACAATGGCTGCCTCGTAGATATCCTGAGGGATAGATTGCAGCGCACCGCTGCAGATCAGCATGAAGTACGGATAGCTCAACCAGAGGTTGACCAGCAGGATGGCGATTTTAGCCCACCACTGGTCGGTGAACCATGGTGGAGACCAGCCAAACAATCCTTCCATCGTGCGCGATATCACCCCCAGTTGAGGGTTCAGCATGCCGCGCCAGATCAAAATGGTGATCAGCGCAGGTACAGTGTAGGGGATGATCAGTAAAGAGCGGATCAGCTTCTTGAATGGGAAATCAGGATCGTTGAACAGGATGGCGATGGCCAATCCGAGAGAAAAATTGAACAGCAGGCTGAAGAAAGCGAAACCGAAATTCCAGCTGACAAGCTGCACCAGGGGGCCGCGCAGCGCGGGGCTGATGAAGAAATCTCGGAAGTTGGTAAATTTGATCGATGCGACAAAACCTGGTCGAAGCTGTTGGCCTGTTGACGAGGTAAATACGCCCCGCAGGTTCGTATATACGACCCCTGTCTCCTGATTGGTCATGGCATCCTGATCGGGATCGTAAACGTAAAGGGGCAGTAACTCCGCTGCTTCGGTTGGGCCGCGCACTTGAATGGTTTTTCCTGCCTCGCCAAATAGGATTTGGGTAAGGTTTTTATCCACCGCAGCCAGGAAAGCGTTCAATCGTTCATAGCCTTCGATTGTTTCAGGGATACCCTTGGCGTCGAGCGCTCCGACTCCCGCCTCGCCGGGTTGAGGTTGGGTAAGCGGCTCTCCTACTTTCGCCAGGTATCCATTCCCGTCAGGGTCCAGCAGCCACAGAGCATAATCGCCCTCCGGTGATTTAAAGGCTGTCCAGGTGTACGCCTTGCCTGTTGTTGGAAGATACTTTTCATTTGAAAGCTGATCTAATGCCTGTTCCTTGGTGATGAGATGGCCTTCCCCATAGTTTGTGAAGGCAACCCAGATCGTAAATATGATCGGGTAGATGGTAAACAGGCCCATTAATACCAGCCCCACCACCATCCAGCGAATAGGATAGGCTTCCTTTCGCAAGAACACCACATTCACGAAAATTGTGATGATCAGCACCACGGCTGCTAATGGATAGTAACCCAGGGCCGCCAGTTTGGTTAGAAACCAGAATACAGCGACATCGACAGCGACCAGAATCGCCAATCGAATGATCCGGGGTAAAACCGGTGACTTTGAAGATTCACTTTTTGCGCGGGTGTCCTGAGGAGCAGTGGAAGTCATATTTTCACCTCCTTAGAATCCTTCTGTGACACAGGGATGAAAAGAAGGCCGGGATTGACCCCGGCCTTCTTAATAAATAGTCTGTTACTCGGTCGTGACTTCCACCAGATGTGTTTCGGGATTGTAGGTGAAGGTTACGGTGCTGTCAGCCGCCAGGCTGAGGGTGTAGTTGGGTCCATCCAGAGCGCCGTCCGAACCGTAGTTCACAGTCCAGGCACCGTCTAAGGCAACTTTGAACTCATATTCTCCCGCAGGGATTTGAACGGTGAGTCGGTAAAGGCCATCGTCACCCTTCTGCATACCAGTCGCCTCGCAAGCGGGGTCCCATGTGCCGCCGCAGCCAACCTTGTCCTGATAGCTGCCGGGCAGGTTGACCATGCCGGCCAGCGCACCGAGGATCAATGCACGTACCTGGTTTGCCGCGTCTGTCATGGATGCCTCAGGAGTCTGCTCACCAGACACTGCCAGGGCGATACCGTTATTCCAGGCAGTCCAAACTGAACCCATCTCGGGGATGTTCGGCATCGGGATCGCGTTAACACCGGCTTCTCCCATCGCTTTCAGATCGGGATCATCCGTGGTCGCCAGGACTGATTTGAATGCAGACGGGCGTAATCCGGTTTCGTAGATCTGCTGCATGAAATCTTGGGTAGCCACATACTCGGTCAGGAAAGTCTGTGCCAGGAGTACGTTTTCGCTGAAGGCGTTGACCATGAAGCCCTGCACGCCGAGGAACGGAGCGCCGTTGTCAGGGAAGGCATTCGCCACCGCGTAGGGCACGCCGGAGGCACGAATTCGGTCCAGTGCCCACGGGCCAGCCATTAAGAATGGAACCTGGCCGGTTTCAAACAATGAGTGGGCGGTTTCATAGTCAGCAGTTGTCGGGATGAGACCCTCTGCGGCGGCATCGGCTAAATAGGTAACACCGGCGATCATGCCTGGGCTATCCAGACCGACATCATCCGGATTCCAGGCGCCGTTCGCATCCAGTCCAAAGATATAACCACCATTGGCTGTCAGGACAGGTAGGTTTTCGTATCCGCCCCCAGCCATGGCAAACGCATATTGAACTTTGCCTTCTGCTTTGAGGGTACGACCGATCTCAA
>Ga0299915_10004356_pt1 | contig 10327 bp, 10 predicted proteins | sample RVTome_13_FD_200263 | JGI IMG/M metagenome (GOLD analysis project Ga0299915, IMG submission 200263) | Soil microbial communities from uranium-contaminated site in the Upper Colorado River Basin, Wyoming, United States - RVT92D227 (version 2) ... | reverse complement strand
ATTCGGAATCAAATGTTCCTACTATGATGGAAGACCAGTTGAGGAGGCCTATACACCAAGGACCTAACAAAAAGGGCTTTGTATTAACCCGCTCGTATGTATTTAGCTCGTGTTTATCAATAACTTGGAAATGAGCTTAAAATGGTAAAATGAGGCCTTTTGGGGCTGCCATTCCACGTCCAATAAGAGAAGAAAAAGCTCCAAAATTCAAGCCCATTTCGCTGAAAGAGCACCAAATGCGATAAAATCACATCCGTGAGCTAAATACATACGGGTAGAATAGGCGGACCTCGTCCTCCATTCCATTTCACCTCTAGGAAGGGGGCTCCGAAACGAGCGGCTTAAGCTCAGTTTAAGAAAAATAGATGCTCGGAGGTTAGATAGAGAAAGGATAACGTCAAAATGCCATTTACTGGTTAAAATGGTTGAGGGAGAGCGATAGCCTAAAGGATGACCCTGGCGTCGACGATCCTCGCCTTGTCCCAAAAGACGAGGAACGCCATCACCGTCATCAAAAATCGGTAGCCCCAAAGATTTGCGATAATCGTATACCTAATACGATATTATGCTATATTTCATCATTTATTTTCCGATATCCTTATATCCGATTACGATATCATTACTAAAACAATCAACTGGTTGTTGGGGTAGGAACCCAAGAGGCGTAAAACGTAGGATATGTCCATAAACTGTACGGACTGTGGTGGAGTAATCAAGATGCCTGAGGATGTCGCCGTCGGGGAGATCATTGAGTGCCCTGACTGCGGCTTGGAGTATGTGGCCGCGGAGACCGAGAACGGGTTACTCGTCCTTAAGGAGCTGACGCTGAAGGGAGAGGACTGGGGAGAGTAGACGCTCCTCACCGCCATCTTTCCAACGAGGTCCTTCGATGGCTGATATCGCCATTATTTATGATCGTTCAGAGAGCGATGAGCTGGGGATCCGTCTCACCGCCGAGCGGATGGGCATAGAACTCGGCTACCTACCCTTCCACAAGGTGGCCTTCGGGTTCGGCAACGACGGCTACGAGCTCCGTAGCTCGGGGAAGGACTACACCAAGGCACTGAAGGAGACCCGGATTGTGCTGAACCGGGGGCAGAGCAAGAACAGGCGCGTCTTCGCCTCAACAATCATGGAGAGCCTGGGGAAGCAGGTCGTCAACCCGCTTGAGGTTGAGCTTGCCTGCCAGAGCAAGATAAGGAGCCTCCTCGCTTTCATGGTGCACGGCATCAACATCCCGAAGACCGTCTACGTCCCATGTAACGTCATGGAGGAGAAGGGTGAGGGCGGGAGTCTCGACAACGCTGAGTCGATAAGCGAGCTCATCGAGGGGCAGCTCGGCTCCGAGGTGGTGGTGAAGCCAGACGCAGGCACCCACGGCCGGAGCGTCGCCCTCGCGAGGGGGCACAGGGAGCTTGTCGAGACCCTGCGCTCCATTGAGCCGGGAATAACGAACCCCGCCGGCGTGGTCGCTCAGGAACTCATACCGAAGTGGTTCTACGACCTACGTATCATCGTCAGCAAGGAGAAGGACCGGAGCCCCAGATGCGAGCCCGTCGCCCTCGTCAGGGGCGGCTTCAAGGAGTTCAGGACAAACACTTTCCTCGGCAACATGGTCGTCCACGTGGATCTACCGCAGCCGGTTCGCAGCGAGGCAGAGAGGTGCGGCGCCGCCCTCGCGGGCGACAGCCCCGCGTGGCTAATCGCCCTCGACGCGATGCCGAACATCGGAGACGATAAGAACGCCGACGAAGCCGAGCTCCGGAGGCGGTTCCAGGACCTCGAGAAACCCTTCAGCGAGGTCACGAAGGCCAAGGCGGACCCGAACAAGAAGACCAACTTCGAAGAGTACAGCCGGAACGTGGAGCGGGCCTACCTGAGCTACAAGTCGACTGAAGCCTACCAGTTCATCAAGGGAGTAGTCTCGGAGAGCCTCAACAATACAGCTGACCGCGTCGTCTTCCACGAGGGGAACAGTTGCCCCGAGTTCTGGGAGCAGACCAGGATCATCGCCGGCATCAACGTCGCCGAACTCCTACTCAGATGCGCGGTCAGCCTACTCGACAGGTGAACGATATGAGAATCGGAGTCATAGGCGGTTCAGGCTACGCAGGCGGGGAGCTCCTCAGGCTCCTCCTCCGCCACCCCCAGGCGGAGGTGACGACTGTCACCAGCCAGCGATACGCGGGCGAGTACCTTTACATGATCCACCCCAACCTAAGGGGGCACACCCAGCTTAAGTTCAGCCCCGTCAGCGATGAGGAGATCGCGGCTAGGTGCGACACCGTCTTCCTGGCGACGCCCCACGGCGCCTCCAAGGACCTCGCCCCCGGCCTCCTCGCCAGGGGCCTCAAGATCATCGACCTATCCGCTGACTTCCGACTGAAGGACCCCTTAGCCTACCCCGAGTGGTACGGATGGAGCCACCCCCACCCCGAGCTCCTCAGCAAGGCGGTTTACGGTCTACCGGAGCTACACCGGATGGAGATGTTGGGCGCTGACCTCGTCGCCTGCGCCGGCTGCATGGCGGCCACGAGCATCCTCAGCCTTGCCCCAGTCGTGAAGGCCGGCTTCATCGACCTTGAGAGGATCGCAATAGACGCGAAGATAGGCTCCAGCGGAGGCGGAAGCGAGCCCACACCTGCCAGCCACCACACCGAGCGGTTCGGAGGCATCCGCCCCTACAACGTCGTCGGCCACCGGCACATCGCCGAGATCGAGCAAGAGCTCGCCGCCCAGGCGGGGGCGCCCGTCCGAGTCGGCTTTACGCCTCACGCCCTTGACATCGCCCGCGGTATCCTCGTCACCGCCCACCTCTGGCTGAACAGACCGGTGGAGAACAGCGAGGTCTGGAAGGCGTACCGTGACATGTACGGCGGCGAGCACTTCATCCACCTCGTCAAGTACAAGAAGGGGCTCTACCAGCTCCCCGACCCAAGGGTCGTCATCGGCACCAACTACGTCGACATCGGCTTCGAGCTCGACGAGCACGTGCCACGCCTCGTCGTCTTCGGCGCCATAGACAACATCGTGAAGGGCGCCGCCGGCCAAGGCGTCCAGTGCTGGAACGCCGTCAACGGTTGGGACGAGAAGGTAGGGCTTGACCTCATCGGGACCCACTAGGTGAAGAACGATGTTTGTGGTGATGAAGGCGGGCGGAGACCTCCTGGTGAACGGGTTCCCCTCAGCCCTCGCCTTGGAGATCAAGGCTCTCGGCGCGGAGCACCGGTTCGTCATGGTCCACGGCGGCGGCGACATCGTAACCGACATCTCGACGAAGCTCGGCCACCCGCCCAGGTTCGTGATGTCACCCCGGGGATTCAAGAGCCGGTACACCGACAAGCAGACCGCCGAGATCTACACCATGGTGATGGCGGGGAAGATCAACAAGGAGATCGTCTCGGCCCTGCAGAAGGCGGGGGTGCAGGCGGTGGGCTTCAGCGGCCTCGACGGCGGCGCCGTCAGGGCGAGCCGGAAGGAGCAGATCATCGCCCTCAACGAGCAGGGTAAGAAGATACTCATGGACGGCGGCTACACCGGCCAGATCGAGCGGGTGAATGACGGCTTCCTCCGCCTTCTTGTCGACAACGGCTACATGCCGGTGATCAGCGCCGTGGCGATGGGCGCCGAGGCGGAGCCCCTCAATGTAGACGGCGACAGGATGGCGGCAAACATAGCGTCGGCCCTCAAGGCGGACAGGCTCATCCTCCTCACCGACGTAGACGGCATCATGATAGAGGGGGAGCGCGTCGAGAAGCTGAATAGCTTCGAGGCGAAGGAGCTGCAGAACAAGATCGGCCCAGGGATGAGCACTAAGGTCTACGCCGCCCAGGAGGCCGTCGGAGGTGGGGTAGCCGAGGTCATAATCGCCTCGGGTTTCAAGGAGGGCGCTATTAATGCGGCCCTCAGCCACAACGGGGGAACCGTGATCAGGCAATGAACAGGCAACAGATCATAGACCGGGAAACGGCGTCGATGGCGAACCTCTACTGGAAGAGAGGCGTCGTAGCCGCTCGCGGAAAGGGGGCGATCCTCTGGGACGCCGACGGCCGCGAGTATATCGACTGCACGAGCAACTATGGCGTATCCGTAGTGGGCCACTGCCATCCTAAGGTGGTCGAGGCGATCAAGGCACAGGCGGAGAAGCTAACGAGCTGCCACGGTGCCTACTACAACGAGGCGCGAAGCGAGCTCCTGGAGCGGCTTAGCAAGATCGCTCCGAAGGAGCTCACACGGAGCTACCTCTCCAACAGCGGAGCCGAGGCCGTCGAGTTCGCCTTCAAGCTGGCGAAGAGGAAGACCGGGAAGACCGAGATAGTCGCCATGATGAACGCCTTCCACGGCAAATCCATGGGCGCCCTCGCCGCCACCTGGAAGAAGAAGTACAAGGAGGGCTTCGGCCCCATGATGCCCGGCTACAGGCACGCACCCTTCGGCAACATCGAGAAGATCAGGGAGGAGATAACCCCTGACACGGCAGCCGTCGTCACCGAACCCATCCAAGGGGAAGGGGGCATTAACGTCCCGTCCCCGGAGTTCCTCAGGCAGCTCCGCGAGCTCTGCGACGAGAAGGGCGTCCTCATGATCTTGGACGAGATCCAGACCGGAATGGGGCGTACGGGTAGGATGTTCGCCTGTCAGCACGCCAGCGTCGTCCCCGACATCATGTGCGTGAGCAAGGGGATAGCAAACGGTCTACCCCTCGGCGTGACGATGGCGAGGGAGGATGTCATGTCCGCGGTCGGGGTAGGCGATCACTCAAGCACCTTCGGAGGAGGCCCTATCCAGTGCGCGGCCGCGTCCGCAACCATCGAAGTGCTGCTGGAGGAACGTCTACCCGAGAAGGCGGCCCGAGACGGTGAGTACCTCCTCAGGAAGCTGAGGGAGATGGGGTCCAGGTACAGGACTATCCGCGAGCCTCGGGGCATGGGGCTCATGGTAGGCGTCGAGCTCAGGTTCGAGGTCGTCAACATAATGATGAGGAGCCAGGAGCAGGGCATCCTCGTCCTTGAGGCCGGCAGAAACATCCTCCGCCTCCTCCCGCCCCTCGTTATAACCCGCGAACAGATCGACAGGGTCGCAACCGTTCTTGATGAGGCATTCGGGGTGGAAGAATCTGAGCGATTCCCCCGTTGACCTCCTCACCCGTATGGTTGAGATATACAGCCCATCGCAGGGGGAGGAGGAACTCTCCCAGTTTCTGGCAACCGAGATGCGTAACCTCGGATTCCATATCAGACGCGACTCGGTAGGAAACGTCATCGGGCAACTCGGGGAGGGCAGACCACACATCCTTCTATGCGGACACATGGACACCGTCGCGCCGCCTCTGCCCGTAAAGGTTGAGGACGGGATCCTTTACGGTAGAGGCGCGGTCGACGCGAAGGCACCCCTCGCAGCAATGATAGTGGCCGCATCAGAACTGGCTAAGGAAGGTTTCCCCGGCAGCATAACCGTGGCAGGTGTAATCGACGAGGAGGGCCGGAGCAGGGGTGTAATCAACCTGCTGAAGGAGGGCGTGGAGGCCGACTACGCTATCTTTGGTGAACCCACAGCCGTTGAAACTATAACGATGGGATACAAGGGGGGTATCACACTACAGATCACATGCGAAACGAAGACCGGCCACTCCTCAGCCCCATGGCTGTACCTGAACTCTATCGAGAAAGTGTTAGAGATCTGGGGCCAGATCAGGGAGATCCGGATTCCAGGGGAGAAACCCGACAGCCATTTCGGATCTATCACCACGTGCCTGAAGAAGATAGAGGGCGGCCAAGCTAACAACATCGTGCCATCCAGGTGCACTATCCTGCTGGATACGAGGATACCCCCGGGCGTGACTGTGGAAAGCTATAGGGCTGAGGTTACCAAGCTTGTCGAAGGCTATAGGACTCAGGCCCCTGGCGTGAGTGTGCATCTGGAGATAATGGATAAAACGGAGCCGTACATCGCCCCGACAAGGTCCCCCCTGATAAAGGCTCTAGCGCAGGCGATATGGAGTGTGAGAGCTAAACAAGTCAAACTGATGTACAAGACCGGCACTGGGGACATGAACATATACGGCCATGTCACCGGGAAGCCGACAGCCACCTATGGTCCCGGCGACCCCCACCTCGATCACACTAGCGAGGAGCACATCAATCTCCAAGACTATCTCGATGGCATCCAGGTGTTGATCGAGGCCCTCAGGCGCCTCCCTGCGATAGACGCAGAACAACGCGGGAAGGAGTCTGGAAAACGTGAGCAAAGCCGGGAAGAATGAACAGTTTTATCAACTTAAAACCCTAAATGATACGCCGATGGACGAGATAGATGACAAGATCCTGAAAATCTTGAAGGAGAACGCCCGGACGACCTACGTCGAGATCGGGGGGCAGGTATGCCTCTCGGAGGGCGCGGTGAGGAACAGGGTCCAAGCACTAGTGAACTCGGGTATGATAAAACGCTTTACCATCGATGTCGCGACTGTATCTAAGATGAGGTCCCTGACCATGATCTCTGTCAATCCATCGACGCCGACGTATACTGTCTCTAAGGAGGTCCAGAAGCTCATCGGTGTTGAGAGGATCTACGAGGTGACCGGAGAGTATGATATAGTCACTGTCATATTCCATGCCAACATAGACGGCATAAACCAGTGTATTGAAGAGATCAGAAAGATTACAGGTGTGGTAAAAACCAACTCCATAATTGTCCTTCGGACTGTAGACATCTAAACCTTATTTTTTACTAAAAATAAAACCGCATCACTTGGCTATGAGATACATGCACGCGCTATGCATGAGTGAACTACCCACCTCTGAAGAGGTGAGCTTCCTGATTCATCGACAGACTCGATCCCCACTCCCCCCAAACCACAAGCCCCTTCGTGGGCTTTTCCATCGGAAGCGTTCGGGAAGGCAGGTTACGGAGGTCACGATCTCCGGAGGCGTGTATTCGGGCTATCCCATCCCTACGGAGGGATGATAGAGGAGGCGGATACATAAATGCTTCAACTCATCCCACGACTAAAGCCGTGGGCTCTCTTGAACCCACGTCGTAAAAGCTATAATAGTCTCAACCAATAACTAGTTCAACTCATCATTCTCGGGGTATTTAATGTGATTGTGTGTGGACACTCTAAAATAGAGCGGCAAGACGGTGGGTTCAGGATTCGGATAGATGGGAAGGTGGGAAGTGCTCTGAACCTCTTCCCGGGTCAGATACTTTTCGGGGCTGGTGAGGAAAACACAGGAAGGTTTTTCCTCTCACCGATTCGGCTTAACCCAAACGTCAGCTACTTCAGGGTTTTCCTCGAGGATATCCGAGGCTCCTTGGCATCCATAACCCGCCTTTTCTCAGATAGAGGCATCAACATCCTCAGCGGCGGAGCCTTCGGATTCGGGAACATATGGGTTTCAGAATTCGTAGCCGACTTCAAGGACGTGGATGCTACCGCCGAGAGTATTGTGAACGAGATTGAGAGTCTGGGCGGATTCGTTACCTCTATGGAGATAACCGAACTTTTCCCTAGGGCATTTGAGTTAAAGTCTACCTACGAGATAAAATCCGACAGTAAGGGGATGTATTTACTTCTGGATGGCTTGCCCCGAAGAGTGTCTTCGGGCCAAGATACGCATGCAGTGCTGAAGGCCTGGCCTCAGATGCAGGCCTTGTTCATAGACTTCATCCCTTCGGAGAATCGACTCATAAAGATCTCTGCTGACTTAAGCGACGTTCCGGGATCCCTGAATGGGCTGGCCAGACTCCTCGGCGCACAGGTAAACCTTCACGCTATTCATGAGCAGCATCACAGCGAGGTCTCGGGTGTGTGGACCATCTACGGGGTCCTGGAGGTTGGTAGCATTGATGAGCTTAAAGATAAAGCCATGGCCTTGTCCACAATCCGGAAATTCGAGGTGGAGCCTCTTGGTTGGGAAAGCTAATAACTTACCCAGAAAAATTCCCTGGCTCATTTTACCAATCCAGTAGCTTTAAATAAGCACTAAGTTATTGAATGGCAATTATGGTGGTGTAGAGTTGAGCCAATACCAATTTCTGAAGCACAGTTCGACGATCTTCGTCGGATAGTGCTCAGGACTATAAATAAGAACCAGGTTCTTATCTTAAAACACATCCCAAGGATTCCGGCATCGGTTACCTCTGTTCTAAGGGAGATCTCGGGGAAGTATGACGTACCTCTATCTACCCTGAAGAGGAATGCTCAGATCCTTAGAGAGCTTAACCTCATCAGGTATGGGGAGGCTCTGGACTTCTCCGGGGTCGAGTTAACCGAGCTTGGGCGCTTCATCTCCTCGCTCATCGTGGATGGGGACTCGTCCCTACTAGAGAACATGGTTAAGACGAGGACGGGTTTCAGACCGTTTGCAGCCCTGACTAGGGACTTAAGGAAGAGGATCCTCAGAATGATCGCTGAGGCTGGCTCAGGCCACCTTGGGTCATCCCTTTCGGTTGTCGACATTATCGCCGTCCTATATTTCATGAAGATGAGGTATGATCCATCTAACCCAGAGTGGCCGGAGAGGGACCGCCTAGTCCTGAGCAAAGGGCACGCAGCGCCAGCCCTATATGCCATCTTAGCCGAGGCGGGCTACTTCTCCGTCGAGGCTCTCTCATCCTTAAGAATGTTGGGGGGGATATTACCTGGTCACCCTGAGGCGAAAACCCCAGGAGTGGACGCAAGCACAGGCTCCCTCGGGCAGGGGCTCTCCATAGCGGTGGGTATGGCTCTTGCCGCCAAGATAGATGGCGCCGGTTACAAGGTCTTTGTTATTCTAGGAGATGGAGAGCTAAACGAGGGCCAGATCTGGGAGGCAGCTCTGACCGCAGCCCACCATAGACTGGACAATATCATTGCGATAGTTGATAGAAATGGGTATCAGCTCACGGGGGGGACTGAGGAAGTAAAGTCCTTGGGGGATCTAACGGATAAGTGGAGGGCTTTTGGCTGGGAGGCTAAGGATGTAGACGGTCATGACCCAGCAAGAATCCTTGATGCCCTGGATAAATGCGACATGACCATGGGTAAGCCAAGCGTTATCATCGCCAAGACCACTAAGGGGAAGGGCATCTCTTTCATGGAGGGTAACGGGTTTAGTAGGAAGGCTCCAGACGCCCAGGAACTGAAACGAGCTCTCATGGAGCTGACGTAGATGATGAAACTGCAGATGCAGGCCTCCCAGCTCGAATACTTTGGCAAAGCTCTCCTATCGCTTGGCATTGAACATAAGGAACTGGTTGTGCTGGATCCCGACGTCTCAGCATCGACTAAAACGGACTATTTCGCCGAGAGGTTCCCCGAGAGGTTTGTAAAGGTAGGGATCAGTGAGCAGGATATGATCGGGATCGCGGCTGGCTTAGCAGCCTCAGGCAAAACACCTGTAGCTTGCGGCTTCGCAGTATTTATCACTGGAAGGACTTGGGAGCAGATAGCTAACTCAGTGGCAAGGCCCAGCCTGAATGTCAAAATCGTAGGCACCCACGGTGGCCTCTCCGCTTGTGCCGACGGGTCTTCTCACCAAGCCATCGGGGACATCGCCATAATGCGGGTGTTACCTAACATGAAGGTGGTTGTGCCCGCGGATGCGCCTGAGGCTGTACAGGCCCTGAAGAGCCTAGTAAATTGGTTTGGCCCTTCATATCTGCGCCTAGGGAGGGGCCCCTCTCCCGTGATCTATGAAGAGGGCTGCGATTTCCAAATTGGGAAGGCGAAAGTGCTGCGGGAAGGCTCCGACGCCACGATAATAGCCAACGGGATAATGGTCTCCATGGCCGAGAGAGCGGCTGAGGGTCTCGCCAGGGATGGGGTGAATACCAGGGTTTTGGATATGCATACCGTGAAGCCTCTCGACAAACTCACGATAGAGAGGGCAGCCCTGGAGACCGGGGCCATCGTCACCGCCGAGGAGCACAGCGTGATCGGAGGGCTTGGCAGTGCTGTAGCTGAGGCTTTAGCGGAGTCAAAGCCTACACCCATAGTCAGGGTTGGTATCCATGACAGATTCGGCGAGTCGAGTAGAAGTTACGACAACCTGCTGAGCGCGCTAGGACTAACCCCCGAAGCTATCGCTGAAGCGGTGATGTCGGCTGTAAGAATAAGGGATTATGGAGTGAGGGATAATGACATTTAAGATAAACCCCGAAATAAAGCTCGCCATAAAACGGGAAGATGTTGAGTCGACCAAGGTCAAGGTAAGAGATGTCTTGGTTGGCGGAGAGAAGATCGTAGTCATAGCTGGTCCCTGCTCGGTCGAGTCGAGGGAGCAGCTGCTGAGTGTCGCACGGAGTGTGAAGGCTTCAGGAGCCTCGATGCTCAGGGGAGGTGCTT
>Ga0299915_10004354_pt1 | contig 10334 bp, 19 predicted proteins | sample RVTome_13_FD_200263 | JGI IMG/M metagenome (GOLD analysis project Ga0299915, IMG submission 200263) | Soil microbial communities from uranium-contaminated site in the Upper Colorado River Basin, Wyoming, United States - RVT92D227 (version 2) ... | reverse complement strand
GGTGACGGCAACCTCGAACCCATGTTAGACCCTGGGACCTGGAGGGAGTTAACGGTTGACGGTGCACAGTCGTTTCCCGATCAACCCGGCACGAAAGCGATCCAATGACGATCGGATCATCCCTTTCATCGATGGAATCTCTCTCCGAGTCCGGCGCCGTGCGCGCCGGGAGGCCCTCGCGAGTTCGCGAGCTCGTGACCATGGCCGAGTACGCCCGCATGCGCGGATGCTCGAAGGCCGCGGTCACGAAGGCCGTGAAGCGAGGGCAGCTCCACCTCGTCGACCGCCTCGTGGATCCCGTCGAGGCCGATCGGACCTGGCCGCGGACCGCGGGGCCGCCCGCCGCGGCCTCGCCGGAGCCCTCCCAGTCGCCGGTTCGCTCAGCTTCGACTCCGGGACCGCCGCCAAAGCCGGGCGTAAACGGGAAGGGACCCGGCAATTCAGGCACCCGCCCGGGCGATCTCGACTACTGGGACGCGCGCGCTGATAGCGAGTGGCACAAGGCACGGCTCCTCGAGCTCGACCTGGCGGAGCGCGAGGGCCGACTCCTCGATGCGAAGGAGGTGGAGCGCGACCTCTTCGAGGGCTACCGCGCGGTCCGCGAGGCGCTCCTCACCGTCCCGGACCGGGTCTCGGGTACGCTCGCCGGCGAATCGAATGCCGACGTGATCTATCGAATCCTGACCGCCGAGATCCGCCAGGCCCTCGAGCAGCTCCATGCCCGCTACCGCCCAGCTGATTAGATCGACCATCGCGGCGGCGCTCCTCCCCGACCGCGAGCGGCATACCTCTGAATGGGCCGATGAGAACCGGGTTCTCATCAGCGAGGGGAGTGCTGAGCCCGGCCGGTGGCGCACCGATCGCACCCCCTACCTGGCCGAGCCCATGAACGCGCTCTCGCCGCTCCATCCGGAGAAGCGCGTGGTGGTCATGAAAGGAACTCGGCTCGGCTTCTCGGAGGCCGGGAACAACGCCGTCGGCTACTGGATCGACGACGTGCCCGGGCCGATCCTCATGGTCTACCCCACGCTCCCGATCGCGCAGCGCGCGAGCAAGATCCGCATCGCCCCCATGATCGAGCACTCGCCATCGCTCCGGCTCAAGGTGGCCGAGCCCCGGAGCCGCGACTCGAGCAACACGATCCTCCACAAGGAATTCAAGGGCGGCCAGCTCCTCATGATCGGATGCAACTCCGGGAGCGCGCTGCGGGAAGCGACCGTGCGCTACCTCTACATGGACGAAGTCGACGGCTACCCCGGAGAGATCAAGGGTGAGGGGAGCACCACGGCACTCCTCGAGCGACGGACAGCGACCTACCCCAGGCGGAAGGTCTTCGTCATTTCGACGCCAACCGAGAAGGGCGCATCGCGCATCGAGATCGAGTTCCTCCGGGGTGACCAGCGCCGGTACTTCATTCCCTGCCTCGAGTGCGGCCACATGGATTACCTCACCTGGGAGGGTCGCGACTGGCTTCATGAGGAGGCCGGCACGGTGCACCATTCGATCGGATGGGATCGGGGTAACCCCGAAACCGCCTACATGGTCTGCGCGAGCTGCCGGGCGCGCGTCGATGAGATCTGGAAGGGCTGGATGCTCGACCCGGACCGCGCCGAGTGGCGCCCGACCGCGATCTCGCAGGACCCCGACACGGTCAGCTATCATCTCTCGACCCTCTACAGCCCGTTCGAGTCCTGGAAGGACCAGGTGAAGGCCTTCCTGGAGGCGAAGCGGGATCCCTCGAAGCTCCGCGTCTTCGTGAACCAGATTCTGGGCGAGACCTACGAGGACCGGAGCGAAGGCCCGCCAGCGGCCGAGGCGCTGCGATCGCGGCCGCGCACCCCGCACGGGGTCGTCCCAGCGGGAGTCGGCATCCTCGTCGCCGGCGTCGACGTCCACAAGGACCGCCTGGAACTTCAGGTGGAGGGCTTCGGCGCCGGCGAGGAGAACTGGACCGTTCTCTGGCAGGCCTTCTACAACGATCCGCTCCTGCCACAGGTGTGGCTCGAGCTCGACAGCGTGCTCCGTCAGCCCCTACGCCACGAGAACGGGCAGCTCGTCTCGATCGAGCGCGTCTGTGTCGATGCCGGGTACCTGAGCGACCAGGTCTACCGCTTCACGAAACCGCGGGAGCCCTGGGTCTACGCGACGAAGGGCGTGGACGAGCGGGAGAAGGAGACTGGGCGCGCGATCGTCGGCCGGGCGAACAACAAGGGGAACCGCTACCGCGCGAACCTGTTCCCGATCCGCACGGACGCGGCAAAGGACCGCATCATGGCCCAGCTCAGGATTCGCGCGCCGGGCCCGGGCTTCATGCACTTCAATGACGGGCTCGATGAGGAGTGGTTCGAGCAGCTCACGGCGGAGAAGAAGGTCAGGAAGAGCCGAGGCTTCCAGGTCGTCTGGGAATGGCAGCAGGTCCGGGAACGGAACGAAGCCCTCGACCTGAAGATCCTCTGTCTCGCCGCGCTCCACACGGCAGGGGAGCCGCTGATTCAGAGTCTCGGAGTGCGCGCGGCGCAGCTGGCGAAGAAGGTGGACCCCGAGGGCGCGCCGGCGCCGGCGGAGCGCAGGATACCGGTCCGCATTCCGAAGAAGGGCTGGGTCAAGGGCTGGAGGGGATGACTTTTTGAGCTTGGAGAGGATGGCGCGGAGCCAGTCGTGATGCAGATCCCGATCGCTACGAGTGGTCGCGCCCCATTCAAGGATCGCCTCGATATTCTCCACGTCCTCGGATGGAAGGTAAGGGACGCGGCGGTTCCATTGCGATTCGGCGGTCTTACTCGAATCGTAGGACGCCATGGAGGCCCGGCACCCGGCATCGCACACAACCATCCAGCCAGCACCATGAGAATCTAACGCTTTCGCTTTCCCCCCGCAGAACGGGCATGGCAGCAGTTCAGCCACGGTCGGCCTCAATCTCTGTAGCCGCAGGCATAAGCGTACTGCGCGGCGTAGGTGCGCTCCGAACTGCGCGACTGGCCGATCTCCCGCGAACACTCCTCGCAGATCCAGCCGAACTCACCATCACGGACAACTGCGGGCCGCACCTCGCCCGATTTCACGGCATCAACCTACTACGGAACCGGATCCCGATTCTCGGCCCGTCGACGTAGGGCCATCGCGCCGCGCCCCCACCCAGCGACTGGTAGCGAAACGAAGCCCGCAGCCACAGCCCCTTGCGTTCCATCCACGCCGGCGCCCACTCGAATCCAGGCTCCACATCGAACTTCGGGTGGGCCAGCTTCGGGAAGCCGATCTCGTGCAGCTCGTAGCCCGACTTGAATGCCGTGAGCCCGGTGTCGAGCGTCACGTAGAGCGGCGAGGCGTAGGCCGGTCCCGCCAGCGCGACGAGAGCGAGCAGCGTGCCCAGGATCCTCATCTCCTCAGCCTCAGATCCGGCCCCGCCCCGAGCTCGACGAGCGGCGCCACGCCGCACAGCCGCGACCAGAGCCTGCTCCCATAGAGCTTCTGGAGCGCCTCCCGACCAAGGTTCGTCGTGTACCAGACAGGCCGAATCTCGCGGTCCCTCGCGTCCACGATCCGATCGAGCATCGAGGTAGCCCAGTCGTCGGCGTAGCTCCCGCGGATCCGCTCGGCGCCCAGGTCGTCGATCACGACGATCTCGGCCGCGGAGTACCGCTCGACGAGCCGGTTCACCTCGGCGTGGCCTCCGTCCTGGAGCGATAGCGCCCGCATCCGTTCCGTCGTCGCCTTCCACGTGGCCCAGGCGAGCCAGCCGCGGAGCCGCCGGGATTCCCCGGCGCGAGCCAGCCGCTCGAGCCGCGCGCGCCCGTAGCGGGCAACGAGCACCGCGAGCGCCATGGTCTTTCCGATCCCCGGCGTGCCGGAGAGCCCGAAGCCGACCTGGGGCGCCTCGCCCGCGAGGAGTGCCCGAGCCGTTGCGTGTGGCAGCTTTCGACGGATCTCGGCAGGGATCCGCTCGATCGAGGCCTCCCGCTCCCTCGCGGCGAGCCCGGCATCCAGCAGCTCGGCGTCGACGAGCTCGGCGGCCCGGGCCAGAATGCGCTCGCCCTGCTCGACGACCGAAGCACACCGATCACAGATCTGATCCGTCGATCCCTCCGGGAGCCCGAGGTACTCCTGGCTGCAGCGGGCGCAGGTGCCGCCCGGAGGAAGCTCCTGGAACTGCGGCATACCCGAAAGCACGCTCCCGACCCTCGTCAACTCCCCGTAGCCGCTCATCCTGTTCTCCCTGCCAGGTGCTCCGTGATCGGATCCGTGTCGTGCTCAGGCCCCTCGCCCGCCTCCGGCGGAATCCTGGCGTTCGCCTCACGGTAAGCCCGATCCACCTCCGCCCTCGGATTCGCCGCCGGAGAGGCTCGCGCGCCGCAGCTCCTGGCCTGCCGGGAAGCCCGCCTGAGCCAGTTGTGGATGCCGGGCATGGCCAAGGCCCAGAGCTTCCCCCTTCGCGGCTTCTGCGCCTCCCGGAGCGACCAGCGACGTATCTCAACCAGCTCCCCGCGGACGTCCACGTCCCGGTACTCGGCCTCCAGGTTCGCCACAACCTCGGCTCTGATCGGCTCGGGACGAACCTCGGTTGACCTCGGTTTCGAACGGACAGGGATCAGCACGACGACCCCGGGATCCTCCGGCGGGTGGCGCCCGAGCGAAGCGAGGTCGCCACCGGTGGGGGGACAGAGGGGGGGTCTCTTTCTTTCTACCTCATACCTACTACCTGGCGTTACCGCGCGTGACAGTGTGTGACGGCGCGTGACATCCTCAGAACCCTTGTCAGCATTGGGGGTTGCCGCCTCACAACCCTTGATCCGGTGCTTCTCCTGGCGGATTCGAGCTTGTTCACGAACGTCCTCCGTCGATCTCATGCGCCGGTAAAGGTGCCAGTTGACGATCCTCCATCCCCATGTGCGGCCTTCGAGTACGCTGATTCTCCGGCCCTCGGAGCCCGGCGTCCGGCTGTCGGGGTCTGGCTCGGAGAGCTTCCGGAGCGCGGGAGTGAGCATGGAGAGCGGAAGACGCAGCCGGGCCGCGATCGCTCGTGGGTGCATGTCCACGACTCCGTCCGCGTCCGCCAGCTTGAGCAGGTCCTCGTAGACGTGGCGGGTCCGGTAGTCGTCCGCGAGGCTCCCATCGAGGATCGAGCTCCAGATTTTCACGTAGTGCATCAGAGCCCTTTCGTCGGGTTGGTGCCCGAGAGAATACTGTCACCGTCTGAACCTACATAAACACCTGGATCACCGGCGCCTTCCCCGCGACTGCTATCTTCGGGGACGCAGGTCCATGCGCATCGACAACGCAGGCACCGCACCCGGAGGAGATCGCGCCCCGGCAGATACTCGACCTCGTGGGATGGGGCGAGGCCTCCGTCAGGTCCCGGACAATAACCACACTTGGCGCACCGGCGTCGCCACGGGGTCGACAGTCGGCCGCGCCCGGGCTGGTTCATCATCTCCCCGCGCGCGCCCACGCCGACGATGGCCATCAGGACCGCCCCGATGGATCCGCCAGCAATGAAGATCCCCAACCGGATCACCCACTCAACCATCACCCGCCTCCTTTCACCCGACGATCTCCTCCAGGAGCCACGCGATCCGCTCCATCTGAAGAACGGCCTCGGTGCAGCAATCGCAGTCTGGCCGGCGCAGCTCGCTCGCGAGCGCGCGGATCCGCTCGGCCGCGTCCACCGCGGCGCGCTCCAAGTGGGTCCTCATGGAAGACGGTATGGCCGAGATGAGCGTGAGTTCCCTCCGCCAACTCACGATCGGTGGCATCAGAAATCAGGCCCCGCCCCACCAGCCGGTCCTTCCTCGACGTGCCCGGAAGCGAGCCTCAGGATCTCGTCGAGCTGCGCGAGGACCTCCTCCGGCTTGGCCCGGGCAAGCGGACGGGGTCCGCCCACATCCATCAGATCGATTGAGGCGATGTAGATCTCGCGCAGCCGACCGGCCGCCTCTTCGATGAGCTGCATCCGGTCGTAACCGCAGTCCATTCTTCGGAAGACGGGGACAAAGACGTCCGACTCTCCTGGGGCCGGGAGCTCCGAAAACGTCTCGCTCGCGACCAGGAGATCGACCGTCCGCTCATCCGACATCGCGACACACACGACGCGGAGATCCTTCGGCACGTCCTTCGGGACGCAGCACCGGGCTCCGTTGACGATCGCCATCTGGATGAGCTGCATGCTGACGAGGAGCCTCCGATACCCGCAGGGCGCGCTCATGGCGGCGCCTTCGGTTTCGAAAACGATTTGGGATCCCTGCAGGTCGCGAAGTGGGTGACGAAGCAGTCCTCGGTCCGCTCGGCGACGAGGCCCGTATCCCGCACGACGACGCGGTAGACCGGGGCGCGCGCGTCCAGGACGACCGTCCCGTTCGGGCCCTTTGCGAAGATCACGGGCGCCGAACAGACCGCGGCCTTGCAGATCTCCTTGCTGATGCCGCTCATTTCGCCCCCTTTCTCTTCTTCGCCTTCTTCGCCGGCGCGCAGCGCGTGCAGAGGGTCTTGGTTTCATCGGCCCATCCGCAGCCGCCCGGGCAGGCCTTCTCCTCGGTGCAGCCGCACTTCCGGCAGCTCCCCGCAGCGCCCGCGGAGGGCTTTGCAGACGTCTGCACCGGCGCCGCCTTCTCGAGGATGGCGCCGGTATCGACCCCGAAGGCCTTGGCGCGCTTGGGGAAATTCCTGGGCGCTCCCCAGTCCTCGAGTTCGTCCATCAGGACCAGAAACGCGGCATGGCGGACCAGGTCCTCGGCGGTCTTCCCACGGGGGACGAGGGTCAGGAGCGGATCCGCCCCCTTCCTCCTGGGCGATTTGAGGGCCGTGGCCACCGTCTCCGCGAGGAGGCCGGTCGCGCGCGCGGGCATCTTCCGGATCCTCTCGGCCAGGGCTTTGAGGATCTCGGGCACTGCCTTCTGCCAGCGTTTCCGGAGCAGCTCCTCCCGCTCCTGCTGCTCGCGGCGCCTCCGCTCTTCGATCTCATAGCGCTTCTCGCCGGTCGCGCCGTCCTTCGCCGCGGCGCCGGCGCGTCTCTTTGCCTCGCGCTGCTCCTCGGCCCAGAAGAGCGGGCCCGGCAGGAAGCCGTTCGTCTCATCTCGCCCGCCGATGCACCGCTCCTGATCCTGGGGCTTGAGTCCCGCGAGGATGACCGCGTGCCCCGCGGTGATCTTCCCATCGAGGAAGAGGACCTGGGCGCGCTTCGTGAGCGAGAGGAGCTTCACGCGGTCGTAGACATACTTGATCGACCGGCCGACCCGCTCGGCGATCCGCGCGACGTCGTAGTGCTTCGTCGCCATCAGCTGGCGGTAGCCCTCAGCCTCCTCGAGGGGATGGAGATCAGACCGCTGGAGGTTCTCGACGACCTGAAGCTCGAGCGCCTCCTCATCGGAGAGGTCGCGGATCACGGCCGGGATCTGAAGGAAACCCGCCCGGCGCGCGGCCTCCGCGCGCCGATGCCCGGCGACGATCTTGTAGCCCGGGCCATCGAAGGGGCGAACCAGGATCGGCTGGAGCACCCCGTGCGCGCGGATGCTCTCGGTCAGCTCGTCGAGCGAGGCGCTGTTGGCCTCGCGCCGCGGATTCGTAGAGCTCGGGACGATGAGCTCGAGATAGAGCAAGGCCGACGGAGGTGCCGCCAGCCGCTGCGAGTCGCCGCCGGCAGGGGCGTGCGGGACCCTAGCCACGGGCCGCGCCCTCGATGCGCAGCAGAATGGTCCCCGCGTCCGAAGTCGCTGTGATGCGCACGCCGCCGACGGAGACGGCGACGCTCGGCTCGGCTCGGCTGCCGGCTTCACCGGGCTCTCTCTCTCTCTCTCCGCTCCGGCGAACTGGAGCGCCTGCGGCCAGCGCCTTCCTCTTCGCCGCGTACCGGCGGTTGTATGCGCGGACCTTCTCCTTGCGCTCCTCCTCGGTCATCGGCTTCTGGTCCTTCTTTGCCATGGGTGTCCTCCAGTTCCAGGCGCGTCTTCTGGCCAGGTCCTCCCCGGTCGCCCCGGCCGGGACGTGCAGGACCGGGACCTCCTTTGCGGTCGACTGCTCTTTCATCTGCGTCGCTCCCCCGCCTACAGACATTCCCAGCGGGCCTACTTCGTCAGCTCGAGCGCAGTCTGCTGCGAGGTGACTTTCCTGGGGAGCGATAGATAGAGTGCGGCGATGTCCTGCTTGATCCGCTTCGCTTCGCGCTTGTACCCGTCGGCTTCCTCCTCGAGCGCGGCGATCTGAACGAACGTCTGCTTGACCTCGCGCATGTCGGCGCCTCCGTACGTGTCTTCCCGCGCGGATCCGGTGTTCGCTTCGTTCTTCATGGAGTCGACTCCCCCTGCGTGTCCGTGTGCGATTTCATTGCGTCAATCCGTAACGGATGCGCGAGACGCTCCTCCAGAGTTTCCGCCTCCTTCAGGGCCTCCCAGACCATCCTTCGGACGTAGTAGATGAGCTGGGACATGAAGTAGGGCGGGAGCTCGAACCGGAGCCGCTTCGTCCGACCGTCCGAGCTGGGCACGGAGAGAATCAGGAGCATCGCCCCCGTCGAAAGTCGCCGCAGCTCGAAGTCTGCGATCTCCCCGAAGCGGGCGTCCTGGGGGATCGAGCGGAGCATGCGTTTCGTGATCTTCATCACGCTGTCATCCTCCCCATAGGGTCTTCGGCTCGTTCACGCTCATCTCCTCATGTCCAGATAGACCTCGTTCGAAGGGCAGCTCGAATCGCCCCTGGCGATCGCAAACACCCTCAGGAACCACTCCGCCCGGGAGAGCCGGAGCGTGAAGCTGTCGGGTTCACCCCAGCCACCCGAGACAGCGTGGGACCGAAGCAGGACCCATCCACCTCCGCCCCTCCTTCCGTAGAGAGCGACCGAGCCCGAGCCCTCCAGCGGCCGCGAGCGGTCCGGATCGCACCCCTGGCCGGCCGTTCCGTAGAGCGGCAGCCCGAAGTCGAGCGTTACGTTCGCGCCGGGAGCCGAACAGGACGCTTCGCAGAGCAGCAGCGAAAGCAGGGCGGCCCTGCCTCTGCGGAGCGCGTGAGGCATGCCAGGCCCTCATCGCACCCGCAGATCCGTGATCCGCGAAGGAGCCACGCCGTCCACCACGGCCTTCATGGCCACGTTCGAGAACGTGGAGTAGTTCGGCACTTCGTCTGCGGCGCGGATGACGAACCAGTAGGTTCCCGGGGCGAAGCCGCCCGCTGGCGAAACGACGACCGACTGGGACGTGCCGGAGATCTGCGGATTCGGGAGGTTCGCGACGGGCGTCGCGAGATTCCACCAGGCGAGGATCGTGGCCTGGCTCGTCGTATCGGGAGCGGCCGCGCGCCAGCGCATCTCGTAGACGCTCGCGGTGCCGACCGCGCCATCGTCTCCGGGCGCGGTCCAGTCGAGCGTGATCGAGGCCGTCTGCGCTGCCGCGAGGGCAGGCAGAAGGGCCGCAGCCAGCAGCACCGCAGCGAGGAGAATCAAGCGCGAGGGCTTCATGGCGTTCTTCCTTTCGGGCCGAGCGGGGCTCCGCGCCATCCGGCAGAGCTCCCGCTCAGTGGGGGGTCTGGAAGCGCCTGGGTGCCGATGTCCGGGAAGGGCAACCCGAGCGGGAATGGCTTCGCTTCCATGTCAGTTCAGCTCCTCGGACCTGGCTCCACAGACGCCCCGCATCATTCCTGCGAGAGCCTCCGCGAGGCAGGTGCGGGCCGATGGGATGAAGTGCGCGATCGCAACCGGATCTCCGGCGATGAAGCTCGGGAAGACGAAGCTGGCGAGAAAGAGATGGCCGCGGTACTGGAGCGCGCCGATCAGCCCCCGGCCTTCGTAAACGGAGTAGTCCGGCCGAAGCTCGATCCATCCCCAGCCGACAATCGCCGAGGGGTTCAAGTCCGGGGCTCTCTCGCGGAACGCCGGACCTCGTACTGGAACACCCTGGGCTGGTACGGGACGCTTTCGACCTTCAGCGCGCCGTCCGCGACGACGATCCGCACGGCGGCGAGACAGCTCCGGCACTGCCGGAGCATGCTTTCGGGCATCGGCTCGAGGCCTCGGTTCTTGCACTCCGGGCAGACCGGTCCGCCTCCGGTCCGGCCAGCTAGGCGCTGGTCGGCGACCTGAATCATCCGTTTCACCTGCTGCGGGTTGGCCTCGTCGGCCGGGATCACGGTGTGGATGGCCAAGAGGGGAATGGGGTGACTCACGCTGTACCCCCTTCGTTCGGACGGCCCCTGGGCCGCACGGGCCAGAGACCGTCCTTGATTGCGAGCTTGCGGAGGTGAAAGTAGATCCGGTAGGCGAGCCGGTGCTTCTCCCGGCTCCGGGCGATTTTGGCGGCCGAGCGCCGGCGGTAGCTGCGGTCGATCTCGAGCTTGCGGTCCCGGTTGTCGCGGTT
>Ga0299915_10004350_pt1 | contig 10337 bp, 6 predicted proteins | sample RVTome_13_FD_200263 | JGI IMG/M metagenome (GOLD analysis project Ga0299915, IMG submission 200263) | Soil microbial communities from uranium-contaminated site in the Upper Colorado River Basin, Wyoming, United States - RVT92D227 (version 2) ... | reverse complement strand
TTTTCAGGCCCGGTTTATGCGGAATCCCATCGCCACGCTCAAAATGAACGACCGTGTTTCACCCCATCCCCCCTGCCCAAGCTGCGGATATCCGATGCGAACCCGGCCTTTCAATTACCAGTATTTCGTCCCGGTGGATAAATGCCTGTCGTGTTTCAGACTGTGGTTCGACGCCGACGAGCTCGAAATTCTTCAGATCCTCGTCGAAGAGGCGAAGAATCCGTCGGGCTGAGAATTCCGACCCGCCCCCGAGCAGCGGCTCGCCTGGGCTAACATCACTCGAATATTTTTTCGAGCGCCTGGTATTTCGCGTGAACCTTATCCACGCCTTTCAACATTCCCTCGTGGTCGTGATTCTCGGCCGCCGCCTTGAGTTCAACCACCGCTCCGGCCAGCTCCTGCGCGGCTTTTTGATAAATGTCCGCTTTGGAGCTGAGCCTCGCCGGAAGCTGGGCTTTGGCGACGGCATCGGCTTTAGCGGCGAGCCCGGGCGCGGCTTCCCGGATCTTGTCAAAGAGCTTGTCGGGAGTGTATTTATGATAGATGACATAAAGCGCCTGATGGAAGTCATCGACTTCCTTGAGGACGGGGCTAAGCGCCCGGACCAGGGCTTCGTACTTGGCGTGGAGCATCTCGGCGGCGTCGAGCAAAGCTTGGTCATCCTTGCCCGCGGCGGCCGCGTTATAGCCGTCCACCGCTGTTTTCAGCTGGGCGACGCCGTCCTTCCACTTGGCCTCTTTCTCTCTTAGGATACCGGGAAGCTGAGCAGTGTAGATTTTCGCCGCTAACGCATTGATCTGGGGGACGTATCCGCGCAGGGCTGTGTAGTCTTTATCCGGATAGGCCGTGTGCCAGATCGGATAGATGATCTCATGAAACGCGGTCAATTCCCGGACTTCGCTTTTTGTTTCTCCGGCCGACTGTTGGGCGCGGGCGGTCATCGCCAGGGCGATTAGAGCAGCGGCGAGGATAACGATCCTCATTCTCGTTTTTTTCATATATGAAGCCTCCTTCACTCAGGAAATATGGGAAAGGCTATTATCGCTATTTTCCCGAATTTTTCAAGCGGGAGGCTCCGGCCCTTTAGAGGATGCCTTTCTTCCTCTCCAGATAATACCGATAGTTTTCCAGGGAAACGTCGGGAGGAACGCGATGGTCCACGGTCGGGATGAATCCCCCCCTCTCGATAAGAGGGCGGAGATTTTCCAGTTCGGTATCGATCGCGTCTCTCCCCCGGATCAAACTCATCTTGTTCACTCCGCCCAAGAGCAAAACGCGCTCTCCGTAGTCCTCCCGCAGTTTGAACGGACTCGTGTGCAGGGCCTCGATCGGGAACATGACGTTGATTCCGGCCTTCAGCCACCCGGGAACGAGCTCCATGATCCGGCCGTCGCAATCGAGAACGTTGAGGTCGATGCCGCGCCGGCGGAGGGCGTCCGTGATCCGCGTGTAGCGGGGAACGAAAAGACCCTCGAAGAGCCTGGGAGAGAGAAGCGGCCCGTGATTGTAACACATATCCTCCCACCACCAGGCGACATCGATGTCCTCAGCGGAGACGCAGCGCGCGATCAAAGACAAGGTCAATTCCGTCAAATGCTCGATCATCTCTTCGACCCAGGCTTTCTCCTCGATCAAGGCGATGGAAAATCGCTCAAGCCCCATCCAGTTCCGCGGCCAACCGTAGAGCGAGCCGCCGTCAAAACGGACGATCGTGCCCAACCGCCGGGCTTCCTCGGCCGCCGCCGTGATGTCCCCGACCCGTCCGGGATCATCCGGATTCAGGAGTTCGCGCTTGATCCGGTTCCAATCCTCGCGGCTCTCGATCAGATGCTTATGGAATTTCGGCATCGAGCCGCGGGCGGCCGGGACCTCGGCGATATTTCCGTCTTCGTCCTGGATAAGGAGCCGCGAGCCGAGGTCCCGCAATACTTTCTTTTCGAAAGGCGGATAGAGCCCGTTAGCGATCGGCGCCTTGACGAAAATCGAGATTCCTTCGAGGCCGAAATAGCGTTCGGCGTCTTCGTTGTTCCGGACCGCATCCGGCAATCCTTGCCGCCGCCAGACCTCGAACGTCTCGTCCCAGTACCCGAATTCGAGATCGGGAAGCCGGTCCGGAACATCCCAACGAAAGACCTTTAAAAACCTCTCGCGGGTCGTCATAAGCATCACCGCCTCAATCGCCCGGGGTCGGGTCGAGATCTGACCCCGACATATTTATTTCCGGCTGAGCTGGATCGTCTTGATTTCGAACGGCTCGAGCGAGAGCGTCACCGTGTTCCCCCTTGCGTTCCATGTCTTCAGCGGCCTCTCAATCAAATCCGTCTCGACGGCCTCGACCGGCCAAGGCAGAGCGAGATTGACCTCGGTTTTCAGGCCGAAGGCCTCATAACAGCGAATAATCAGGTCCCGCTCGGCGTAACCCGTGACCTTCTTAACCGTGGAAAGGATGACGTTCTCTTTATCGATCGACAGGAAAGACCGTTTGACCGGCCCGCTCCCGGGATGAGCCATCGCGATCCTCGGGAGGAGCGGGGAGTTGAGTTCATATCCGCGGCGCATCGTCTGCGCTTCCTTCCAGGTTCCCCCGTGGGGATAGAGGGCATACACGAGTTCGTGAGGGCCTCGGTCCGCTTCGGGGTCAGGGCTCGTCGCGCCATGGATAATCGAAATCCGGGCCACGGAGTTCTTAACGTCGAATCCATACCTGGAGTCGTTGAGGAGACCGACGCCGTATGAGCCCGAATCATCGCCGACATCGATCCAGCGCAGGGCGGGGACTTCCCTACCGTCGGCCGGACGGGTGATCGAGCCGAAGGGAATTTCGAATTCGGCCTTGTCATTCCTGATATTCAGCGGAAACGCAGATTTGATCATCAGCTTCCTCTCCTGCCAATTCAGGCGCAGGCGGAAGTCGACCCTCGGAATTTTTTGATAAAGGACGATATCCAAGTCAAAAACGGAGCGGCGGAACGGGCTCGTGACCCGGATGACGGCCCGAACGGGACCGGATTCCCGTAGTTCGACCTTGGCTCCGCTCTCGCCGATATTCGCGATCGTCTCTTTCAAGCCGAGCTCCCAGGCGGACATCGACTCCGGTTCGTCGACGATGGCCTGAAGGACATTGCCGGGCCCGGCAAGGACTTCGCGGTTGTTCGTTTTGTCGAACAGGCCGTCCAGCCACCCCGTCCTCGGATTGACCCGAACCTTAAAAAACTCGTTTTCCAGGAAATCGGGCCCGGCCGTAAGCGCCGGGGCGAATTCCGGCGCTTTATCGACGGGGACGATCCGGAAGAGAGCATATCCGAAAGATGGGATGCGCTCGGCGATAAAGACCACGCGGAGCGGCGCGGACCCTGTTCTTTCCGGGAGGGGAATGACTTGATAGGGAATGTCAATTCCCTGGGAATCCATGATACGAAAAGACTCCCGGCTGGGAATTCTGGGAATATCGCAGACGACGGGATCGGTTCGCTCCCAAAGAAGAGGATTATAGACGACGAGCGGAAGACCTTCGCCCCGGGTATCAATGGTGTCGGTGATCGTTTCGAGGGAGAAATCGAGGGCCCGCTTTCCCCTCTCGAAGGCCTCCTGATAAAAACCCCGCGTTTCATCATAGACCGGGCCGATGCTCGAACCGTCCAGGATATCGTGAAACTGGTTGCGAAGGACGATTTTCCAGGCTTCATCGATATCCCGCTCGGGATAGTAATCCCTGAAGCCGGAAGCCGCGGCCAAGGACGAGAATTTTTCCGCGGCAAGGAGCAGGCTCTCCCCCTTCCTGTTGTTTTTTTTCGTTTCGGCCTGGGTCGTATAGCAGGCCGGAAAAGTAAAATTCAGCTCGTTTTGGAATAACGGAAGATCCGCGGCCTGCCGTTCGAGAATCTTGAAATAAGCGTCGGGCGTGACGAATTCGAGGCGCGGCTGGCTTTTGTCCTTTTTAAATTTCGCGATGGCCTCGAGGTCGGCTTTTCGCGGGCCGCCGCCATGGTCGCCTTCGCCATAGAGGATCATGAAATCCTTGAGCGGCGAGATCTTCGCCGCGTCCTGGACGACATTCCGGACTCCGTCCTTGAGGCTGACGTTGTACCAGCCCTGGGGGACATAGGACAAAATTTTCGAACCGTCTTTTCCCTGCCAGGTGAAGGCAACCGTTTTATCCGGAGCGCAGCGTCCGAAGACATAAGACCTAATTCCGGCTTTAGCCAGAATCTGGGGAAGCTGTCCGTTATGTCCGAAAGAGTCCGGATTCCATCCGACCGTGACATCCACGCCGAATGCGTCAAGAAAATATTTCTTGCCGTAAAGAAGCTGCCGGGCGAGGGATTCACCGTCGGGCATATTAAGGTCGGGCTCGACCCACATCCCTCCGACCGGGACCCAAGTGCCGGCCTTGATTTTTTCCCGGATAGCCCGGAAAAGTTCCGGATAGTCTTTTTCGATGGCTTCATAAATCGCGGCCTGGCTTTGGGCGAAGGTCAGCCCGGGCATATTGTCCATCTCGGCCAGCGTCCCCCGAAATGTCTGGTAAGCGACATCATGGACCGTTTCCTCCCAGCGCCACAGCCAGCTCAAGTCGATATGGGCATGGCCGATGAGCCGGGCGGTATAATCGCGGGGCTTGAATTCCTGGGCAAAAGCGCTCAGGCTTAAGATCCCGAAGGCCAAAAGGCCGCAGCCGATGGACGTCATTCTGATTTTTTTCATGGACGGCGCTCCCTTCTCGCGAATAGGACTTCGTTCCATCCCTTTCCCGACCTCAGCGCTCTTCAACCGGGAAAACGGCTCTTCGATCAATACTCGACGCCGACAGCCAGGCCGAAATTGACGAGCGAAGATTTTCCCGCGGCGACCCACGCGGAATCCCTTACCGCGATTCTCAAGCTCGGGTCAAGAAGCTCGCTCCACTCAAAATGAGGCCGGAGGCCGCGAACATCAGCAGAGCCATGACCCCAAACCGAGCAGGGCTTCTTATGATCCCCTCCTCTATTTGACCGTCGGAAAAACCGAGATGCGCAGACGGGCGCAGCCCATCGGGATGAGCGTGATATCTTCCAGCGGAGCCTTTGTCCCGGCCGGACTCTGGGGGACTTTCCCCACCATCCGCTTGTCTTCCTTCCAGCCCGGAATCCGCTTGGCCCTGGCTTTCAGGACGATCGGCGCGGCCTCCGGCGTGAACGGTTGGTAGGCCGGCGGCAATTGGCCGGCTACGCTGATCGACGACTCCGGGTCCGCCGGATTCAAGCTTAATCCGTAATTCCAGGGGGTCGTAGGGAGGATTTCGTAGGCCGGCCACGCATCCGTTCCGCCATAGCGCTTCAATTCCTCTCCGATTTTCAGGGAATACCAGAGCGGACCGCGGCGGACGGAGACCGCGTTACCGATTTTCGGCCAGGTCGTAACCTTGATTTTCTGAGAAAGGACGAGCCGGACCACATCGCCGTTTGTCCAGGTTTTTTTCAAAATGACGTAGCTCGCGACGTCAGCGGGCGGTTTGACTTCTTCGCCGTTGACCAGAATCCGGATGCTTTCCGACCATTCCGGAATTCTGAGATAAAAAGGAAATGCAACCGGTTCGCTCGAGCGAAAGGTAAAATCCAAGAAATCGCCGAAGGGATAAAATGTGTCTTCCGTGATTCTCACCTCCACTCCGCCGGCCACCCTGGCCGTAACCTCGGACGGAGCATACAGGACGGCGGCCAGCCCTCCGTCCTGAGTCGCCATCCAAAGATGCTCGGAGAAATACGGCCAGCCGAAGGCGAAATTGTGCTGGCAGCAGCGGTAGCTCCAGGGATCGTATGAGACCAGGGTTCCGTCGTTTTGGAAATCGTGTTCGCCCGAGCTATCGCAGGAAAAAAGGTTGGGCGCCGTCAAATAATGGAGCCCTCGATAATCCGGCATGACGGACGCGGGGAGCGAATTGAAGGCGATCTCCTCGCACCGCTCCGCATAGCGCGCCTCGCCCGTGATTTTCAGGAGTGATTCATCGGAATACATGAACTCGACCATGGAGCAGGTCTCCGCGCCCTGCCTGGGGTCAACGGCTCCCGGCCGGATGTTTTCATCCGCGCCGAACATCCCCCCTGGCTGCTGCCCGTAAAGGTTCATGACCTGATGATAATTACGCTCAACCGCGTCGAGGTGCGTCCTGTCGCCCGACTGCTGATAGTAAATGCCCGGCTGACGGAATCCCATGGCGATATTCACACCATGAAGGAAGGAGCTGATCCGGTCATTCCGTTCGCGCTCGGGCGTCAGGATGGGCGATATCCAATCCGAAGTCCGGCCGAAGAGCTTCCGGCCCAATTCGAGGAGAAATGCGTCGCCCGTCCGGTTATAAAGCCAATAGACGCTTTCCAGATTGTCCCCTCCCCTGAGTTTTTGCCAGCTTCCTGAAAGAAGCTTCTCCGGAGGCAGTTCAAGCTCGTAGCGGAAATAATTCGTCATGAAGGGGACGATCCGCGGATCTCCCGACGCTTCGAAAGAACTCTGCAAGACGAAGAGCATGATCATATTGGGCCAGAGGTCGAGATTCTTTTTATTATCCGGCGGGCCGAAATAGCCGTCCCGCTCCTGGCTGCCGAGGGCTTCCTCGATCCACTTCCGGGCGACGGCGATCATTTCACGATCTTTTAAAATATATCCGAGGTCGCCGTAACCCTTGAGCCAATACGGCATTTCTTCCCAGCCGCTGTCCTTGAGCGTCAACCAGCCGCTGCCTGAACTCAGGAACTTGCTGAGTTCATTGAGACGGCCGGTGAATCCCGTCCGCATCAGCCGGAGCTGGCTGAGAAGCCATCCCTTCGGTTCGATCGCTCCGATCGGAAGCTTGATGAGGGGACTGGGAGTCAGCGGCTCGCGGTTCGAGAGATAGTGGGGATTGCGGCCGGCCGCCGGCGGGACCTTAACGGAATAAACCTGCATGGGTTCTATCGGCTTGAAGACCCGGCTCTCTGCGGCCAAGCCTGCGATGAGGAGCGCGGCGGAGCCTGTCAGAATGATCCATCGCATCCAGTCCCTCTCTGTCTATTTTTTAAGGATCGACCCGGCCACGACATTCGCCACTCGGCTTCGGAGCGGGACGGCCTGGCCTTTATCGTCCGGATGGACGCTGTTCGTCAGAAGGATGATCACGGTCGCAGTCTCGGCATCGATCCAGACCGACGTCCCCGTATATCCCGAATGTCCGAAAGAACGTTCGCCAAACAGGTCGCCTCCATTGACCGCATAATCGGAGCTGATGTCCCAGCCGAGGCCGCGGCCCGCGAATTCGACCCGAGGATAAACCTCGGTCATCCGCTCTATGGCCAGCGGGCTGAGAATTTGCTCGCCCTTCCACTCTCCCTTGTTCAAGATCATCTGAGCGAAAACAGCCAGGTCATCGGCGGTCGAAAAAAGCCCGGCGTTCCCGGAAATCCCGCCTTGAAGGCGGGCCAGCGGATCGTGGACGACGCCGATGAGCGGCTTTCCATCGATGACTTGGGTCGGAACGCAGCGGCTGAGATATTTTTGGGCGGGGCGATAAAACGTATTCTTCATCCCGAGCGGCTTGAAAATATTCTCCGCGGCGAAGTCGGCGATCGTCTGGCCGGTCACCTTTTGGACGATATGAGCCATGGTGATGTAGCCCAGGCAGCTGTAATGGAACTCCTTCCCGGGAGGATTCGTTTTGGGGAGTTGAGCGATATATTTGACCAGATCTTCCGTTCGACACGGGTTGCCCAAGACTTTGGCCGCATCGTCGGCGTTGGTGTATGGCGGGAGGCCGGAGGTATGGGTCAAGAGGTGCCAGATGCGGGCATCGTCGCCGGCTTGCCCCCAATAGTCGGCATAGGGCACGAACTCCGGTAGGTGGACCTTGACCCGATCCCAGAGGGAAAGCTTTCCCCTCTCGGCGAGGATCATGATTGATGTCGCTGTGGCGACAGGTTTCGTCACCGAAGCCAGGTCAAAGATCATATCGACCGTCATCTGTTTGGGCTCCGGAACCCACTGGCTTTCTCCGAAGGCCTGGCGCAGCACGACTTTGCCCTTCCGGGCGACAAGGAGCACGGCCCCGGGCATTTCCTTTCGGGCGATGGCCTCCGTGATGACCCCTTCGACCCGTCCGAGCCGCTCCGCCGACATGCCGACATCGTTGGCCCCGGACGTCGGGAGCGCCCGTCGTCCGCAGGCCCAGGACAAAGCTAAGACGGCGACGAGGCCGGGTATAAGACATCTCGATCGGTGCGTCATCCTCGCCTCCGTATTAGCGTCTTTCTAATATAAACAAGCGGCACAAGCGATACAAGGCTCTATCCCCTTCAAGCCGCCGCGGCTTCGCTGACGGCCTTCTCGATTCTCTGGAGAGCTTCGTTCAATAAAGGCTTGGGACAGGCGAAGTTGATTCTCATAAAACCGCGGAGCTCTTCCCCGAAAAGCAGGCCGTCCGAGAAATACACCTTGGCCCTCTTCCAAAAGAATTCATGAAGCGCCTTTTGCTCCAGGCCGAGCGAGCGGCAATCGAGCAGGCCGAGATAGGTCCCTTCGGGAGCGAGGAACTTCAGCCGGGGAATCCTCGCCCCGACAAATTCCTGGAGAAAACGGATATTACCTTCAAGGTACAGAAGCACCGCGTCGAGCCATTCGCCGCCGTGCGCGTAAGCCGCCTCGAGCGCGACAAGTCCGAAAAGATTGGACAGTTCGAAGCCGCTTCTCTCGAGCTCCGCCGAGAGCCGTTTTCGGAGCTCGGGATTCGGAACGACGGCGAGAGATGTCGTCAGGCCGGCAAGGTTGAACGTCTTGCTCGGGGCGAACAGGGTGATGGTCCGCGAGGCCAGGTCTTCGGAGAGAGAGGCCGTCGGGATGTGGCGGCGGCCGCCGAAGACGAGTTCGGCGTGGATTTCGTCCGAGACGATGACGATCTCGTTAGCCGCGCAAATCCGTCCCAATCTTTCGAGCTCGTCCTTGGTCCAGACCCGGCCGACGGGATTATGCGGGCTGCAGAGAATCAGCATCCGCGTTCGGGAATCGATCTGTCGTTCGAGATTATCAAAATCCATGAGGAATCGTCCGCCTTCATACTTCAGGGGATTCCGGACGAGGCGTCGGCCGTTCATTTCGACCGCGCCGAAGAACGGAAAATACACGGGCGTCTGGACAATCACGCCGTCTTCGGGATTGGAGAACGCCCTGACGCAGAGGCACAGGGAGGAAACGACGCCCGGCGCGCGCAAAAGCCAGCTTTTCTCGACCGGCCAGCCTAATCTCGTCTCCAGCCAGCGAAGGACGGCCGGCCAGAACGATTTCGAGGTGATGGGATAGCCGTAAATGCCGTGTTCGGCCCGCTTGCGGATCGCCTCGACGACGGCGGGAGGCGCCGGAAAATCCATGTCGGCGACCCACATCGGAATGATATCCCGTTCGCCAAGGATGCGCTCGCCGAAGTCCCATTTCAGGGACCAGGCGTTCCGTTGGTCGATGATCCGGTCAAAATCGGAGGTCATGGTCGTCGGCCCGACCCGTCGTCCTTCCAGACGCGGCCGTCTTCGCGGATGCGCCAGACCTCGCCGGAGTCTCCTTTATAAGCCGCTTCGAAGAGGCTTTCCGTGGCCATGACGAGCGGCGGGAAGCGGAAGTCCTTCAGCTTGAATTCTTTGTCCTTGAGCCCGAGCGTTTTCCAGTCCCCGGTAAAAACGCCTTTTCCGGAGCGGAAAGCCCATTCGGCGTAATAGATGCGGCGGAGGGCCCATTTGACGTTGTCGGCCGGCCTCTTATCGAACGAGTCTCTGCCCTGTCCCGCGGTTTTGCCCGAGAACTGGACGATGCCCCACATCTCCGGGTAATGGATGTTAACGAGACCGGTCGGCGACCAAACGCAATTATCTTCGGGCAAGGCTTTCCCGGAAACAGGATCGACGGCTTTCGCGTACGCATCGGCCGCGACGTTCAGACGGTACTCGACCCGCGAAAAATTCAGCCGCCATTGATCCCCGGGTTTCGGCGAAGCTTTCGGAAAAGCCGCTTCTTTAAGAACCTCCCAGGGAAACGCGATTTCGAGAAACCAACCTTTGTCCTTATCCCGGGGATCGTTGAGCGTCCCGTTGATCTTGACCGCAGTCTTCAAGCCTCGGATATCCCAGGCATGAACAGCCGGCCCCCCGTCGCGGTAGGGCTTGACCAGAAAGAGATCCCAAACGGTATTGAGAGCGTTCATCTCGAGCTCGTAGTAGTTATGGGTGTCGCCGTCCGGGTCGATGAAGACCTCGAAGTCGTTCTCGTGGTAGATCACCGCGTCGCGCCGCGCGTAGGTCGCCCAGAGATCCGGCTCCTCCATCTCGGCCGCGACGTAGAAGAAGGTG
>Ga0299915_10004349_pt1 | contig 10338 bp, 14 predicted proteins | sample RVTome_13_FD_200263 | JGI IMG/M metagenome (GOLD analysis project Ga0299915, IMG submission 200263) | Soil microbial communities from uranium-contaminated site in the Upper Colorado River Basin, Wyoming, United States - RVT92D227 (version 2) ... | reverse complement strand
TATTTCGATTATTTGCGCAGCGGCGATTATTCGCTCATCGAGCCGATCCTCTATCACAACCAGGAGGACATTCTCTCTTTGCTGGGGCTGACGATCGCGGCCGCCAAGTTATTCGCGGCCGGGCAGCTGCCTGAGATCGGCGAAGAGATCGACGCGATGGACCTCATCGGCGTCGGCAAGGTCTTTGAAAGCGCGGGAGAGGTCGAAAAATCCGTCGAATTTTTCGAGAAGGCTCTGGCCGGGGATCTTCCCGAAGAATTGGCCGTCACGATCAAGCGCAAGCTGTCCTATCGTTTCAAGCAAAGCGCTGACTGGGAGAAGGCTGTTTCGCTCTGGCAAGACCTGTCCTCGGTCGAGGACCAGTTGTTCTGCTACAGGGAGCTGGCCATGTATTTCGAGCACAAAGCCAAGAACCTGGATGAGGCGAAACGGGCGGCCGAGGAAGGGCTGACGCTGGCCGTGCATGACTCCCTGACCTACCAGCAAGATTTTGAACACAGGCTGGAAAGGCTTAAGGAAAAGATCCGAAAAAAAAGAGAAGGACAAGGGTCCAAAGCCAAATGAAAAAACAATTCGAGGAGCTCTGCGATTATCTCCGCTCCATCTTTTCTAGAGAGGGATGAAGGGGGATTATCGGAGTTACGGCCATGAAAGCTATGGTTTTGAAGGCTTTTAAGCCCATCGAGCAAAATCCTCTTGAGCTTGTCAACATGCCAGGACCGAAACCCGGGCCGGCTGAGTTGCTCGTCCGGGTCAAGGTTTGCGGAGTCTGTCATACCGATCTGCATACGGTTGAAGGCGAACTGTCGGACGTCAAATTGCCGGTCATTCCAGGTCATCAGGTCGTCGGCATCGTCCAGAAAGCAGGGGAGGGGTGCCGGCGATTTAAAAAAGGAGACAGGGTCGGCGCAGCTTGGCTCCATTCGGCCTGCGGCAAGTGCGCTTTTTGCCGAAGCGGAAAAGAGAACCTTTGCCTCGAAGGCCTGTTCACCGGCTATCATGCGAACGGCGGCTATGCCGAGTATATGACCGTCGCAGAAAAATTCGCCTATGCGATTCCGGATGTGTTCTCGGATGAAGAAGCTTCGCCCTTGTTGTGTGCGGGTATCATCGGCTACCGGGCATTGCGGCTGAGCGGAATCAGGCCGGGAGAGATCTTGGGCCTGTATGGATTCGGCGCTTCGGCCCATGTGGCGATCCAGATCGCCGTTCATTGGGGCTGTAGAGTCTTTGTCTTCTCGAGAAGCCGGGAACATCAAAAGCTTGCCAAGCGCTTGGGCGCTTCATGGACGGGAGCGGCCAAAGAAGGGCCGCCGGCGAAAATGAACGGCTCGATCATCTTCGCCCCAGCCGGGGATCTTGTTCCGGACGCGCTTTTGAACACGGAGAAAGGGGGAACGGTGGCCTTGGCCGGAATCTACATGACCCCGATCCCGGAGCTCGACTATCAGGCGCACATTTATCATGAGCGGATTCTGCGCAGTGTCGCCAACGCGACGAGGCGGGACGGGGAAGAGCTATTGAGGCTTGCGGCGGAGATTCCGATCAGGACCACGATCCAGACATTCCCTTTGGAAGAAGCCAATCAGGTCCTGCGGCTCCTCAAGGACGGCCGGATCAACGGCGCAGCCGTCCTAAAGATTTAGAAAATTGTCCCCCTTTTCTCAAGGGGGATAGAGGGGGATGATCTCGCTTGGAAGCGCGGCAATCCTGCATTTTTCTTAGAGGTCTTAAAAAATCCCCCGAATTCTGGCATAATATCCCCACCCTGGCGCGCGAGTAGCTCAGTTGGATAGAGCGCCTGACTACGAATCAGAAGGTCGCAGGTTCAAGTCCTGTCTCGCGCGCTCCCTTTTCCTCTGATTTTTCTGTCATTTAGCTTGATTTTGTTTTTTAGCCTGAGTAAGTAAAACTGAGCCTTTTTTAGCGATTTTGTCCTCAATTTGTCCCCATTTTTTGGGGAAATGGATTTACGCCGATTCTCGGGCATTTATCCGCATATGAAATAGGGGGGTAAAAATGAAGGAATTGGAGGATGTTTCCAATATTTTGGTAATAGGTCAATTTGAAAATACGCCAAAAAGGAGAAACGAGACTTCTCCTGATTTGGTTATTGACATCCGGTTAGCCGTTGGAATATTATTATATTGTTATAGAGGAGGAACAAAAAAACAACGCCATTCAAATAAAAGAATATTTCTCTATAACACAAACAATTTAAAGATGATAGCTTATAGAAAAGAAAAGATAGATAACGCAATTTGTTTTTTTGCCACAGAACACCAAAAGAAATCAGGGAAACCATTAACACAAACTTATCTTTATAAATATCTTGCATTCTTAGATTTTCTTAGTGTAGAAAAAATGGGAATTCCTGCTCTTGATTTAGAATATAGGGCGATGCCGTGGGGGCCGGTTCCCCACAAACTTTACAATGAAAGAAAAAGTCTAAAAACAGATTTATATGAATTTATAGATATGGGAAATGAAATATTTGTTATACGCCCCAAAGCTCATGCTGACCTAATTTATTTTTCAGAATTTGAAAGAGATATAATGAATCAATTAATTTCCAGATATGCTACACACTATGGTAGGGCAAATGAAATTTCCGAGGATAGTCATAAGAAAATTCGAGCATATGATAAAACATATAAAATAAGGAAAAATGGTATTATTAATTATATTTTAACATTTAATAGTAATCCTTATTTGAAACCAAGAGAAAACCGAACGCAAGCAGAAGACGCATATGTAATATATGATTCATTGAAACAAGCTCGCAAATGCACGCGGGAAAAGTAATCCGGTGGATTAATTTTAGAGAACGCCAATATGGTGGAAAAATCAAGCCCAGGTGGTTCGTTTGCCTAGGCAATACTAGGGTATCTGGCGCATACCCGGAAAAAATATATTATTTTCATTCGATAACACGCACAAGAAGAGTAGGAATAAGACACATCTCTTTTAATTTGTCTAAATATCCATTTTTGACAGAATCTTCTTATTTATATTTTAACGAAGGAAAGTATTCATATACTGAACAAGATATAGCTAATAAAGATATTTCCATAAAAGGAGAAATGGATAAATTAGATTTAAAAATAATTTATGACGGTATTTTACATGAACCCAGAAAAAGTTATACAGACATGGAATTATTTGATATACACGATAGCCTAAACTCAATTGGTTTACATGGGCTTAAAAAACCATCTCCTATTCGGTAATCCATTCTTATTTTACTAATTTTAAGATATCTTCAATTATCCAAATATGATCTGTAACACCAGCGGCCCCTGTAAAAAACTTGTCCCGTAGGGTTATAGGGCCGGATACCATTCAAACTATAGGCCGAACGAAAAACGCGCTCCTGACGCGATTTGAGGCCATTCTATGCGGTCCTAGGGCTTTCCGGCCTTTTCTAAATAATCGACCATAACCCGCCGGACAAGATCGGAAACGGTCCGCCGCTCCTGGGCTGCACGAATTTTTAACTTCACAACCTCATCTGAGTCAAAATAGACCGGGAATTTTTGGAGTAGACTTCCATCCTTTTTTTTCAGGTAGTAATGAGCAAACCGCCCCGCCTTCATCCCCGCTCGGATTTCGGCCTCTCGCGGTCCCATTCGCTTTTTAACTGCCATGTTTTTCTCTCCTATAATTTCAAGGTTATCGTAACGCCATCATTCGGGTAATCCATTTTGTCGGTATATGAATCGGATCGTTTAATTTCATTTAATATTCAACCCGGCGGACTATTTTTTTTAATTGGTCTTCCACAATCATCTATTTCGCCACGTTCATAGGCGCGAACCTTTTCCTTACAACCCCTATCTTCTAATGCCCAACCTTTATCAAATTGATATTTTGCTATACAGATATCGAGCGGCGGCAATCCGGCCTTTTCTCTTTCCAGGTTAGTGTTATGAAATTCCGTCAAAAACACCTGTTTTTCGTGTCTCGTCTTGGCAGATTGGTAAAATAATCCCCCGACAAAAACGGGCCAGCAGTTAATTGAAAACATTGCAAAAAAACAAAGGAATAAATATCTTAGTGTTACATTCAATAAAACGGGTCTCGATTTATTTAATTTCAGGCTCGTCACAGATATCAAATTGGATTTTTCCATCTTCAACCTCTTCCATCCCGATCTTCGCGTTTTTGCTTTCCGCAAAATTCAAGAAAAAGTGAGCTAATCATTAAGGCATCCTCCTAATAGCAAAGAATTGGCATTTTCCACGGGGGATAATATGGGTCTGCCACGGGTCTGCCATTTTTGATAATGACAAATGACTATCCCCCCGAGTATATTTCCCTCTAAGTGAAAGCATCTCCCGTCTCGTTTCTTTTTTCTTCTCTTTGTCTTTATGATTATTTAAAAAATGGGTGAGTCGTCCTGTATTCATAATAGTATATTTCATATAGAACAATTCAAGATTAGTAAACATATAATATGCCTCGCGGGTTCATATGGGGAAACCAGTGACATGGCTACCCGTGTGAAGTGACATGGATACCCGTGTAAAAAGTGACATGGATACCCGTAAAAATATGCTGAAAGTGACATGGTTACCCGTCACCATATTTTTCCGCCTTTCTTTTCTTCAACGTATTCCACAGGGTCGTAGCCCCATTTATGGTCCGGCCATCCGCATCTACGGTGAACAAAGTAGGACTTTCTCGGACTTCTTTAAAAATGGTTTCTACTTCATCCTCATGTAAAAATTTAATAAAACTTTCCATTTCAAATTGCGCTCTATCCCTTGGATTTTTTATCCCAAAGTCATTTAGGTCATAAAGCCAGGATATTATATCCACGGCCAAAAGTTTTCCGCGTCCGGATAGTTCATATTTCGGCCTTATCGGGGAAAAAAAAGTAATTTTCCATTTTCTACAATCGCCAGCAAGCGTTTCGTCATGGATTTTTATTGGCTTTTCATCCACTTTGTTGCCGCTCTTTTTTGGAATAAGATGGTCGCGCATATCTTCAAGGTCAATTTTTTTCAATAGGTTAATAATGCTCTTACTTCCGGTTTTCTTTATCGTTCCGTCGGGCATCTTATAAGCGTTTTCAATCTCAAAATTATAGCCTTCATTCTTGGCGACCTGTAGCCAACGGTCAATCCATCCGAGGCAATATTCCGGCCTTTTCCAACGGCTGTCTGGGATATCTAATTTATTCCGAAGGATTGTCTCTGCTTTGATTTCCAATGACCGTCCATGAACATCCTTTTCTAAAAACTCAAATGCCCGACTCTCGACATAATGACCCCTATATGGATTTTGTGACAGCATCTTAAACTTGCCCGGTTTGATTGTGTAGGTTTTGGGGTCCATTGATTTTAAATAAGAGGCTCGAATGAGGACACCATATTTTTCGCCCGGCTTTGTCGGCAACCATATTGTTTCATACGGACTTGGGTGATCTATAACCTGAAGTCGCTTCTCTCCATCCTTGTCGATTTTCCATCGGTAAAACCGCATTTCTGACAGTTGAATAAAGGCCATTCGGTCGCGCTCGATATCGCCGCCGCCCATATTCTTGATTTGATCTGCGGAATATCCGAGCGTTCGTTCCTTTTCTTTCCAAGAGAATGAAAGCGGATTCGTTTTTTTCTCCTGGAATAATTGGAGCGTGGAAAGAAGATCGCGCCCCATGCGGGTCGGACTCGGAACATACCGTTTGCCTTTATAGTCGATCACCTCTTTGTCAAAACGATACTCTTCAAGGATATCGCCACGCCGCCTGGAACAAACAACGATGTCTTTTCGCTCCTCGAAATCCCAGGCATTGATTAATCCCCTGTCGAAGAATTGGCGTATAGAAAGGGCGTCATCCATGTATTTTGTAATTTCGGTCGTGACGGCGAATTTATGGATGCTTGATCTTCTCCCTTTTTGTTTCTGGCCACGAACGCCACGCAGACGAACGGGAGAAATTTCAACGTCAATATTTGATTCTTTGGCAACCCGATTTTTAATCTCGGAATATTCCCCGCTAAGGATTTTTTGAATATCATCATAAGTAAGACTTCGTAGCCATGCGGACAATTCTTCGAGGGTATTGATTAAATACTTTTTATCCGCGTTTGACTTAGGCGGGCCGATTTTATCAGCCTTTGATTTATTTATTTTGTCCTTTTCCACGGTTTTACCCAATATCCGCCTTTCTCTCGAAAAATATCGCTCTCCGGTCGCGCAGGACGAATGATCTTGGCCGGGTCCATGTCAAGGGCCGGGTCAATTATAGTCGTATTCTCAAAATTTCTTCAAGCGGCCTTTTTATTGTCCTTAATTTTTTCGAGGGCGTCTTTGGCTGCGGCTTTCCCGCCATTACTCAAATCTCTGTGCCAGATTCCAAGGTCCGGGTCCCATTGAAAGCCGGAAGATTTTAGGATTGATTGCTCCCTCCCGTTTACCTTGCTTGGGAAAATAAGTTCGATGCGATTTTTCTTGACATCCTGTATTTCCCTGATGAATCCCGGCTCGGGTTGTCTCAACCTGCGCTCGATCTCGATTTGTGCCAGCAATCTGAGTTCGTCCAAAATCGGCTTGAACGACGAATCGGCGTTTCCCACGATTGTTTGTCCGTCCATTTTTTTGTCTCCTTTTATTTAAAAATTAACGATATGCCTATGCTCTCGGATGACTCCTTTGGTAAATGGCCAGTATTTGCGTGACGTTCACGTGAGTATATTTCTCGGTCGTGGCTAAACTCGAATGTCCCAAAAGCTCCTGGATAACCCGAAGATCCGCGCCCCGGCCCAACAGGTGAGTAGCGAACGAATGACGGAGGCTATGTGGACTGATGGTCTTCCGTAGTTCGGCCAATTTGCAGTATTTCTTGAAAAGCCGCTCTACCGACCGAGGCGTGATGCGTGTTCCGTGATAGCTCAAAAATAGGGCGGGTTCCCCCGGCGCAAAAGGAAACGTAGGGCGGACGCTCAAATACCCGCTCAACCTGTCGGCCGCTTTTCGACCGAAGAGAACCATTCTCTCTTTACGACCTTTGCCCCGGATGCAAATAACCCTATCGTCCGAATTTATATCCTCAAGATTTATTCCGGTCAGTTCTGCCACCCTGATTCCCGAGCCATAAAAAAGTTCTAAAATCGCCCGATCACGGAAGCCCAGAGAGGTATTTTTCATTGGGATTTCTAGTAATCTTTTTGTTTCACTTTCCGACAGGAACGCTGGCATATGTCGGGCAAGTCGAGGTGTAGATACAATTTTCCCAGGATTGTCCGTCGCCCAACCTTGTCTGACGCCATACTCAAAAAAAGAGCGGATGGCGGCAATTTTCCGGGCCACCGAGGTTTTGGTCAAGCCCCTTTCATAAAGCTCGGCCAAAAAACCGCGCAGGATAATATGACCCCCTGGGGAAGTTGCCTGGGAAAGATGAAGGTTTTTTGACCGGAGATAATCTGCAAATTGGGTAAGGTCTATCCGGTAACTCGATATGGTATGGGGAGAGGCGTTTCGTTCATATTGGAGATAGGCCAAGTAATTCTCTAGCTCCCTTCGCATTTGACACTGCATAGCCGCCGCCGATAGTCTGGGATAAACCACTGGATAAATAGGCATTAATGGGATATTAGGCCCCATTTCCCGGCCTGTTCGCGGTCTCAAATGGGATGCCGTCTTCATATAATGTCCCACTTTGCGAACGGGGGCGTTTCCCCCGAGACGGGAGTTTACATAATTATGCTTAGCTGACTCTTTCCGAGGGCCATTTTTTACATTAGAGACGGTCGCCATTGTTACCATAGAGTTATATATACCATATCATATAGAGCTTTTCAAGTAATTTATTTATATTTATTTTCACGTTGCCCCCCCTATCCCCCTATTCAAAAAGTTTAAGTTGAGGTTTCTTGCCCTCTCCCGTGGTCTTTTCCGCCGTTTCTGGTCCTGGGCCAAGTTTATCCACCGCCCCCTTGTTCTCTTCTCCCCTGCAATTGATACATTCCCCATGGTCGCTTAGTTCCGTCTCCGGCCAGGACGTATTACAGACAAAACAGCGTTTGAGGTTTATCATCTATCATTCCCCCAATTCTTTTTTCATTCCCTCGGATTTGTTAAATAGTCAATCACCTTTAGTGTGCTGATCTCTTCCGGCGAAACGAAATCCTTGTCCCCGCATACTTCGCCATCCTTCAAATTGACATTACAGCCGCCTTCCCAGTAATAGAAACAGTCTGAACAATATTCCTCTTGGCTTTGACCTTCTCTGGTTTTCATTCCTTTTCCTCCTCTTCATGTTCTGGCTTTGCCAGGATAAAATCAGCGGCTTTTTGCGCGCGGCTCGCGGCCATGGCGACAAGTTTTGAATTGGCCTTGATCTTGGCTTTCCAGCCCGCTATATACGCTGAATTATTCTCATTCGTCCGTTCGTTGTTTATCCCGGTTTCACAGCAGAGAAACGCCGCCCCAAATTCGGCGGTCAGTTCTTCTTCCCCGTAATCTTCGGACCCAAAACCTGCTCTCTCGACAATAGACGGCCGGTTTAACCTGGTCGGATGGCCGGTCGCATGGGTGAGTTCGTGGAACAACGTCGAATAATAATCTTCGGGGGAATCAAAAAACTTGCGGTCAGGCATTGATACCTTATCCTTTTCGGGAGAGTAAGACGCCTTTTGTCCTGGGATTATTTCCGGCTTGGATGGCATATTGTTGACGACTTCATCCGCCGCAGTGATCGGGTCATTGATCTTCCCCTTCACCTTGTCAGCCGTCCTCTTCGGAAGGACAACCGCCTCTGTCTGGTCCAGGTTGAATACGTTGTAATATCTCAAGAGGAAAGATCGCTTCGGCTTTCCCCTGTCGTCCAGGACTAGTTTTCCCGCATCGTCCACCAGATCAGAAACTTTCCAGAATACGCAGAGACTTGATTTCTCTCCGGGCTTGACGTGTCCGCCATGGTCCCCGGCTTGCTTATAGGACATCCAGACCGGGGAAGAGAAGGGAGTGGACCCTAAAAGAAGAATGTTCATCCCTCTGTATTCGTGACCCGTAATGTTGAGCGAAGAGCTTCCCGTCCATGGTTTACGCCATGGGACAATCCCCTTTTCGAGTTCCGCCAAAATCCTTTCAGTTACGATCTCATAAACATTCATCTTTCTTTTGCCTCCCTATACGTTGAATCCCATGATGGTTCCATTGAAATCAACGGAAAATCGGCGAGGGGTTCCATCCTTGAAGTTCTCGAAAATCTCCTTAATGGGGAGTTCTAAGTCAATCGGTGTTCGGTGAAATGACCCGCCCCAAGGATATTTGCTTAATTCCCAATATCCCCAACCTTTTGGGATTTTCGCTTTCATTCCCTCAATTACTATCCGATTCATTTCTTTCCCCCCGTCCCCCTTCTTGTCCTTGGTTTGTTCGCCTTCGTGAATCCGGCCGTAACAACCGCAATCCTCTGAATCGGGATGGCCGCAGCGGACATACCGCCCATCAATCACCCAGGCTTGCAAGTCGTAGTCAAAACCGTTGATAAGACGGCCGTCAATGATTTCATCGTTACTAATTCGAGACATTCTTTAATCTCCCTTTAAATTATCAGGGGGTTTTGAGGCGTGTCGGTCGATTACTTTAATCCCCATAGAGTTATGATTACCATAATATACGGAGCTTGTCAACTAGGTGGGCAAAAATAAATGTAAATAAATTCGATGGAATGTCCCCGGTCTGGCACGTTCCTTGCTGACCGTCTCCCTTCCCCTTGGTATATCTTTAGTGCCGGAAGTCGCGCTTGCGGCTCCGGACCGGCGCTTGTGATGTATCCCCCGACCCCCGCGCTTTTTCAATGCGGCCCGAATCATCCCCAGGCCCGAACTCCCGCCGGCTGATCGCCGTTTCGTTCTATCCCGGCTTACCATGGCCCCGGAGCGGTCCGGGAGCCCTCCCGCCGGTCCCCCGTCGATCTGGCCGCCCGTCGCTGACCCCCGCCCCTTGCTTGCTTGCAGATGTATATTATATCTATCCCCCCGCGCCGCCCCCCGTCTCCCCGAATCCCCCCCGCCCCCCATCTCTCGATATCCTACATAGGATATATCTTGATATGTAGTCTTTCTTCTATATCTGCATCCAACTTAATATACCTTCAATGGATTGCTTGCATTGATTGCTAGTATATTCAATTAATCATACAATCATGCAATTGTATATACCATGGTTCCCATATTCCCCGGACACCCAGTCCCCCCCCGGCTGAGTTTGCAAGGGACTCTATCTGGTCAAATATTTATGATAACTCCCTGGCATATGCGGCGGGAGACGATTGGGGCGGGGGGCAGTGTTCACTGGGGATGAACAGGGGACGGGGCAAAAAAATGA
>Ga0299915_10004348_pt1 | contig 10339 bp, 10 predicted proteins | sample RVTome_13_FD_200263 | JGI IMG/M metagenome (GOLD analysis project Ga0299915, IMG submission 200263) | Soil microbial communities from uranium-contaminated site in the Upper Colorado River Basin, Wyoming, United States - RVT92D227 (version 2) ... | reverse complement strand
CCATGATGTTGTTGTCGAATGTTGCCGGAAGTGCGAGAACTCGCCGCTTGTTCGTCGCGATTGCGCCGCCGATTTTCGGGAAGATGATTGTTCCAACCGGATAGATTTTCAGGCCCATCTCTCGCACATCATCATCTCCAACCCAGTTTTGCGCTGTGGTGATAGCACGCTCGTTTTCCGGCAAGTTCATGTCGCTGACTTTGGCGAACGGATATTTAAGACCAACCCGCCCTTGATACTGCTTCGGAAAACCAAAGCCGGCGGCGCATTTCGTAACATCACCCATCCGGCGGACGCCGAAGTTTTCCTCTGCTCTCGCCAAACGCGCGCTGAGGTCTGACTGGAGAAGCGTCTCGGCTTCCTCGGTGGCTTGGTGGCGGAGGTCGTGGGCCTCGTGGATTTTGGTGGCCAGTTGCTCAATCCGCTCCACCACCCGCCGCTGCTCCGCCAGTTCCTTCGGCAATGGTGGTGCCTGATCCCAGCTTATGTCTGCAGTCCTTTTTGACAGCCAGTCGAGGAAGACGGAGATCTGAAATTGGTACTCCAATGGAATGAGAGGAACCTCTAGTCTGGCGACGACCGATTGCTTTAGGGCGGGGACGGAGGTCCCACTCTGGTATTCTGAAAGGTCGATACCTCTCAGGAGGTAGTACAACCATTTGGTAGCTGTGTATGGCGCTGGCGCAATTCCCATGACGTTGTTGTCGACTATCGTATCCCGGACTATAATTCGGCGCTTATTGGTGGCAATCGCACCGCCAATTTTTGGAAACACCACAGTCCCAATAGGAAGCGGCTTGGCTCCTAATTCCCTCGCAACGTCCTCATCAATCGTGTTGGCTGTGCCAACAATTTCCACTTCGTTGCCCAGACGATTCATATCACCAACTTTGCAGAAGAGGTACTTTTTCCCTTGTTCACCTTGATGGGCCAATGGAAAGGCAGTCCCCGCAACAAACGTTCCAAGGTCTTCCAAATGTCCCCTCCCCCAGACCTCGGCGGCCTTGACGGACACTAATCGAATTGCTACCGTTTGAATGTCAGAGGTAATCATGTATTTGCTGGTCGTTCGATAAGTCTCTTTATTTCCGTCAGGATTCCCGCGATGCACTGTTCCTTTTGCAGGATGCTGGCCGCGAGTTGGTCGGGCGGCAGGTGCGTGATGTCCTGCTTGGCACATGGGTTTTTGCGGTCGAGGTTGCAGGAGACGAGATTGCCGGCGTTATCGTATTTGAGGATGTTCTGGGCGTTTATTTTCCAGGCGTGTTCGTTTGGCTTTCGGTTAATCCAGCACTTGATGCAATCGGCGAATTCTTCGAAGCGCATTGGCATCGTTTTAGTGTATTGCTTGCGCCCTTCGGGCAGCGGTAATTCGTAATACCAGATTTCTTTGGTTGGGCCGGAACGTTCAAAGAACAATAGGTTTGTGGCGATGCCGGTGTAAGGGGCAAAGACCCCATTGGGCAGGCGGACGATTGTATGCAAGTTAAAGTTTTTGAGTAGTTCTTCTTTGATGCGAGCACAGACGCCGTCGCCAAAAAGGACGCCGTTAGGGACAACAACAGCGGCGCGGCCGGGTTTGCCCTGGTTCTTCTCCGGGCGTTTGAGCTTTCGCATAAGCAGTTGAAGGAAGAGAAGTGCGGTTTCGGAGGTGCGTTTATCATCAGGGAAGTTTGCGCGGATACCGGGTTCTTCTTCGCCGCCGAAGGGCGGGTTAGTGAGGATAATGTCGAAGCGGTCTTTGTCGCCGATTTCGTGGAGGGGTCTTGCGAGGGAGTTGCCATATTCGACGCGTGGGTATTCGAGGCCGTGAAGGAGAAGGTTCATCTGGACGAGCATAAAGGGCAACGGTTTTGCTTCTCCGCCGAAGATGCTTTGCTCCTGCAGGATTTTTCTATGCTGAATTGTTTTGCATTGTTTTTCGAGATGGTTGTAGGATTCGACGAGGAAGCCACCTGTGCCACAGGCGGGGTCGAGGATGGTTTCGCCGAGCTTGGGATTAGTGACTTCGACCATAAATTTGACGACGGGGCGCGGGGTATAGAATTCGCCGGAGTCGCCTGCGGCATCTCGCATTTCCCTGAGCATTGTTTCATAGAAGTGGCCGAGGGTAAGAATTTCTTCTGATGAGTAAAAATGGATGCCATTCACCTTGTTGATGACATCCCGGAGGAGGTAGCCATTTATCATACGGTTGATAACGCCGCGAAAGACATTTGCTATGACATCGCGGCGGTCTTTGCCATTTGCACTTTGCAGGGACCTTAGGTAGGCAAAAAGGCCGGGGCCTTTTGTGCCATCGGGTCTTACGGCTTCATCCTGGTTAATGAAGGCGATGAGTTCATTGCCAGTGATGCCATCTTCTTTTGCGGCCCAGTCGCGCCAGCGGTAAGGGGATTCGATAGCAGGGCGAAATCGCTTTCGGCCTACTCTGGCCTCCTGTTCGCGGAGTTGTTCAGTGTCGTCGAGAAATTTGAGGAACATAATCCAGGTGAGCATAGGGAGTCGGTCGAGGTCGCCGCTGAGTCCCTTGTCTTTACGCATAATGTCACGGGCCGATTTAATGAGAGAGCCAAGCTGCTGGGCGCTAGTCAGTTGAGTGTTGTTAACGGATTTATTTTTGGCCCGTGCCATTGGCTAATCCTTTACGCTGCATAGAGCAGCGCCTGGAGTTCGGTTACAGCGTTATTTAGTTGTTCGGCACCGCCGAAGAAGGCGGCGATTTCGGCGACGTTGCCGTGATTTGATATCGGCGGCACCTTAAGTATATCAGGGATAGCAAATTGGGTGAAGCCATAGTCAGCATACTTTTCAAGCAATTCATTGAGGACTGCTTTTGCCTGCGGGGTGTGGTGTTCAAAGAAATCTTTGTTTTCGTTCCGCATACGGGCTGCTCGCTCCCTGCGTGTTCTCAGAGGGGCGTTATAAGCAATGTGGCAGAGCAGGTCGAAGGGGTCGGCATCGGGCTGGTTTGCTGCGGTGGCCAGTTCGGTGAAGTCGATGCCGCGTTCGGCAAGGGCCTCGATTATCTCGCAACGGGCGTTTGGGTCAGACCATTTCTTTCTGAGTTCTGCGGCAGAGGGGTAAAGGGTCCGGACTTTTTCGGCGGTGTAATCGGTGTATTTTACGACGCGGAGCTTGTTGCCTTCGGAGTCGAGTTCGTAAACAAGGTGTGCAACAATCTGGACGTGGCCGCCATTAACGTAGTATTTGCGAATTTGGGGTGATGGGGGTTCGATTATTTCCGGGGGACCTTCGAGCTGGATTTCGGGGCCGGTGTCCTCTATGGGTTCTTCCTGCTGGATTATTTGTTCGGCAGTAACCTGTCCATCTGCGTTGATTTCTTCTTGGGTAAGCAAAGCTGGCACCCCATCGAAGTCGGGGTCCGCAAAGTGACGTGTAGCGGAGCCGGTATAGTCAAGGATATTGAAATAGTATTTGCCGTAGTCATCTCTGACACGGGTGCCTCGGCCTATGATTTGTTTGAACTCGGTCATAGAGCCGACCACACGGACGATGGCGATATTTTTGCACGTTGGAATATCAACCCCGGTTGTAAGGAGTTTCGAGGTCGTTAAGATGACGGGGCTTATCGTTTCAAGCTCTTGGAAACGGCTCAGATGCCCGCGTCCGATTTCGTGTTCTTCGGAGGTTACACGGCAGACATAGTCCGGATATTGCTGCACCAGGTCGGAATTTGGGTTATTAAGGGCACTACGCATTTGGTCAGCGTGCTCCTGGTCAACGCAAAAGACGATGGTTTTGGCGAAGCGGTCGGTTTTTTTGAGGAATTCGGTCAGGTGGGTGGCGATTGCTTGGGTTCGGGCGCGGAGAGCTACGATGCGTTCGAAGTCTTCGGTGTGGTATTCTTCGTCAGGGATTTGGCGGCCATAGCGGTCAAGCTCACCTTTGCTCGGACGCCAGCCAGCAGCATCATAATCGGTGACGACACGGTGGACACGGTATGGGGCAAGAAACCCATCATCGATACCTTGGCCTAATGTGTAGGTGTAGATAGGATTGCCGAAATACCTGTAAGTATCCCGGTTATCCTCGCGCAACGGTGTGGCGGTCATACCTATCTGGTAAGCGGGTTTGAAGTATTCGAGGATTTCACGCCAGTTGCTTTCATCGCGGGCACTACCTCTGTGGCACTCATCAACTATAACCAGGTCAAAGAAGTCAGGAGAATACTCGCGGTAGAGACCTGGGCGGCGTTCATCCTTGGCGATGGCCTGGTATATTGCAAAGTACATTTCACGACTCTTGACGGCCTCGCCATTCTCGATTTTGTGGCGGGCATCGCCGAAGGGGATAAAAGTCTTGTCTTTTGGGTCGTCAACCAGAATGTTTCTGTCGGTGAGATAGAGTATTCTGGGGCGACGAAACTCGCCGGTTCGGTTCCAGCGGGACGACCAGACCTTCCAGCAGATTTGAAAAGCCACAAAGGTTTTTCCGGTGCCGGTGGCCATGGTTATGAGAATTCGCGGTTTGCCTTGAAGCAGGGCTTGGACTGCTCGGTTTATCGCGATTTCCTGATAATAGCGTGGGGTTTTGCCGGTGAGATTGAACGAAGGAGTGAGTAACCGGCGGGTTACCTCTTGTGTTAGGCCCTGGGACTGTGAAAGCCGGTTCCATAATTCGTCTGGGGGAGGAAAAGAATCTAAGGAGCGCTCTTCGCCCGTTATGAAATCGAATTCCACGATGCCGTGGCCGTTGGTGGAATAGGCGAACTTGAGGTCGAGTGTCTCGGCATAATCCTTTGCCTGCTGGATGCCGTCGCTGGCAGATTTGTAGTCTGCCTTGGCCTCGATGACTGCAATCGTGAAGTCGCGCGTATAACGCAGAAGATAGTCGGCTCGCTTTTGTTTCTTCCGGCGGATCTTGTTTCCCGCCACGACTATCCGGCCGTCTGTGAAAGTCCGTTGCTCAGTGAAGGAGTGCGGTTCCTCATCCCACCCGGCTTCGACCAGTTTGGGCAAGACATATTTGCGACATGTATCAGCCTCAGTGCTCATAATAACCTGATCTCAAAAAGAACGCCAGGCACTCAGTTCTTTCAAGCTTCGGCGTAAGGTGGCGCAGGCAATCCAAGTGCTTGCCACCTCTGGTATCGTCTACCATGACTGCCAATTTTTTCCGCCATTTTTGTCTCTCGAATGTTCACGCAACATGTGGAGCATCCAAATAGTACCATTTGCCGCCATCCCAGTCAAGGCTGTTTCGGACGCCAAACCACGCAAAGCCAAAAAATGAGCAATAGAGCCACCAATTCTGGCACGCTTTCGCCCCGTTATTTTCTTACCAGCGTCATAGCCACGATCGCCACTTTTGAAGCGGTTTTGACAGTCTGGCTCGTGTTCTCTGCAATATCCTTCGTGAGATGTCATATTGCTTTCTTACGTGAGCCAGGTTAGGCACAAGGCCATTAGTCCACTTTAGCTCGAAGAATATACACGCCGCAGCGTATTGCTGGTTGCGATTACTGGGAAAGAACATCTCGATTAGCTCTGTGAAGTCGGATATCAGAGGGATTCGCCTGTGCTGAAAGTCGATCTTTGTCGACTTCTTCATATTTGCATTCTCACCCCAGCGTGTTTCGTCAAGATGTGACCCTCGACACGGAACCTCAGTGTCGAGGCCTTGTTAAAAAAGGAGACCACGTTTTTATGTTTTTCGGTCTGCCCCCAAAAGTTGGTCGTTGTCTGATGTCAGACAGTGCGAAATGGCCTGAACGGCCAGCGGAGTTTCCGCAGCTCATGACGCCGGTTGAGGCTGCAATGTTCTTGCGTCTGGACGAAACAGGTCATGACCCTAAAAGTGCCCGCAGGACTTTGAATTACTGGCGTGATCGTGGGGAACTCAGAGCGACTAAATTCGCCAGACGTGTGTGGCACTTAAAGCAAGAGCTGGCAAAATTCCCGCAAAAGAAAACCGAAGAACGAGGTTAGAGATGTTGATATATTTTGAAAGAAAACATTTGCGCTTTTTGCTTTCCCCTGGTAGAATGCCAATCTGTCGGTCGCCAGTGGTAGCCGCTTATGCTGAGCGGGAAGGGGGTTACCAATGGCAGTAGAAAAGGTTGGTATCTATCGTAAATGGTTGGAGGTCATACCAAAAAAAGAAAACGGCGAGCCGGTTCCAAGATCCTGCTGGGCCAAGAAACGCAGACACCATTGGATTGTCAGATGGTACGGCGCCGACAACAAAAGGTATGGCAAAGTCTTTAAGACTATAAAGGAGGCGGAGAATTACACAGTAAAGATTCAAGACGGAATAAATCTGGGGAAGCCGGACAAGCCACAGAAGATAACACTCCACGATTTTACTTCTGAGTACAAAAAGGTAATGGCAGGTCAGGTTGCGTACGCCACGCTGCAAGACCAGATACGAGCATTGAGGTTCTTTGAAAAGTTTATAAATTGCTCAATTTTGCTTCACAAGATTCAGCCACGTCATGCCGAGGCTTTTATTGCACATCAAATAGCATCAGGCGTGAGTACGGCGACTGCGAATAAGGACATTCGCACCTTGAAGCGTATTTTCAATTTGGCAATCGAGCCGAGACGTTATTTGGCTGAGGGGCAAAATCGTTTGCCAATATAAAGCAACGCAAGAAGGCAAGTAAGCCCATAAGGTACGTTGAGGTTGCTGAGTATCCCAGGTTGATGGATGCAGCAAAAGACATTTGGTGGAAGGCGTTGATTTCGCTGGCATGTGGCAGTGGGCTGAAGCGCAATGAAATCCTGAATCTAACGTGGTCTGACATCGATTTTGAAAAACAGATAATTCACATTAGGGCCAAAGCGGAAACCGCACAGACGATTGAATGGGAACCAAAGGACCACGAAAACCGGGTAGTTCCGATCTGTGATCAATCAGCTCGGATGCTGGTAGATATGCAAGCTGAAGCTCAAGAGAAACATCCTTATGTTTTTATATCACCAGCTCGATTGCAGAAGATTCGGGAACGGCAGAAGCAAGGCAAATGGACCGCTCGGTCGCACATTGTGAACAATATGAGGAATAACTTTCTGGCGATGCGTGATAAAGCAGGTATGACAAAACTTGCACTTCACGACCTTCGTAGGTCTGCTCTTACGAACTGGGCCCAGAGGCTACCGATGCAGGTCGTTCAGCAACTGGCAGCGCATTCGGATATTTCTACAACAAAGAAATATTACTTCGCTGTCCGGTTGGAAGACCTCCAGTCAGCGGGCAAGGTCCTGAACAATATTATGTCTTGGTGCAGCGACGACTGACACCGAAGTGATACTTTTTGTTGATTTTGTGTGTTTTTGCTCATCAAGGATTGACAACAGAAGCGGTAAGTGCCTATATTGTAAGCACTTAAGGTTTCTGCGCCCGTAGCTCAATTGGATAGAGTGCCGGACTTCGAATCCGAAGGTTGCAGGTTCGATCCCTGCCGGGCGCGGTTCCAAAGTGTTAGACCCTGGGCGTAGGCAGGGGTGGCAAGGCCGTTGTAACGGGTCCGCTGCGGGGCCGCGCGGAAGAATTTTCAAAGAATTTCATCTTTTTTTATTTGCATATTCTATTTTTGTAGAATAGATTTGAAAAGAATAGAATTAAGGAGCTGAACGTTATGTCGGAATCAAGAAAAACAGGCAAGGGCAGGCGACAAAAAACAACGGCCGAACTAACCGAGGCCGAATGGGAGATAATGAAGGTAGTCTGGCAAAAAGAGCCTTGCGCTGCTGGCACAGTGCAGGAGGCATTAGCCAAAAGCAAAGATTGGGCCTATAGCACGGTCAAGACCACGATGGACCGCATGGTTGAGAAAGGGTTTCTGCAAATCAGCAGAATCCGCAACCTGCAGCTTTTCCACCCCTGCATAAGTGAAGTTGACGCCAAACGAGGAGAGCTTCGCAAGATGCTCAAGCGGGCCTTCGAGGGGGCACTTACCCCAATGATGCAGTTCTTGATTGAGCATGGAGGTCTTTCAAAAGAAGAATCGGCACAACTTCGCAAACTGGTAAATAAGGCTCAGAAACAAGGGAAATAGATCGCAGACAATAGCTGAATAAACCACAAAGCGGAGATCGAAAATGAGCCAGGTGATTAATAATTACTTGGTGTGTTTGAACGATGCTGGCCGGGTGTTCTGGGGTTACGCAGCCGATATGTTTGTCCAGGCCGGCGTACTGATTGTCTTGTTGCTGATTATTGATTCTCTGCTGCGAAAGCGGCTGAGAAAACCGCGGCCACTCCGAGTTCCACAAAAGATTGAGTAGAATTTTCAATTTTGGAGGTTTGGTCCTTTTTGACCGTCGCCGTGCCGGCCCCTGCCTGCGCAGGGGCAAGCTTGTCCCCGCGAAAGCGGGGAGCTAAACTTATTTGGCCAAGAGGTCGGTAATATTTTCGATGCGAACCTTGCACGAGGGATGGGAGGAAAAGTAATTTCCGAGGTTCGACTGATCTATAGATTTTGCCAATCGCTGGAAAAATCTGATTGAGCCGCGAGGGTCGTATCCGGCAGCGGTAACCAGGTGAACGGCGAACTTGTCGGCTTCCGACTCCTGGTCTTGCGAATAAGCACTTTCGAGAAACTTGGCGCCGGCTTCGCGAAGACAGGCGCTGAGCACATCGCGGATAGGAGCCGCCCGTGACGCTGCTGCAATTGCGGAATTGCTTATCATCCGCTCCATAACGTGTCCCCGGATGACATGTGCCATCTCGTGGGAAAGAACAAAGGCGATCTCGTCCTTATCAGCCCGGCACAACTGGCTGAGTGCTCGGCTGACAAAGATAAACCCGCCAGGCAGACAGAAGGCTTCTGGCACGGGACTATTGACGGATTCAAAGCTAAAAGAACGAAGCTTGTCGGCAAGGCACCCGGTCAACCGGCAGCCGACCTCATCCAGGATTTCGCCCGTTCGCCGGTCCGGATCGGGGCCCAAGCTGCGTCTGACGTCGGCGGCCATATCTCGGCCTACTTCATACTCGGCTTTGATGGCCTCAGCTTGACTGTTAGTAGCAGCCTGCCAAAACCACTTGGCCTTGCGGACGCTCGGACCAGCTATCTTACCCAGCTTGTAAAACAGCTTTCTCATGGTAAGTACCCGTGAGGTTTGTAGGCTAAAGTTATAGTTCAATTGTACTTGTTCAGTAGCCCAAATCAAGCGCCGATTGACCTTTACCGCGAGGTGCGTTGGTTATATAATCTCAACGAAAGGCCGGGTTGTGCCCAGCGTTGTTATCATTTTGTGTAGTGAGGTGATTGCGTGCCAATCTACGAATACCGGTGTCAGCAGTGCGGCGCCGATTTTGAGCAGCTTGTGCGGTCGTCCAATGCCAAGGTCAAGTGCCCCAAATGTGCCGGCCGGCGTGTCCGCCGCAAGCTATCGGTGTTCGCAATGTCCAGCTCGAGCAAGGAAAGTGCTCGGCCTGTGTCACGGTCGGGCTGCGCGTCCTGCCATGCCAGCAGTTGCGCAGGATGCCGGAGGTAGACTCCATACAGAGGAAAAATTATGAAAAGGCGGTCATTTTTGAAAGTTGTAAGCAGTGCTGCTGCAAGTTATGCACTTGGCACCCGGCCGATTTGGGCCGTCAAAAGTCAGGATTCAAAGGGCGAAGATGATAAGGTAGCCGGATTGCCGCGACGCGCGCTCGGGCGGACGGGCGAAAAAGTCTCGGTCGTAGGGTTTCCGGGACTTTCACTTATTCACTACGATCAGGCTCGCTGTACCGCTGGAATCCACGATGCCTTCGAGAAAGGCGTGAACTACTTCGATGTGGCTCCCGCCTACGGTGACGGTGAATGTGAGACAAAGATGGGAATTGGATTGCAAGGCATCGACCGCAGCCGGATATTTCTGGCCTGCAAGACCAAGATGCGAGATAAAGATGGCGCCCAAAAGGAGCTGGAGCAATCCTTGAAGCGGCTGAAAACCGACTATCTTGATCTATACCAGATGCACGCGATTCGTACTCCCGAAGAGGTGAAACAGGCGCTCGGGACGGGCGGTGCTATCGAAACCTTCCTCAAAGCCAGGCAAGAAGGAAAGGTGGGCATTTTGGCTTCTCGGCACATACTACTAAGGGTGCGCTTGCGATGATGCAGGGCTTTGCCTTTGACGCCGTTATGTTCCCGATCAATTTCATCGAGTATTTCCAATTAGGATTCGGCAAGGCTGTTCTTGAGCTGGCCGAAAAGCAGGGCGTGGGCGTCCTGGCTATCAAGCCGACGTGCGGCGGCGCTTGGTTGGCCGGCGCCGAGAGAACCCGCAAGTGGTGGTATCGGACGCTGGAAGATGATAATGAGATTAGCCTGGCTTTGCGTTTCACCTTGTCGCAGAAACCTGTCGCGGCAGGAATTCCC
>Ga0299915_10004345_pt1 | contig 10343 bp, 9 predicted proteins | sample RVTome_13_FD_200263 | JGI IMG/M metagenome (GOLD analysis project Ga0299915, IMG submission 200263) | Soil microbial communities from uranium-contaminated site in the Upper Colorado River Basin, Wyoming, United States - RVT92D227 (version 2) ... | reverse complement strand
CCATCGAAGTAACCGCTCGTTTTGATGAACTGGGTCGGGTCACACCCCTACATTTCACCTGGAAAGGCACTGTTCAGCGGGTGGAAGCCACGGGACGCCAGTGGACAGATACAGGCGGACAGCATATCCTCGTCATGGTTACGAACGGGCGGATTTATGAATTAACATTTATAAGTGGGGATGGGCGCTGGTTTATCAGGCAAGGAGAACCAGAGCACAAGTTTGTATAAACGATGAAGCGAAATCTAATCATTTTGTGTTTATCATTTTCATTGATTCTGGCAGTGCTTCTCGATAATTCTACACCCGGCAGTGCTCAAGCCGGTGACGCCTACTCCCTGATCGATGCGGTCAACAACTTACGCGCGGCAAATGGGCTGCCTGCCTATCAGGTAAATAGCATATTGATGGCTGTTGCCCAGGGTCATAGCGATTACCAGGCTGCCATCGGGCAGGTAACGCATACGGGTGCAGGAGGCACGCGCCCCAGGGACAGGGCGGCCGCAGCTGGTTATGGTGGCGGGGCTAATTTTTTTATGTCAGAAAACATCGCTGGAGGCACTGATCTATCGGTGGATAAAGTTATTTCGTGGTGGTTAGGAGATGCCCCACATACTACGACCATGCTGGGAGCCAACTATAAGGATATTGGAGCCGGGGTATCGGTTTCAAATGGTTTCGTATACTATACGATCGATGTGGCTTCTGGGTCGGGTAGCGGGAATTATATCCCTGCGGCAACGAGCACTCCCGGAGGTCCAACCCCCATCCCCATATTCCTGGTACTGACCTCCACACCCAAGCCGGACGGGTCGGTGATCCATGTCGTCCAATCTGGTCAGACTTTAATTGGGATTGCCCAAGCGTACGGGCTAACCGTAACTGAAATCAAGGCTTTGAACAACCTGTCCAGCGATGCGATTTATGTGGGTGATAAACTGATCATCCATCCTGCTAACGCCCCCGGTCCGACTGGTACCCCCTCTGCCCCGACTACCCCCACCCGTGCAGCGACTTCCACGCGCCGTCCAACTCGCACGCCTACGCCATCTTCCACACCCATCGGCACGAGTGTTTCAATGCAGGCAGACCCAACCCAAGAAGATACACTAAGATCAGGCTCTGATCCGGTGGGTAATATCCTGGTGATTGCGATTATTGGTCTGGCAGCAGGAGGGGTGCTCTTGATGGTAATTGGTAGTTTTATGAAGCGCAGCAACCGGGGGTAGTAGATTTATTCTTCCCGCGGGATCCACAGGAGCTGCAATCTTCCATCAATCGCTTCATTAAATTCCTGCCAGCTGGTGATGGGCAAATCTACTTGTGCCAGGGTTGCGGTAGGCAGGTGTTCGGTTACGTCTGTCAGCAAGGTCAGAAGTTCCTCCAGGTCGGGATTATGACCGACGACTAAAACCCGGTTGGCATCCTCAGGAAGGCAGCTCAGGATATCCAGGTAGCAGGATGCGTCAGAAAGGTACAGATCCTGGTACAAATCGACCTGTCCTGAGAAGCCGCTTTCTTCAGCGACTGTCTGCGCTGTATCGTGGGCGCGTCGGGCAGTGGAGCTCAGAATCAGGTCAGGAACAAGGTCGTGGTCCTTCAGATATGCGCCAACTTTAAGAGCTTCCTTTTTACCGCGTTTGTTCAATGGCCTGTCATGGTCATGCAGCTCAGGCTGTTTCCAGCTGGATTTTGCGTGTCGTAAAAGGAGTAGCGTCTTCATAGGTTTTCCGTTTGAGTTACCGAGATATCCCATTATAATAGCTTCTTGAATTTTTTATTGGGAGTAACTGTTTCATGATCAGTGCTGTTATTTTTGATTTTGATGGCTTAATTATCGAGACTGAAGGCCCCACTTACCAATCCTGGCAGGAGATTTATCAATCCTTTGGATGTGCATTGCCATTTTCAATTTGGTCAAGTATGGTAGGCACCACGCAAAGCGATTTTGACCCGCGCCGGGAACTAGAAAGACTGGTGAAAAAAAGTTTGAATTGGGAAGAAATAGAAATAAAGCGCCAGTTCACCGAGAATGCATTAATTGAAGCGCAGCCTATCTTACCAGGAGTAGAGGATTATCTGCGTGACGCCAGGAGATTGGGATTAAAAATGGGAATTGCATCCAACTCTCCCTCCACATGGGTAACCAAGTACCTTGCCCGGCATGGTTTGCAGGACTATTTCGATACCCTCTCCACGTCTGATTATGTTCCACACCTAAAACCCGACCCTGCGCTGTATCTATCAGCGCTAAGTGGCTTGAGGGTAGAAGCCGACCAAGCCTTTGCGCTTGAAGATTCCCCGCTTGGTATCCGTTCAGCCAAGAGAGCCGGCTTGTATTGTGTCGCCGTACCGAACGAGCTTACCTGTAAGTTAGACCTATCCCAGGCGGATTTTCAAGTGGATTCATTGGGGGATATGCCCCTGGAAGAGCTATTGCATGTCGTTAATTCCATAAAAACACAGAGAGCCGCCTTTTAAGCGGCTCCCCGGTGCGCTGCAGCACCCTTATCCAATCAGGAGGAGGGATGCTGCAGCGCTGCGTCGTATACTATCACTTGACATGGCTGACATCACCTCCTATATGGTGGGATAGCATGGGAGTGGTGGTGATACCACCAGATGACGGGTGAAGTATCACACAATTTCAATATGGCGTCAATAGATACATTACACCCCACGTGGTTCCCAATGCCATCTTTATCCAGTGATACAATACCCGCTATGCTGACACCCCTGACTACCCCATGCCCAGCCACACTCATTTTCGCCATCGGTGGTGTGCTGATGGATTGGAATCCACGCAACCTGTACCGTGCCGTGAGTCCTAACGACGAGCTTGAGATTAGTTTCGACGAATGGAAGCATCTACAGGATGCTTGCGGTTTGTTATGAAAACCCTGGACAGAATCAAACACTATCCGAACCTGGGGTTGATATTCCTGGCATATGTCGCCTTCATTGCATTAGGCATGCCTGATGGCTTGCTTGGTGTTGCCTGGCCGTCCATCCGGGGGACTTTTTCGCTCCCGCTGGACGCACTGGGAAGCTTGTTGATTTTTTCAATATGCGGGTATTTGATATCGAGTTTTTTGAGCGGGCGGTTGATCGCTCTCCTGGGAGTTGGGCGTTTGCTGGCTGTGAGTTGTGCCATGACGGGAATAGCTTTTCTTGGCTATACTCTCGTTCCCTCCTGGTGGATGATGGTTTCCCTGGGATTTCTGGCTGGCCTGGGGGCAGGAGCGATCGATGCGGGGTTGAACACCTACGTGGCAGCTCATTTTAGTGAAGGCCTAATGCAGTGGCTGCATGCCAGTTATGGCATCGGTGTGACTTTCGGAGCGTTACTTATGACCGTTGTCATAAATACTTATCATAAATGGCAGATTGGCTATTTCACGGTCGGTAGTTTTCAATTACTGCTGGCGATGAGCTTTAGTCTCACCCTCCCGATGTGGAATGGGGGCAAATACACTGCCGATTCCGAAAAGCCGAAACGCCTGATGGATTACCGGACACCATTAGGCGAGACCCTGAGCCAGCCGCGGGTCTGGTTGAGTCTACTCCTGTTTTTCCTGTACACTGGTTCAGAGGTCACCCTGGGAACATGGGCGTATACTTTATTAACCGAATCAAGAGGTGTGCAGCCAGAAACAGCCGGTCTTTTAGTGGGTAGTTACTGGGCAATGTTCACGGTCGGGAGGGTCATCGCAGGCTTATACGCAAAGAGAATTGGGGTTAAAAAACTGGTGATAAGCGGCCTGGTTGTCGCACTGATCGGGGCATGTCTGTTATGGTGGAATCCAGCTTCAGTAACCAACCTGGTTGCTGTGGCTGTGATCGGTTTCGCCATTGCACCTATCTTCCCAGGATTAGTCTCAGGGACCAGTCAGCGGGTGGGACCACGCTTTGCTGCCAACACGATCGGAATGCAGATGTCCGCAGCTGCTTTGGGGGCAGCTTTGGTTCCCAGCCTGGTGGGCATCCTGGCGGAGCACAGCTCGCTGGAGGTCATACCTATCTGCCTGACCATCCTGTTTGCAGTTCTCATTGGGTTCTACAGGTTGAGTGAGCATAATCCGCCTCTGCAAGTGGATTTTGTTAAATGAGTAAGCCCTGCCAACACCCGGTGATACACTGCGCCGCATGGGATTGTCTATTCACTCCGGTTGGTTATCCATGGAATGATGCAACCAACTGGGTGTTGATGAATTTGCTAAAAATCCAGAGTAGATTTTCCTTTTAACTGAGAGGCGATTATGGGAATGCATGGCGGTGGATGGTTTTCACTCTTGAGCTCAACCGATGAGAAGCCCAAGGTCACACTTGGATTATTGCGACGGGTCTTGAGCTACTCAAAACCATATCGCTGGCATCTGATTGGAATGCTGGTGCTGATCCTGTTTTCCACCGGGCTGACACTACTGACGCCATTGATCTTGCGTGACTTGATTGACCATACTATTCCTACGGGTGACGTGACCCGATTGGTCGCCCTGGCGGTGGCTTTGTTACTCATCCCTGCCCTGGGAGGGGCTATTGGCATCATCCAGCGCCGCTTGAATGCCACCGTAGGTGAGGGGGTAATCTACGACTTGCGGGTGGCATTGTATGCTCGTTTACAACGCATGTCTTTGCACTTCTTTACCCATACCAGGCTGGGTGAGTTGATGAGCCGCCTGAATAATGATGTGATTGGTGCACAGAACGCCATCAGCAATACCATCGTGAGCATCATAACCAATATCATTCAGGTCGTGGCTGTGTTATTCGTCATGCTTACCCTGGAATGGCGGCTGACATTGATCAGCATCGCCATTCTGCCACTCTTCATCCTGGCAGCCAGGCACATGGGTGTGAGGCTGCGGGACATTTCGCGCCAGCAATTGGAAGCCAATGCCCAGATGAACGCCACAATGAACGAAACGCTCAACATTGGTGGAGCACTGTTGGTTAAGTTATTTGGACGGACCTTTACGGAAGTAAAGCGTTTCGAAGGACGAGCCACCCTGGTGCGTGATCTTGGAATCCGAAGAGCGGTACTTGGTGCCATCTTCTTCATCATCATCAGCCTGGTGAGTGCGGTCGGGACGGCATTGGTGTATGGCATTGGTGGTTATCTGGTGATGCAAAATGCATTTACCATCGGTACCATTGTCGCCTTTGGGGCATATATGTCCAGCTTATACAGTGCCCTGCAGGGACTGACCAATGCCCCGGTGGATTTTGCCACATCTGTGGTCAGCTTTGAGCGGGTCTTTGAGGTGATCGACTTGCCCCAAGACATTGTAGAGGCTCCAGAGGCGCGTGTATTAACGGATGTGCACGGTACACTCACCTTTGAGCATGTCACTTTTAGATATGTTGTCAATGAAGAAGCCCTGCTCAGTTCGGTGAAGCGTTTTGGGCATATGGATACTATTGATACTGCTCTCTCGGGTGCAACACAGGAGCAGAGGAGCAAAGATGGTAAACCGGGTGACGACATCCCTGATGAGGAAGAAGAGCTGTTGCATACCCAGGCGCGCCTGAATGCGCTAGAGGATGTCAGCTTTACTGCTCGACCCGGCCAGCTCGTTGCCCTGGTTGGACCAAGCGGTGCAGGTAAAACCACGCTCACCTACCTGATCCCACGCCTGTATGATCCAACCGAGGGACACATCCTGCTGGACGACCAGGACCTGCGCCAGGTGAGCCTGGATTCACTTTCAGCACAGATCGGTATGGTTACCCAGGAAACCCACCTGTTTCATGATACCATCCGCACGAATCTATTGTATGCCAGGCTGGATGCTATCCAATCTGAGCTGGAAGCAGCCGCTCAGGCAGCCAATATCCACGAATTTATTGCCAGCCTTCCAGATGGCTACGATACCATCGTGGGAGAGCGCGGTTACCGTTTGAGCGGAGGGGAAAAGCAACGTGTGGCATTGGCGCGGGTGATCCTCAAAAATCCACGCATCCTGGTGCTGGATGAAGCAACCAGTCATCTGGATAGTGAATCCGAGCTGCTCATCCAGGAAGCGCTCAAACGTGTCATGGCAGGGCGTACCAACATCGTCATTGCGCATCGCCTCAGCACCATCCTGGCTGCTGATATGATCCTTGTATTCGATCGGGGGAAGATTGTCGAACGTGGTACCCATCGTGAGCTTCTGGCTCAGAGCGGTTTATATACCCACCTTTACGAAACCCAATTCAGCCGCGAGCAAATAAGGATATGAACATATACTTTGCCTGTTCGATCACCGGAGGTCGCCAGGATGAGCTGGTATACCAAAGGTTGGTAGCAGCCTTGCAGGAAAACGGGCACGATGTGCCCACAGCAATCCTGGCCAGCCCGGAAGTGATGCCCATGGAAGGCCTGGTGACTCCTGCTGACGTGTATACCCGCGATACCCGTTGGATCAATGAGTGTGACCTGCTATTGGCAGAAATCAGCACACCTTCCCATGGTGTAGGTTACGAGATTGGCTTTGCCCTTTCACTCGGGAAAAGGGTGCTGTGCCTTCACCGGCAGGGTTGTAAAGTCTCGAAGATGATCCTGGGCAACCCTCATTCGAAACTGACCGTCCGTTCTTATACGACAGCCGAGCAAGCAGTACATTTGCTTAATGAGTATCTGACTGGTAAGGGTTTAGAGAGGTGATATGAACAAAGGCATCCTGGCAGGCATCGGTGCATATATCCTTTGGGGATTGTTCCCCATTTATTGGCGGTTGCTCGAAGAAGTTCCGGCGATTGAAATCCTGGCTAACCGAATGGTCTGGTCGTTTGCCTTTGTCGCCATTTTATTGACGGTACAGAAGGATTGGCATTGGTTAAGGGAAGTTTCCCGTAACCGCAAAACAATGCTGACCTATACCCTGGCAGCGATTTTACTTTCGGTTAACTGGTTCACTTATATCTGGGCGGTGAATGCCGGGTATGTGGTTGAAGCTTCCCTTGGCTATTTCATTAACCCACTGGTCAATTTCTTATTGGGAGTGATCTTCCTGGGTGAGAAGCTACGCGGCGGTCAGGTGGCTGCGGTAGTCCTTGCCGGGCTGGGGGTTGTCTATCTAACGGTGAGTTATGGCTCGTTACCATGGATTTCCCTGGTTTTGGCGTTTACCTTTGGGATGTATGGCTTGATCAAGAAGACCGCCCGATTGGAATCCATGCATGGGTTCAGTCTGGAAACCATGGTGTTGTTCCTTCCAGCATTGTTTTTTTTACTCTACCGGGAATCGAGCGGGGTGGGGACATTCGTCCAACTGGGAGCGGTAGTGACCCTATTGTTGGTTCTTTCAGGTCCAGTGACCTCAATACCGCTGCTGTTGTTTGGTTATTCAGCCAGGAGAATACCTCTCTCGATGCTTGGTTTTATTCAGTATATCGCCCCCACTCTGCAATTCTTGTTGGGCGTGTTCGTTTTTGCTGAACCTTTTCCACCTGCACGGATGGTGGGATTCAGTATTATCTGGATGGCATTGCTGGTATACACGCTGGAGGGTGTGTTTTTCAATCGGAAAGCAAAATCTGACTCATCCCTGGTCGAGTCGTTGTAAGAGCGCCCAGGCAAACGAATGGACCCGCTCCAGGGCATCCACTTGCAGGTGGTCGGGAGTGTCCGTCAGGCGATGCCATTCGGGCATGAAGGTGGAATTACGATAATGCGCTGAGAGGCAGGCAGCTTTGAATCCATGTTCCCATAAGGTTCCACCTTCGGTAAATGCGCCAACCGGGGGTGTGCTGGCGGATATTATTCCAAATGGTTTGCCAACTTCCTTCAATATTACTTCAACTTCCTCCGGAATGTGACGCCTGCGCAGATTCCCTTCGTCATGGATATACCTCAAGCCATCACCAATTCCCACCATCTCAAAATCAATGAAAAGAGCTTCCTTGAGTGTGTTGCCATGTTCTTTTATCATGGAAAGCATGCCATCACAGCCTGATTCTTCACATCCAGTGAAGGCGAGCCAAACTTCCGTATTCTGAAGCTGTTGCCCCAGCAGGCGTTCAGCCAACGCCAGGATGGTTCCAACACCAGAAGCATTATCGTTTGCACCTGGAGAATATCTACCCAGGTCAGCGGTTACACCCGTGAACCATCCCAGGAAGTGGAAAAGTGCCAGGATCGCTCCAATCCAGGCGAAAAATGGCAAGCGGGTGAGAACAGCCAGGATGTATGCCACCATCGCCAGGAAAACCCCATAGAGGGTCACCACCGAAAATAAGGCAAACAGGGTCATCATAAAATTGTTGGCGAACCAGAAAACAGCCCGGTGACTATCTATGTGACCCACCAGCACAACCCGGCGATGAACTTCACCCACTGGGGGAATGACTGCAATCACGTTCTGGCTGGCTGCTTGAGGTAAATAGTTTCGTAAAGGGAAGCTGCGAAAGGTGAATTTTCGCCACAGCAGGAAACCGCTCAAACCGAAGGCAGGCAAAGTAATGAGTATGGCCGGAATGTCACCGGCAGGCCCACGGAGCAGCCAGAAGCCGGCATGCCCCACCAGCGCCAGGCCGAATGCGAGGGCCAGGAACAACCAGATCGACCGTAGCCCAAGGAAAGGCTCAAGTTTCACCTCGTCGACACCCATGGATTTCAGCTCCTCCAGGGTATATTCGGCTGCCTGTTTTTCAGCTATCGTGGCTGAGCCGCGTGGAGTGCGTGCCAGCGCCTGTGCATATACAAGAGCACGTTGGGCATAATACGAAGGCGTGGTATGGTCTATATTCATGGCCAGGGTTATTCATTAAGCTAATCTCCCACAGGTGTAAACCTGTGGGAGATATTGATTTAAGGCTTGATTTCTAAAATCTCTCCTGCGCTATTACCCTGGACTTCAGGGAAGTAAAACATCCAGGCACGCGCTGGAAGGACACGGTATTCTCCTGCCTGCAGGATGACCAGGGTATACGTCAGCTCGTAAGTCCCGGCAGGCAGGTAGGAGGCAGTCCAGCTGATGTGGTCATCATAAATGCGAGCTGGGTCAAACAGCCACCAGCCCCAGCCATAGTTAAACGGGGCACGTGGATCATATAGCGGGCCTGGCTCCCCGTATTCACCCAGTTGGGATGTTTTAAGGCTGGTATTGAGGATCTCTGTCCCGGCTGGGATGTAATCCTCCACCACGAAGTGATAGACATCGGTGGGCACCACAATGGTCAGGCGGGCGGTCAGTGAGTCGCCCACCTGGGTCGCCTCGATAGGTGCGGCAGTCTTTAGGTCAACACCTGGGATGAAGTAAGCCCGGCTCACGTTGATACCTCGATCGAGGGAGGCAACATCTTCAACTGGGCGGTATACGCCCAGTGAGGCAGTGTAGTATAACCGCCCTGTGCCAGGGTCACGCTGGACGACCAAGGCGTTGGGATTGTCTGGGTACAGCATACTGACTGGCAGGCTGGCAACCACCGGGTTGAGCTGGGTTTCAGCACCTGCCTGACCACTGGCAACCTGCGCCCCGTTCAGGCTGGCAGCAAAGTCATAATTGCTTTCCAATTCGCCCGTGGCTTTCATCACCTCATCCATCGCAAGCAGGATCCAGGTGTTTTCGTAGCTGGAGTACCAACAGCCATTTGCCTGTCGATTGGACATGATGTAGTTGACGGCATCTGGAATGACCGTGGAGGCTGGCTCAAGCTGCGCCAGGGTGTATAGGACAATGGCAGAGTTGGAAAGGGTCGAGGTCATATTTTGCCAATCCAGCGTCTCCGCCTCCCAATGTACACCAGTAGCTGACCGAATGGCAGTGGCTTGTAGGTCAGATATTAAGGTCGGAATTTTCTGGCTGGTAGATGAGAATGAATCCAGGGACAATGCCAGAAACCCCATAGCCCAAGGGCTGAGCTGGTCACGCACTTCGTACAGCTGGTTGGCACTGGTCAGGTTGCCGGTACCCGACTGTACCAAAGCGAAGTTTTCAAACGCCAGTCGATCGAGTAGCCAGGTATCGGTGGTCTTGCTGGGGGTGATCAAGTTGGCCGAAATATAAGACCTGGCTTTGTTCATCGTATCTTCCGGGACAGTGATGTCCGCATCCTGGGCAGTTGCCAGGCCAAAGACAACGTAGGCACTGATATAGCTATCACTTTCCGCTCCCTGGCACCACCCCCAGCCTCCGTCTGCGTTTTGCATTGAAAGCAGGTGTTCCAGACCCTGGGAGAGTGAATGCTCCAGACTGGCTTCTAGCTCTGGAGAATCAATCGCGAAGGTTTGCAGGGTGGTATAAGTGACCAGATTGGGCAGGAAGGACGATAGGATTGGCTCGGTGCAGTCGTATGGGTATTCTTCGAGTGCCTCCAGGGCATCCAGCATGGCTGCTGCCAGGGAGGGGTCAAGCTCA
>Ga0299915_10004344_pt1 | contig 10344 bp, 3 predicted proteins | sample RVTome_13_FD_200263 | JGI IMG/M metagenome (GOLD analysis project Ga0299915, IMG submission 200263) | Soil microbial communities from uranium-contaminated site in the Upper Colorado River Basin, Wyoming, United States - RVT92D227 (version 2) ... | reverse complement strand
AGGAGCGGACCTTCGAGCGGGTGGGTGAGAGCCAGCCCGTCACGGCCGACGTCCGCGTCCTGGCCGCCACCCACCGCGACCTCCGGCGCGCCGTGGAAGAGGGGAGGTTCCGCGAGGACCTCTTCTACCGGCTGCGCGTGTTCCCCATCGAGATCCCGCCGCTGCGCGCCCGCCGCGAGGACATCGAGCCGCTCGCGCGCTACCTCCTCGCCCAGGTGAGCCAGCGGACCGGGCGCAACCGCACGCTCTCCCCCGATGCGCTCCGGGCGCTCATCGCCTTCGATTGGCCCGGCAACGTCAGGGAGCTCGAGAACGCGCTCGAGTACGCGGCGACGGTGGCACGGGGCCAGACGCTGCAGCAGATGGATCTGCCGCGCGAGACGGGCGCGGGCGTTCGTGCCGCGGACGAGGCGCGCGACCGTCATGCCGCGCCATCCCTGTCCGCCGGACGCGAGCAAGGGCCCGGCGCCGCAGGGAGCCGTGAGCCGAGGCGAGCGCGGCTGCGCAGCCCCGGGCCGACCCGGAACGAAATCACGGCTGCCCTGGAGGCCCAGCGCTGGCGGATCGCGGAGACGTCGCGCGCGCTCGGGATCTCCAGGACGACGCTCTGGCGCCTGATGCGCGAGCTCGATCTGAGGCGCTGAGCGCCACCGGAAGCGCCATCACGTTTCGTGTTGCAACGCCCGGTTGCAACACGCCGTCGCCAGAGACGATGTGGGTCTCTGTCAACCTCCCACGATCGCGTGTCCCTCGTTTTTGGCACGCTGCGCGCTTCTAGCCGGTCCGCGTATCCGGCGCCGGACGCCGGCTCGGCGCCGAGGCGCGGAACGAATGGTGAAACCAGGTCGGCACGGAACGGGAGAGCGGATGGCGAGAACGACGATGCGATGGACCCCGGGAGCGCTGGCATCGCGCCCCACTGGTGCGCACCCAGGCACCAGGGGACATGCCGTGACGGCCCGGCTCGGTCTGGCTGCCGCGGTCCTGGCGGCGCTCGGCGTGAGCGTGCCGGCGGCCCTGGCGGACGACGATGAAGGGAGGCGGTGCACCTATACCTACAGCGCCTGGAGCGCATGCCAGCCGGCCGGCACCCAGACGCGCACGGTGCTGTCCTCGTCGCCGAGAGGCTGCAGGGGTACGCCTTACGTTACCCGGTCCTGCACGTATGTACCTCCGGCGGGGACGTGCGCGTCGTTCACGTACTCGGCGTGGGGCAGCTGCCAGTCGAACAACACGCAGACGCGGACCGTGACGTCGTCGTCGCCGTCGGGGTGCACGGGCGGGTCGCCGCTCCTGACGCAGTCCTGCACCTACGTGCCGCCATCTCCGACCCCGTCCGGCACGGCGTTCAAGGTGTTCGGGAACAACGACCTCGGCATGCACTGCGTGGACAAGAGCTTCGCGGTGTTCTCGATCCTCCCGCCGTACAACGTCGTGGACGCGCAGGTGGTGGCGCTCCAGAGCACCGGCCGCCCGGTCGTCCTGAACCAGAGCCAGGTGGACGTCCGGTACTCGGCCGTGGCCGACGCGACGGGTTCCGTGAACTCCACCAGCCCCGGCAAGAGCGACTTCTGGCAGTTCGTCCAGCAGCTGTACGGCGTGGCCTTGCCCCAGGGTGAAGGGCTCGAGGGGATGTGGATGCCTGCCGACGCCCCCAACCAGGCGGGCGTGACGCTCGTGTGGGACGCCGCGCTGGGCCTTTTCAAGGCCCCCGGGATCCCGATCTTCCCCATCGACGACGCCGGCAAGGTGAACCGCTATCCGCTCATGCGGTTCACTGCGTACGACAAGGCCGGCAAGGCCCTGGGCTCGTCCGACGTGGTCCTCCCTGTCTCGGAGGAGACCTCGTGCCAGAACTGCCACGCCACCGGCAAGGTGGCGGCGCCGACGGGTGCCCGGGCCTGGGCCACCGACGCGGACCTCGAGGCGCAGTCCCGCCGCAACGTCCTCATCCTGCACAACGCGAGGACGGGCACGAACCTCCAGGCCCCTGTCCTCTGCGCCACCTGCCACTACTCCCCGGCGCTCGATCTCACGGGGAGCGGCGCGTCGGGCCAGCAGACGTCGCACAAGACCATGTCGGCCGTGATGCACGCTTACCACTCCGGCAAGATGGCGGGGCTGGCCGACAGCCCGGTCGCGGTGGGCGGGACGGTCCCGGCCGCCACCAGCCAGTCGTGCTACCAGTGCCACCCGGGAGCCACCACCCAGTGCCTCCGCGGCGCGATGACCGCGAAGCTCGACTGCCAGAACTGCCACGGCAACATGGCGGCGGTGGGCGGGCAGGTCCCGCTCCTCACCGGCGGCAGCATCGACGGCACGAACGACGGCAAGTCTCGCAGGCCCTGGCTGGACCTCCCGAGGTGCGAGAGCTGCCACGCCAGCGACGCGATGACGAGGACCTCCGTCACGAACGCTCCGCCGCTCGCCGCGGACGGCCTGCGCTTCAACAACGCGTTCCGGAACAACGACGCCTCGGCCTCCCCCATCCTCGCGACGAACAAGCGCTTCGCCGAGGAGCCGGGCAAGCTCTACCGAAAGAGCAAGGGCCACGGCGGGCTCGCCTGCGAGGCCTGCCACGGCAGCACGCACGCCATCTGGTCGGGCAACGCGAACGACAACGTCGCCGCGACCCAGCTCCAGGGGCACTCCGGCACCATCGGCGAGTGCAGCACCTGCCACAAGTCGGCTCCGACGAATGGCCTCAACGGCCCGCACGGGATGCATCCCGTCGGCTCGGGCTGGGTGAGTGCCCACCGGAGCCAGGCCGAGTCGAACCTCGCCGCGTGCCGTGCCTGCCACGGCGCGAACGACCGCGGTACGGTGCTCTCCAGGATGTTCGCCACGCGGTCGCTGGCGGGACGGACCCTGACGGCCGGCACCGCCGTCGGCTGCTACACCTGCCACGACGGGCCCAACCCATAGGCGAAGCGGGGACAGGGACGTGATCTGGGGCGGGCCATGCGACGTGGCCCGCCCCTTCCTCGTCCACCGCCGCGGGCAGGCTCGGGATCGCCTGCTCGCACATTCACGTACAGCCCACGTGTGCGCGGACGCACCACCCGTGGATCCTTCGCATCACGCATGGCTAAGTGGCGCCTGGCGCACGTGCGGGGGCCGGGCATCAAGGGCGCCGGTCCCGAGTTCGGGTTGCTCCTGGGCGGGCCCATCGCCGAGAACCTCGTCATCGGCGGCCACCTGTGGATCGTCGGCAGCATCTCTCCCACCCCGGCGGTCCGCAGATCACGACCCTTGCCGGCGCCCTCGCGATGTCCGCGACCTTCAACTAGCGCACACTGCTGGACTTCACTCACCGGCAGCACGTGTTCGAGGCCCATAGCCGCCTGCCGGCCGCGCTGCGCAGCACGACATTGCCGTCGTCCTGCAGGACCAGGTACGCGCCCGTCCGTCCCGAGGTGTTCGTCGCCCACACCCGGCTGGTCCTGCCGTACACGGCGAAGTTGCCGTCCCCCTGCATGACCGCCGAGTAGCCCCCCGGGCTGTGCGCTCTCCAGATGGTCCCGACGCCACCTTGCGAGAGGACGAGCCGCCCATCGCTCCCCTGGATCGAGAGCGCGAACCGTCCGTCACAGGACGCCAGGACCTGGCCTGCGACGAGGCCCTCTCCCGGCCTGAGGTACCCGCACTGGGAAGGAGGGGAGGGCAGCGGGTTCGCCGCCGGCCACCAGGTCATCGACACCGCCCCGGGGATCGAGGTCGCGTCCACGCCGGTCAGGCAGCTCGGCGAGACGGAGTACGCCGAGGGGCTCCACGCCGGTGTGACGTACGCGCCGTTCACCTGGTGGACGGCGATGCCGTCGAACTTCAGCGCTCCGTCGGCGGGGTACTGGGCGCAGCTGTCGACGCCGTAGGCCTCGAGGGCGGCCCCGAACGCCCAGTCCAGAACCTGGCCGTACGACTCGGTGTTCAGCGTCGTCGGGAGGCCGCTCGCGGTCATGGCCTGCACTACCCAGTGCGAGCAGACCCCGTCCGCGCCGCAGTTCGAGCCGGACACGTAGCCCGAGACGGTTTCGCTCGGGTTCACCGGGATCGGCTCGCTGTGGAGGACGTTGCCGTTCCTGCAGCAGTTCCAGCTGGCCAACGTCCAGCGGCCGTCGTTGAAGCCGTTCCAGGCGAGCACCGGCTGCAGGATGGTGTCCCCCGTCGCAGCGGGCTCGAGCCCCGGGAACACGTAGACCGTCTGGGTGCCGGCGCTCGCGGGCGCGCTCGGGACGGTCCAGGACGCCGAGATCCAGTCGAGGGGGCCCACGGACGCCGCCGACGCGCTGGCGATCCAGCCGTTGGCCTGGGGCGGCGGCGCGGTCTGCTCGACCACGGCCTGGCCGTGCTTGTCGAAGCGAGAGAACTGGCAGCGCTGCAGCGAACGCCGCCCGCCGCCGCGGCCCTCGATCACGCCTGTCCTGCGCAGCGTCTCGTCGCTCCCGATCTTCACGATACACGACGGGTGGACGTAGCCGTGCGGGGTCACCCGGTACTCCGGGGGAATCCCCCGCCGGCGCGCGCCGGCCGCGGCGAGGCCCTGCAGCTCCTCCGCCTGCTGCGGCTCCTGGACGGCGCTGCCCTGCGCCGCGTCCGGCGAGCCCACCTCCGGGATCCCACAACCGGCGACGACCTCGCCCCCCAGAGCGAGCATGGTGATGGCGGCGGCGAGAGGACGTGTGTTGGCCATGGGATCCTTTTCCAAACGAGTGTATGTGTCCGCCCACACTAGCACCAAGCGTCCTAGGTGTCGCTTGCCTGGGCAGACGCACCGAGGCAAGCTGGCTCGCGAGATCATCAGAATCCACCGGAAGGCACGGAGATTCGGTGGATTGCGCGGGGACCGACGGCGGCGCCACGGACGATCAGTACGGCAATTGATTCACATCATTTACCTTGGATTTGACGGACGCGGGCGCGGTGCTCAGGCCGTGACCCACTCCCGCAGCACCCGGTCGATCTGCTCCTCCGACAGGTTGCCCTGGTCGGCCATCTCCTTGATGCGCTGCGTGATGGTCCTCAGCTCGCCCTCACCGAACGTGATCCCGATCTCCCGGGCACGGTACCCGATGGCGTGCTTCCCGGTGAGGCGGCTGCCGACGATGAGCCTGCGAGAGAGCCCGAATGCCTCGGGTGGGATGATCTCGTACGAGCCGGGGTTCACCGTCATGGCCTTGAGGTGCATGCCGGCCTTGTGCGAGTAGGCGGTCTCTCCGGTCAGGTAGTTGTTGAAGGGGATCTCGATCCCGACCACCCGCGCCAGCAGGCGCTCCAGCTCGCGGAGCTGACCCAGACGGTAACGCTGCGCGACTCCCTGGGGGTCGATGGAGTACATGCGGCCGATGAAGCCGCCGAGCGGGGTGATGCCGACGCGCTCGCCGATGCCGAGCACCGAGACGTCCACGTGCGTCGCGCCGGCCGAGACGGCCTCGTGCGCGTTGGCGATGGCGCAGCCCGTGTCGTTGTGCCCGTGGAAGCCGATGTCGCAGGGGACCGCGTGGCGCACCTCGCGGACCGCTGCGAACACCTGGCGTGGCGTGGCGATGCCGACCGTGTCCGCGAGGCCCACGCGATGGACGCCCAGATCGACGGCCGCGCGGTAGACGGCGAGGAGGTCGGTCTCGTCGGTCCGGAAGGTGTCCTCGGCGCTGAAGCGCACCTCGAGCCCGGCCCCGAGCGCCAGCTCGATGGGTGGCCCCATGGCGTCGATCACCTGCTGGATGCTCTTGCCGTGGGACGACTCGCGCAGGATGCGGCTCGTCCCGAAGAGCAGGCCGAGGCCGCGGGCGCCCGAGTCGATGGCGGCGCGCACGTCGTCCACCACGCAGCGGCAGTGGGTGAGGATGCGCGCCCCCAGCCCCAGCTTCGCCACCTGCGTGAGATCGCGCTGGGACTGGGGCGAGGCGGCGGGCGAGGTGAGCTCGATGTAGTCGACGCCGAAGTTGTCGAGGGCGCGGGCGATCTCGAGCTTGTCCTGGGTGCGGAAGCTGGCCTTCGCGAACTGCTCGCCTTCGCGCAGCGTCGAATCGATGATCCTCCAGTTGGGCTTCGGCATGTCGTGTCTCATGTGCCGCTTCTCATTTGCCCGCTGCGCCCGGTAGGCGTGTCGCCTTGCGTGAGGTCCGCCATGAGCCCGCCCGAGGTCGGATCGGTGCGGAACCCGTAGCGGCGCAGGTACTCGGGCTGGAAATAGCCGGTCTCGAGGCACTTCGCGCCGTGCGCCCGCAGGCGGCGGAAGAACTCGTGCATGAGGCCGTCCGCGACCCCGAGTCCGCGGTGCTTGCGCGCCACCACCACCTTCTCCATGTGAGCGCGGTCGGGGCTGACCCAGCGATAGTAGGCGCCGCCCAGGACCGTCTCCTTGGCGTCGAGCGCGAGGAGGAATTCGTGCTCGGCGGTGAAGGTCACGGTCATGTTGGCCTCGTGGAAGAGCTGCAGCAGGCGGGCCACCTCGCGCGGGGTGGCCGGCCCGCGAACCCAGTACCGGTTCCCCTGCTCGTCGCGCAGGCCCATCACCACCTCGGTGACCTGCTTGTCGCCGGAGGGGAGCGAGATGAGCTGTACGTCGTCGCCGGGGGCGAGGTAGCGATAGGTCATGCGGGCGAGGAAGTAGTCCTCCTCGGCGCTGGGCTGAAGGGCCATTCGGTTGGCTGCGACCTGCTCCTCGAGGTCGAGCCCACCGGCGGAGAAGTTGCGGGCGCGTTGCATGAGGCGGTCGAGCGCGGCGCCGAGCTCGGGGCGGGCCCCCGCGAACACCGTCTTCCGGAAGAAACGGATGCGCGTGTCCGGCCAGACCTGCTCGATCTCGGACAGCCGGTAGGTGCCCCAGAGCTCGCCCAGCATCTTCCCCTTCGCCTCCACCGTCGCGGCCGGGTTCACGTCCAGCCAGCGCCCGTAACGGCGAGCAGCGAAGTGAACGCGGAGCGGGGTGTAGCCGCTGTCGCGCATCGCGTCCAGGTACGCGGCGATGGCGGGGCCCCGGCGGCCGACCTTGGCGGCCACCTCGAGCAGCGCCCTGGCCCGGTTGAGGCCGAGCGCCTCGACCACCGCCGAGTACAGGATGTGCTCCGTCACCTCGCCGTGCAGCTCGGGGCGCGACGCCTCGACCCGGTCGAGGAAGAACGTCTGGAACCGGTCCAGGATCTCGTCGAGGCTCGCGCAGGGCGAGCGGTCGGAGATGGACACGATCCGGGCGCCGGCGTGGTAGTCGTGCGACGGCACGATGAAGACCTCCGGGAGGGGCTCCCGGAGCGCCACCCGGCGCCCGGTGCGATCCCAGAAGGCGACGTGGGCGGAGGCCGCGGACCAGGCGAGGAAGGGCCAGAGCGAGCGGAGCCGCTTCGTCTCGCCCCGCCGCTCCAGGCGCTCGACCTGTCGGGCGACGTGGTCGCCTGCGATGTACTCCTCGGTGAAGATACCGTACTCCGGGTAGTAGCCGCCGAACGCCTCGACAAGGGGCGGGGGGGCCCCCGCTGCCAGGAGCCATGAGATCTCCTCGCGCAGCTCGGCGGGATGCATGGCGGAGACGAGGTTGATGGCGACGTCGAAGATCTCGCGGGATCGGGTGTGGATGGAGAGTCGGTAGACGGACTTGCCGTGGCCGGTCCCGAGCTGTGTCAGGGTGGCGCTGCCGGGCGGGATGTCGGCCAGGGAGAGCAACGCGCCGCGCCCGAAGAGGAAGACCGACGCGCGCATGAGGGTCGTGTCGACGATGGCCCGCAGGAGCAGCTCCCGGGCACGCTCGCTGATGCCGTGCTCGAAGGCGACCACCTCCTTCCAGCCGTATTCGGCGCCCGTGGCCGGATCGATGGCGAGGCGCAGGTTGGGCCCGATCCAGTTCGAGAAGCCGCGCCGGAGGCGGTCCAGCTCCTCGCCGGCGCGGGCCGCCAGCTCCTCGTCCTCGTGCAGCGACAGGCGGGCCAGCGGGACGCGCACCTGCGCGAACCAGCGCGGGTGCGCGATGGCGTGGGCGCTGAGGAGGCGCATGGTCCCGACGAGCAGTCGCCGATCGGAGGCGTCGCGGGCTCCGTCGAGGGCGGTGTCGGTGGAGAGCGACGCGAGGAGCACGTCCACCTGCGCGTCGGAGAGGCCGCGCTCGCCCAGGATGGCGAGATCCTCATCGCGCAGGGCCATGGGTCCGAGGCGATCGAGGAAGAGGCGCAAGGTGGAGATCGTGTCTTCGGGGTCCTCGTCCGGCAGGAGCGCCCGGAAGGCGCTGCGCCGGATCTCCTCGTCTGGCGAGTCGGCGGTCCGGCGCAGCAGGGAGCGGCAGAGCCCGGCGTGCTCGCTCCGGCCGATCGCGAGCCCGCGGTGGAGGTGGGTCACGGCCTGTCTGGCCTCGGGGCGCTCGGCGCGGAGCAGCTCGCCGGCCGCCTGGAGCGTGCGGAAGCTCACCTCCGCGGAGTCGAGCGCCTCGAGCAGGCGGGCCAGCCGCGCGGGCGCCGGCGGCGGCCAGACCCGAGCGTCGAGGTGGATGTCCGATCCGGCCCGGCGGCGCTTCGAGACGAGCGCCTGAAAGGCCTCCTCCCCGATGAAGGTGACGAGGCCCTCGTTGCCGAGCCAGAGGGAGGGGCGCGCGAGCAGGGCCCCCAGGTCGAGGACGGAGCCGTCCAGGCTGTACGCGAGATCGCCGAGGCGGAGCGATCCGGGTGCGGAGGAGTCGGCGCCCATCCGGATCGAGCGGTCGCCGGCGTGGAGCAGGCCGTCACGGAGAAACACCTCCTGCCGCAGCACGCCCATCTCGCGCAGCACCCAGTTCGGGATGCGCAGGAGCATCGAGTCGACGGTGAGTGCCAGGTGCTTCTGGACGTACATCTTCTCGATGAGCTCGGCCCAGTTCTTCTCGACGACATCGCGCTTGAAGGTGCTCTTGTGGGTGAGCTCGCCGTGCTCCTGATCCAGGGCGCGCGGGAGCACCTGGAACGCGACCACGCGCTCGAAGGGGGCGAGGAAGCGGTTCGCCGAGGCGACGAGCGAGGAGAGGAGCTCGTTCAGCGCCGAGGTCGAGAGCTCGCGAAGCGCGGGCTGGTTCTGATAGCTGGGCCAGATGAGGAGCGTGTTGTACTCGCGGTGGTCGCCGACCAGGAACGCCTGCGCCACCGCGTCGAAGTCGCGGAACAGGTTCTCCACGCGCTGGGGCGCGATGGTCTGTCCGGCGCGGTTCTTGTAAATCTCCTTCTTGCGGCCCGCGATCCGGTAGTGGCCCTCGGCATCGAGCGAGACGAGGTCGCCCGTGCCGAACCAGCCCCCCGCGTCGGCCGCGCTCTCCACGCCGGCCGGGCCGAAGTAGCCGGGGCTTACGTAGGGGCCGCGGATGAGCAGCTCGCCATCCTCGGCGCGGCGGCACTCGATCCCGGGGAGCGGCACGCCGATGGAGTGCTCCGCGTACTCGCCGGGCGGAGTCATGGTGATGCCGCCGGTCGCCTCGGTCATGCCGTAACCCGAGCAGAGCTCGATGCCCGCTTCGTGGAAGGCCTTGAAGACCACGGGATCCAGGTAGCCGGCGGCGGAGAGCCCGTACCGCTGGCGGCCGCCGGTGATCGCCTTGAGGTGAGCCGCGGTGTCGCTCGGGTCGTCGGAGGTGGCCTCCTGCGTCGCCGTCTCGTGCAGCTCGATCCACTTCTTGGGGACGCTGATGAAGACGGTCGGGCGAACGGACTTGAAGTCCTCGAGCAGCGAGGCGTGCGAGGTCGAGCGCGCGAACACGTAGGTCGCGCCCCACCACAGGCAGCCGGTCATCTCCAGCCAGCGTCCGAAGGTGTGGTAGAGGGGCAGGTAACAGAGGAACACGTCGCCTTCACCAACCCGACGCAGGGCGAAGCCGCGGCAGAGCCGCTTCGAGACGATGTTGAGGTGCGAGAAGGCGATCCCCTTGGGGCGACCGGTGGTGCCCGAGGTGTACATCACCGTGGCGAGGTCACGGCTCCTCACCTCCGCGGCCCGCGTCACCCGCAGCACGTCGTCGAAGGCCCCTCCGCCCTGTCCCACCATCTGGTCGAACGAGAGCAGGCTGTGGCGCTCGGCGCACGCCCGCGACACGACCACGATGTCGTGCAGCCCGGGGAGGCTCGAGAGCGCGGGCAGCACCTTGGAGACCTGCTCCTCGCCCGACGCCACGAGCACCCGCGCGCCCGAGTGGCGGAGCATGTAGACGACCTGCTCGGCCACTGCGTTGGCCGGCAGGGGGAAGTCGACGATCCCGTTGGTGAGGCAGGCCAGATCGCAGAGGGCCGCCTCGAGCGAGTTGTCGGACAGGATGGCGACCTTGCTGTCGGGCTCGTCGCGCATGAGCGCGAAGAGGCCCCGCGCGATGGAGCGGGTCCGGCGCGCCACGTCCGCCACCGT
>Ga0299915_10004342_pt1 | contig 10346 bp, 8 predicted proteins | sample RVTome_13_FD_200263 | JGI IMG/M metagenome (GOLD analysis project Ga0299915, IMG submission 200263) | Soil microbial communities from uranium-contaminated site in the Upper Colorado River Basin, Wyoming, United States - RVT92D227 (version 2) ... | reverse complement strand
GAGTATTATCCAGCTCGCCCTTTTCCTTTAGAGTATTCAACAGCTCGCCCACCTCCGTGTCGAATCGCTGCACCTCCCAGTAATAGTCGCAGATGTCCGTGCGGACCTGTTCGCTGTCCGGCAGACACCCCGGCACCGCCACGTCTTCTATCTTCATTCCGCTTTGCACGCCTGATTGCCATTTGTATGGCCTGTGCGGGTCTTGGCTGCCGAACCAGAAACAGGATGGCGCACCTTCCGGGCGTGCCCCTATGAACTGGGCGAAATCCTTATACTTTGGTCCTGCGGGGTTCCGCGTCCGTCCGCCAGGCTCATCGTACCCAGGCCCCCAGGCCTTGCGCGTAAAACCGATGTGGTATCCAGCCTTCTCCAGTAAATCCGGGTACACCGTGAACTTCGCCGGCAACGTGCTCCAGAGGTTGCCTCCTTCCTCCAGCCGCCAGTGCCACTGACCCGTCAGGATGGCGCCGCGCGACGGGGTGCACGATGGCGCAGAGACAAAGGCGTGCTCGAACAGCACACCCTCGCGCGCCACGCGGTCAAACGTCGGCGTCTTTACAACCTTATCCCCTGCGATACTCGCATGCGGCCATGCCCAGTCGTCCGCGATACAAAAGAGAATGTTAGGCCGCTCCTTCAAAGCCTTGCCGCCGCTTCGCTCCGAAGCAGACGCGCAACCCGACAGGCCCAAAGATGCTGCGCCGATACCAAGTGATCTGAAGAACTCACGTCGATTCATTTTGATTATCCTTTTTTCTTGTTGCCTCGCGTCATTCATTGGCCCCTTTTGCCCCGACCTCGGCCCGCCATTTCGCCAGGTGTTTTCGCAGCTCGATGGTTTTGGCGGGCATTTTATCCGCCAGGTTATACTTTTCGGAAATATCATCGGCCAGGTTGTAAAGCTCTGCCGCACCATCGTCGAGAAACTCTATCAGCTTCCAGTCGCTGCACCGGATAGCCCCCGCCGACCGCCCTCCAAGAAAATGCGGCTTGGCCAACGGATAATGCCAATAGAGCGCGTCACGTGCGAGCTTTGCCTTTTCGTTCTTTAGCATCGGCAGCAGCGAAACACCGTCCAACACCTGTCTCTGCTCGGCCTTCAGTCCGGCGACGTCGAGCAAGGTCGGATAGAAATCAACAGTGCTCATTGGCGCCGTGCATAGGCTGCCCGCCTTGACGACGCGCGGCCAGCGGAGAATCAAAGGCTCGCGGATACCACCCTCGTAAAGCGTGGATTTGCCGGCCCGCAGCGGCGCATTGGAAGTCACCCGGTCCTCGCCGCCGTTATCGCTGGTGAATATCAATACTGTGTTCTCAGTCAGGCCCAGTTCGTCGAGCTTCCTGGTAATCATTCCGATACCTTCGTCGATGCTCTCGAGCTGAGCAGCCAAATGGGGATTATTGCGCCTGGCGGTGTTTCCCTTGCCCGCGCCGGGTTTCTTTTGGTGCTTGGCCGCCAAATCGTCCCTGCCGACCAACTGCGTATGAACGGCGTAGTGACTCAGGTAAAGGAAGAAGGGTTCATTCTTGTGCCGCTCGATAAACTCGATCGCTTCGAGATTACACCGGTCCACCAGATACTCCTTGCCGTCTATGCGCTGCTTGATTTCGCGGTTGAAGTGATACGGGTAGAAGTAGCTCCCACCGCCTATGCCGCGGTTCTCAGAGACGATAACCTCGTCGAAGCCGTGAACACTGGGCGGCGATTCTTCGACTCCGTGGTTGGCGTAGCCGGTAAGGTGCCATTTGCCGATGATGCCCGTTGCGTAGCCGGCCCGCTTGAGCGCCTCGGCGATGGTGACATAGTCGGTCGAAAGATGCTTAGGGTCGTTGGGCCTAAGGTAATCCGTAATGCCCACCCTTGCAGGATACTGTCCCGTCATCAGGGCCGCCCGAAAAGGTGAGCATACCGGCGCCGCCGAGTACGCGTCGGTGAATCTCATACCCTCGCGCGCCAGCCTGACGAGGTTGGGCGTTTCATTGAATCCGTTGCCATAGCACCCCAATTCGGCCCAGCCCAAATCGTCGGCAAGCACAAAAATGATATTGGGGTCATCAGCGAATATCTTGCGCGAGCCCCGGCCGGATGCGCCGGCGCATCCCTGGACAGCCATCGCCGCGGCGCCCAAACCCACGGCCCTCAATAAGTCACGACGCGTGCAGCCAAACGAACTCATGCGTATCTCCTCACGGCTTATCTTGCCGCCTTAACTCGGATCGGCTTTCCGACATTCTCTTTGGTGCTCGCATAGCGCAGAAGCGGACTGCAATCATTTATAGTTGACCAGGATGCTCTCCGCAACACCTTCGGTTATCAGCTTCTGCTTGAGCAGGGCTTCTATTGATTCGACCATTGTAATCATACCGTGCTTCTTACCGGTTTCGATCACGCTCCTCAGGAAGTATCCGCCCTTTCTTCTGATTATGTTCTTGGCGGCTCCGGTGACAACCAGCGTTTCACACGCCACCCTGCGCCCGCCGTCAACGGTTGGGACCAGCTCCTGATGAATCACGCCCTGGAGCGACTCGGCCAGGAGAAACCGCAACTGGCCCTCGTCCGTCGCAGGGGCATAGCTTATCAGCCTTTCCATAATCTTGTCGATGGATATGACGTGGAGCGTGGAGAGGACCATAACGCCCGTTTCCGCCGCCGTCAAAGCAATCTTGATGGTCTCATAGTCTCTCATCTCGCCGATCGCAATTGCGTCGGGGTCCTGTCGCAGCGCCGCCCTCAAGCCCGTGTAGAACGTCTGCGTGTCCCTGCCGACTTCCCGCTGTCTTACCACGCCGGCCTTGTTTGTGTGCACGTATTCGATGGGGTCCTCGATAGTGATTACGTGCTTGTTGCTGGTCGTGTTAATCTCATCTATCATAGCCGCCATCGTCGTGGTCTTGCCCTGACTGGTGCTTCCGGTTATCAGCACCAGCCCCTTTCTCCTGTGCGCCAGGTCCCTGACGACATCGGGCAGGAACAACTGCTCGATAGTCCTGGGCGCAGTAGGCAGAATCCTGATTGTGGCCCCGATCTGCCCGTCAAAATAGCCGACGTTTATGCGGTATCTGCCGCTTTCGTCGGCAAGCATCAGATCGTAATCCAGGTTTTTCTCAAGCTGGGCCGCCTGAGCCTCCGTCAGCAGCTCCAGCGATATATCTTTGCTTTGTTGAGGCGTGAGCTTCTCTTTTGTAATGGGAACGAGTTTCCCTGCGACCCTGAATAGAATCGGCGCGCCGGCGCAAATGTGTATGTCGGTGGCCTGCTGGGCCTTGGCGTGCTCCAATAATTGCCTTCTGCCTATCATATTTGCGCCGCCTTTCCCCGACACCCCCACGGGGGCTGGGCCCCGCCATACGGTCGAGTCACACCGGAGCACCGGTCCCGTCGGGGCGGATATTGTCAAACAAAGTCACGTCTGATTGGCGTTTGTTCAGATTCTGTGGCTCCTTCGGCCGCCCGGATATGTCGGCTATCTGCAGATGAAGGATCTTCTGCGTCCGGCCCGTCACCTTGGCCTGCTCACTCATCCGGATCGGCCAGACCCATATTACTTTCTCACTGTCCGCAACAACAAGTATTTTCCTCCGCACATCCCCCGGCACCCGCGCATCGCTCAGGAACTTGCCGACCTTTTTTTCAGCCCCCAACCCCAACGGGGCAAACCTGTCCCCATCCCGTCGAAAGCGAACCACCACCGGCGGCCTGACCTTATCCAAATCAAACCGCTCACCGAACTTGGTTACTCCGGTGTCATTCCTGCGCAAGGCCTGCCCTGAGCGAAGCCCCCAGGGGGCGAAGCCGAACGGGTGGGGATCCACTTCACCTTCTTCGTGCCTTAGTGTCTTTGTGGCTGTTTCCTTCTCTGTATTCTCTCTCGCCTCGATAACACGCGCCTCTATCACATATTGCCGAAACGCCGTCCGCCCCGGAATCTCAAGCTCAACCGCTGCATCCGCCGTTTCCTCCTGCCTGGTTGGCGCCGTCTCAAACACCAGCCTGCCGTATTCCCGGCGAGCCTCAAAGCCGCCCGGCAGACCGACTCTTCCGCCGCCGACGTTCCGTTTGGCCAATTGCAGTATCCTTTCGTAGTGATTCCGGGTCACCTCTCTTTCGCCACAGCCGACCGCCGCCAGCGCCCGCCGAACAAGCTCGACCTTTACCGGCTCAGCTTCATCGCGAAACATCCCCAAGTCGAGCACAATCTTTTCCTCGATGTCCCGCTTGGGACTCCCAGCGGAGGAATGCACCAAGCCAGACCACGCTGTGTCCGCGCGACTGCAAACCAGATCATAATACTTGCGCGCCGATTGTGAGAGTTCGGACAACTGCTCGACAATCGACCCGGTGCAGTCGGCCTGCAGCGCCGGCAGCAGCCGATGCCGAATGTAATTTCGCGTGTACGTGCACTCGGCGTTGGTATGGTCCTCGCGCCATTTCAGGCCGCGCTGCCTGAGATATTCAAGGATCTCCCGCCGTCCCACGCACAGCATCGGCCTGGCAAACTTAGACCCATTGCCAAAGACCCGCATCGCTCGGATGCCGCCAAGCCCGCGAATCCCTGTGCCTCTGAGCATTCGATGGATAACCGTCTCGGCGTTGTCGTCCTTCTGGTGCGCCGTTGCTATCACGCTGCAATTACACTCCTTCGCAATCTCAACCAGACTCCCAATTCGCAGTTCCCTCGCCGCCGTCTCAATCGACAGCTTGTTGCAACGCGCAAAGGCCCGCACGTCCACCCGCCTGACCCTAATCTCCAGACCCAGTTTCGCCGCCTGATTGACGACAAACTCTTCATCCTCATCCGCCGCGGGTTCTCGCAGCCGATGGTTTATGTGCGCGCATACCAGTTCGGCCACAATAATACCTTCCGATTTCAGCGCTTGCGTTGTATATAGAAGCGCCGTCGAATCGGCGCCGCCCGAAACGGCCAGCAAAACCCTTTGCGCTGCGCCTGCCCCCGCGCCTTCCGAGGCGAGTTGGGCCGGCGGGCCGAACAGCGCTTTCGCCTCTATGAAATTACCCACCTTCTTCTCATATCCGGAAAGCATCTGTCGTCACTACATAAAAAATCCCGCACCTATTTTGAGATGCCAACGCAAATCCTGACTCTCAGGCCGACACTGGACCCTCAAAATAGGTGCGGGGCACGACCTACCCTCAAAAGTCCCCGTCTAACGCTGTCCCAGCTTACCGCTCTTCGTCAATTCCCCTATCCGATCTTCCGCAAACCCTTTCCAAATGCTGTACTTAGCTTGTTTACCTTCGGTCTCGACGGCCTGCCTGTATAGATCAAGCGCCTCGCTTCTATTGTGCAGTTGACGGTCCAGAATATACGCCGCCTTGAATCTCGCAGGGTAGGGAGTCGCGGCATCCCACTGAAATGCCCTCTGGAAGTAAACAACCGCTATAGAGTAGTCGTTGAAGTGCTCATATATCTCGCCCGCTTTGAACGCCGCATCGTCGATCTTGTCGCTCGTCGGATGCTTGCGTATCACTTCGTTGTACTTGTCCAGCGCGAGCCTCAGCAGGCTGTTGTCCTTAAAGAGGAGCAGCGTGGTGGCCTCTTTGTGAAGCTTCACCGCCTCGTCATACAATTCATCCGCCTGGGGTATGGACGCGCCGGCCTTGAGGTCCGCCCCTGCCACAATCGCATCGACTATGTAGTCATATTGCGGCATAGTGTTTAGAGCGTCCAGCTCCTTCTGTGCCCACTGGAGCTTGATATTATTGCCGCTTTGCGTGTAATGCGCCATTAGAGTCTCGAGCGCGCGCTGATACGCCTGCCGGTTAATCGCCACCTGCTCGATGAGATCGACCTCGACGGCGCTGCGAACATTGAGCATTGGCGCCGTCCCGCCCCGCGGCGGCTTGAGCTGCCCACGCCCCTTATCGGCTCCGCCACACCCGACCAACACGTTCAACAGGACTATCAGCACCGCCGTAAGAATTACCCTTGCCATAATGGCCTCCTTTCAAACCCAAATATCAATATCCCGGCTAAACACAAATCCAGACTACTCGGGAGTCAATTATCAATTATCTTAGCGAGCCGTCAAGGACAAACATCCAAAAATGCTGCGCCGCGGAGCAGGGGCGTCGAATCGACCGGCTTGGGGTTGAAATTTGCCTTGCACCGGCTCTTTTTGGGAGATATACTGTTGGCGCATCAGATGAATCTCTTAGCACGAAAGGAATGCACTATTGGCAAGGAAATGGACTGTTGATGAGATTCTCGGCATGGCCCGGGCTTTTCAGCCGGGTTGTGTTGTCACCGCAGCGGCGGAGCTCGACGTATTCACCGCATTGCGCAACGGCCCGATGACCGCCGCGGCTTTAGCTGCCGAGCGCGGCGCCGACCCCCGCGCAACCACCATTTTACTCGACGCCCTGACTTCGCTGGAGCTCCTGACCAAGCAGGACGACAATTACAGCGTCGCCGCGGACGTAGCTGAGCTGCTCAGCGAAACAAGCCCCAAAAACGTCTTGCCGATGGTCCGCCATATTGGCACTAGCCTGCGTCGCTGCGCGCAACTGGCCAAGGTGGTCAGGCTCGGCCGGCCTGCCGAGCGCATCCCCGGCATCCTCGGCGAGGCAGGCGAAACAGCCGCCTTCATCGGCGCTATGGACAATATCTCCCGTCCGATAGCCGCAGAAGTCATCGGACGTTTACAGCCCTTGAACTTCACCCACCTGCTGGACGTCGGCGGCGCATCCGGAACGTGGACAATTGCATTTCTCAAAGTCGCTCCGCATACCAAAGCAACTATCTTTGACCTGCCGGACGTAATACCAATGGCCGCAAAACACATCGCTGAAGCCGGATTGACCCACCGCGTCGAGCTCGTCGCAGGCGACTTCTACCAAGACAACCTGCCCGCTGGCGCGGATTTGGCCTGGCTCGGCGCAATCGCGCACCAGAATTCACGAGAGCAGAACCGCAGTCTCTTTGCCAAGGTCCACGACGCCCTGAGAAAGAACGGCACTATCATCATACGCGACGTTGTTATGGAGCCCTCGCATACCGCCCCCGCGGCAGGCGCTCTCTTCGCAGTCATTATGCTCGTAGCGACCCCCGCCGGCGGGACATACAGCCTCGATGAATACACCGAAGACCTGAATTACGCCGGTTTCACCGATGTCACACTCGTTCACCGCGACGAAGCTATGAACTCCCTCATCCGCGCAAGAAAATCGTGATGCGACAGTCTGCAGGAGATAAACCGTATGTCAAAACCAAGAGATACAAGAAAAGAAAAAAAGAAACCCCCCCAGAAAACGGCTGAAGAGAAAAGACAGGCAAAGCGCGAGAAAAGGAACAGATAATTTGCTGTTAGCGCCATGTAGCACGCCACAGCAGCAGTGTTATCCGCCCCCTACACAAGCGCCTTTTCAAAATCCTGCACCTTTGGCGGTTTCTTGCCTTTGGCCGGTGCAATCTTGTGCCCTTCTTCTTTCAGACGCGCGCCCTGGGCCTTAACACCGCCGGGGTATTTTGGGTTCAGGCTGCCGTCGGCCTTGAGTACCCGCCAATACGGCGTGATACGCTTTCTGCCGGCTCGGCGGTCCTCTTCCGCCGCCCCTGAGATGATCCACAGAAATATCCCCGTCGTAAGCGGGCAGGTTGAGTCCGCCTTGAAGTCTTTAGCGAGCTTTTCCCTTATCCGGTTCACTGTAATGAGCTTACCCTTGTGGACCCTGCGGACCTCCGCATCGACGAGCAACGGCGTCGGCACGAGCACCCGCCTGCCGCCGAATCGCTTCTCCCACTTCGCGCCGCCCTCCACGACTTTCGGCAAACCCACCGGCGGATTCTCCAGCTTCTCACGCCAGCTTTTGCGCGACTTGAATCTCTCGCTCATCCTGTCACCTCCCTTGGCCGGACCTACATTCCGCCGACTTGTGAAACCCCCGCACCTATTTTGAGAGGCCTGCGCACCTGTCTTGAGGCCCATCGCTTCGGACAAGCCCAGATGGGGTGGATTCCTGGCGCCATTTCAAAATAGGTGCGGGGTCAGGGCCAGAATTTCCGCAGGTAGTCGATGCTTCTCTTAGCTATAGTCTGCGGGTCCGGGTCGTACTTGAACACCTCTACGCTCAGCCACTTGTCCCACCCGATATCATTTATCGCCTCGGCGATGGGGCCGTAATCCACATTTCCCATCCCCGGACCGTAGAGATTTGGGTCGTTGACGTGGAAGTGCCCGATGTCCTCGGCCCGCACCGAGCGGATAATATCAGCAACGGGTGTCCCTTCCGAGCACATCGCCTTGACGTCAAGATGAATCCTAAGGTTCGGGTGATTTATCTGACGCACCATCTCCATACCCTCAGCGACGGTATTTATGAAATTAGTCTCGACTGGCGAAAGTGGCTCGAGGCAAATCGTCGCCCGCAAATCAGAGGCCTTATCCAGAACGCTGCTGAGCAAATCTGCCGCCCGCCCCCACGCCCCTTCCTTGGTCTGTCCCTCTACAAGGCTTCGCTGTTTAGGCGAACCCAAAACCAGCACCTTGCCGCCCAGATCGGCACACAAATCAAGGAGGCAGGACAAGTAGTCTCTTGTCCTGCCCCATATAGAATCATTCGTGGTGGTTATATGCAGGCCCGGGGGCCCCGCAAAGAGCCAGTGCAGGCCCACGACCTCCAGGCCGCTGCCCTCGATGGCCCGCCGGAACTCTTTTCGCCGACCGGCGGAGACTTGATCCGCTGAGGCTGCCAACGTGAACGGCGCTATCTCAATTCCGTGATAGCCCAATCGCTTCGCGGTCGAGCACACCTCGGCCATAGGCCGATTCTCGAACATCTCATTACAGAGGGCAAACTTCATCAGACTTTATCCGGGACGACAAAAGGCTCGCGGTAGTTTCGCTTCAGATACATATTCGCCCAATCGGCGTGCTCGCCGACAAAGACTTCTTTTTCCGGATCCATAGTAAGCATAGGGCCAATCGTCATCGGCTCCTTCTGCAGATCGACCTCATTGGCCGTTAGATGAGTGAGCATCCGGTCGAACGAATCCATCAGGTCGGGATTGTTCCCGATAGCCGCCTTCACCTCGTCAACCGATGCCTTCTTGCCCAGCCGGTATGAGATGTTGCCCATGTGACACAGCGCGCTGGACAGATGCCCCTTCTCGATGTCGGCGTTCAGGTCGCTGACCTTGCGGCTGCGGACTGCGTCGATGAAGTTCTGGTGATGTTCCCCGCCGCTGCCGGTAAGCTGCTTGACCTTCTTGCCGTCGTTGTCATATACCCAGCCGCCGCCTTCGCCGGCCGCGTAGCAACCGTTCTCGCACTGCACCACCACGCCAATCTGTGTGCCGCGGAAGTTATCCATTCCCGAGTCGCCCTTCTTGCGAGGCAGGCCGCGAACCTCAAAAATCAGCGGGGCGGGCTTGTAGTCGAGAAACACAACCTGTGTGTTGGCGGTTTCGCCGGCGTCGTTCACTTTGAACCTGCCGCCTAAGCTAATCACACGCGGAGCCAGCTTCGGATCGCCCAGCGCCCACCGCGACAGGTCCATCTCGTGAATGCCCTGGTTGCCCAGGTCGCCGTTGCCCGTATTCCATACCCAGTGCCACAGGTAGTGAAGCTCCGTGCGTCGCAGCGGTTCCATATCCGCCGGGCCGCACCACAGATTGTAATCGACACTCGCCGGAGGCGAAATCGGCCCGTTCGTACCATTGACAATCCCGTTGCCGCTGAACCGCGGCTTGTAGCAGAAGCCGCGGACCCACTTGATCGCGCCGATGTGCCCCTCATTTATATACTTGTATGCCTCCCTATAGGCCTCAGAAGATCGCCTTTGTGTGCCCGTTTGGACGATCCGGTCGTACTTGCGGGCCGCCTCAACCGCCTTGCGACCTTCCCAGATGTTGTGCGAGACGGGTTTCTCGATATAGACATCCTTACCCGCCTGGCACGCCCAGACAGTCACCAACGAATGCCAGAAGTTCGGCGTCGCCGAGGTGATCGCATCGACGTTTTTATCTTCCAGCAGCTCGCGGACGTCAATATACGTCTTGACCTTCTGCCCGTACTTCTTCTCGAAATCCGCGGCCCTGCCCTCCACGTGCGCCTTGTCGGCATCGCAAAGCGCCACCACGCGCACGCCCTTCTTCTCATTAAAGTAGCCGATGTGGCCGCCGCCCTGGCCGCCGACCCCGACCACCGCGATCCGCAGATCGTCATTGGCGCCAAGGACGCGCGAATTAGGCCCGGCCAGCACCATTGCCGCACCGGCCGCCATTGTTGTCTTCATAAAATCTCGACGAGTTGACTTGCCCATAATAATTCTCCTTCATTTCTCACATGGTTCTCTATGGACTACCCCAAAACCACGTTTCGCCATT
>Ga0299915_10004341_pt1 | contig 10346 bp, 7 predicted proteins | sample RVTome_13_FD_200263 | JGI IMG/M metagenome (GOLD analysis project Ga0299915, IMG submission 200263) | Soil microbial communities from uranium-contaminated site in the Upper Colorado River Basin, Wyoming, United States - RVT92D227 (version 2) ... | reverse complement strand
TTCAGGACATAAAAAAGCCAGTATTTTTTTTTGAAAACCAGCTTTTTATGCTGATGAGGAATTTCCTGTTTTATGGGATCAGTAAACAACATGCCGATCCCCGACACACCAATGAACAGACCAAGAATAAGAAATATGTGCATGTAGGGTAGGATAAATGATAATACCCATATAATAAATCCGACTGCGATATTTGCCAGAGCCCCGTATCCTCTGAGTCTTGCAAATACCACCGGCGATTCGGTTATGTTGAAATACTGAACAGTGAGTGACTTATTGGTAGTTTCAAAAAAATGGAATCCGACCGACATAATGAAAGTTGTTGTCAGCAATCCGCCAAACGAGGTAAATATTCCGGTGATTGCTATTCCAATTCCAAGCAACACAACCGACCAGGCCGATAGCCGGTGTTCTTTGAAAACAAACAAAAGATAAACAGCAGCGACAGACAGAAAGCCTGGTATTTCACGAACAGCCTGGGAAAAGCCTATCTGAAAGCCATTCACACCGACCATTTCTTTTGCATAGTTTGTGAACAGAGCCGTCCATCCCTGGAGGCCGGCGCTGGCGCATATTCCCAGGATCATCAGGTAGCGGTACATCGGATTCGATTTCAGATGGTCCATCATAAATTTATCAGGGGGGCAAATGTAGCACTAAAACCAATAATACCCACAATATAAAAATCTCCTTTCCAGGATTAAGAAATATTTATAACTTACATTTGATTATAGAGACAGATCGCCAGGTTACAGCATTTCAGCTGCCTTAAAATGATTTTTCGAAGAAGAATAACTGTGTGACTGGCGGGGCTGTGCTGTCCCGGACATCAGGAACCTGTTATAGTGTTAAGCTTGCCATAATAGTCTATAGGGTGGCCGGGTATTAATGAATTGATGAGTTAAATGATACTCTATTCAATCTACTATTATTAAAATGAAGTAGATTATCCAGGTGCAAATGTTTAAAAATTTGTTCCTGAAGGGACTTCCTGCAGGACTGTTTTTGCTTTCAATTTTTCAATCAGTTTTTTCACAGATTGAAAGACAGAGTACTTATATGACATTTGACCAGCTGACCGGTCAGTTAGAGAACAAATATCAGGTGCAATTCTGTTACAAACCTGAATGGTTTGAAATGCAGTTATTTAATTCAGCCATTTTAAGGTTATCATTTATTGAGACGCTGAACAGATTAAAAACAGAGACGGATTTTTCCATTTTTACTTTTGACTCTATCCTTTATGTTTTCGTTCCGCTTAAGCCCGAATATGAACCTCCCTCTGCAGTAAAGTACTCAGATGCAGTAGTTATAGGCAATCCTGCCGAGTATGGGAAATATTCAAAAGCAACTGTTCAGGGGAGGATTCTGAATGGAACGAATGGAAATCCCTTGCCGGGGGCATCGATTTTCATCGACAGGTTAAAACTCGGGGTGAATTCAGACAGTAAAGGGTATTATCATTTACAGGCACCGGTGGGAGAACATATTATCCGGCTCTCTTTTATGGGCTATGATGAAACCACTCAAAAAATCAGGTTAGCCGGAAACGGGACTTTAGATCTTAAGCTTTATGAAAAATCGATTAAACTGGGAGAGGTGACAATTACCGCTGAAAGGCCTGAAATAAATATTTCCGGCACCCAGATGAGTTATGTGAGGCTCGACTCCAGGTCAATAAAAGAACTTCCGGTCTCAGCAGGCGTAAAAGACATCATTAAAAGCATAGCTCTTATGCCGGGAGTTCAAACCATTGGAGAGTTTGGCACAGGGTTTAATGTTCGCGGAGGCAGTGCTGACCAGAATCTGATCCTGCTTGAAGATGTACCTTTGTTCAATTCCTCACATTTGTTTGGATTTACCTCAGTAGTAAATTCTGACGGTATTTCAAATGTCACCCTGATCAAAGCAGGAATTTCTGCAAAATATGGTGAACGTGCCTCTTCCCTTCTGGATATTAGATTTGGTGCTTATGATCCCGGCAAAAAAATCATTAAAGGAGGAATTGGCTTAATTGACAGCAGGTTATATCTGGAAACACCATTGTTAAATAAGAAAATGTCACTCCTGGTAAGTGCCAGAGGGTCTTATTCAGACTGGCTTCTTCATGAGATGCCCGACGTCGATTTAATGAACAGCTCAGCTCATTTTTATGATGCAAATGCCTTGCTTGCATATAACCTGAGTGCTTCAAGCAAGATCAGCCTGTTTGGATATCTGAGCAACGATCAGTTCGGATTTACAAAAAATAAGAGTTACAGGTACAATAACTTACTGGCTTCGGTAAAGTGGAAACACTCTTTTAACAATGCCCTTTATTTCAATCTTGTTGCAGGATTAAGCAATTATAAGTACCAGATGTCTGAATCGGATACATTAAGGCAATGGGAATCCTACAGGATAAATTCCTCAATATTTTATAAGAATTTGAAATTAAATTTCTCCTGGTTCCCCGTTGACAATCATACAGTTGAATTTGGCGCAAATGGCGTGCTTTACACTATCAGCCCGGGAGAACAGTATCCGCTGGGAATTGAATCTGAAATTCAATCCCTTGCTATGCCTCAGGAAAAGGCGGCAGAGTACGCATTCTATATAACCGATAACTTTACTATATCCCCTGAGCTCCATGTGGATTTTGGTTTAAGGTATTCGCTGTACAGCTATCTTGGTCCTTCCAAAGTATATACTTTCAGGGCAGATCTGCCCGAAACCCGGCAATCGATTATCGATTCTGCCATTTACGCAAACAATGAGATTGTATGTTCCTATTCTGGATTGGAACCACGAATTGCTCTGAGGTACAGCATCTCAAACAAAAATTCCGTGAAAATAAGCTATAACAGGATCCATCAGTATATTAACCTGGTTTCAAACACTGCAATAATGACTCCATCGGATGTCTGGAAGCTCAGTTCTCCGAATATCAGGCCACTAAGATGCGACCATTATGCAATCGGATATTTTCAGAATTTCAGGAACAATACGATCGAATCATCTGTTGAGCTTTATTACAAAAGTTTAAGAAATGCAATTGATTACAAGAACGGAGCCAGAATACTTCTTAATCCATACCTTGAAACAGACCTGCTAAGTGTTAAAGGGAATAGTTTTGGCGTTGAGCTGTATGTAAAGAAAAACTCCGGAAGACTTACAGGCTGGACAAGCTACACTTTTTCGCGTTCTCTGCAAAGAACAACCGGAATTTATGATGTGGAAAAAATTAATAATAATCAGATTTTCGCGTCAAGCTTTGACAGGCCAAACAATCTGATAGTTAATATAAATTACCATATATCAAGACGCTGGCGCTTCGGAGGTACTTTCACCTACAGTACAGGACGTCCTGTTACACTTCCCGAATATAAATTTGATTACCAGGGCTACCAGCTGCTCTGTTATTCAGATCGCAACAAATACAGACTGCCTGATTATCACCGGCTTGACGTTTCAATTTCATACGATGAATCATTAAAGATCAGGAAAAAATGGAAAGGCAGCTGGATATTCTCAGTTATTAACCTGTACGGCCGGAAAAATGCATATTCAGTCTTCTATAAAAAGGAAGAACACATGGTATCGAATCACTACAGACTATATGATACCTATATGTTGTATATCATTGGAAGACCATTCCCTTCCCTGACTTATAATTTCTCCTTTTAAAATGAAACCAGTAACTTATTTGATAATAATATGCTGCGGATTGCTGGTTTCCTGTTACAAACCATATACTGCAAAAATCGATTCGGATAAAAAAATACTGGTTGTTGACGGAATGATAACTAATGAGATGAGTTCCTATCGGATCAGCCTCAGCTATGCCTCGCCATTTTATTCTGATGAAACCAGGGAACCAGTGAATTCTGCACGCGTTTATGTTACTGATGATCTGGATAATTGCTACCTTTTCAATGAGTCGGTGAATGGAAATTATAAATCAGATTCGCTGAAATTTACAGGCCAGCCTGGCAGAACGTATACTCTGTGCATTGAGACTCCTGATGGCGAAATTTATATGTCAGGTCCCCAGAAGCTAAATCCCGTATTCTATCCTGACACCGTTTATGCCGAGGTTGATTATCAGGAGACTCTCAGCAGGTTCAACCAGATATTGGTTATTATCCTTGGAGCAAATATCCTGGTTGACGTAAGCAATCAGACAGATACACTTCCCCATTTCAGGTTTACATCAAATCTGGTAAAACTTTATATCTATATCTTAAATATCCCGCCGCCACAGTTTGATCCTCCCCCGCATACTTTTTACTGCTGGCAATCCGATAATGCAAATCCTGACGTAAATCTGGCCAGTAATGAATACTCTCTCAATACTTCCTCCATAAACAGGCATGCAGTATATTTTACCAATGATGAAATATACGTCGAAGGTAGAATATATGACCGCGGACCCCGGGAACCTGATTTATCATACACGGCACTTGCAACCCCTGAACGGCAGTCTTATACGATAATTCATCGCATCCTTTATTTAAATCAATACTCACTCAATAATGAAACATATTTATATTACAAGAGAATGGATGAACAACTCAGGTCAGAGGGAAAATTATTCGATCCGATAGCAGTTCAGCTCCCTGGAAATATTAATTGTACAACAACCCCCGGTAAGATAGTTTTTGGTTTTTTTGAAGCATCATCAGTCAGCCGGACCTCATATATGATCGGATTCAGGAATCCCAGGAATAATCAGTATTCAATAAAAAAGATACCATATATTCAGCTGCCTCAGCTAAATGGCTGCTGGATCAACAAAGTACCTCCCTTCTGGATCAATTAAAAATTAAGGGTATGAAATCCCTTATATTGATAAATCTTATATTCTTAAGCACTCTCTGCTCCATAACAGGCCAGCGGGTATATGTATCTCTGACACCCGAATTGATCTATCTCCACACCGACAGAGATATGTACATCGCCGGTGAGCACCTGTACTATACCTTGTATATAAAAGGAAATACGGGTCAGATAAGCCGATACGCGTACCTTCTTTTGCGTGACCAGGAGAATTCAATAGTAACTCATGTCAGGCTGGAGATAAATAACCAACGGTCATTCGGAAGCATTATTCTTCCGGATACACTGAATTCAGGCTATTACCAGATTGTTTGTTTTACGAACCTGATGAGAAATGCAGAGCAGACGTGTTTTAATAAGGAGATCGTGATAGCAAACCGCTTTGATGAGAAGTTAAATCCGTTTACTGAAATGGTCAGCGAAGCTGAACCTGATACTTCTGCTGAGGGATATTCAGGTATTCCACGCAATAATGAAAATCTGATCATTCATCTGGAAAAACTGGTTTTTAAACCACGTGAGAAAATAGCATTCTGGTTTGAATCAAAGGATATTTCAGGTAATCCCATCTCAGGACTTTCGGTTTCTGTTAGTGAGATCGTCCTTGGTATTCCGGTTGAACCATCTATATTAGACTATTTCAGCATTAAAAAGGGAAATTCTGTCAGGATTGAAACAGAAACCCGCGAGTGCAATTTTATGCCTGAATTCAACGGTACAATTCTGCAGGGCAAAGTCACAGCTTTATCAAATACAGCAAAAAAAACAGGTATTTTTGACAGCAATTCACCAAATACCATAAATAATTACACAGTTTTACTGTCCACCTCCGACAGTATCGCTAACTTACAATATTCCAGGACCGATTCACTTGGATCATTTGGTTTCAATCTTGATGCCTGTTATGATGGCAGAGAAATAATCATAAGGCTTAAAGAAAAGGCTGACGCGACCATCAGACTTGATGACAAAACAGGTTTAGTTCAGCCTTTCATTCCATCGCATAAATATAATGTGCAGGGCATAAGAGAATATCTGATCAGAAGCGGGAAAATAGTTCAGGTTCAACGATATTACACTAAAAGAGCGGAATCAGACACTTTTAAGGTATTTAATCCGCCAAAAACAATTCCAGGGGTTTACAGCAAGCACTATTCAACAATTTTCCCGTCGGATTATTCAGAACTTCAGGATTTTGTCGAAATATCAAGGGAGATTGTACCGGCATTTAAAGTCAGAAAAATCAATGACACATACGTTTCAGGCTTTTCCAACCTTCAATACCAATCCGTAACAAATGATGAACCGGCAATTTTTCTGGATGGAGTTCAGGTTGATGATATAAACCAGATCATAAAACTTGGCACCAATGACATTAAAAGTATTGAGATAGTACCGGTAATCAGGTATTACGGAGAAATGTCATTTAATGGCATTCTGGCAGTTTTAAGCAACAACAAGGCTATAAATAATATCCGGTTTAAAACTCCGGCTGTTCGATACCAGGGATTATCAAGTCAGGCTTATACAAAACCCAAACCTTTCAGTCCTGAATCGATCGCTGAACATAGTCCCGATCTCAGGCAGGTATTACTATGGGAACCGGAATTAATCCCGGATAATTCTGAAAAGCATAAAATAGAATGTTTTGCATCTGACCTTAAGGGCAAATACAGGATCAATATACAGGGCGTTACATCAAAAGGTGATCCTCTCAGCGGATCTGCAATCATTACCATCCAGTCCAGATGAATCAATGAAGACAAAAACAATCCTTATTTGTTTAGTTCTGCTGGGGATCTCCTCAGGAGCTGGTTTTTGTCAAATTATATGCAACTGTCCTGATCCCTATGAGATTTATTCGGAAACACCTCTTTCCGGTGAACTTTTTAAACCGGCTTCAACACCTAATATTGCAACTTTTTTTAACAAAGACTGGCTTCCAGGCAATATATGGCTCACAGATGGCAGGAATATACGGAATAAAAAAATCAGATATAACGGGTTACTGGACGAGCTTTTTTTATTCGGAACTGAGTCGAATCAGGCCATTAAGCTTGACAAAGAAGCTATTCTTCAGTTTCATTTTCTTAATTTCCAGGGTGACACAACAATCTATTTCAGGAAGATCAGGGTAAAACGGGATATTTTCACAGATTCCACTGAAATCTTCGTCCAGGAAATAAACAGGGGAAAATTGTCGCTGTTGATTTTTCATTCCTTTTATTTTGCCGGAAAGGAAACAGTCCGGATGAATAAAAACTATTATCTGAAAGAAATTTACAAAGAGGAACCTGTTTATTATTTAAGTTTTCCCGATAACAAACTAGTCGAATTCAGGAGATTCAGCCGGAAGAATCTTTATACATTTTTATCTGATAAAAAGGATCAGATAAGGCAATACTTCAGGGAAAGCAATTCAGGTAAAATCAGAACCGGTCAGGAGATTCTGGATTTCATTCAATTTTTAAGTTCAATTTTTGATTCTTAAAACACAAAATTCTGGTATGGTTCATCTGCATTGGCGGAAAACTTAAATGCTTCAGATAAAATCCGGAAGGCTAATCCTTAACACCACGCACCCCGTGCCATTATTTTCTCAGTTACCTGATTTTGTTTTTAACTAAACTCAGTGATAACCAGAATAATTAGATACATGATCCATTATTTCGTTGCCCCGATCAAGATTCATATCCGGATACCTGAACATTCAAATCAGGATTGGAATAGTTTTTGCAGCAATTAATCCGGGCAAACTGCATAACTAATTATTAAGGTTCTGACGATGAAGAAATTGATACTGTTTTCAACTATTCTTGCATTACTGCTGTCATGTGAAAAGGACTCTGGCGAATCAGGCTCTTACCTTACAGCACGTATTGCAGGCTTTGATTTGAACTGCTCTACCTGCATACTCGAATTTCCTGAAGATAACCAGGTAGTAATGAAAGAAATAGGACAGAGCCCGGAAAATTATTATGGGACTGTCAATTTGAATAAAAATGATTATCAGGTTGGGCAGATACTGAAAGTAAGAATCAGAAAACCCGAAACTGATGAATTAAAACCTTGCATAACATTATATCCATCATATGATTATAAAAACGTATTTGTGACGGATTTCGAGAAATCCAACAACCTGATTTTGGGTGATACGGTTACCATATCCTATAATGAGTGTTTATGTGATCCTGAAAATCAGATATATGTTTGTCTGGATACTGTTTTAAATGACTCCCGCTGTCCTACAGGAGTTCAGTGTTTCTGGGAAGGGAATGCAACTGTCAGATTTAGATTTTCGAAAGTAAATGACAAACCTGTTTTGTTTGAATTAAATACTCACAGAGGTTTTACCTACAGTATCATTATTTCCGGTTACAGATTTACTCTTACAGGTTTAAAGCCTTATCCTGTCCGGAATAACAGGATAGAACAAGAGGAATACAAAGCTGAATTAGTAATTGAAAAAGAATAATATTCCGGGATTTATTCCTCTTTAATCGGGAGACCGGGATATTGAGGACAAAATTGTGAAACCATGGTATTTTCAAAACTCAGGTTTGCAAGGTTGGGACTCCAGGTCATACGGACCATATTCCAGACATCTTTATCATTGAATAATGAAAGTGAGTTTTTAATATGCATTTTACCATTAACATCCGCCCATTCATAATTATCACCATATCTTAATACCTATTCCATTTGTCTTTCTGTCCGTTCCACGGGATCATATAGTATAATCTTACGGTCCATGTTCACTCCAAATCCCTTGCGGGTGAAATTAAGAGAGCCATCGCCCCTGATTTCGAAACGATCGATTGTGTAAATGCCACCGGCAAAATGTAATTCAGGGATTGGATCAGTGATCTCATATTGTTCACCGCGGCTTGCGTTGATATATAGCCGTTGTGCATCGGTAACCATGAAGTTAAATACTTCTTTTTCGGGATCAATAATACCATGATCCTCCTTAGAGCATCCTGAAAAAACATATGCCGCTATAAGCAGTGATATCAGATAATTATGTAATCTGATTTTCATAAAATAACCAAAATTGGTTATGCAATTAACATAGAACAGCGAAGATAAGCTAAAGGCGATTAATCCGGATTTGATTATTTTTCTAATTTTATGACAACATTTAAACTGGTTATCATTTAATAATTTATTAAACTCATTAAAATGGAAAAACTCATTTCTTGTTGCGGTTTAAACTGTGCTGCTTGTGATGCAAGAATTGCTACTGTTAAAGATGATGATGAACTGAGGAAAGCTGTTGCTGATAAATGGCGGGTTGCTTATAATGTTCCCGGTCTCTCGTATGAAATGATAAACTGTACAGGCTGCAGGGAAGAAGGTGTGAAGTTCAGTCATTGTGATGAGTGTGAAATAAGAAATTGTGTGAAGGTAAAGGGATTCAATACATGTGGAGATTGCCAGGAGATGCAAACCTGCAGTATTGTTGCATCAGTACATAAATATGTCCCGGAAGCAATAACGAATTTGCAGAGTTTGAATTAAGATAAAGAAACAGTATCCTTATTTGAATTCAACAGAAAGTATACTCTTTACCCCATTTAAACTTGACCCATAACTCTACGTAACAGGACTATAAGTGCTGCAGCATTCGAGGGAATGAGTCCGGGAAACTAAGTGATCGTTGTGCTTTTGCCAATCGTACCTCATTTTATCATCAGCATAATAAACCGGAAAACGCACTTTATCAGAAAGGCAGAGTGAAAAACTGTGGTCGTGTAAATGCATAAAATGACAAATTTGCAGTCTTGCATGTTTGGTTTGATTATTGCAATCCTGACAATATGGAACACAATAGTTTAAATCCGGTTTTTATCACCCTGACCGACAATCAGCTGTTGGATGCCTACTCGACAACGGTCACGGGCGTATTTAAGAATGTGGCACCGGCGGTGGTGCATATAAATGTTACGAAGAAAGTTCAGGATCCCAGGACTGCCAGGATTGCCGAACAGCCTGCATTTGGTTCAGGTTTTGTAATTTCGACTGACGGATATATAGTGACCAACAATCATGTTATTGAAGGCTCACCTGCCATAAAGGTTTCTTTTGCTGATGGGATTGAGCTGGCTTCAACTCTGATCGGAGCGGATCCTTCAACTGATATTGCGATCATAAAAGTATATGGCGGGGACTATAAGCCTTTGCAGTTTGCCAATTCTTCCTTGCTCGAACCCGGCCAGATAGCAATAGCCATAGGCAATCCCCTCGGATTACAGCACACAGTCACGACAGGTGTTGTCAGTGCCACGGGAAGGTCATTAAGAGCAATTAACGGAAGGTTAATTGATGATGTAATTCAGACCGACGCAGCTTTAAATCCGGGAAACAGCGGAGGACCTCTTTTGAATTCCGAAGGCAAAGTAATAGGAGTGAATACGGCTGTAATATCTGAAGCCCAGGGCTTATGTTTTGCCGTCTCCTCTAATCTGACTGCTTATATAGCAGGTCAATTAATCATTAACGGTAAAGTAAAAAGGGCTCAGCTGGGC
>Ga0299915_10004340_pt1 | contig 10347 bp, 10 predicted proteins | sample RVTome_13_FD_200263 | JGI IMG/M metagenome (GOLD analysis project Ga0299915, IMG submission 200263) | Soil microbial communities from uranium-contaminated site in the Upper Colorado River Basin, Wyoming, United States - RVT92D227 (version 2) ... | reverse complement strand
AAAAGGTCACCTTAACTGACAGGAATTTCGAGAGGAAATCTGATTTCTCAGTAGAGGAATTTTTCAGAGATAGCTGGGAGATCTATCAGGGTAAACTAACTGAAGTCAAGTTAAGATTTTTAGGTAAAGCAGCTAAGGTGATTGAATCGGGACCGCACCATCCCTCAGAGATTGTAACTAAGGAGAAAGATGGCTCGCTTCTCTATTCCGTAAAAGTAAAAGGAACGGAAGAAATCACTCGATGGATTTTGGGTTTCGGTGAGATGGTGGAGGTTTTAGAGCCTGAGGACCTGAGAGAGAACATCAAAAACACGATTCAGAAGATGCAGAAGATTTATTCTGACTGACTGAAAAGACTCATTATTAGTTTGATCATTCTGTCTTTTTGTAGGGGCAGGTTTCAGTTCGACAGGCTCACTGCTCTGAGCGAAGTCGAAGAGCAAACCCGCCCCTGCTTTGTTTTTAATGTAGCGGAGGTCTTCAGACCTCCACTTTTTTGTAGGTTGGACCTTTTAGATTAGTTCAGGCAAGGCTGAAAGCCTTGCACTACGCTCGGAAAGCGGGGTGAAGTGCTTTGTTGGGAGCCACCACAGATTCACAGTTGATGAAGCGGATTAAGCTGATCATAAAAGCGGATGAATTAAGGTGCGGTTTTATCCGCTTAATCATAATAATCAGCTGTGATGCAGGCTTTTCAAATGCATTTAAGAAAGGGGGGCAAAAACGGGTGTAACGTCTTGCAACAGGTGAGCGGTCATACAGGGAACCAGACTCTTTCTCCAGAGGAAAAGAAAAGAGAAGAGAACCCCATATATTCCTGCAAAAATCGTTCCGGCTGTGCCTTGATACAGATGTCCTGAGCTGAAAGAGATCGAGGCAATTAGAATCGTAAGCCACCACTTCTTCAAATAAATATTCAATCGAGTAAGAACAAATCCTCTGAATGCGCTTTCCTCTGCCAGGGAAGCGCTCAATGCCATGACTATCCAGAGAAATTTCTGGGGGTTGGTGCGAGGCAGAAGCTTCAACACGTCTGGAGGGGTAGAGAGATTGTAGGACCTCAATAGAAAACTCACTACCAGGAGTAAAAGACTCATCCCGAACCAGGAGACAGCACCTATCAGCAAATTTCTTAAGTCGAACCCTTTGAGCCCAATGGTTGAAAAGCTCTTCTTTTCCAGACGTAATACCAGGACGATCAACAGGAATACCAGAAGCTGGATAAGTATAGTGGGGAGATATATCTGGGTCGACAGATTAAGTCCCTCAAAACCCGAGGCAGATAACCGGGGCTGCTGTTCCTTCATCAGTAAATAGGAGGAAAGAGGCCAGATTATCAGAAGGAAAAAAAGCAGAAGGATTGAACCAATCCTCCCTGGATGGATCCCTTCATTTGCAAAAGTTTCATCCGGGATGGGGTTCTCGTCAAATGCAGATGGTTGCTTTGCTTCCTTCATGCTTGCGTTCCGGGTCCTTCGTCCTTGGGCGATTGCTGGGATGAACCCTTGTGTTTTCTTCCTGCACCAAAAAGGAAAGCTAATCCCACCACTATAAGGATTAAGGGCCAGGCTCGGTGCATAGAAGGTATTATACCCCAGTTGGCAAGAAGGAATATGACCCCCACACCCAATATGATAATCCCCACAAAAGCTCTGCCAGAATCCCACTTTTCATCTGATGTTGATTTCTCCATTTTCTCCTCCTTTTAAGAAATTTGACATATATAATTTGTAATAATATAAAAGTCAGCCCTTAATCAAGCAACAGTTTTTTTGTTTTTCTGTAGGGGCGTATTGCTCTTCGACTTCGCTCAGAGCAGTGAGCCGGTCGAACTGCGTTAAGCCCCTACGCTGCGATCATCCGAAAATAAATCAGACAGTAGGGGCAGGTTTGAAACCTGCCCCTACTGTCTCCTCAAGAATTATGTGAACTCTCACTTCCAGTCATTCTGAGTTCGAAGAACGAAAAATCTATCTCAAGCATAGATTCGATAGATTCTTCGGTCGTCTCGTCAAAGGCGAACTCCCTCAGAATGACATGTAAAATACTAAAGTGACTAACATGTGAAGGTCAGGTGAAACTGATGTGATTGCTTTTTAGAATATCTGGGTAGAAATTGGCTCACCTTTAATTTGTCCTATGGTAGACAAATGATATAAGAGGGAGGAGCCAATGAAAAAGAAAAATCGCGGGGATGAAGCAGCTAATCGACCCCTGTCCAGAGAACAGCACAAGGATAAAAGAAGAAAGGACCATTTTGTAGATTATTATGCCTGTTCTTTAGGGTATGGAAGGAAAAAGGGAAAAAGGATTCGGGCTTTGAACTGGGTCGAGGGAGTGGAGGAACCAGAGTCCGTTTCTGAGGAGTCAGACTTAATAGAGAGGATAAAGGAGGAAAAAGCAAATGTAGAGTTAGAGGAAAAAGTAGAACAAGCCCTGGATAAGCTGGATAGCGCTGAAAGAGAATTTATCAGGTGTTTTTATTATGATTGCAAAAGCTATGACCAGATTTCAGAGATTATGAATAAGACCAAAGATCGACTTGAACGGATTCACCGCTCAGCCGTGGAAAAACTGAAGTTCAGCTTAAAGGAATTCGTGTCCCAGCGATATAAGATTAAAATTTCCCCGGAAAAGAAGTGTCTGATCTGTTCCCATCCGGAAAGAGAAAAATTAGAGGAGTTGATAAGAGCTAAGAAGGAGGAAGAGACCTGGAAAAAGATTTTACGAACGTTCAAGGAAGAGTTCAATCTGGAGATTAAGACTCCACAGATTTTGATAAATCATCAAAAGAGGCATATGCTTGATCCGGGAACTTAGATTCTTCTCCCGCCGAAGGCGGGATCAGAATGACAGAAAATAAAAGCTGTGTAGCTGTGTAGGTCAGGAGCCAAAGGCTCCTGACGACTACTAAGAAAATAAAAAGCAACCCTGAAGGGTTGCCCTACGAAGAACCCAGAATGACAAAAAATAAAAGGAGGTTTTATGGAGAATTCACCTGCTAAGTTAAAAGGTGAGCACTGCATCAATATCTTCATCTCCTACGAGCTGAAAGACAAGATAAGCCAACTGGCGAAAAGGTACGACCGCACTATGGCAGATGTCGTCAGGGCTTTAATCAAGATCGGTATCCCAATACTTGAAAGCTTGACAGAGGCAGAGGAGAGGATGCTTTTGGATTACATCCAGGTCCTGAGGAGATGGAGAAAGGTTAGAGAGCTGAAAACGAATGAAGAAACTCTTGACAACGAGGGAAAAGAAATTAAGAAGTAAGAAATGCTTAAATGCTCAAACGCTCAAAGAAATGTAAGTCAGGGGCCCCCGGCTCCTGACCTAATAAATTTGTCTCTAACAAAGTAATCATGTAGGTCAAGCATGACGAAGTCTGCTTGACAAATAGCTCTGACAGATTAAGAAAACTCAAACGCTCAAAGGTTCAAAAGTCAAAAGTTGGGGTGGGAGCGGAATGCTCTAACCTCTATTTTCTTTACAAAATTTCAAAATTTGATTTGACATAAGCCTGGGGTTTTGCGTAATTAATATAGAATTGGGATTAACCCTAAACCAAAAAATAAAATGAACATTTTTTTGACTGGATTACCAGGTATCGGTAAGACTACGATTATCAAGAAGGTAATCGAGAAGTTGAACCGCTCAACCTGTGGATTTTTCACCACGGAGGAGCGAGAAGGAGAAACCAGAGTTGGTTTTAAAGTTGAGACGCTTTTCGGAATGCAGGGAGTGCTGGCGCACAAAGATTTAAAGAGTAAATACCGGGTGGGAAATTATGGCATTGCGGTAACCGGCTTTGAGAAGATCGTTTCCCGGGAATTGGAAAGGTGCTTGAGAGGAAGCAGCATCATAATCATCGATGAGATAGGAAAGATGGAGCTTTTCTCCAGAAGATTTCAGGACCTGGTCCTGGAATGTCTGGATGCCCCGAATCCGGTCCTGGGAACAATCATGTACGGGCACCATCCATTCGTGGAACGGATTAAAAAAAGAGAAGACGTGAAGATCTTCGAGGTGACCAGGAAAAACAGAAATCAAATGGTGAATATCCTGATTAATGAGCTTGCTGGCGGGAGCAAAGCCAAGGTCTCCTCTGGGGAAAAAGGAGCCTGATTTCAACAGGTCGTTGTATTAAGTAATGCAGTGGTCAGTGACCAGTAGTGTGGGTCAGGAGCCTAAAGCTCTGGATCTACTTGGTGCCTCGTCATTGCGAGCCCGAAGGGCGAAGCAATCCGCTTACGCTTTTAGCTGAAGGGATTGCTTCGTCGTCCAAAGGGACTCCTCGCAATGACAACTCAATTCCTGAAAAATCATGGGCGGGGGAACCCCGCCCCTACTCTTAATACTCCTGCCCCGTTTATCTTCCCCTGTTTAAGCAGTTGCAGAGCACGATTTGCCTCTTTCAGAGGGAAAATAGTTACCTGCGTGCGGATAGGGATTTCTGAGGCGAGCTTGAGGAGTTGCTTCCCATCATTTCGAGTGCTGTTAGCCACGCTTCTCAGCGTCTTCTCGAAATATAAATGCTGCATATAGTCCAACTGTGGGATCGGAGTCATATAGATTCCAGCCAGGGCAAGGGTTCCTCCACGGTTTAAAGTTTTCAAAGCATGAGGAACTAATTCGCCTGCTGGTGCAAAGATAATAGAGCTGTGAAGTTTCTTCTCAGGGATTTGCTCGGCCTTTCCTGCCCAGACTGCACCTAAATCTAAAGCTAATTTCTGATGCTCCGGGCTCCGGGTAAAAACATAGACCTCACATTTCCAGTAGTGCGCTATCTGGATGACGATATGAGCAGAGGCGCCAAAACCGTAAAGTCCCAATCTCTGCCCGGGTTTGATTTCGCTAAGTCGTAACGCCCGGTAACCTATGATTCCTGCACAGAGCAAGGGGGCAACCTCTGTTGGCGAAAAGGTTTCTGGAACAGCATAAACGAAATTTTCAGAGATTGCCGTATATTCGGCATACCCTCCATCTGAATGATAGCCGGTGAATTTTGCCTGTTCACACAGATTTTCTCTACCGCTCTGGCAGAATTCACATCTTCCGCAGGTTGAATTCAGCCAGGCGATTCCGACTCTATCCCCCAGGTTGAAACGTCTGACTTCAGTCCCTTTTTTCTCAACTATCCCCACAATCTGATGACCGGGGATTAAAGGTAATTTGGGCAAAGGAAGCTCACCTTCGACTGTGTGCAGGTCAGTATGACAGATGCCGCAGGCTTGTACTCTAACCAAAATATCCTTAAGCCCAATTTCAGGGTTAGGGACTTCCTGGAATTGAAGAGGGTTTTCCTCGATTTTACCTGGTTTTTTCAGAACCATTGCCTGCATTTGATTTTTCTTATGCTGTAGAGGAAGGCTTTAGCCTTCCATTTTTCAAGAAAAAAACAAAGCCTGAATCACTAGCCACGTTTGTCACAATTTATCTTTTTAGAGGCTTCCTGGCAAGTCGATTCTGATCGTAGGGGCGTCTGGCAATACGCCCTACTTTTTTTCTTGCCACTTTTTCATTCTTCTGATATATTCCTCAGTATGGAGAAAAAAGATAAAAATTCTGAAGCCCATAAAGCCGATACAAGCTCTAAGGGACGAAAAGAAGAGATAAGGATAATCGCCACCAACCGAAAAGCCCGGCATGAATATAACATAATAGAAACCTACGAAGCTGGTATAATGCTTCGCGGGACAGAGGTGAAAGCGTTAAGAGAGGGTAAGGCGAACCTGAAAGATTCTTATGCCAGAATAGATAAGGAAGAAGTTGTTCTTCTAAATATGCATATCAGCCCCTATGAAAAAGGAAACAGGTACAATCAAGACCCTACCAGACAAAGGAAGCTTTTACTGCATCGGAATCAGATAAGGAAATTAGTGGGAAGGGTAGTTGGGAAGGGACTGACACTCGTCCCCCTCAGGCTCTATTTCAAAGGAAGTTACGCCAAAGTTGAATTAGCCCTGGCAGTAGGAAAAAAACTGTATGACAGGCGTAAAGCTATAGCCGAAAGGGAAGCAAACCGTGCTTTAAGAAGGGCTTTAAAGGAGAGGAATAAGTGATTAAACTAATTAAGGTTATCCTGTTATCCATCTTTTTGTTTTACAATCATTCTTTTTCTTACGGCTCCACGATCACCGTAGAAAAAGGGGACCAGAAATATGAATTAGAAAGTCTGGAGATAGACAATTATCAATATATCGAGCTTACAGGTCTAAAAAAGATTTACGGAGGAGAGCTTCTCTGGAACCCTATGGGCAAAATCGTATTCTGGCAGGTAAAAGAGCATCAATTTAAATTTACCCTTTTCTCACCATACATATTATTAGATCAGGATATTTACAACCTCACCCTGCCGGTTGAACTTAAACAGGGTAAGGTCTTTCTTCCTTTTAAGACTTTCTGGCCTGTTCTGGAGACTATCGAGCCTCCAGAGGTGATTGCAAAAAAACAAGGGGAATATAATATCCTTAATCTCAAAGTAAGCCAGAAGCTGAACGGGATTCTTATAGAGATATATCTTTCCCAGCCCCTTAATTATGAGCTTTTCAAAAGCGAGAATAACTGGCTGATAATAAATTTCTTGGAGGGGAAAATAGATACCCTTTCCTTTTCAAATTTCAAGATACCGGATATAATCTTAGAGAGCAAAGCCTATCAATTTCAATCTGCCTCCGGGGGCTCAGCCCAGCTTTCCTTAAGGCTTTTCAAGGATTTTCCCAACCTCTACCACTTCTTTAAATCCACCCCGGATGGGCTTTACCGCCTGCAGATAACCTTAGAGGATACTGTTGCAGTCGAACCCTCCCCCCAGGAAAATGAAGAACCGGAAAAAAATCCGATTGACATTATCATAATAGATCCGGGACATGGCGGAGAGAATTCTGGAGCAGTTGGGCCCAAAGGAACAAAGGAGAAAGATGTGGTGCTGGATATAGCTTTGAGACTGGAGAGCCTGCTGAAGAACTCCGGACAGAAGGACATGCGGGTATACCTTACCAGAAGGGATGACAAGTTCGTGCCTCTGGAAGATAGGGCATTATTTGCTAATCAAAAAGGAGGGGATCTGTTTGTCAGCATTCATGCCAATGCTGCTAAAAGGAGAGCAGCCGCAGGTACGGAGATCTATTTTTTAGCCCAGGCGAAAAACGATGAAGCCCGGGCAGCTGAAGCTTTGGAGAATTCAGCCATTTTATTTGAGCGTCCCAAAGGAGCTCCAGCCGATACCTCAGAGCTCAATTTCATTTTGATGGATATGCTGCAGACGGAGTTCTTAAAAGAATCAAGCGATTTAGCCCAGATCATACATGACCGGATGAAACAGAGGCTGGATATACCCAGCCGGGGGGTTGATCAGGCGGGTTTTTTCGTGTTGAACAAAACCTATATGCCCTCGGTTTTGGTGGAGACTGCCTTTATATCCAATCCTGAGGAAGAAAAACTTTTAAATAAAAGCACATTCCGGCAGAAGATTGCTGAGGCGATCTACCAGGGTATTTTAGATTTTAAAAATAAATATGAGGGTAAGGGAAAATGAGAGTTAGGTCCAAAGCAATAGGGATCTTCGATTCAGGAGTAGGCGGATTGACTGTGGCAAAGGAGGTTTTCAAAAAGCTTCCTTCAGAAAACGTCATCTATTTCGGAGACACTGCCAGAACCCCTTATGGACCCCGCTCAGCCGAAATCGTCAAAAAATTCTCCGTCCAGAACATCAGCTTTCTTTCCACCCAGGGGGTGAAGCTGATCGTGGTCGCCTGCAACACCGCCTCAGCCGTGGCTTTGGATTACCTGAAAAGAATTTTTCAGCTCCCCTTAATGGGGGTGATCGAGCCTGGCTCCCGGGCTGCAGTCAAAGTCACAGAAAGCGGAAGAATAGGGGTGATAGGAACTGCAGGGACCATCCGTTCAAAGTCGTATACTAAAGCGATTCAGAGGATAGATAAGGATATCAAAGTTTTTGATTATCCTTGTCCTCTTTTCGTCTCTTTAGCAGAGGAAGGATACATCAATAAAAAAGCTACTTACTTAATAGCTCAAGAATACTTGACTCCATTAAAAAAACAGAAAATAGACACTTTGGTCTTAGGATGCACCCATTATCCTCTGCTGAAAAAGGTCATCTCGACAGTGATAGGCGAAAATGTCACCCTGATCGATTCGGCTGAACAGACAGCCTTGGAGGTTAAAAGGATTTTGCAGCAGAGGGATATGATGAATCCGGCTAATTCTGAACCTGCATACAGATTCTATGTTTCAGATTTTCCGGAGAAGTTCATCCAGATTAGCGAAAGGTTTTTAGGGGAAAAGGTTAAAAAGGTTAAGAAGATAGATATTAATAAATACTGAAAACCGTGACCGTTGTTCGTGAGCGTTTATCGTTGCAGTTTAATGTAGGGACAGGGCTTGTCCCTGTCCGAATGGTAAATAAACGGTAGGTCAGACATTCATGTCTGACAGGTAGAATGTGCCCGTCGGGTCCCCTGACCCGACGAAAAAAAACGAAAAAGGAATTCAGTCTGATGTAGTGAACAGACAAGAATGTCTGTTCTACCCAGAGTACGACTCTTAGGCAGTAGAGGTGTAGGGGCGACCCGGCAGTTTGACAGGCTCACTGCTCTGAGCGGAGCCGAAGAGCGGGTCGCCCCTACCTACACAGCAAAGTTGTAGATGAAACTAATCTTAGCTACACGCAATCAGCATAAGATAGAAGAGATCAAGAAAATTCTATCAGAACCAGATGAAGAAAAACTTGCCAGGTCGGTCCGCCTCAGGCGGATGGCAAGCACCGGGGAAAACAAAAGAGTGAGTCAAAATTTAGAAATTCTAACCTTGCAAGATTTCCCGGATGTGCCTGAAGTCGAGGAGACCGGGAAAACAATGCGGGAGAATGCTATTCTTAAAGCGAAAGCAGTCTATGCTGCGACTGGCATACCTGCTTTGGCAGATGACTCGGGTCTGGAAGTTGATGCTTTGAATGGTGCTCCTGGAGTAGTTTCTGCCAGGTTCGCAGGACCGGGGTACACATATAAAGATAATAATATAAAGCTGTTAGGTCTTTTGAAAGGAATTCCTGAAGATAAGAGAGGGGCGGCTTTCAGATGTGTGGTAGCGTTAGCTTTGAGTCAAGATGATATAAGGATAGTCGAAGGGGCAGTGAAAGGAATCATCACTCAGAAGGAGATCGGGGAAAATGGATTTGGGTATGATCCGGTTTTCTATTATCCTGAATTGGAGAAGACGTTTGCCCAGCTAACACAAGAGGAAAAGAACAGGGTAAGTCACCGGGGGATAGCTTTCAGAAAGGCGAAAGAGCTAATAAAAGAATTAATGACGAATGACTGATAACAAAGGATTCAAGGGTTCGAGGAGTCAGGGGTTCAAGAGGAAAAGAATAATGGATGATGGATTGCGAATAAAGCCAATGTAGCGGAAGGCCTCAGCCTTCCAGTTTTTTTAAAAGTAGGGGCGTATTGCTCTTCGACTTTGCTCAGAGCAGTGAGCCTGTCGAACTGCAATACGCCCCTACGAGATCTCGGCAGAGTGGCACCCTCAAACTTGTTTGAGGGTAATGCAGCCGTCAGCGGCGGGACTGTGCCCTACACCTTTTTGAAATATAGAGCCTTCCAATATCCATTTTGGGGTTGACGTAAATCAAAAAAAGGGTATATTTATACGGGTAAGGGGAGTTCTAAATTAAGAATCGGTGGAAAAGAGCCGATTTCTCTATTAAATAAAGGAGAAGATTATGAAAAAGCTCAGCCTCGCCTTTTTTCTTATCCTTCTCTCGCTTTCCACCTCAATTGCCCGGACTACTGAGGTTAGTAAATCGAGTTATTATCAATCCCTTTTGGAAGGCAGGGCAAATCTGGAAAATTCAGGGTTTACTTCTCTGAACATTTTACGACAAAGATTGAATCAGAATGAATTCATTTATAATTTCGCAGGGGCAGGTTTCAAACCTGCCCCTACTCTGCTTCCTACTGGAACCTCCAAAGCTATTTCACTGCTCGGGGATTTCAGAGTTAATGAAGAGAACTATTCAGCCACTTTTTCTCAGCGCAGACCGGATATAGCTTTGTTCAAAGATGGCAGTTTCGTCTCAGTATGGCTGGATGAAAGAAACGGGGACTGGGATCTATTCGGCCAGAAAATCAACTCCTCAGGTTCAGTTGTTGGTTCAAACCTCAAGATGGTTGCAGACACCCGACATACCGATCAATTAGAGCCATCCCTCACCAGGACTCTGGATAGTAATCTCGTTCTGGTATGGGTGGATGGGGCTGAGCTAAACATCTATGGTCAAAGATATTCGCTTGACCTTTCGACTGTTGGAGATACCTTCAGGAT
>Ga0299915_10004338_pt1 | contig 10349 bp, 19 predicted proteins | sample RVTome_13_FD_200263 | JGI IMG/M metagenome (GOLD analysis project Ga0299915, IMG submission 200263) | Soil microbial communities from uranium-contaminated site in the Upper Colorado River Basin, Wyoming, United States - RVT92D227 (version 2) ... | reverse complement strand
CGAGGACAGGATTTGAGCGAAGAGGAAATGGATAAATATAATCCTATTCTCCACACCTATCAGGTCCGGGAGGTAAATTTCTAATGATTGCTGTGGTCATTCCAACAGGTGCTGAAAGAGTCACGAGACATGCCCCGACGGTAGAGATGTTCCTCAAGAGATATGAGGAGATTCTAGCGAAATATCCAAGAATGATATTCATGGAAATTGTTGATGAGGGCAAACGAACAGAACAAATAATCTATTGTAATGATATGTATTTCGTAACTGAGCTTGATTCTTTTACGGACCTTTTCTGTTATGACCCGCAACTTTTGGATCTCAGATTACGAGAGATATTTTCATAGCGACAGGTATAAATATAACAAAAAAAGTTTATGGTTCGGCATTTAAATCCATGGGTTATACTTTAGAAAGTAAGTGAACGTGTTCAGCTATACTTTAGAAAATAGTTGAAGTGTGGTTAGTTTTTGGTTATCGTGGCATAGCAGGCAAAAGACAGATTTTGTCCTAAAATGATTAAAAACTAACTAAAATAAAATCAAATGAACGCTATTTGAACTTTCGAGGGTGATTTTGGTGGTGAAATTCGTGTGACAAGTGGTGAGAGAGGTGAGAAATCAGTTCTAAAGGTGGTATCCCCCAGAATATAAGTAGTGCCCTAGAGTATAACCCATGGACCTCGATCCAAGTCGAAAAGTTTACTTAAGCAAAAAAAAAAGTTAAAATTAATAAAAAAGTTTTGGGGTTTGGAATAAAATCCATGGGTTATACTTTAGAAAATAGGTGAACTTAGCTGATACAAGCAAAAATTATAAAGTAGTTATCATATCGAATCACTTGGTTTTATGTTGGTAATAAATGATATCATTCACCTCTGTCAAATCGCGGATTTCTCGTCTCTGGGAAATAAATAGCCTCAAAAATCAGAATGTGTGTGAGCCTTCAGATGTATGCGAAGAATTACGAAAACGGTGTCTAGTGAGCGAGATGTATGTACTCCAAAACTTTCATGTAGATATTTGGTTCCTAAATAGAGTCCCAACTCTCAAATCTGGAATAGATAGGTCATGCGGTGTTGAAACTTTTGAGGGTCGAGTTTTGTTTCAAGTTGTAGTTCAGGCTCTAATTGATCTTCAAAATGGTAGACCGTGTGATCTGGGTCTCTGGAGAAGAGATGTGAGTCCTGACTTTAGAGAGTGTAGAAAAAAGGAACATATTTGTCAAACTGAAGCTGAGATGTATTTGCAATCTCTTACCGATGAGGAAGAAAGGCTTATAGGAGTGTCATTTGGATATATAAATGATCTGGTAAGACAAATCAAAAAAAGAAAACCCTCTCTTATAGGAGAGGGCTTCTTTTAGTAGTTTTCACTTAGTAAGGCTCTTGTATCTTTTGCCTCAATTAAAATACGAATCTTTAGGGACATTTCCTCATCTGCACAACCGTCAGCAACGGCAATAATCTTTTTATCCAACTCGTCATTACCAACGACATAAGAGCGGGTAAGCTCATGGAGTATTGCCATACACGGATCCGATGTTGGCGTAACTCGTATTTGAGTTGGTTTTGGAGTTGGGTAAATGATTTGTTGGTCATGATTTGTCCCGCAGCAGCAAAGGATTAAGAGCCATGCTAGTATGAGAACTAGCAGGGCTTTCTTCATTTACTACCAGCCCATAGCTCTCAATTGCTCTTCAAGGTTTTTCTGCTTTGGAGTTAGTTCAATTTTGTAAATTTCTCCATCTTGCTCTACCGTGTCCCATTTGTGGATGTACTCGGAGCCTGTTTCAAAAATTCCAGGCATTCCAAAGATCTCAACTTTCACTACTCTGGATACAGCTCCTCTTGCGTCCATGACAATACCTGTGTAACCCTCTCTGAAAGTTACTTTCGCACCTTTCTTCACATCCTTACTGAGGATAGTTTTCATTTTTCTCCGACCTCTGTTATTTCGATCTTTACTCGGAGACCTTCACTGGCTTGCGGTAGATGAACAGTATCCATGAGTTGAATGAGAGCTTGAGTTGCCTTGTTCAAGACATACTCACGCCATCCGTTGGAAGCATGTATGCTTCTTGAGTCGATCAGTATCGATCGCTCACTTCGTTGCACTTCTGTTTTCATTTGAGTCCTTTCTCCCAGGCTACAATCATTGTATCCATAGGGTGTTCAATCATGAAAGCAAGTCTGTGCTTGCAAATGAATGTACCACCTCGCTGCCAATGGTCGGGACAAAAACAGGTAGTGAAGTCGGTTAGATATCGCTTCGCCTTACCTTCTTTGTCCTCGCTCATTACAAGTCCGAGGGCTCTGTTCAGTCTTCCTATTTCAATGCTGGGATTGGTCTTACTTTTTTCTTTGAGGAAGTTGTACATTCTAAGGGCATTTCCCTTGTCTACCATTTTTCCTATCTCCTTTTTGAGATGGGTAGGCTGGCTCTTGGAAGAACCAGCCTACGAAATTACTATGACTTCTCTTACTCTTCAGTTTCTTTGGGTTTCTGAGTCCAAACGTCTCCCCGTTTGAAGCCAGGCATCGGTTTGACCTTTACTTTCTTGCCACCAACCTCGCCCTCAATTTTTTCTTTCTTGGGACGACCTTTGCGCTCCTGCTTGTGGAATTCAGGATCCTTAAGCAGTTCAAACCCTTTGGTAAGGATTTCTGGAGACCCATACTTTCGTCCTCCGACATAGAATATCTGGAAGACTGGATCCCATACTTCACCGCCGGCTCGATCGCCACCCATTGCGCTACAGATTCGCGAGGTCTTGATTCCAGCTTCCTTAGCCAGCTTTACGATATCTGCCATCCCCAACCAACCTTCCGGAACGGCATCTTTCTGTAGACTCTTGAGATGCTCCTGCCATTTCTCTGGAGTCCATTTCTTTGCGAAGCGTGGTTCTTTTGCCACCTTCACCTTTACAACTTCTTGCTCTGTCATCTTTTATCCTTTCTTTTGTAATTGATTTGCGGAGCTACCCGCTTGTACTTATAATGTAACATACCTGATAGATCTTTGCAAGTACCAATTTTTGAATTGGAATATGTTACTCTCCTTTCTCCTGATGAATGTATTTTCGGAAGAATGCAAATTCTTTTTCGTCTTTCTCTTCCTCAGTCAGGTTGTCTGGTATTGACCATAACTCTGTATCTCTCATCATTTCTTTATTCTGATCAATTATTTCATCGTCTCCAAATACCCATCCGTATTGATCAAGAGCTTCTCCGCAATTTGGACAGATCAGAATAGTTGGAAGTATGTCATGAAGTTTGTGCTCTTCTGGATCTAAAGGTGTTAGACACCATTCACAGACAATTTTTCCTAACTCTTGTTCTTTTTTTACTTTTTCTTCCGCATTCATAACCTTTGTCTCCTCGCTCTTTGGAAAGATTCCTGTATTTTGAAAGCTTCTATTTTTTTAGCAAGGTCAGGAAATGCGATCCTGATAACTTTTTCATAACCATTTTCTTCGATTCCCGGAATCAATCTCGCAAATGCTTTCCATTTTTGGACTTGCTCATTATGAACAGAAATGTAACCAAAATCGTTCTTTACATGTCTTGATTCCAAGATTTGTTTTTCTTCTTTGAAAAATTCTAAAGCGATAAATACAAGAGTTTCATTAGGATCTTTACCCTCTTGTACTCTCTTTCGAAACATTTCTGCATATTCTTTAGCTTTCATGATAACCTTCGTAGAATGATTGCTATGTTTGCGAGAATTGTGTTGCAGGTCATTGAGAACAGAGCTCCCATAGTTGAGGTGAACTTCTCATTGTGAACCAGAATAAAATAATGTGCTACTTCATGAATAGCTCTTGCCCACATCTTCAGTACGAGACCTCTCTTATCCTCGTGATTTTTCCATACGATAGGAGAGATCAATAGAAAATGGACTCCTTCATTTTCAGTATGAGCTCCTAGAACACCTTTTCTGCCTACAAGTCCTATTCCGAAAGGAATATTTGTTGGAGTTACAAGAGATAGAATGTCTCCCCACATCAGCAAATATTTGGAATCTAGCTCTGCTTCTCTCTCGGTAGAAGGCTCGTAATCCATTAGTTGGATTACAGGACAGGATAGAGTCTGGTCAATGATTGTTGGAGTTGAGGAGAATACAATTTTTCCTGAGGAAAGTTCAGATTCTAACGCATACTCTGGATCTTTTTCTGCCATAGCCAGAATCAAATTTCCATACAGAAGTTTTCCTGGAATGATTCTTGAGCATGGGTCTTCTGGATTCTCAAATTTATCTTCCAAAGTCATGTAATCTGAATCTTGCTGTTCTATCCATTTTATGACTTCTACATTTATATCTGGATTGGATATACTTTCACGACTCATGGAAAATGGAAAATCTCTTTTGTCTGGAGATAATAGAGAATCAAAATCCACGATCAGATTTATCTTTCTTTCGCTTCCGTAGGTTCTTGACTTGATAAACTGCACAAGATTCTTGAAACGAATGAAAGTTTTTCCTTCAATTGTGGAAAATGGAGTTTTGATAGGCTCCACTCCAGATCCTACCCAAGCCATCTCCGAAGTTAAAAATGTTTTTCTTTGAGTTAATCCTGTATATAAATCCTCGTATTCATTTATCGATGATCCGTACCTATGGAAACATTTTAGGATAAAGTGAACATTTACATCAGAGCCATAAATCATTTGAGTCATATCGCTTATGTCGGAAGAGTAGATATATCCTTTAAGAACAACTTTCACAATTGTTCCCTCGATATAGTTAGTCTTTTTAACATCTGCTCCATTCATGACCATCTTGCTGCTAACGTACAGATCATGAGTATGTACGCTCCACCAGATACCGCTCATAATCGCAGCTTTAGCGATACCAAAGCCACCCACCGTTTCCCCGTCTGATTTGGTTGTTCCACCAAGACAGAGAAATTTGTTTATGAGCACATCTTCACTCATCCCGCATCCGCTATCTGTACAAGTAATGATCGTAAAGAATTCTTCTTCAGGCTTGCAAATTTTCTTGGTTTGGACTTCTATCCGAATGTATGGATGTATGTTCTTACACGCATCCACGCTATTCTGCAATAGTTCTCGTACTATGATTTGGAGGGGATGGCTGGAGTATAGTTTTCTTCCCAGCAATGAAATGAGTGCTGGATCTATACTCATTTGAGCTTTCATGATAAGTTCCTTTCTTTTAAAGGATAGAATAGATTATATTTCGCATATCTTTCCACGCTATCGGTTTTGATGCGTGGTTGCTTCCAAACTTGACTGCTTCTCTCAATTTCTTCGTTTGGTTCCAATAGAAGCATCTTATCACTAGAACTGTTTCGTCTTCGCAGACTAGATGTACGGATGCTTTCCTGGATTCTAGATCAGGAAAGTCAAACTTTATAGTTACATCTCCATGGATGCTTTCGTTTCTTAACCAGTCATGTAACTCCCTTCTCGTATTGCATTGTCGATTTTTCATAACATTCACCCTCCAAACATTGCCATTGCGAGGGCATAAATCACAAAGCATGAAAGAATGATGCAGACCCCTAAAAGTAAATCAAGTACCTTTTTCATTTGTTCACCTTTTGAAGTTGTTTTTCCTTTACACAATCCACGCAGGCAAATCCTGTATGGAAAGGTGCAATTTTGACAAGCCGCATGTAATCCATGCAAAAGCCGATACCGCATATTTCGCACATGGCTCTACCGCCGCTCTTTGATTCGTGAGCCATGCTGCGTCTTTTATCACGGCTAGGAATGTATTTTCGCTTTCTGGATTTCTCGGGATTGCCAATTTCCCCTTGTGAGGGGTTGGCAGCTGAGTGCCACTTTACCTTTTCCATTTCACTAAGCTCCTTTTTGTGCTTGTTATAGACCTATTGTAACATAAATGAAAGCGCATGACAATAGGCAATTTTAGAGCTTCAGTATCATCGAGCTGGAGTTTCAGACCTACATTTAATATATACAATTCTATAAGTATGAGCTTCAAAAATTGCCTATTGTATTTTGGTTTCAACTATGCTACAATAGTTCTAACAGTGGGTATGTCCCACAAGATAAGCGGAGCAGCCAGCTCCAACAACCTAAAGGAGGTTAGTTCAAATGGCAAACGAAAAGGAAAGCAAGACCCCGAAGGGTTTGGGTACTTGCACGATTTGCGGAAAACCCTTGTTTCGTGTATATGAGGACAATGTCGGTTCAACCTGCAAGGCGCATGAAGGTAAGTTGCGTCAAACAGCTACCGAGTCCAGCGTTGTTCCAGAAGGTTTTCTCCGCATGAGCCATGTGTGTCGCAAGGCGGTAGAACAGGGTATCACCATTGCAGCGGTCGTAAATGCTGCTGGTGGAGATGCCTGTACGAAGCCACTGCTCAACGATATTTTTCGCGTGGTTTATGTCGGACGTGGAAAGTTCATGGATCCCCGAGTACTCACCGAAGGGTTTGCAATGCTCAAGAAATTGAGCAAAGAGCCGGAGACCCTGGAGACCAAAATTGCTGCTCAACTCAAGCAGGCTGTGAAAAAGTAGCTTGAGAGTTAGGAGGGCTGGCTCGGAGCAGTTACCAGCCCTCAATTTTGATTAAGGAGTTTAGAATGCCTGATTTTGATAGTGGTCCATTTGACGAGGCAGCAGAAAAAGCCTCAAAAGAGCTTGAAGCTCTGATCGCAACGTCATTGCGAGAAGAGTTGGCGGGGATCAAGAAAATCTGTGAGTGGTGGAAAGATTACTATATGACCGCAGGTCACAAACGTCTCGGTCGCATTCTGGTTCAAAAAGCGAAAGAGCTATAATCCCTGTCCCCTCCCGGAAAGAGCCTGTCCTTTGAAAGATGGGCTCTTTTTCATTAGATGTATTCGCGAATGTGCGTGAGAATGTATTCACGTGAGACATGTGATTACGAAATTCGGTCAGGCTGATTGTGAAGCTCAGAATTTATGAAACTCAGGCTGAGCGATTTTAAAGCTCAGCTCTAAATGGAATTTCAAAAATTGCCTATTGTTCTACAACTTCATATATGCTATACTAAATTAACACAAGGCGGTTCAGCCTTAGCAAAGGAGCCATAGTGGCATCACTAAATAAAAGCATACCAATCACAGGTGATCAAGCTCGTGACATGTGCAATCAACTTGTCAAGTTGGTCAAAGAGTCCACGCTTCAGGATCTAACGTATGACTGGTGGTACAATTCCACCATCCGTAAGGGTGTTCGCACCTTGCGGGTTCGTGTATTTTATCCGCAGACAACTCAGGTGCAACCACTCATCGCCAATATCAACAAGGTGCTTGCGGAAAGCCTTGCTGCTGGAAATTACCGCACAATTCACTATGCAAAGTTGCATCATTGCAGTGTCACGGTATTTTATAACTCAGGTACGCTTACATCTCGTAAACCTGCAAAGTTCATTGCCCACGATTTTTATATCTGGCGTCTGGATCCAGGGTTATTTGCACAACACTTTCCGGGTTCCCAGTTCACCCAATACGTTATATCCCATTCCACAATACCCAATAAAACTCAGTGGTTATATCCGGCGTTTGTGGAACGTGTGGCAGGTCCATTTCGCAGCAACAAAAAGCTTCATGCTGAGCTCAGCAGGCTCAACGGTAAATAATCACGTTTTGTATGGGCAGTCAGGGCTGCCCATTTCAAAGGAGTTCAAAATGCCTAAAATGTTCGTTACTGCCTCATGTGCAGGAAATCAAACATTTCATCAGGATTCAATGAATATGCTGGAAATAAACCGTACTGTGAAGAGGTTGCTTTCTGGAAAAGAAATTGCTGCTGATGAGATTATTGTTCAACTTGAATCTTATTGCGTTTTGTTCATTTGCGATTATCTTGAGGGTTGGCTCATGGCGGTTGGGAAAACGCATCAAGAAGCTGAAGATACAATTCTAATGATGGGTGATTTTATAGATGCTGAGTTTGAATATAAATTAGCTTGTCAAAAGTAAATGTATTCGCGCGGATGTATTCGCGTGATATGTGAGGGTCAAGATCAAATTGAAATTCTAGCTGTGAAACTCAGAGATTTTGAAGTTCAGCTCTAAATTGAGCTTCAAAAATTGCCTATTGCATTTGTAGCTCATTTGTGCTATACTAAATTAACAAGGGGTGGTTCAGCCCCTTAGCGAAAGGTGTAAAATGGGTATCAATGGTACAATAAGTGAGCTAAGCATGGCTCAGCAGTTGGTAATACTGCAGTCATTATTGCCCTTTGACATTGCTGACAATGCTGATTACAATGGTTGTGTTGAGGCATTGTCCCCTGGTCTCAATACGTATGACGTGTATATAAAGGTCAGGTGTAACGGGGTTTACATCAGGGCGTACAATAGTGAGGGTAATTTGGTTTGGCGTCAGCGGTTATGCAAAGGTGAGGTGCGTTAAATTATCGTAACCAAACAATATGCTGAGCAGGTATAAGGCTTGCTCAGCACAAGCCTAAAGGAGGCTTCACATGTTTGAAACAATTTTCAGCTTTCTGAATCAAAACATTCTTCATTTGGTGATTGGGATTTTCCTTGCGTATGGGTTCGCAATAGTGCTCATAGGGTCTGAAACACCCAAACCTCGTATTCGCAAATAATTTCAAATGTATGCTCAAATGTACGCCAATTCAGGCGTACTTTTGTTCCCATTATCTTCAGTATCAATTGAAGCTCGGGAGATCTAAGATCTTATGAGGCTCAATGGATCTAAGATCTTATGAGGCTCGGGTGATTGAATGTACGCTCAGATGTACGCGAAATGTATGCTGAGATGTATGTTCTCAGGCTCAGGCTCAGGCTCAGGCTGAGGCTGAGGCTGAGGCTGAGGCTGAGGCTGAGGCTATGCGTATAGCCTATATGCAAGCGTTACCATGCAAGCGTATAACTTATTACGGCTAGCACTTACATATATAATACACACTGCAAGCGTATAACTTATTATGGCTAGTGCCTACATATATATATAATATACGTTACGCAAGGTAAAATAAAACTACCCTATTACTAGGGTAGTTTTGGTACAATGGTTACACTACTAACCGTATACGTTATTTTTGGCGTTGGGTGGCGGTACCGCACTAACACTATGGTTAACGTTAGTAGGGGTGGTGGCAGGGTATGCAGGTAGCTTGCCTGTGGTTACCAGTACCTTTAATGCACCAACTGCTTGTAGTTGTACAAATTTGCGCTTGCCAAGTACATATACTGTAAACACTGGTGCAACTGGTGCATGTGTACCTGCGTCGCCACCGGTTAACCGTACGGCATAACCCCTACTTACACCAACGCTTTGCGCAATATTGCACAAGTGTACAAGCGTAACGTAGTTACTGTTGGTGGCTATGTTTGCCGGTGCGGTAACGTAGTACTTGCCTACCTTACCTGCATGTTTGGTGCAAGTACTGCCAATACCGCTAGTATTAGTTGGGTTAATGGGTTTGCCACAAATAGTACATTTGTTAAGTGTACCATTGCCATTGGTTACGCTTTGGCTTGCGTTTGTACTGGTTTGGCTATTTTTAGCCATGTTACACCTTTACGCTTTGGGTGGGGTTTTATGCTATGCGCATACACCCAAGCAATATAAGCATACCACAATTTTTATTGCGTATAGCCAAAAACAGGCTAAAAATGCCCCTTTAAGGGTCACATGTCCCTTAAAAATATTCGACCTCAAATTTCTCTCTGAACCCCACATACCACTTTTCACACAGTTCTCTTTGTGGTATAATGGTTATATGGATCAAGAAATAATTACCTATGCTCCCTCCACTTTCGACTCTCAAATCACGAAACGCATCATCGCCGACGCTATTCGCGTCTACGGCTCCAAAAAGATTTCCCCTTACAGCAATGGGGGAAAAGAGCAAACTTATGTGGAGTACATAGCTCAGATGATTTGGGATGCAGTTACTGAAGGCGTAATATATTTCGCAGGAGGAGAAAGTCTCAATCTTCAAGACGACCCTAAAAGCTGGGCTGATTTAGTCAAATTTATCTGCACCCACTTGGATGGGAGTGCTAATATAGGAAATCAATTCAGTGGTATCAACATATTCAAGGTTTACAGGAACATAGATCCTGATCTGGTGTGACGTGGTTAAAAATCAATATAGAGTCATTGATCATGGAGAATATTTCAGCTTACAGAAAGTAAATATAGATCCGTATGGACAACCTGTCATAGTTATTTCCTCTACCGAGGAGGAACTTTGTGCCTCTTCGATAAAGGAGCTGAATTTCATATTGAACAGAATGAGAAAAGCTCTATTCCTACCAATTTTAAATATTGACGATGTTACAGCAGACTCAAGTAGAAATTAATCCTCTTACCGATTCCAGATTCAGGGCTTATCAGCCTTATGGATCTG
>Ga0299915_10004337_pt1 | contig 10350 bp, 9 predicted proteins | sample RVTome_13_FD_200263 | JGI IMG/M metagenome (GOLD analysis project Ga0299915, IMG submission 200263) | Soil microbial communities from uranium-contaminated site in the Upper Colorado River Basin, Wyoming, United States - RVT92D227 (version 2) ... | reverse complement strand
AAGCGCGATCGCCTCGCTTCGCTCGGCTGCGAAGGGCGAAACCCCGTCAGAGCGCCCCTTGCTGGCGACGGGCGACGGATGTGCGAAGCGCGATCGCCTCGCTTCGCGCGGCCGAGAAAGGCGCAACCCCGTCAGAGCGCCTCTCGCTGGTGACGGGCGACAGGTGACGGACGACGGGCAACGGAGGTGCGAAGCGGGATCGCCTCGCTTCGCGCGGCTGCCTGAGGCAAAACCCCGTCAAATCGCCTCTTGCTGGTAGCTGGTGGCTGGCAGCTGGACTTCTACACGTCTCGGATGCCATCGATGGTCAGCCAGACCCCGACCACGACGAGCGCCGCCGACAGGATTCGGCCGAACCACACCAGAACCCGACGGGTCACGCGGCCGTGCACTGGTGCCAGCGCGAACAGTGCCGTCACCGCCGCCGCGGCCGACCACGACGTGGCGGCCACCCCGTTGCCGGCGCCGGCGGTGAGGGCCAGCACGATCACCTCGGGACCGAGGAGGCGCGGGTACCACACCGGCCACACCCCTGCCCGCCATCCGCCGAGCTCGGGCTCTGCCGACGGCACCGCCACGACGAAGGCATACCCGCCGGCGAGCACCGCCACGAACCCGGCGGCGATCTTGAACGTCTCCGGCGTTATCTGCAGCGTCCTCAGCACCGGACCCGACCACCACGCCAGGGCGGCCACCGACGCCACCGCCAGTGCCCCTCCGACCAGCAGCGGCACCGCCCTCCCCCGCCCGTCCGAGGTCTCGGGCAAAGCCCCCCGGGATCGGAAGGGGTTGAAGGCGGCGGCGAATGCCACCACGAGCAGGGCGCCGGTCATCCCCCCGCCTCCCGTGCCTCGAGCACCGGCAGCGCCTCCAATAGAGCCGTGATCGTGTGTTGCTGGTCGTCCATCTGCGTGTGCCCCCGGTAGAACCAGGCTCCCTCTTCGAGGTCGGGCCGGGCCGCCTGGGCGGCCTCCTGCGGCGTGACCTGACGATCCACCATCAGCCCGACGGCGCAGGCTATCCGGTCGTCGATGCCGCCGGCTACGTCGGCGAGGCGCGGGTCATCCGACGCCAGCCGGCGCAGGGCGCCCATGCCCTCCCCGGCGGTGCCGAAGCCGGCCGGGGTGCCGGGATACCACCGGAGCAGCAGGTTGATCCCCGTTCCGAGACGCTGGGACTCGAAGCGGATGCGGATCGAGAAGTATCCCGCAAGTCGCCGGGCGTACTCGATGCGCCGATCGGTGAGGAGGTCGGGCCGGAGGTCGGCCAGGGTGTGCGCCGCCCAATGGTCGGGCAATCGGGAGAACCGTCCTTCGGCACGGTCGCGCTCGGACACCATGTAGTCCACGGTGCGCACCGCCGCCTCACCCCACCCCTCACCGGGGAACTCACGATCCACCAAGGCCAATGCCCACGCGGTCTCCCCGGTCGAGTAGAGGGCGTGGGTGGCGATCGGTCGGTCGCGCCAGTCCGAGCTCACGCTGCCGTCGGGGAATTGCATCGCCACCAGGAACCGCGCCAACCCCCGCATGACCGCGTCGTGAATCGTGTCCCCGGTCGCCGTTCGCCTGATTGCCAGGCCGGCGAGCAGCAGGGCATTGCCGCCCGATGTCACCTCCCCCGGCGGTGCCCACGCCACCCAATCACCGTGATCGAGCAACTGGCCGAGGGCGCGATGCAGCCCGGCATCACCTGCGGCCAGGGCGTCGGCAGCACCGGTGGCGGCGTACACCTGGTACAGCACCATCACGATGCCGGCATGTCGCACCTCGTTGTAGTCGCCGGACACCACCCCGGTGTCACGGTCGTACCCGTAGAGATACCGGCCGTCGGGCTGCACGTTTCGCTCCAACCACCCGGCGGCGGCATCGACCGCCGACCGAACCTCGCTCGCCGTCACCTGCGGGCACACCTCGGCGGGCACGACCGCTATCCGCACCACCGCTGCCCCCACGAGGAGCGCCGACAGGTGGACCGCCAGACGCCGCCTCACCACGTCAGCACGTGACCGCCGATTCGGGAGCGGTCTGATTCTTGAAGGCGCGGATGAACTGGTCGATCACGTCGGTGTCCACCGCGGACAGGCGAAGCTGGGTGCCCCACGAGCTGAGCACCACCGGCGAGTCGAGCCCGGGATAGGGACTGACGAGCACGTCGGACTGGCGACCGAACGACTCGAGGTCGGACACGTCCGCCGCGTCGAGATCGGGCTGATACGTGATCCAGACCGCCCCGTGCTCCAGGGAGTGGACCGCGTTCTCGTTGCGCACCGGGGTGTCGTAGATGCCGCAGGCGAGCGGCGTCGCATCGTGCGGACCGCCCACCGGCGGGTCCTGGGGATACTCAACGGCGTCGGTGGTGTGGGCGGCGCTGGCCACCTCGAAGGTCTCCACGCCCTCCGGCGGGGTCACGTCGTCCTGAGGATTGGACGTCACGTCGCCGGCGATGAACACGATCAGTACGACGATCGCCGCCACCCCGATCCCGACGACGGTCCAGGTGACCCAGGGACGGCGCCCCGCCCCTCCCCCGCTCGCTTGAGATCGGCTGGCCGATGCTGTGGTGCGGCGTCTCTGTGGCATCGCGGTGGCGTCTCCTCGAATGGTGAAGCCGCCAATGTAGACCGTTGCCGGTTGCCGGTTACCAGTTTCCAGTAAGAGGCGATCTGACGGCGTTTCGCCTTTCGCAGCCGAGTGAAGCGAGGCGATCGCCTTTCGCTCATCTGTCGAAGGTCGAACGTCGAATGTCGAATCGCCACCTGCCAATTGCCAATCGCCGCCGGTCGATCGAACATCCGCGGCGATGATCCCCGTCCTCCTGCTCCTCGCCCTACCGGCCTCCGGGAAGTCCGAGATCCGCCGCTACCTGGAGCACGCCGACCCGGGGCTCCCCTCGCTACCGCTCGGGCCGACGATCCAGCTGGACGACTACCCCTACGTCCACGTGATGCGGCGCATCTCGGCCAAGGAACAGGGCCTCGGCCTGGTGCCCACCTTCTTCGCGGCAAGCGACGCACCATTCACCGATCCACGGGACTGGCTGACGCTGATCCACCTGCTCGACGAGGATTTCGCCGCCCTGGCTCGGGGAGCGACACCGGGCCCCGACCCGGAGATGCTGATCGACCGCATCGGGGCGGCCCGTCGGCGGGCGGGGATCGTGACTCCGTGCGTCGCGGTCGAGCGCCAGCGAGTGGCGCGGGCGATCGCCGGTGAGGCGGCCGAGCTCGCCGCGGCTTTTCCGCGGATGGGCGGCGCCGCCCTGGAAGGGGCCACGGTGATCATCGAGTTCGCCCGGGGCGGGCCCGACGGCGCCACCGCCCCCCTGCCCCACCCGCTCGGGTACCGGCCGTCCCTCGCCGCCCTGTCCCCGGTGATCCTGGAACGCGCCGCGGTCCTCTACGTGTGGGTGACTCCCGAGGAGAGCCGCCAGCGCAACCGACAACGGGCGCTCCCGGGGGACCAGGGCGACGCCTCAATCCTCCATCACGGCGTGCCCGAGCCGGTGATGCGTTCCGACTACGGCATGGACGACGTCGACTGGTTGGAGCGCACCTCCGGGGTACCCGGAGCCATCCGGGTCGAGACCGGTGACGGCGCGTTCCTGTTGCCGATGGAGCGCTTCGACAACCGGGTCGATCGCACCTCGTTCCTCAGGGACGACCCGTCGACGTGGCCGGCGGCGATGGTGGCTGCGCTCCACGGCGATCTGGCCCGATCGCTCACCCGGCTCGACCGGGCGGGATCGGGCGCCGGCTGATACATTCGAGCCAGCGGAGTGAGGGGCCGCCCACGGCAGCCCTCCGACCCGATCACGCCCCCGGGCCAGAGACCGGGGGCGTGGTGTTCCCGGACCGGGTGGTGGCATGGTTCACGCGTTGGCCAATGGGGTGCTCGCCGGATACGGCATCGCCATCCCGGTCGGGGCGATCAGCGTGTTGATCGTCGAGACCGGGGTCAGGCACGGATTCCGCCGTGCCGCCGCCGCCGGAGCCGGGGCGGCCACCGCCGACCTCATCTACGCCGCCACCGCCGCCATCGGCGGAGCGGCGATCGCGTCGTGGATCACCTCTGTCGAGACACCGTTCCGCTGGGTCAGCGCCCTCGTCCTGGCGACGATCGCCGTGATCGGCCTGGTTCGGGCGGTCCGGAGCGGTCCCGCCGCCGACGAACCGCCGGTCCGCACCGATCGAGCCGGCCTGGTGAGGACCTACCGTGCCTTCGTCGGGATGACGATCATCAACCCGCTCACCGTCGTGTACTTCACGGTGTTCGTGATCGGCTCCGGCATCGCCGCCGGGTTCGACGCCGCCGAAGGGGCGGTGTTCGCCGTCTCGGCCTTCGTCGCCTCCCTCTCCTGGCAGACCCTGCTCGCCGGGGTCGGCGGCGTCGCCCACCACGCCCTTCCCGGACGGTTCCGGCTCATCGCCAGCATCGTGGGCAATCTCATCGTGCTCGGCCTCGCGGTGGTGGTGGCCGTTCGCTGAGTCGGGGTGGGCACTTAGGCCCGGGTCGGCGGATGTGCTGCGGCGTAGGGTGAGAACCATGCGGCACCAACCCATCTTCGATCCTGAGACCGGCCAGTCCTACGTGCCGGTGGCCGAACGCGGCCGCCAGGTGCTCGACGAGCCGCTCCTCAACAAGGGGACTGCGTTCCCCCCCGATGAGCGGCTCACCCTCGGCATCGCCGGGCTGCTCCCCAGCCACGTCTCCACCCACGAACAGCAGGTTGCCCGCGTTCTCGACCAGATGCGGGTCAAGGACACCAACCTCCAGAAACACATCTACCTGGCGGCCCTCCACGACCGCAACGAGCACCTCTTCTACCGGCTGGTCGTCGAGAACCTCGAGGAGACCGTGCCGCTCATCTACACACCCACGGTGGCCGAGGCATGCAAGACCTGGAGCCACATCTTTCGGCGCGGCCGCGGCCTGTACATCTCACCCCCCGACGTCGGGTCGGTGGCGGCGCGCCTGCGCAACTCCGGGATCGACGACGCCAAGGTGATCGTCGTCACCGACAACGAGCGCATCCTCGGAATCGGCGACCAGGGCGCCGGGGGGATGGGCATCCCGATCGGAAAGCTGTCGCTGTACACCGCCGGGGCGGGGATCCACCCGGCGGTGTGCCTGCCGGTATCGCTCGACACCGGCACCGACAACGAGGCCCTGCTCAACGATCCCCTCTACCTGGGGTATCCGTCGCACCGCGTCCGCGGCGACACCTACTTCGAGCTCGTCGACGAGCTGGTCACCGCGGTCAAGACCCTGTACCCGGGGGCCATCCTCCAATGGGAGGACTTCGCCAACAGCACGTCATTCCATCTTCTCGACACGTACCGCGAGGTCCTCCCCTCGTTCAACGACGACATCCAGGGGACCGCGGCGATGGTGCTCGGCGGCCTGTATGCGGCGATGCGCCTCCTCGGCGAACGCATCCGCGATCAGCGGGTTCTGATCGCCGGATCGGGGTCGGCGGGCATCGGGATCGCCCGCCAGATCAAAGCCGCCATGATCCACGACGGGCTTAGCGCCGACGAAGCCGCCGAGCACATCGTCATGACCGACAGCCACGGGTTGGTCGTCTCGAGTCGCGCCGACCTGCCGGACCGCAAGCGCGAGTTCGCCACCGACCCCTCGCGAGTTGCCGGCTGGGGCGTCACTGGGGGGACGATCGATCTCGAGACGTGCGTCGCCCGGCACGTGCCGTCGATCCTGATCGGGGTCACGGGTAAGCCCGGCACCTTCACCCAGTCGATGGTTGCGGCAATGGCTGCCGCACACGACCGGCCGGTGATCATGCCGATGTCGAACCCCACGTCGTTCACCGAGGCGCTTCCGTCAGACATCATCTCGTGGTCCGGAGGGAGGGCCCTGGTGGCCACGGGCAGCCCATTCGGCGACGTGGTGTTCGACGGTGAGCCTCATCGGATCGGCCAGGCGAACAATGTGTTCATCTTCCCCGGGGTGGGATTGGGCACGATCGTGACCCAGGCCAAGATGGTGACGGTCGGCATGTTCCTGGCCGCCGCCCGCGCCCTCGCCGATTCGGTGAGCGACGATCACCTCAAGGTCGGGGCGCTCTTCCCGCCGATCACCGACGTGCGCTCCGTTTCGCGGCACGTGGCAATCGCGGTGGCGACGGCCGCCATCGACGACGGGGTGGCCGAGCCGATCGACGACCTCCCGGCGGCGATCGACCACGCCATGTGGAAGCCGTGCTACCTCCCGTACCGGGCGGTGTGAGGCAGAGAAAAGCAATTGGCAATTCGCATTTGGCAATTGGACGGACGCTCCAACGCGAATCTCGCTGCCGAGTTCCGCTTCTCTGTCTAATTGCTGATCGCTTACTGCCTCGATGACCAGAGGCCGTTTGACCCTCCCCGAAAACGATCGCAGCGTCCTAGGCTCTGCCCATGAGACTCCGGAAGGGCATGCATGTCCGTGAGCTCAGCAAGCGCGTCGGCCAGATTCCCCGGTCGGGGAAGGTCCTCGCGGTTCGGGGCCCGACGGTCGAGGTGCAATGGGATGACGGCCACGTGTCGTCGCTGACCGGCGCGTACCTCGAAGCGTTCCGGGTCGAGCACTCGGCGATCTGAGCCGTCGACGCTCCCGGGCCACACCGGGGCCGGCGTCCCGGTGTTTGCAGCGCGCCTCCTCCGGTGGAGCGGATGGGAGCCGGCGGACCTCAGCCGCACTCGTCGGCGTCGACGATCGGCGTCCCCGAGTCCACGCCCGCCAGCACGGCGGCCAGCTGCCGCCTCGCCTCGGTGACGTCGAGGATTGGCAGGCCGTGATAGTCGGACTTCGGCGCCAACGACGACACTCCCTGAATCGCCCACGTGCCTATCTCGGAAGGGTTGAGCCGGGCGACCGCGGTAATCAGGTCGGGCAGCAGCCGCAACGGCAGGTTGGTCGTCGTGTGATTCTCGATGGCGGTGGCGATCGCGTCGAAGTTGACGAGCACCGTCAGCGGATCCAGCTGTGCGGCCACCTCGCGTATCAGGCACCGCTGTCGCCGCGTCCTGACGACGTCGTTCGAGTCGCTGCGGTTCCTCACGTAGGCAAGAGCGGTCCTCCCATCCAGATGATTCCGGCCGGGCAAGATGTTGATGATGGTGTCCTCCTCCCCGGCTTTCGCCGGCGAGAACCGGACGTGCATCGACTCGCGAGCGGTGACATCGACCCCCCCGATGGCGTCGACCACGTCGACGAAACCGGCGAAGTCGACCAGGACGTAGAAGTCGATGCGCAGACCCAGGGTGCGCTGCAGCGTCTCGCGCAGCGCTTCCATGCCCGGATCGACGCCGCCCGGGTAGAGCCAGTCGAAGGTGTACGAGAACGGATAGATCGCGTTGATCCGATCGAGCCATAGGGCAGGGTCGCGTTCGTCGGGCAGAGGGTCCGTTGCCCGCGAGGTGCCGTTCGCCTCGGCCCGTTCGGCGAGCGACCAGATCGTGTCTTGGCGCCACTCGAGGGGTTTCTGCAGGCTCCGAGGAAGCAGGAAGCCGGTCAACTCACGCGAGATGCTGATGAGCACGGCCTCGTGCGTGACCGGGTCGAAGCTCGCCAGGATCATCACGTCCGTCCGCAGCCCGCTGCGGCCCGGCCCGGCATCCCCGCCGACCAACAGGACGGTCATTCGGTCGACCTCGATCGGTTCGATCTCGGCATCGGCGACCTCCCCGTAGTAGGTGCGCACCGGCCGGGGTAGTCCGTCGGCATACAGGGGGGAGAGCACCCATCCGGGCACCGTCGTCGAGCTGGTCACACGCGGGATCACACCGGCGCTGCGTGCGGCCTCCGTGGAGAATCGCGCCCGCAGCTCCTCGGTAGTGATCCGTGAATCCTCGGCAAACACCCGATCGAGCAGCTCGAGCAGTCGGGAGGCCCTCGCCCCGAGCAAGACGTGCGGGACGAGGAGGACGATGACGAGCAGACCCGCCACTGCCCCGTGCAACACCGCCGACCCGGCGGGGATACCCACCGCCGCCACCCGGTAGGCGTCGATGGACGCGGCGAGCCGGAAGAGCCCGACGGCGACGTTGAGGACGATGAGGGCTGTCAGCCACCGGGGCTGCACGAGGAGGCGAAGGGCGAACACCTCGCCGCGGGCGGCCCCCACCACGACCACCACCGCCAGAACCGCCGAGACCGCCAGGAACGGAAGAGCCCGGCGGCGCCGCCCGGCGAACCACTGCCCCGTCCCCGGCACGACGAGGGACATGGCGGCGGCGGCGAGCGCTCGGCCGCGCCCCGGGATCCGGGTCGCTTCGGAGGAGGCGGCTTCGGCCACGTCGTCAAAGTAGCCGACCTCGCAAATTGCCCTGTCATCGGGATCGAGCCGACGCGCACTGGGGCAGGTGTCCGCCCGGTTCAGTGGCGATTGAGGCGCCGTCCGGCTGCCTCCCTGAGCGACCGGTGCGGCTCGCGTTCGACGGCATCGGCTACGCCCCGGGCGATCTCGGAATGGTGGACCCGGACGGCCCCGAGGGCGTCGATGATCGCCCGGACGTCCCGGGTCTCGGCCGAGGCGATCACCCGCCCCATCAGCTGAACCGGAGACCACCCGCGGGCGATCCCCTGCCCCACCCACTCGGCTTCCTCGTCTCTGCGGGCGATCCTCTCGGCCCGTTCGTGGGGAGCAGCCGTGGCGACGTGCTCGGCGAACGGCCAGGCGAGGTTGCGAGCGCGGCGGATCCCGATCTTCATGAATGCCTCATCCCAGGTGCCCCCGTAACGATCGATCATCGCCAGCCGCGGTGACACCGACTCGAGCCCCTGCTGGAGCCGATCCACGAGCGTGAAGAGCATCTCGTTCACCCGGATGAAGTCGGCGTAGCACCCGTCGAGGTCCCCCGGGGCGGCCTCGGCGACGGCGATGCCCAGATCGAGGTTGATGTGGGCGTTCATCCCCAGGAGGAGGTGCTGGAGGATCATGTGCCGGCGCGACTCTTCGGCCACCTGGAAGGCGAGCCGCCACACCCGGGTGGTCGGCTCACCGGCCCGATATCGATCGAAGGCCTCGACGTACCGTCCGGCGAACACGCTGGCGAGCCGCTCCAGCCTGGCGTCGTCGTCGAACAGGCCGCCCTCGCGCACCGCCCGATGGATCGCCCGGGTCACCTCGCGGTACATCGCCGGGAAGATCCCGAGGCGACTGCCCTCCGCCCGGGTGACCTCGACGATCCGATCGAGCTCGGCGAGTGCTCCGTCCAGAGTTTGGATGGGCGCCATGGGCACCGAGGTTACGGCCCCGCCTCGCCGGCCGCCCGCCAGGCGTCCCACGCCGGCCGTGCCAAGCCGTCGGAGCGGAGTAGCCCCATCGAGGCGAATGGCCCGGGTGCCGTCTGGTCGTAGAGGAACGACCAGGTCGAGAACGCCACATCGACCCCGGCCGTCAGCTCGGCGAACCTGGCGACGAACTCCGCCTGCTCCTGCTCGGACCCCGAGTACTCGCCGAAGTCGCCCGCTGTCTGCCAGCCCATCTCGGTGAACGCGATCGGCCGGCCTCCGGTGTGAGCGCCGATCGAGCGGTAGTAGTCGTCGGGAAGGTCTGCCGGCGAAGCGAACACCAGGCCCGGATAGGTGGTGAAGCCGATCACGTCGGCGTCCGGGAAGCGGTCGATCAGATCCCAGGCGGCGAGCGAAGGGTCGTTGTCGCCTCCGAAGATGCCGCCCTGCATCCCCGACAGGCGCTCCAACTGGAACGCGGTGAGCATCCTGGTCTCGGGTGACACCTCATGCACCGCGCCGGCGACGGCGGTGAACAACTCCACGAACCGGTCGAAGTCCTCGGGGTGGGTCCGCCACTGGGTGTCGATCTCGACGCCGAGTCCCAGGTACTCGGGTTGCCTGGCGGCGGCGTATGACCGCGCCGCGGCGATGTAACGATCGAACGTGGCGTGGTCAAGCGGGCGAAGCAGCGAACCGTCGGCCACGTCGAACACGCCGGTGATCGAGATCGAGGCCATGCCGCGCTCGTCGGCCGCCGCATCCACCAGGCCGAGGGCGGTTCCCGCCGAGCCCTCCCACTCGATGACGTCGCCAACCCGTTCCACGAAGTCGCCGTCGGCGGCAGCGGCAAAGAACTCGGCGAGCCCGGCCTGGTCGTAGGAGCGGGGGGACAGCGAGAACCCGCGCAGCGGGCGGTCCGGCAGCGCCGTCGTGGTCGTCCCGGCGACGCCGGTCGAGGTGCTCGCCGGTGAGACCCCACAGGCCACCGCCGCAGCCACCAGGACAACGAGCACGATCCACCGCGTCCGTGTCACGGAGCCCCCCGTCACGACGACGACCCTACTTCCGCGGGCGGTTAGTGGTTGGAGACCGCCGGCCTCGGTCAGAGTACGCG